>Ga0315533_1003617_pt1 | contig 10069 bp, 7 predicted proteins | sample SalMarSW160130MG_FD_203081 | JGI IMG/M metagenome (GOLD analysis project Ga0315533, IMG submission 203081) | Salt marsh sediment microbial communities from the Plum Island Ecosystem LTER, Massachusetts, United States - Salt Marsh Sediment SW1601-30 ...
GGCGTAGATACCTAATGTTCCACTGATACCCAGACTGAAAAATACAATCATTATCCAAAATGATGGTTCCCTTAAAAGACTCTTTACATTAGATGGACTAGGAGGCTCACCGGGAAAGTCTCCACCTTTTCCGAAGCGGGCAAATGCCAAACCAACAAATAGAGATGCCAATCCAAGCAGTGCTAGGATGTTTCTCCATTTAAACCATACCAAAAGAGCCTCAGAAATGAGGGGTGCGGTGAGAAAACTGAGATTGGGGGCCAGTTCATGAATGGCAATAGCCTTACCCCAGTCCTTAGACCTCACCAAGGAAGTGAGGGTGCTGATTCCAGAGGGAAGGTAAAGCCCTGCAGCCAATCCAACTATTATGCAGCCAATACGGATCTGCCACAAAGTGTCGCTGAAGGAAACAGCGAGAAGTGTTATGCCAAGGACTATAGATGAAAAAATGATGGTTTTTCTATGAGTAAATCGTGATGAAAGAAACCCAGATCCCATGAGGGAGATAAAGTAGCCGAGAGAAATTAGCAAAAATAGGGATCCTGCCTCCGCATGGCCAATCCCAAGATCCATTTCTATGGTAGGCATCAATGGGGCCAGTATGATCCTTGAGATAAAATTTAAGAAAAAGATCCCTGTCATTAAAAGCAGTGGCCCCACCTGGGATCTGAGTGAAGCTGCATTCTCGTTCATTTTTTTCCTATAGATCAGTTTATCATTATCTGTCGAGCGTGGGATATAATTTTGTGTTTAGTACAGTTCATTGATTGAATTGATAGAACTCTCTTTTTTGGGTCGAAGTATAGGGAATGGGCCACTGTGTGTCAATCGTAAAGGCAGTACAGGATTTTCTTGCTGCTCATTTTCCGTCAGTGTGGGTCTTTAACAGGAAGGTGGGAAGGACAAAAAAACAACAAAAACCTGTCAATCTTTGGCCCAGACCCACCAGCCAGATGGCGGGAAGGACTTTTTTTATCCTGTCTAACATATTAAGGAAGGTACCTTAAAGTTTCTTTCATGAATAACTCTGAAGCGGAGCGTCAGGATCAGGTGCTGTTAAGCTTGACAGATAATTATTTATAAAATAAAATCTTAAGGACGCTAGATTGGTTTATTACTTTCAAAGTTTATCATCATCACTGCTGGCCATAAGGATTCAACGATGAAAGAGAGTTACCGTAAGGCCAAGAAGCACCCCAAGAAAGAATCACCGAGCCTTGCAGCTGAACCTTCAGAAGCTGGTTCAAAAGGCTATTCTGAACGAAGAAGTGGTAAAGACCGAAGAAATGGTATAGGGCGAAGAAGCCGTAAACAACCAAGAGTTGGCAAAGAACGAAGAAGTGATAAAGAACGAAGAACTAGTAAAGACCGAAGAAAAAAGTTAAGAATTCCAATCTTCCTTAAGCTCGCTGCGTTATCCACTCTCCTCATTTTTCTAGTTATCTCTATTATAAGCTTTTCAATGCTAAATAGGCAAAAAGCGCAATTCACTAATCAATTAATTAATCTGGGAAAGAGCATGGTCCACATTGTAGCAAGTAATGCCCCGGATAAACTTTTAGGGGGAGAAGACCTGGGGTTATTTCAATTACTCAAAGATATTGCCCAGAATGATCAGGTTATATATGCCTTTATTACAGATGAAAACAATATCATTAAGGCTCATAGTAGTATCGAGGAGACAAATAGAGAATATTCTCCCCCAAAGAATATTATTTCTAGTAAAGAAACCAACAGCGTAAAGGTGAGTTCTTTTGTCCAAGATGGAGAAGAAATCCTTTTTTTTGAGAAAGTTATTACATATCAAAAATTAAAGGTTGGTGAAGTTCATCTAGCTATTTCACAAAAGAAAATTCTTCAGAATATACATAATGCCAAAATTTTTATTTTGGTACTAACGGTCATAATAATTATTTTTGGTATACTGCTAAGTCTTGGGTTTAGTATATATTTTTCAAGGCCAATAATAAAATTGCGGGAGAGTACTAAGGCCTTAGGTATGGGAGATCTTAATCAAAGTGTAAACATTAAACGCAACGATGAACTTGGTGATCTTGGTTCAGCCTTTAACAGAATGGTTGAGGGTCTTGCAGAAAGAGAGATAATCCGAGAAACCTTTGGAAAATATGTCACACCAGAGATCAGGGATGAAATTCTCTCAGGACATATTCCCCTCGATGGAGATAGAGCAGTAGCGACGGTTCTTTTCGCTGATCTTCGTAATTTTACTCCTTATGTGGAAGAAAATTCTCCCGAAGAGGTGATTAAGGGGATGAGGGCCTATTTTACTGCCATGCAAAAGGCAATCCGCTTAAATGATGGCCTCGTGCTTCAATATGTAGGTGATGAAATAGAGGCTGTATTCGGTGTGCCTCTTCGGTATGAAGACCATGCAGAAAAGGCAGTGATGGCTGCCTTTGAGATGAGAAAACGCCTGGAAGCATTGAATAAGACTAGAATCAAGAAGGGTTTGACCCCATTCAAGCATGGGATTGGCATCCATACGGGCGAGGTCCTGGCTGGAAATACAGGCAGCGAGGATCGACTTTCCTACGCACTGATCGGCGATACGGTAAACCTGGGCTCCAGAATTCAAGATCTCACAAAGGAATTTCACTGCGATATCCTGGCCAGCGAGGAGACTGTGAAGATGCTTAGCAGGAAATTTCAGCTGGAGAAAAAATCGCCTCGTGTATTAAAGGGCTATTCTAAGCCCATCATTGTTTATCAGGTTATTACTTGATTGAATAAAACTGTATCGTAATGTTACTATAAAAAAATTTAAAAGAGGGTCAATATGGGGATGGCAAGCAAGCGATTATATAGAGATAAATTGGAATTAATAATTTTTTTCGTAATTGGAGCAGGGCTTCTATTTCAATCATCATGTGCTACTTTGGATGTTGCCTTAAAGGAACCCGAAACAGTGGTTTCTGAAGAAAAACCGTTAAAACCTATGGTATTTAAGTCAGAGGAATATGTTGTCTGTAGCCTGGAGGGTGGGGAAACTTCTGTTGCTTTGGCAGAAAGATATTTAGGAGATGCAGAAAAATCATGGGTGATCGAGGACGCTAATGAGGGTATCTCTTTTGAAAAGGACCAGATGATTATCATCCCTTTGAAAGAGGAAAACAAGGGTGGCCTTACAGCAGATGGCTATCAGGTTGTATCTGTTCTTTGTTATCATCGGTTTGCTGAAAATTGTAAGTCTCCCCTTTGTACTCCCACCCTAATTTTTGATCAACAGATGAGATACCTGAAAGATAACCATTATAGAGTGATTTCTCTGAATGAACTTCTTGATTTTTTGAATTACCGCCATGCCATTCCCAAGAGGTCAGTTCTTATTACTATTGATGATGGCTATAGATCATGTTATGATATTGCATATCCAATCCTGAAAAAATATGGCTTTACCGCAACAATGTTCATATATACTAATTTTGCCGGAGTTGCCAGAGGTGCAATTACCTGGGATCAGCTTAGAGAGATGAAGGCTGATGGTTTTGAAGTGGGATCGCATACTTTATCTCATTGTGACCTTACAAAGAAAAAGGAAGGGGAGGACGATCAGACCTATATTGCCAGAATTAAAAAAGAACTCCTTGTTTCCAAGCAGATAATTGATAAAAAATTGAACCAGAACACCATTTATATAGCTTACCCCTATAGCAGTTGTAATCAAAGAGTAATGAATATTTGTAATCAGGTGGGATATAAGATAGCTTTAACTGTGAAAAGGGGAGGCAATCCATTTTTTACTGAACGACTTACTTTAAAAAGGGATCAGATATTGAAAAGGGATATCGAGACCTTCATCACCAGGATAAAAACCTTTCAGGAGCTTTCATTAGAATAAAAACATGATGAGCAAAAGCAAATCTTTAATCGTTTTTATGGTTATGATAGGTATTGCTAGTGCCTGTGCCCCCGCTGTAAAAAAACCCCCGAAAGAGATTGTATCAATTCCCGTTGAAGCTCCAGAAGAAAAATTTGTAAAGGAGTATCTTCGGAGGGGCATGGAGTATGAAGATAAGGGAGACCTGGTTGGAGCATTCAAACAATATAAACTTGCCATGACTGTAAATCCAAAAAACCAGGAAGCCCTTGAGAACCGTAACCGGTTAGAGATGGAGTTACGTAGTTCGGCCAAGGAACATTATAAGACGGGTCTTAAATTCCAAAAAAAGGGAAAATATGGCCTTGCTCGCCGCCAATTTTTAATTGCACTAAGGCTTTGGCCAGATTATCCGGAAGTGGTAAAGGTACTTACTTCCAAGAAACGATTTGATATGAAAAAATATATTGTGCACACAATTAAACCGGGTGAAAGTCTTTCCAAGGTGGCCATGATTTATTATGGAGATTACTATAAGTTTCCCATTATAGCCAAATATAACGACATTTCTGATGCCACTGATATCAAGGTCGGCCAGAAGATCAAGGTCCCTGAGATTGAAGGCATCGAATTTTTCGCTGGCAATGTAGCTGTAAAGACAGCAAAAGTGGAGATAACCGATTCAGAGCTTAAAAAGTTGAAAAAGTATACAATGGAAGGCAAAGAGGAAGAAAAAAAACCTGAAGCTGAAGTTAAGGAAGAGGAGAAAAAACCCCTCGATGAAGTTGCTATCTATCGAGATCATGGTGTTGATCTATTTATGAAAAAGAAGTACCAAGAAGCTATTTTTGTATTTAACAAGGTTCTAAATATTCACCCTGAGGATAGTATTGCTCTTGAATACTCCTATAAGTCACATTTTCAACAGGGAATAGCCTTATTTGATAAGAAGGATTACATGGTAGCTAAAGATCAATTTGAGGTATGCCTCCAATATAGAAGTGATTGCCAGAAATGCCATAGATACATAAAAGAGAGTGAGAGTCTGTATAAAGAAATGCATTACAGGAAAGGGATGCAGTTCTTTGAAAATGAACTATTAATTGAAGCTATTAGGCAATGGAAGTTGGTAAAGATTATCGATCCCAATTATAAAAGAGTGGATTATTTAATCAACAAGGCCAATACAATTTTAAAAAAGATAGAAGAAATAAAAAAAACAAGATAAAAAATAGACTAAAAAATCCACCAGAAATTGTCTTTTTGCGTGATCTTATTATTCTGCTGTATAATATACTATAGCAAAGGAAATATCCTATATTGCTCCTGACAATAAAGAACACCGTGCGGGAGCACGGGTTCTTTATTGCATTGTCCTATCATAAACGATCTGTTTTAGAGTTTGTTTTCAATCTCTGGGAATGGATCATCTTCTAATATATTATTCCATCTTTTACGAATCTGCATTATTGTTCCGTCAGCTAGCATTTCGTTAAAAGCATTTCTCCACTTTTGTACAATTGAATCTGACGTTTTCTTTGAAAAAGCAATCATAAGATCAATTTTCCTGAGATGGTAGACCTCCTCTATTTCATTATAATCAACCCCGGCCAATTCACAGACAGTTTTTAATCCCGGTATTTTATATGTCCATAAGTCTATACGCCCGAGAACAAGTTTTTTAGCATTTTTTTGTTCATCAGAAACAGGCTCAAGATTTGTAAATCCGTGCCTTTTGAGTAAACGCTCTCTTGTATCATCTCGAAGTGTGCCAATGCGTTTTACTTTTTTGGCATCGTCCAAGCTGTTAATTGTTATACCTGAACCCTTCTTAGCGACAAGAATATCTCTTTTTGTCGCTAACGGACCAATCCATTTAAATTTATCATGACGTACTTTTGTATAAGTCGTACCAAACAATACAACATTTTCGTCTTCCAAAGCCATTTTGTAAGCTCTTGCCCATGGGTAAACCCTGATTTCCTCATGAGACCCTATCCTTCTCTGAATTTCTTTCACTATTTCAACAGAAGGACCAACCAGTACGCCATTTCTTAAATAATTTAATGGCGGCAGATTTTCTGTTAAAATTGTAAGCTGTTTTGAAAATACAGGTTGAACTGAAATTAGAAACACTGATGCTATTATTACAAGTAGTCTTTTCATAATAGACCTCCTTTTAAGCTTTGCTAACTATTATAATATTTCTGAATCCATATTATCACACTAATTGAGGGGTTGATTGTCCAGTATCTTTTCTGTGGGGAAAACTTCGAGTTCGACCAGTACATTTTCATGCTCATCAAAGGGACCATTGACGCACATGATCTACTGGTCACACTTTTAGCTGTAGAATATTGAAAACGTTAGTGGGTCGGGCGAAGCCTTTCAATTGCATATCTCCCAGGGGCTGGGCCTCAACCAAATCCTCGATCTTGCTGAGAGTCTTTTGGTCTGTCAAAATCTGTCCCCTCTTGGCCTCTGAGGAAAGGCGGGAGGCGAGGATGGTCACATTGCCAACTGCTGCATAATCCATGCGCCCTTCAAAACCAATGGTGCCCAGGGTTGCATATCCAGAAGCCATACCCACCCCCAAATCCAAATCGTAGCCCTTTTTGAGCCATCCCTGGCGAAGTTCTCTCACTCTGGCTTGCATTTCCATGGCCATGCTTACCGCCTTTTCTGTGTGGTCCTTGCGAGGAATAGGATCATTGAAGAAAATCATGATTCCGTCTCCGGCAAAGTGCTCTAGCGTGCCTTCAAATTTAAAGATCAGTTTACCCATTTCGGCATGATAGCTTCTCAGGAAGCCAATAACTTCTTCAGGCTCGGCATAGTCAGAGAAGGCGGTGAAGCCGCGCAAATCCAAAAATATGACAGTTACCTCACGGCGGTGACTCTCAAGCAGTCCTTTCTCTCCCGATGAAGTGATTAGGTCCACGAGCTGGGGAGAGAGAAAGCGCTTTAACCGTCCGACTCGCTCAAGTTCGGCGAGTTGTTTTGCAACGCGTTGCTCAAGCGTCTGGTTCCATTCAGCGAGTTGGGCCGACTGCTCTTCCAGTCGAGTCGCTTGATCTCGGACCGTATCGTGAAGTTCCTTGATACGTAGCATCGATTTGACTCTAGCAATCAAGGCAGCATGGTCAACCGGCTTTGTTAAATATTCATCACTGCCGGCATCGAGACCGGCGATCACATCTTTTGAACTGGCTTTGGCTGTGACCATGACAATAGGCATGAATGGAAGGGAAGGGTCCCCTTTGAGGCGTTGGCACACCTCTATTCCGTCCATCTTGGGCATCATAATGTCCAGCAGAATCAAGTCAGGTTGTGTCTCTCTGGCTATGGTCAAGCCCGCTTCGCCGTCGGTCGCTGTGATAACCTCATAGTTATGGGATGTGAGGCGAGTCTGGAGAATGTCCAAGCTTGCGGGGTTGTCATCTACGATCAGAATTCGTGGTGGCGTTCTCATGATTTTCCTTCGATAGTCAGTTATGGTACATATTCGCGGATTTTTGTCAAAAGCTTACGTGGACTGAATGGCTTTGACACATATGCATCGCAGCCAGCCTCAAAGGCCTTCACATCTTCACCGCTCAGCGCATAAGAGGTGACAACGATGATCGGAACCTTTTGGAGATCAGTGTTGGCCTTAATCCGCTGCGCGGCCTCGTATCCATTCATACCGGGTAATTGGACGTCCATCAGAATCAGGTTAGGACGATAGGTCTCAGCTGCGGTTATCCCCTCTTCGCCGGTAACCGCCTCGATCACTTCGTAGCCGTTGCTCATGAGGAGGTCACGCATGATACGCCGGTTATCTTCATTGTCTTCAATCATCAAAATCGTCTTATTCATCATTAATCCCTTTGCCTCTCTACCCGAATCGGTAGTTTGAATCGAAAAGTAGAGCCTTTTCCAAGAGTGGACTCCACCCAAATGTGGCCACCGTGGATTTCGATGATTCTCTTTGCAATCGAGAGACCGAGTCCTGTTCCGTCCTTTTCCCGGGTACTGGAACTATCAGCCTGCTGGAACTCTTTAAAAATCCTTTTCTGGTCGGCTTCTGAAAGCCCGGGACCGGTATCAGACACGGAGACCAAAAACGTATCGTTGGAAACAATTACCTCTACACTAACTTGCCCTTCCTCGGTGAATTTGATCGCATTTCCGAGGAGATTCAACAGTACCTGGGCGATGCGTTGTTCGTCTCCCTTGCCTGTTATCAGATCCGTGGGGACCATAGTTTTCAAATCCAGTTCTTTTTCCGCTGCCAACGCTTCAACAGTGGCGAAGACAGTTTGAACCACCTCCCCCATCGAATATTCGCTGAGAGAAAGGATGAGCTGACCCGCTTCAATCTTGGAAAGGTCGAGAATGTTATTGATCAGGCCTAAGAGATGGCGTCCATTTTTTTCCAAACGCTCAAGAATTTCCTGAATTTTGTCAGGCACTTCGCCGTAAATCTTGTCTAAAATAAGCTCCGTGTAGCCCAGAATGGCATTCAGGGGGGTTCTGAGTTCGTGGCTCATGTTGGCGAGGAACTCGGACTTGTGCTTGCTGGCGATCTCGAGCTCGCGCCCCTTTTCCTCGATCTCTCGAAAGAGCCGTGCATTTTGGATTGCCAGCGCTGACTGAGTGGCGAAAGTCTGGAGGAGTTCCACGGTTTTCTTTTCGAACTGCCCAGGAGCTCTGCGCCTTACCAACAGGCCACCAATGAGTCTGTTTTCGCGAACCAGCGGAACCGCGAGAAATGCTCGAAATCCATCTCGCAAGATGATCTCACGAAGCGGATAGGTTGGCACCTCCATGATGTCCGGAATTTGCACTGCTTCACGGCTCACACCAGCTCGACCCACTGCAGTCTCGCCCAGTTTGACCCCAGTTTCTCGGATCGCCCGGGTCAGTTCCTTACTCATTCGGTGTGTTGCGCGGAGCTGGAACTGCTCGGTTGTCTCATCGAACTCATAGATCGCCCCAGACTCTGTCCCTGAAAGGTCGACAGCGTGAGCAACTATCGTAACGAGAACTTCTTGGAGATCCAGCGTAGAACTGACTGCCTGGCTGATTTTCCCCAAGGCTTTCAGTTCTTCTACTAACCGAGCTAACTCCCGGGTGCGCACTTTGACCTTCTGCTCCAGGGTTCGGCTGTACTCCTCCAGTTTTTCCTTGCTCTGTTTAAGCTCTCCGAATAATTGCTTGATCGATCCTCGCATGCCATCTAAATGCTGAGCGAGTATTCCAATCTCGTCACTACTACTTTTGTCAACGAAGGTGTCGAGATCACCATGAGAGATCAATGAAGCCGACTCTTGTAATTTCAATAAAGGCCGAGAGATATACCTTTTTGTGATGACTATGGATGTGATCCAAATTGCCGCAACGATGAGGACTGTCAAGGAAGTAATGCCATAAATCAGCAAAAGGACCTGTTTCCTCACACTTTCACGGGATATCACGATTAGAATCTTGCCGACTTTGCTTTCTTCAAAGTGAATATCAGAAGATTTTAGAATAAATTTTGAGCTGTTCAGCAATGTGGAAGGCATCGCTGATTCAAGCTCTTGTAGCCTATACCCAGGACGTTTTTTCTTAGTGATAACCTGATCTCCCCACGATATCTTTGTATAAACAATTGACTCATCTAGAAATAGGGCCTCAACAAAGTCATTTACAACCTCGTTGTCCAAATTCCATAGAGGCGTTGGCAGGCTTATCTGTGCGATTTTCATGGCATTGTCTAACCGAGTTTCTAGCTCACTCTCGATTATGTTAATGTCGAAAAGAATACCGACCACAGCAAAAGCAATCAACAATAACGTAACGACGCCAATCAAGGCGTAAATGAACCGACGGCCGATACTACTGACTCTAGGTGAAAATTTTGATGAGGAGGCGTGCTGCATGGACATAATACTTCATGGCTTATTGCGCCAGCCCCACGCTGGCGATGTCATTCTTTTTGTGGTGGCTCGGGCCAATTTTCCAACGTCGCACGAACAAACAATGCGGGATAATGATAAAATTCCTTTTTCGTAACTTAAAGAATAGGAAAATTTACCTTGTCTGTCAATGTCTAATAAAACCCAAGATGTGGTGTTTGCACATTTTAAATACTTTTAGATCTTTTCATGGCAGAAGAGTGCGGCGGGGTTGAAGGTGGCCATCAGAACAGCTGAGCTCCTGTTATTGTACCGGCCCTTCAAACGAGAGTTCCCATTCGGTATAAAC
>Ga0315533_1003619_pt1 | contig 10066 bp, 12 predicted proteins | sample SalMarSW160130MG_FD_203081 | JGI IMG/M metagenome (GOLD analysis project Ga0315533, IMG submission 203081) | Salt marsh sediment microbial communities from the Plum Island Ecosystem LTER, Massachusetts, United States - Salt Marsh Sediment SW1601-30 ...
TTGGTCAAGTGCTTATCTTTTGTGGTCATCAGCGTGGTCCGGTGAGTTGACAAAATATCTGGGTGACCTTGCGCCTTGAACGAAGTGCTCAGCATCATGCCCTGGATTCCTAGAGTTTCATCAGCCTTATCAGGTGCTGCTTTACCTGACCCGACAGACTGTTGTCTGGCTCCTTTCTCAGCTTGTAGAGCTTTAGGTCCTCGATGGTGAACCGGATGTCCTCGGAGATGAAGTGGTACACGAAGACCCCAACCAGGCCTCCAGCTATAAACATGAAGTTAGCATAAGGCAGGGACCTCTTAAAGACGTAGACAAGGCTCAAAAGCAGCAAAGCGATGTGGCTCCTCCTCAGGTTGCTGCGGTGCCTGTACACGAACGTGGCTGCCTCGCTAAGTATGTAGCCTAAGCCGAACCCTGTGAGGTTCAGCCACCCGACGACTCCACCTATCAACACCAACAGTCCGCTGACGAGGACGCCGGGGTACTCTACCTGACGGTTGAAGGGTATCTCGGTGAACGTGTAGGCACGACGGATGAACTTGGTCTTCCCGTACTTCCTGAGATTCCAAGATAGGTTCCAGTCCTCGGCGCGCTTCGCGTCGGCGTAGCCAGGCGACTTGAGGTAGGCATCCTTCCTGTACGCCATGTTGGCTCCCTGGAATAAGCCGAGGAAGCCCTGCACGAGTGCGCTCATCCAGCAGTAGAACCTGCTCAAGGCGTTCCTGTTGACGGGTCTGAACCCGCCGCCCACGGCGACTACCTTGGGGTCCTCAAAGGGTCTTACGAGCGTGCTGATCCAGCCCCGGGGGGCGACGCAGTCGGCGTCCGTGGTGACTATGATCTCGCCTGTGGCCTCTCTGGCGCCCAGGTCCCTCATCTCGGCGAGGCTGTATTCGGGCTTGACGAAGACTTTTTCACAATACTCTCTTGCTATCTCAGGTGTGCGGTCTATGCTGCCGTTGTCGATTACGATGAGCTCTACTTCTTGGTCTTGGCGACGTATGGATTCCAAGCACTTGCCTATGTCGGCCTCCTCGTTGAGTGCCGGGATCACGACGCTGACCTTCATTTCACTGCATTCCTCGGTCTGCGTGTTAAATAGTTTTCCACGAGAATCTGTTTCATTCAAAAAAAAATTCTCTCACCAAACACCGTAATGTTCCTAAGTATATCATAAAGTCCTTTTTTGGTGGGAATGTTTTCTTGCTGTTGTCTTCCGGGGAAAAGATTTAAGAAACCCGCCCGCTTCTACGAGGGATGCTGGGCTGGTAGTTCAGTTGGTATGAATGCTGCCTTGGCATGGCAGAGGTCGGGGGTTCAAATCCCTCCCAGTCCACCTACGTTTCTGAACATAAGAAACAGAGAAAAAAATGGCGTTATTTTCGTTATATACTTCTTCAAGCGCATTTACTGCTTTAGTCAGAGCGATTTCACACGTTTTACTGAGGTTTAACCCCATTTCCTTGGCACCTTTATTATTCTTAGTCGTCTTTTTAGTTGATTTGGATGGATGCAGGCGAAGGTTACGTCAAAAACCCGGTAAAGGATATAGCTTATTTACAGGAGTTAATGGAGAAAGGTTATGTTCTTGAGGGTCCGAGACAGAATCCTTCGAAGGATCTGAAGGTGATAACTGTGTTAGCGTCGTGGAAGCAGCAAGGCCGCGATCTATCCCCGACATCGGGTGAAATCCTGACCCAAGAATGGACCAAGAGCTAAACACATACTCCACGTTTAACCGAAACACCGGTCACCGGAAAAAACGTTTATAATAAGTAACCAGTTACAAGGGAAACGCCGAGTCACCGATCCAAAGCCGCCGCGTACCCGAAAAAACGCTTATAGTAAGTAACCAACTACAAGGGAAAACCAAAGTCGTCGATGCTCGACGCACCCCCTCCGCTTCACATGTATGATAGCGGAGACCGTGCATGACGGGTGGATCATCATTGGAAGAGCAACGAAGTATAACCAAAATTCCTGTCCGTTGTAGGCTGCTCAGTGGAAAATGAAATAACCCCTGCACATACCACTGTACCAAGGTACCTGCGATGAAAGAGACTTGGCGTCTCATCGACATGCGCATCGAGGACGCGCCCACCCAGATGGCCATCGACGAGGCCATCGCCATGGCTCGGCTCAAGGAGAATACTCCCAACACCGTGAGGCTCTACAGGTGGAACCCGTCCGCCGTCAGCATAGGCTACTTCCAGGGCATAGAGAAGGAGGTCAACCTGCCCGCCTGCGAGAAATACGGCGTCGACGTTATACGCCGCATCACCGGCGGAGGAGCCGTATACCACGACTATAATGGTGAGATAACTTACAGCATCGTCGCGCCCGAGGCGGACCCCAAGATGCCAGCCGACATCCTAGAGTCTTATGAGTGGATATGCGGCGCCATAGTCAACGGCCTCGCTGAGCTCGGCGTCGACGCCGAGTTCAAGCCAGTCAACGATATCGTCGCTGGCGGCAAGAAGATCTCGGGGAACGCCCAGACTAGGCGCCACGGCGTCGTGCTGCAGCACGGCACCGTACTCGTGGACAGCGACATCAGGCGCATGTTCCAGGTGCTGCGGGTGAGCGACGCCAAGATCAGCGACAAGCTCATAAAGTCGGTGGAGGACAGGGTCACCAACCTCAGACGCTATCTGGGCAGAAAGGTAGGCTTCGACGAGGCGAGGGCCGCCCTCATCAAAGGCTTCGAGGACACCTTCAGCGTAGCCCTTGAGCCGGGGGAACTCTCCGACGCAGAGATGCGGCTGGTGAAGCGACTCCACGAGAAGTACAGCAGCAGGGAGTGGGTGTTCCAGAGATGAAGCGGGCAGAGTACAAGGTGCCGGGTGGCAAGCTCCTAGCCGCCGAACTGGGCGTCGAGGAAGGCCGCCTCGTGGGCGTCAAGATCACGGGCGACTTCTTCATGCACCCAGAGACCGCAATAAATGATCTTGAGAAGGCTCTATGCGACATCCTCGTCGAGGACTTGGAGAACAACGTGAACAGGTTCTTCCAAGTTAACAGTGTTACTCTCTTCGGCGTAGATGCTGGGGACTTCGTCAAAGTCGTCAGGCTGGCCCTGGAGTCATAGGCTGACCATTCTATCATCTAGCACCTGGGGCGTGGCGCAGCACCCGTCGAAGCGTTTAACCCGGTATCCTTCTTCGAGGGCCCGACTCTCGGTGGACCTGGAAGCCAGTGCCACTCGGTCCGCTCCCGCCTCTATGGCCTTCCACTCCAGCTCCGTCTTGTATCCCCTGCTTCTCATGCAGCCGAGCGAGACCTCGGTACACGGACTGAGCCTCTTCGCCTCCTTGATTAAACCGATGATCTCGTCGATAGTCGGCGGCTCCACGCCCGACATCGGGGTGTCCGCCGTGGGTATGAGGCCGAGGAAAACTATGACCTCGGGATCGATGGATAGGGACTGCTCCAGAGCCCGGTGCTCTCCCTTCAACTCGCCAAAGTGCAGCCCGACGCATATGTGGGGAGCAACCGACGGGGCGCCGGCGTCCCTCAGGTTGGTCAACGTGGCGCCGTACTCCTCCGCCGACGTCTTCAATCCGTAGACGTCCCTGAGGGTCTCCTCGCTGCCGACCATGTCCACCGACACGATGTCAGCGCCCGTGGACGCCACCTCCTCAGCCTCTCGCACGTCCAGCATCCCGGTGTGGAGGTTAAGTATGAGGCCGGTGTTCTCCTTCACCCACGTCAGGGTGGGCAGGAACCGCCTAAGCGGTACCCTCCCCTCCTTGGTGGAGCCGCCGCTAACCAGCAGACCCACGCCGCCGCCCCTCTCATGCTCGACGCAGAAGTTTTTCAGCTTCTCGGGGCTGCTCACGTCAAGCATATGCCCGAGGTAGTGAGCCTTGCAGTGGGCGCACATGAGCTCGCAGTGTGGGCCTGTGACGGAGACGCTTGGGAACCTAGGCAGCGGGTAGTAGAATCTAAGCGTGGGTGACATGGGTCGTCGGCTCAGTATGCATCTGGATGGACGCGATAAATAGGTTGTTTAAAAAAGGGGTGGGTTGGCTACTTGGCGGCCTCTGCCAGTTTCCTCCCTAGCTCTCTGCACTTCTTGAGCACGGCGTCGCTTGGGGCTCCGCTGGACTCGACGGGGTCGCCTATGACGGTGCCCACGCGTTTCAGCAGGTTCACGAAGGGCTCGCGTACTCTTCCGCCGCCCCCGTGGCTGTAGAAGAGGGCGAGGGGCTTGCCCGTCATCCCCTCCTCGTTCCTGTGGATGTACCAGTCGTCCATGAATGTCTTGATGCCGCCGGCGACGTAGCTGAAGTAGTCAGGCGTGCCAACGGCGGCGACCCTGTAGTGGGGGAAAGTGGTGATGTCCAGCCTGTCCTCGTTGGTGTTGAACATCACGACCTGTAGCCCCGTCTCCTTGAGTCCCTCCGCCACGGCTTCGGCCATCTTCCCCGTGTTGCCGTGCTGCTGCGAGTGATACAATACGAGTGCTTTCATCCTATGTTTCTCCGAGAATCCATCCATAATCTATCCACCAATTATTTAAACGTTATATTTTTCCATCAAACATTTGATACACACATCATACGTTTCCATTGGCTCTTGGTTAACCCTATATCTCCCGGAGACACAGGAATAGCCATGTCAAAAATAGGCTGCTCGTTAGAGGAGATCAACACCCCAGCGCTCCTACTGGACCTCGACGTGATGGAGGCCAACATAGAGAAGATGGCCGAAAGGTTCAGGGGGATGCCGTCTGAGCTACGGCCTCACGCCAAGACCCACAAGACCCCCATAATCACTCAGAAACAGATAGAGGCGGGCGCCATAGGCGTCACCTGCGCCAAGCTGGGGGAGGCGGAGACCATGGCGGAGGCGGGCATCAGGGACATTCTCATCGCCAACCAAGTGGTCGGGGAGCCCAAGGTCACCAGGCTCATGAGCCTCGCCAAGCACAGCGACGTCATAGTAGCCGTCGAGGACAGCTTGAACGTGAGGCACCTCGCCGAGAGAGCCAGGGAGAAGGGCGTCAAGCTCAACGTCCTCGTGGAGGTGGACGTGGGGAACAACCGCTGCGGCGTTATGCCCGGGAAGCCGGCCCTCAAGCTGGCCAGAGAGGTGCATGGATACCCCAGCCTCAACCTCAGAGGCCTCATGGGCTACGAGGGTTTCTGCCAGTTCATCTCCGACATGGACGAGAAGAAGCGGAAGGTCACGGATGCCATGGACAAGCTCGTGGGCTCCAAGGACGCTCTGGAGGACGCCGGCATAGGCGTCGAGATAGTGAGCGCAGGCGGCACAGGCACCCACATGATCAGCGGCAGACACCCGGGGGTCACCGAGATCGAGGCGGGCAGCTACGTCTTCATGGACGCCCGCTACAGCCAGGTACCGGGCCTAGAGGGCTTCGGCCACGCCATCAGCGTACTCAGCACCATAATCAGCACCAGCCATAAGGGAAAAGTGATATGCGACGCCGGCCTCAAGACCATCACCTTCGAGTTCGGGATGCCCCCCGTCAAGGGCAGAGACGACGCCAGGTACGTCAGGCCCAACGAGGAGCACGGCCACATCGAGGTGGAACCCAGCTTCGACCTAAGGATCGGCGACAAGTTCGAGCTCATCCCCACACACGGCTGCACCAACACCAACCTATACGACTACCTGCACTGCGTTAGGGACGGCCGACTTGAGGCCGTTTGGAGGATACAAGGCAGAGGAAGAAGCCAGTAGATTTCCTATTATGCCTGTTACCCTTTCTCTTCCCCTCAATTTATGACTACGTCACTTGGTGGTCGTATTCGTCGTTCAGCGTCTTGAACGGAGTTATCCTCAAGCTGCCGTCGAGTATGCTGTAACCGCGGATGCCGTCGTAGTCGATCTCGTTTGCCTCTAGAAGTTGAAGCGTCTTCTCCTCGTAACCCTGCGGAACATATAGGAAGAGTTTCTTGTATTTGCGTCCACGCGGGGCGCACTCAGATAGCATCTTCCACCTAGCGACACTGCCCTCATTTATTGCTTCAGCGTGTTCCACTAACCCAAACTCGCGGACGCTTCCACCCCCGTTAAGGACGACTATGCTCGGGTACTCAACGCCTCTCTCCCACTTGATGCCGAACCTCTTTGTCTCATCGTTTACGACTGTTCTCGCGTCTTCGGGCCAGTTCTCTTGGTCGACGAAGGGAAAACGTGTAGCAGAGATTATCCGCGCTATCCTGTTTCTCAGTACTATCGGGTCAACCATGCCAACTCACATCGTTTCAAACTGGGTTCAGGTATTCATTATGGTATTTAAATCGAGGAGAAACGTGGTTACCTCGGTGTCGGTATCCACCACTCCCTTCCCCGTTTCGTCTCGACGTACTCTGGCCACCGGATATCCAGCGGCGGCGGGAGGTCGCCTGGCAGCAGGGGTGGAACCCATTTGCTTCCCCCTACGCCTCCACCGGTCCTTTCGTTGAACTCCTCCTTAGCCTTGGCGAGGACCTCCGGTTTCGTGAGTAGGTCGATGAAGCATCCCGCGATCACCTTAGCCCCCGTGAGTATGGCGGGGTCTATAGTGCTGCGTTCACCCGTCATGGCCAGCGCCGTCCAACTGGGGTAGCTGACGCCTTCATAGGGTCTGAGTACTGCCTTAGCGGTCCTCACACGAGCTGACGGCGCGTGCCAAGTATACTCCACGTAGTCGTCTGAGGAGTAGTGGGTCTGCCACTCAGGGAGCAGTCTCCTGATGGCGTTTTCTCCCTCCTCGAGGGTCAGCAGCCTTTGACACCCGTCTGTGAAGGGGTCCTCCATCGGCTCGTATCCGAGGTTCCTCTGTATCTCTCGTCCGAAGCTCTTGGCCTCCTCACCGTACACGGTCGGCCCCACAACCTCGAAGTTCTCATAGGCCATCTCCGCGAGGGTCGTGTTATGTAGACCCACCCGGGTCTTGGTGACGACCCTCTCCGTGACCCTGCATCCGCAGGCCTCGGCGACCGCTTTCGCGTTCCTCGAGAGGAACTCGTGTATCTGTTCCTGCATCTCGAGGGTGGGAGACCTGAAGGCGTACAGGATCTGGCTGATCAGTGGAGGGGCCGTGTTGCTCTGACCGGCGATGGAGACGTACTCTGTGATGGTCCATCCAGCCGTCCTTGGGTGGATGGCTTCCTTGCTGTACTTGGTGACGGTGTACATCATGCATACGGCGTCCAGTGCACCCGGGTTCGCCCTGTACCAGCCTATCCTCGGGGCGGGTGACCCCCATTTCTCAGGTTCATACGCCTCGAACGTGTACGCTATGTTCCAGTAGGCTCCGCAGTGGGTCTCGGAGACGATCCTGTTGTCTACGCCTGGGTGGTAGAATATGCAGGCGTCGAAGTCGTCGTAGTAACCCTTGGCGGCGTGGTAGGGCTTCGAGACGCATATCTTCTCAGCGGGCTCCCCCATGAACTTTAACGTACCCTTGAGCCCATATTCCTCCATCACATACTTTGATGCAAGGACCCCCATGAGGGCCGTGATCCCCAGAGCCGAGTGGGGGTCCGTGTGACCCGCGGCGTAGGGGTGCAGGGATTCATCCCTGAGCTTCTTGTACGGGGTGGGTGCCTGGTTGTTTCCTGGGGTCGCGTCGTATTCCGCGAACGACGCAAGAACCGGCTCTCCGTCGCCCCAGACCGCGCAGAACGCGGTGGGCATCCCGCCTGAGCCTTCCTCGACGTTGAAGCCTTCTTTCTTCAGGATCTCTACATAGGCTGCGGCGGACTCGTATTCCCTCAGAGCTGGCTCTGCGAGGTACCAGATCTTTTGGTGGGTATCCGATATTCATTTCTCGTTTTTATTCACCCATTCAGCTGCGCTAGCTTTCATCTCCTTTGAATTCATTACAGACCCTTCTCAAACTAATATGACTGATAATCTATGTGAGATTTTATCAAGTTATGTTATCAACGAAGGTGATGAATCCGAGTTGAGTTCATGGGTGTATAGGCTATAGATATGCCGCTGGGTATCCGCCTAGTTTTTCCATACAGTGGTTTATAGGTGAATGGTTATCTTAGGCTCTAGCATGTTTCTCGGCATGGCTCCGACTATCTGATCCACGATTTTTCCATCCCTGAAGATCAGTAATGCGGGTATACTCATTATCCCATATTGGGCTGCGGTCTTGTTATTTTCATCAACATTTAGCTTCCCGAAGGCTATCTTGCCTCGGTAATCTCTCGCAAGCTCTTCTATCACTGGAGAGAGGAAGCGACACGGTCCACACCACGGAGCCCAACAGTCAATGACAGCTAAATGATTATCCTCCTTGAACTTGTTGAAGGTAGCGTCGGTCAAATCAAGGGGTTTACCCGAGGCTTGGGTGCGGGGCCCCAACTTTTCTGTTCTCTTGGAGACGCCTTTCATCATGTCTTCCAGTTTCTTTCTTCTAATCCTCTCCAGGTCCTCGTCTTCCTGATCCACCATTTCAACATATGGGTGGCTTAGCAACTATTTAAAAAATCTATTTTAACGTAGTAAAGCACGGGGTATCCTCTTTGATTATTCTTAAACGTTTGACCTTTCTCTAAACCCCTTTTGTGAGGGGGTAAAGTTAAAAGAGGTAAAAATCCATCTCTTATGGATGAAATATGCCCTTGTTTGTTCTCCTTACTAAGCTCACCGGTGCGTGTAAACAAAAGCTGAGGGACGAGCCGGAGATCCTTGAGGAGATCTGCAGCAAGCTGGAGGGCTGCGATCAAAGAGGATTCCCACAGTTGGCGACTTTGGGACGATACAACTTCATAAACATCATAGACGTTGAAAACGAGAAGACTGTATACAGATTGGCGTTGGAGCTTAATTCAAGAGGCGACGTCGAAACGATAGTGATGCCCGCTCTTCCAATGAAGGAGTATCTAGATGAAGTAAATAAGATGAAAGATACAAAATAATTCACCACACAAATCAAGGTTTCTTAAAGGTGTTTGAAGACCCACCGATTTTGTATCAATAAATGGAAGGCATGACTTGAATGGAGTTAATCCTTCATATTGTCAACCTACTTTATGTGACCGCTTTTCCTTCTTCTCTTAAATATAGACATATCTTTCTATCGTTCCTGCATAAACTATAATTTGATCTGAAATATTGTACCAGAACACTGTCTTTTATCATGTAAGCCAATTTGAAACCTTTTGTGAAACTGCTTGGTTCCACAAAAGTGTATCCTCTACTTTCCAGCCAGTCTTCTGGGACAAAACCGTGTCCTCTTCTAAGAAATCTTTTAAATACAAGCAGATCCTTCGAAGGATTCTGTCTCGGACCCTCAAGAACATAACCTTTCTCCATTAACTCCTGTAAATAAGCTATATCCTTTACCGGGTTTTTGACGTCACCCTTGTCTGCATCCATCCAAATCAATTAAAAAGACGACTAAGAATAATAAAGGTGCCGAGGGGTAATAGACTCTAACGCCCATCGACGTCTGCTTCATCACTCAAAATCTACCACCACCACTGTATAGCGTATTTTAGACCCGTAGGGATACCTCTTCGACGTAGCTAGCCATGATATCCGCAAACTTTGATATTTTTTCCTTTGTGTAGGGTGTCTTGGAGTTGAAGGCGGGGTCAAGTGTGTCACCTGGGATGAACTGCTGGAACGCGAATCTCCTCGCGCCCTTAACCATCTCCCCAATCCTATGAACGATATCCTCGTTTACGAATCCCGGGACGGCGGTGCACCTGAACTCGTAGTCGACGGAGCCCTTCTTCAGAATATGAATGGTCTTCAGAAGCCCTTCGACACTCTCCGCCTTCAGTAGTGGATAGAGATCAAGCGAAGTCTTCACATCTACTGCTACATAGTCGAGATGAGCCAGGCTTTTTTCCAGGACTTCGGGGCGCATCCCGTTGGAGTCAAGTTTTAGCTTGTAACCAAGGGCTTTGAGCCTAGAAAGGAATCCCGGGAGACCCTCCTGTATCGTTGGTTCCCCACCAGTAATAACTACGTGTTCGATGAACGTTTTACGTTCTTCAAGGATTTTCACCGCGTCCTCTTCGGATAGGAAAGGCCCATTATACTCAAGCACAATCCGCCAGTTATGGCAGTAGGGGCACCTGAGGTT
>Ga0315533_1003623_pt1 | contig 10055 bp, 13 predicted proteins | sample SalMarSW160130MG_FD_203081 | JGI IMG/M metagenome (GOLD analysis project Ga0315533, IMG submission 203081) | Salt marsh sediment microbial communities from the Plum Island Ecosystem LTER, Massachusetts, United States - Salt Marsh Sediment SW1601-30 ...
CTGATTTTATCCGGCGCTAAAATCTCATTCCAAAAAATTTCATCTCTCTTTTGATCCTCTTTTGTCATTCCCCCTTCCAAAACACAATCCTTATAAGGCCAGGAAAGTACAACTTCTTTTTTCTCGCTTAAGTAATCGTCTTCTGAAGTTAAACCAATTTTGTTTTTAAAAGCAGTATAAGAGTCCGGTAAAAATTGCTTGTTTAAAACAAAGCGAGTAAATTTCCCTTTATCAAAAACAAGCGTCTGGCCTATGTCAATAAAAAATACTTCTTTCATCTTTTTATCCGACAAAAGAAGTTTTAAAAGATCTTTGTCAAGTTTCAAAGCAAGTTCTATAATTTTGTTTTTCAAAAGTTCGCCTTCACTGACCAGACGCTCATCTTTTTGAAGTAGAGATTTTAAATTGTCTAATAAGTTTTTCATAATTTAGAAACTAATTTAATGGATGATTACTTTCTTTTGATATTTGAGTATTTCTCAAAAACCTATCTAGGTCGTTTTGTTTAATATCTCCATTGGCCAATGCGTGAAGCCCGAAGACGACCAGATTCAATGTAGCGGTTAGTGGGCGTAGGGGGATTTGAACCACCGACCTCACGGATGTGAACCGTGCGCTCTAAACCACTGAGCTATACGCCCCTTGTTTCTATTGTAGACGAAAAAGCGAAGTTTTTCAAAAGGAAAAACAACTAAGGTGTTCACCTTAGTTGTTTTGAAAAACAGGAGCCAAAGTGATTTTTATTTTAATTCCACTTTTGCTCCCGCTTCTTCCAATTTCTTCTTCATTTCTTCCGCCTCTTCTTTCTTCACTCCCTCTTTCAATACCTGCGGTTCCTGATCTGCTTGATCTACTACATCTTTCGCCTCTTTCAAGCCTTTTCCGGTAAGATCTCTGACTACTTTAATCACCGGAATTTTCTGGTCGCTAGCTCCAGTTAGGATTACATTGTAGCTGCTCTTTTCTTCTTCCTCACCTTCTGCTGTCGGAGCTGCTCCACCGGCAATGGGTTGAGCACTGATTACCGGTGTTGCCGAAACATGGAATTTCTTCTCTAAAACTTTTACCAGCTTTGACAAATCGAGAACGCTCATTTTCTCAATCTTCTCGACCAGGTTCTTAAATTCAGCCGGAACTTCTTCTTCCGCCTCAACTTCTTCCGGCTTCTCTTCAGGTTTTTTCTTTTCCTGAGCCTTCTCTTCTTTCTTTCCTTCTTTCTTAGGCTCTTCTTTCTTAGTAACCTCTTTTTTCTCCTCTTTTTCTTCTTTTTCTTCTTTTTCTTCTGCCATAATAAATTAATTTTTAATTTGACTTAAGCAAGATAATAGACCTTTGTAATTATTTTCTAAGACTCTAGCAAAACTAGCGATTGGAGCCTGAAACACTCCGACTAATTGCTGGACTAGGGTTTGATAATCAGGCAATTGAGCTAAAGCAATGGTTTTTTCTGCTGGTTGAAATTTACTTTGCCACCAGCCACCTTGAATTTCCATTTCCGGATGATCCTGGGTAAAATTATAAACTAACTTCGCCGGAGTCATCTCGTCTTGAAAACCAAACATAACCGCTAAAGAACCTTCTTCTTTTTCTAAGGCGGGTTCTAATTTTTCTTCTTCTGGAAAAGCTAGCCGGAGCAAAGTTTTCTTCACGACTTTAAAAAGACAATCCTTCTTTTTTGCTTCCTGCCGGAGATGAGACAGATTATCAGCTGAAAGATGGGAAAAATTTATAAAAATCATCCCTTGCTGAGAAACGATTTTTTCTTTTAAATCACTGACGATTTCTTCTTTTTGTTGTCTAGTTAAGGCCATAAAGCTATATTATAAATTATAATAAAAAAAACAAAAAATCTGCCGGTGACATCCGCAGATAAAAAGATAAAATCGATAACCTTTATCCTCGGTAAGACTTATCTCTAGAAAAAGCCTAGAGCGCTTACTATCTACGGACTGTTCTTTTTAGTTTAGCTTTTCTTTCTGAATTGTCAAGACTCTTGCTAAACACTGGCCAAATAATTTTGCTGCTGAAGGGCCATTAGCAGTTATCAGCAATCCGTCTTCTACCACTAGCCCTTGAAGATAGTGAGCCCCTAAGCTTTCAAGCTCTCTCACGGATTGCTGGGAAAGAGAGGAGGACCAGACGGTTGCCTTCTTCCCCTCCAGAATTCCGGCTCGGGCTAAAATTAGAGGAGCAATGCAAATGGCGCCGATGATTTTCTTCTGTCGAATCGCTTCTCGCAAGAGCCGATAAACAGCAGAATTATCTAGATATTTTAAAGCCCCCCGTCCTCCAATTAAAACCAGCATCTCGTAGTCAGCTAAATCCAAATCAGCTACAGAGTGAGTAATTTCCACCTCTCCTCCCTCCGATCCTTGAGCCAGGCCAGATTGGCTGCTAACAGGAATGACCTCTATTCCTGCCTTTAGAAGTTCTGCTTGAGTACGGAAAAATTCTTCGTCCTGAAAATTTTTAAAAGCAATAACTAAAGCTGCTTTGAGCATTTCTGCTTTTAGTAATGGTATTTTACTTTCGCCTCATTATGTTCTTCCAGGGTCTGGCTGAAAATCACCTTCCGTTCTGAAGTAGTCAAATAATAAAGATAGGAACTGGCCTCCGGATTTAAAGCCGCTTCAATGCTTTCTAATCCCGGGTTGCTAATGGGCCCAGGCGGAAGACCAAGATTGAGATAAGTATTATAAGGGGAATCCACCTTGGTATCCGCTATGGATAAACGAGATTTTTTCTGGAGAATATAATTCAAAGCGGCATCAATTTGAATTGGCATTCCTATCTCCATCCTTTTTTCAATAATACCGGCTACTACTTTTTTATCTTCTATGGCAATCACTTCTTCTTCCAATAAACTAGCCGTAATCACCGTCTGATAAATTCCCCCCTTATCCAACATCTCTGCCTTCAAAGGTTTTACCTTTTCTTCGAAATTCCAGAGAATTTTCCTAACAATATTTTCCGTAGTGGCCGATTGAGAAAAGAAATAAGTGTCGGGAAAAAGATACCCTTCCAGATTAGCTTCCTCTGGAACATCTTCCAAAAGGGGAAATTCTTCTTTCCATTCCCCAATCTTTATTTCTTCCAAGACATGGTCTTGTTGGAAAACATCTTTTAGATTCTCCTGGATTTCTCTAAGAGTTTCTCCTTCTTTAATCACTAGAATCCTTGCCGGTTTACTATTCTCGCTTCCTAGCTTGAGAATTATTTCTAAGAGATTATCTCCCGAAGAAAGCTGATACTCTCCCTCTTGCAAATGGCGGTCAATTTCTCCCAGAGTACTCAAAACGAAAAAAACTTTTTGATTTTTAATAAGCCCCTCTTCTTCCAACCGCTGGCCTATTTCCTCTAAGCTTTCCCCGGCCGAGACAGAAAAAGAAACCGGTTGACCCCGGGGGTTAACTGGTCCGTAAAAAAGCGTCCAGACAGCATAAAGTAGAGAAAAAGAAAGGATAAGCCCACCTAGTATAATCAGGAGAGCTCCCTGATAATTTTTCATGGTTTTGATTTTGTTTGAAGAGGAACAAAAACAAACCCCGGATAGGAAATAATTTGAAAATCATTCTTCCCTTTTTTAATCACCAGTTGGATGCTTTCCTGAATAGGGATAACCATTCTCCCTCCAATTTTTAACTGCTTTTTCAAAGCGGAAGGTATTTTTGAGGCTGAGGCAGAAACCAAAATTCGGTCAAAAGGAGCTTCGGACGGATATCCTTGAGATCCGTCCCCGATTACTAATTCCGCTATCCCCTTTTTAACAAAACCATAAGGAGCAAGATTCTTCTCCCCCTCTTTGCTTAGTTCGGGAATAATTTCCAGAGCGATCACTTTTCCCGCAGAACCAACTATCCAAGACAAAAGAGCAGTTGTCCAACCAGAACCGAAACCGACATCTAAAACCTTATTGCCTAAAACCGGTTCTAAAAGCCGAAGCATAAAATAAACGACGGAAGGCTGGGAAATCGTCTGCCCGTAACCAATCGGCAAAGCTTGGTCTAGAGAAGCAAGGTCTTTTTTCTCGGTAGGAAGAAAATCAATTCTCTTCACCGCCAAAAAAGCGCCTTTGATTCTCGATAACCAGTCAGCTGACATTAAAGCCCTAATTCTTCGTTAATAGCTTGCATGCTTTTCAACACGATTTCTACAAATTCTTCCAAAGGAAGATGGAGAAATTCTTCGCACTGGGCAATAATTTCTCTCTTCGCTCCTTGAGCAAAAGAAGGTTGCTGAAAATGTTTCAGAACAGAGGCAACTGTTAAGCTATCAATTTTCCGGCTGGGCAAAACCAAAGTATTGGCGACGATAAGACCGGTTAAGGGATCAAGGACAAACAAAGCCTTAGCCATTAAACTCTCTGGCGGCAATTGGTGAAACTCATTATGTCTTTTCACCGCCTCCACTATTTCTTCTTCTAAGCCCGCTTCGGCTAAGATTTGAGCTCCGACTAAAGAATGCTGGGCTGGGTCCCCCTTGACCTTCTCATAATCGATATCATGCAATAAACCAGTTAAGCCCCATTTCTCTTCATCTTCCTGAAAATGCTTAGCTAAAGAGCGCATCGCCGCCTCTACCGCTAAACTATGCTTGAGAAGACCAGGCCGGGAAAGATATAATTTTAGTAAGCTCAAAGCTTCTTCCCGAGTCATTTTAGGAAAGTAAAAGGGAAAAACCCAAAATGATAATTCTCAAAGTAATGGCGACTGCCACTCCCACTAAAAATAAATCTAGAAGAGCGTGAAACATAAAAAGTTTTCAAAAAAGTTTTTCTTTTAAAATTTTAGCGGCTACTTTCTTCTGAAGAATAGAAAAAGCCTCGTTGAGCAGATCAACAAGCGCTTTTTCCTGTTCTTCCGCTGCCAATTGAGAGTTAAGGTGAACCTCTTCTATCTTCATTTGCCCGTTAACCGTTACTTCTATTCCCTCTCTCTCTAATTTCACTCTCTCCGAAGAAAAAGCTTCTTGGAGTTTCTTGGCTTTTTTTAACTCACTGAATTTTTGAAACATTGATAATTAGAATAATTTTTCCTGATGCAATTTTTCCGCCAGCTTCCGCCCCTGAACTTTACCCGATTTAGTTAAACGAAATTGAGAATCGTTTTGAAAAAGCAATCCTTTTTCCTGTAGATGGCGGAGAGGACGATCTAGCTTCCGGGCATCCGGCCATGAGTGCCGAGAAAAGGCAAATCTTGAGGAAAACTTCTGAAAGCATTCTTCCAGCAAATCTTCAAATCCAACCTCTTCCCTTTTTTGAGAAAGGCGATAAAGACAGTAAAGAATCAGTTGATCGTAACTTGTCATAACTTCCAGCAGGCCCGCCAGGAGTCGAACCTGGAACCTTTGGTTTTGGAGACCAATATTCTGCCAGTTGAACTACGGGCCCGGAGCCGAGACCGGGAATCGAACCCGGGACCTTACGCTTACCATGCGTATGCTCTACCGGCTGAGCTATCTCGGCTTTTGATCTTCTTTTTTAATCTTATCAAATCCCCTCTTAAAGACAAGGGAAAGTATGGAATAAAAAATAAAAAAATAAGGAGCTATCCTTCCCACCAACAAATGCGTTGGAAAAAAGATAGCCCCTTCTGCTTACAGCGATTGGGCAAGCAATCGCTGGTTAATCTTCTTCCGCCTCTTTCTGGATCTCTTCCAAGGATTCGCTTGAATTGCTTGAAGCAATCTCGATCTGAAGCTCATCTTGAGCTTTTTGGAAGAGTTCTTCGAGATAACGAGAGAGATTTTTCCTCCATGGTGGCATTACTAAAACCGTTATCTGCACCACAGGAACTTCGGGATGAAAATCTGAAATAATGTAGAGCTGAACTAGTCGAACCACTTCTTTTAATTTCCCTATCATTTCTAGGGAATCCAGAATGGGATCTCCTGCCCGGTATAGTGCTCCGCCTTCTAGCTTAGTAGTTAACGGGACCTTACAAAGCTCTTCCCGTGAAAGCCCAAGCCAGCTTTTTACCCTCCTCACAGCATAGAGAGCAAAACGCTTATTTCCTTGCTCAACCGGCGTCTTGGTAAGAAAATTCACATCAATTTTCCTCACCTCAACCCTAATTTCCGCCTCGCTTAATAGCTCTTCGTGTAGTTCCCGGTCCAGTGCTTCCTTCGCTTCAGGAAAAATCCTCCTCAGCGCCTCCAGTTTAAAAACATTGTTCATTTTTACCTCCCCTAGCCATTCTCTTTCCGAGAACGGCTATCTTGTGAGATTGCCGATTCCTTCTTTCCTCGCCCAAATTTATAAAGAACGTCATTAGAAACTATAACAGACAAGAACATCTTTGTCAAAAAAAAGAAGGCAGTCTAGCAACTACCTAATTTTCTCCTGGATAACATTGGGCGTGACTGGAGTCGAACCAGTTGGGCCACAAGGACGACTGTTTTACAGACAGTTCCCGCGCCGTACGGGACTACACACCCATTTCTACCACTTTATCAGAAAAACATTTATTTTTCAATAATTTTTCCGTGCCTTTTCTTCCACTCTTCTATTTTCTGGTGATCACCAGAAACAAGAACCTTGGGCACCTTCCAATTTCTCCCCTTTCCAGAAGAAAAAATTTCTGGTCGCGTGTATTGCGCATATTCTCGAAAACCGCCTTCCGGCGTTATTCTTCCCTGGAGCCATTGTTCTTCCCCAACGACTCCGGCTTTCAAACGTGCCACTGTTTCAACAACAACCATAGCCGGCAAATCTCCCCCCATCAAAACATAATTGCCGATAGATAAACTTTCATCGGCAATATATTTAGCCACTCTCTCATCTACTCCCTCATAACGCCCGCAAATTAGAATCAACTGATCCCAAGAAGCATATTCTGCCGCCTTTTTTTGGTTAAATTTTTTCCCTCGAGGAGAAAACAAAATGACTTTTGTTTTTCCCTTTTTGAGGCGCAAATCTTTAACCGCCTTAAAAATAGGCTCTACTTTCAGTACCATTCCTCCTCCCCCGCCAAAAGGAGTATCGTCTACCGTTTGATGCTTATCTTCAGCCCAATCCCTTAAATTCCAAAGAGCGATTTCAATTAATCCCTCTTTTTGAGCGCGTTTAATGATCCCCTCCTGGAAATAAGGAGCTATTCCTTGAGGAAATAAAGTAAGAATGTCAAACCTTATCATAACTACTGTTAAGAGGATTTACTAAGACTCATAATCACTATTAAGAGGCTTTCCAAAGACTCATAATTACTATTAAGAGGATTTCTTAAGACTCATAATTCAAAAACAGTGCCACCTATAAGATAGCACTGTTTCTAAACAAAATGAATGTTCTTGTTCAAGACAAGTCCAAATCATCTAAGTCAGAGCTTTTCTCTTCTACTTTTTCTTCTTTCTCTTCTTTCTCTTCTTTCTCTTCTTTCTTTCCTGTTTCTTCAGCAGAAGAATGCTCCATTCTCGGTTCTCTAACTCGACCACCTTCTGGCTCTTCAATCTTCAGATTGACTCGGGCGTGATGCTTTAACCCCAAAATTCGAACCAAGGTGCGAATGGCTCGAGCCGTTGAACCATTGCGGCCAATAACCTGGCCCATGTCTTCAGAATGCACTTTAAGGGTTAAAAGGACACCCATTTCGTCAACCTTCCGGCTGATTCCTACTTCTTCAGGATGGTCAACTAAACTTTTAACAACAAACTCTAGAAATTTTTGATCGTCTGCTTCAGCCATGAAAAATCAATCAATTAATCGTTGAAAGTAGCTCGACCTTTCTGGCATCCGTCCTCATCAATACTGGAGGAATCAGAAACATAACTACTTCTTTTATCCTACTTGTTAATTTTTATCTGTCAATATTAAATTTTCTACCTCGGTCCATATCTTTCGATGGATAATGGACGCTTCTACAAATTGATTATTTTTTAGGCATTCAATCACCGAAAACTCTTGAGGAAACACTTGGGCCGCTTCCAGATAAGCCTGAAAAGTCCGTTTTTGGTGCTCTGGGTCTTTCTCATGAATATCCCTCGCCTCTCCACTTAAAGACTGGATTATCTCTGGAGAAATCTTTAAAAAGAAAGTAATATCCGGTTTAGGGATAGAAAAAATTTTAAATTCCAGACGGTAAAGCCAGTCAATAAACTTCTGCCTCTCTTCCGAATCTTTAATTTTCCCTCCTTGGTGCCCAAGATTAGAAGCCCAATAACGGTCGGCAATAATAACCTTTCCTTTCTTCAACTCTTCCCGAATAGCAAAGCTTTTGTCGTAACGGTCAGCCGCGTAAAAAATAGAGGCCCGATAAGGACCCACTTCCTCGGCTGTTCCATATTTTCCCTCTAAATAATTTTCTACCAGTCCAGCCGATTTTCGGCCATACTGCGGAAAATGAAGAAGGGTTACCTGACGCTTAATTTTCTTTAAGTGCTGAGCCAAAAGCCGGCTCTGCGTTTCTTTACCCGATTTGTCTATTCCCTCAAAAACAATAAAGACTCCTTTTTCCATTAGTGAAAACCCTTAAAAATTCGGCTGGCTTATGACTGAATTTCTATTCCCATCGCTTTCGCTGTTCCCTCAACAATTTTCATCGCCTGGGCCATGTCTTGGGCATTGAGGTCTGGCATTTTCCGCTTGGCCACCTCTCTCAGCTGATCCTGAGTAATTTTTGCCACCTTCCGTTTATTAGGTTCACCAGACCCTTTCTCTATTCCCGCTATCTCTTTCAATAACTCCGAGGTCACGGGTTGTTTTAGCTGAAAATTATAGCTTCCTCCTTCGTAAACCTGGACCACTACTGGAAGAGTGTATTGCTTCATTTCTTTCGTCGCTTCATTAAATTTTTGGCAAAAATCATTGATATTGATACCCTCCCCCGCCAAGGTCGGGCCTAAGGGAGGAGCGGGAGAAGCTTGTCCAGCCTTAATATGAAACTTCAGAACTTTCTTTACTTTCTTCATAATTTTCTTAAATTATCAAGCTTTGGCTATAATTTTCTTAAATTATCAAGCTTTGGCTATAATTTTCTTAAATTATCAAGCTTTGGCTATAATTTTCTTAAATTATCAAGCTTTGGCTATAATTAAACTTTTTTAACTTGGAGAGAATCTAACTCAACCGGCGTTTCGCGGCCAAAGGCGTCAACGGCCACTTTAATTTTCCCTTTTTCCGGATTAATCTCAATCACTTTTCCAGAAAAACCTTTAAAAGGCCCGTCAGAAATTTCCACCAGAGTTCCTAATTCAAAATCAATTTTCATCTGTGGTTCCTGACAAGCCATTTTTTCTCTTAAAGTTTTCATTTCTTGAAGAGAGACTGGAACCGGAGTGGTTCCCGTTCCCAAGAAACCAGTCACTCCCGGAGTATTCCGCACTATGTACCAAGAGCGATTGTTAACGATCATTTTCACCAAGAGATAACTCGGGTAAATTCTTTCTGTTGTCGTTTTTCTTTTTCCATTTTGCACTTTAACTTTCTTCTCTTCCGGCACTAAAACCTCAAGAATCTGACTTTCCATTTTAAGATTCTTAACCCTCTTTTTCAAGTTTTCCGCCACCCGGTTTTCATATCCGGAATAAGTATGGACGACGTACCAATTAGCTTCTTGATTCAGTTTCTCTGTTTTAGAAGGCATCTTAGAACGAGCTAATAATAAAATTCAAAAAACCGGCAAAGATCAAATCAAAGGCCCATAAATAGAGGGCCACCATTGCCGAGGCGACGATAACAGTCAGCGTATAGCGGCTAAGATCACGGCGATTTAACCAGCTTACGTGGCGCATCTCTTCTTGAACATTTTTAAGGAAAGTAGTTATCTTTTTCCACATAATAATGAGACTATAGCGAAATTATTCTAATTGTCAAAATCAGATATCTAAATTCTGAACGAATTTGGCGTGAGAACGGATAAATTTCTTTCTTGGCAAAACCTCTTTTCCCATTAAACTATCAAAGATATGGTCCGCTTGAGCGCCATCATCAACAGTCACTCTTTTCAGAATTCTTTTCTCCGGATTCATCGTCGTTTCCCATAACTGCTCGGGATTCATTTCCCCCAACCCTTTATAGCGCTGGATGTCATAGGGTTTTTCCAGCTTCTTCAGAAGAGTTT
>Ga0315533_1003625_pt1 | contig 10047 bp, 9 predicted proteins | sample SalMarSW160130MG_FD_203081 | JGI IMG/M metagenome (GOLD analysis project Ga0315533, IMG submission 203081) | Salt marsh sediment microbial communities from the Plum Island Ecosystem LTER, Massachusetts, United States - Salt Marsh Sediment SW1601-30 ...
GTAATGACTTTTTTAATTATCTTCTTACTCGACAGGATTATTAAATTTAAATCATCAGAAAGTGAAGAGATGGCCGGTCTTGACAGATCATACCATGGTGAAAGAGGATATGGTATGCTTAATCCCAGTTAAAACATGTTAAAAAAGAGATTATGAAACTGATTACAGCAATAATACGTGAAGTCCAGCTCGATAAGGTGCGTGAAGCACTTATCGCTGCTGAAATAACAAGAATTACTGTCAGCCGTGTTTCAGGACACGGACAGCAGAGAATAGAGGAAATGTACAGGGGTCAGCGGATCATTCCTGATCTTATTCCGAAAATAAAAATTGAAATAGCAGTAAATGACTCATTTGTTGATATAACTGTTGACACAATACTAAAGTCAGCTAAAACAAATGGTATTGAAGGTCATGTGGGAGACGGAAAAATCTTTATAACACCTCTTGAGGAATGTATCAGGATACGTACAGGTGAAAGAGGCAGTTCTGCTATTTAAACGGTATCTGAAAAATATTAAGGCTGGCTTTTTATCAGAACGGCATTGTTATTTCGAATCTTCATTGAAAAATCCTGTCGGGCTTATGCTTTGAAATTCAGCATTCTATAGCTTATTTAAGAGGATTTTATTTTTCTGCTTCTTTTTCAGCATCAGTAATCATTTTCTCATTAGCGGTTATCAGAAATTCCACTCTCCGGTTCCGGGTTCTTCCCTCATCGGTGGTATTATCATACTTTGGAGCCAGCTCACCGTAACCTTTGGTTGTAACCCTGGCGGTATTAATACCCTTTTCTGTAAGGTAATCTGATACTGATGCAGCACGTTTTTCAGACAATGTCTGGTTATAAGCTTCTGTACCGGTGTCATCTGTATGTCCCTGTACTTCAATATTTGTATCGGGGTAAGTATTGAGTACAGTAACCAGCTTATCGAGATTTCCCCTGGCTTCGGTTGAGAGGTCCGATTTATTTACTGCAAACAGAACGGCACTGCTGAATTCAATAGTGATTCCCTCTCCGACTCTCTCAACGGTTGCATCGGGAACCGCTTCTTTCAGTTCTTCAGCCTGCTTGTCCATATGATGGCCGATAATAGTTCCCGTAGTACCTCCGACAGCTGCTCCGATAATTGCTCCAAGGGCCGGATTGCCTGCAGCCTGCCCGATAGCAGCACCAACAGCGCCACCTGCAGCTGTTCCTATAACAGCTCCTTTGGCGGTTTTACTCCATGAAGAACAACCAGCTATTACCAGGTTTGCACTTACAATCAGTATTAACAAAATTTTAAGCTGTTTCATAACGATAGTATTAAGTTGTGAAATAATGGTTATTGCAGGATTGGGTTTTACGAAAATTGTTGTTTTCCAGACATTTTTAGAGGATTAGTTTTTAAACCATACAAAACTATAACAGATACAAATACCTAAGAACTTATTGTGTAATCTTATATACAAAAATAATGATTAAAATTCAATTTCAATTCTTAATTAGATACCCTTCTTATCCTGCCTGATCTGTCCGTGACAGGCACTTATTATTCCGACACAAGAAGAAAAGTAAAGGAAAATATCCTTCTGTTGATTTTTCGGAAGGTATCCCGAAATTATAAAGTTTTAATTTATAATTTTACAGAGTAAATAAATATCATGAAAATCGGACTATACATAGTGCTTATAGCATTCGTAAGTATTCTGGTTGAATGTGAGGTGAATGAATGTCCTGAGTGTAATAAAATTACCGGTAAGCTGCCCGTGTCAGGCCTACTGGCATATTATCCGTTTAATAATAATGTAAATGATGAAAGCAATAGCGGGCATGATGGGATTCTTTACGGAGCAGAATTTACAAATGATAGATTTAGCCATAGAATTCAAGCTCTTATTTTTGATGGGATCGATGATTATGTAGAATTAGACACTATGGATAGTTTCAATTCATCCCTTGAATCATTTTCGATATCATTCTGGATGAAAGGTGATACAATGGGATAGTTCATTATGAGACTATCATGAAAACCATAAATAATGATCCTGCAGGGACAATGTTCAGTATTGAGATTCACCGGGGGCCAAGTTCTTCCCTGAATATTGGAGTTATAAGGCTGGACATAAGAGATAATAATGACAAATACTTTACCATTTATGTCGACAGACCCGATATATTTGATAATGACTGGCATAACCTGACATTCATTATTTCAAGTGCAAAAAGGAATCAGGGTGATATATACATTGATGGTGAGTTAGAAAGCAAAGACGACTGGTTTGTAAGATTCGGTTCAGAAAGCCCTGAAGATTTCAATAGATTTGAGTATAATCTGACTATAGGTGCGGGTAATAACAGAGGAATAACGGAAACTTATTTCAAAGGCTGCCTGGATGATATAGCCTTCTACAACAGACCCCTTACTACTATTGAAATTCTACAGCTATATAACCGTTAAAATTTAATCCTTTTATTAAGCAACGTTTGTCTTCATTTACTTAATTTAATTAATATTAGCGATGGTTTTATTACCTCTGATGCATGATTTTCCCGTATTTTCTTGAACTTAAAGCAATAAATTTGTTTTAAAGACGTCTTTTTATCAGAAAATAGTATACTTTTATATTGTTAAGCCCCTGTTTAAAACTCTCGCTATGAAATTTCTACAACAAAAACAGGTACAAGCAATTTTATTTTTTACATTAAAATCACCTGATAATAAAATTAATCGGTTGAAATTAATGAAGTTTCTGTGGTTAGCGGATAGAATACATTTGAACCAGTATGGCAGGATGATATTACAGGATGATTACTGTGCTTTACCTCATGGGCCAGTCCCGTCAAGGACAATGGATATTTCAAAAGAAAGTGTTGAAAATGTATTTTCTGTACATAATTACACCATTGAAGCAGAAGATCAATTTAATCCAAGATTTTTTTCAAAATCCGATCTTGAAGTTTTTGAGGAAGTGTGGAATAGATTTGGCAGTATGTCTGATATTGTACTTAGAGACTATTCTCATTTATTCCCTGAATGGAAACGTTTTGAAAATGAATTTAAAAATAATCCACGTTCTAAAAGTTATTGGATAAAAATTGATGACTTCTTCAAGAAACCATTAGCAGAGGCAAATTTTAAAATTGATCCTGAAAGAAGTAAGCTATCTCAGAGTGTCTATTATGAAAATAATAAGATACAAGAGATTCTTCAATGATTCATATTCCTTCAGATAAGTATATCAAGAGTACACTTCAAGTTGGTACGATTTTCAAACTTTGTGCTCCTGAATTGATTGATACAGATATCCCTCATTATTTTATTATAGTCGCAATAGATGATGATGATATTCATATGGTGGTTTGTACAAGACAAAAAGATAAGAGGGAAGAATATTTTCGTCTTATGAGATTTGATCTATCCGGACTTGTTCGTATTGAACCTAATAGCGAAAATGGATTAACTGAGGAATCTTATGTAGACTGTAATCAAAATCATTCAACCACAAAGAAAGCTTTAATTCAAAAAAAAGAAGATGGCCTTTTAAAATGGATTGGAGAAATTTCATATAATCAATATGATCAAATACGAACAGGAATAATTAATAGTACTATAAACTTTCTTCCAAAAGATTTATTAGTTCATCCAGAAGATTGATTTTAAAAAATTATGTATATTGAATCTCAGCAGCATTTCCTTCATTAACTACTTCATGTAGTATGCAGCGAGACAACAATTCCTTTTAATACGAGGAACCAATTAGGAAATGCCGTTTTTTATACCATATGTTTATAAATTGTGATAAATTCTAAATAATCAGATAATTAGCAACTTACATGAAAGTTGTTAAACAAATTTTCCCGTTGTTAATATCTCTGACTTGATTAAATCCTAATCTGGTTATATCTTTGATAAAAAAGGAAAGAGGAGTCTCAACCTGCGTAAACACTTAGGGGCTCGATCATAGGGCTAATGAGACCCTATAAAAATCCCAACTGAGACAACCTCTTCCACTGATAAAGCGGGATGTGATACGTCCCGTTTTATATTTCAATGAACCATACAATTTCAACGAACTATACAAAATTACAAAGGTGGTTAACTTAATGCAAAACAAAACATTAAACTTTATCAACATTTGACATAATAGTTATTGACTTTTTTTACTTTAATGTATGTTGCAGATATACAGATTATTATTCATTTATTAAATTTCGTAACATCACATAATCAATCACTTACAATTAAAAATAATTTTTTTGGAATTTTGAGAAAAATTTCTTAACATACGAGTAATTTAGTGCGAAAAACTAATTATATTTCACATTATCAATCATTTAATACTTTTTCGGTTTGATTAATGTAGTTTTTATAAAAATGTGTTAAAAACTGATATTTTTATATTTTAAGAAATCACAGCCAATCTAAATAATTTCAAAATATCTAAATTCTTTTGTACCAAATACTACTTCTTAGGTTTCTTTTTTAGAGTCAAAGCATCCGGTGTTATGTATACATCTGATTCTACTGATGCAATACGATGAGGATCTGGCATCCATGCGTTTTTAAAATCTACATTTACATTACCAGATTCATCTATAACAAAATTGGCTTACCAAAAGGTTCTTACACCTTCATTTGTAACTTGATAGGATACTGATTTTTCATTGACTTCAATGAATTCAGCTTTCTTTGAATGCTTATTAATAGAAGACATTAATTTTTCGTTTAATTGTTCTTCATTCATGACTAATATTTTTGGTACAATAAGTTACAAAATTTATAATAATTAGAGTTATGGAAAACGACATGTTACAATCAGCATTGAGATTAATTGAGAAATGGTTATGAACAAAAAAAATCATTAAAGTGTTGAAAAAATACTATTGCGAGATTTGAAAAGAGGGTTTATCTTTGATCTTGAAAAGTAATAAAGAAAGAGGAACAAAGCCTGCCACATTCACTTATGACACATAGGGACTTGATTAATTAAGCTAATGAGACTTAATAATCTTTCCGGCTAAATTCCTCTCCTGGTATATAACGGGATGTTATGCATCCCGTTATTTATTTCAATGAACTATACAAAATTACAAATGTGGTTAACTCATTGCAAACAATTTTTTTAAGTTTATTAACAGTATATAGTAAATTTATTAACTCTATTATAATAGTCTGATACTCTGGATGCTACATATAGTGGTATATACTATTGTCTTAAAACTATAATATAAATAATTAGCTTTATGAGGGTTAAAATGGTCTAAATGTTGGGAAATTTTACTTCCAAATCATTCTGAACGTCAGATTTTTTGAGGAGGTCTTCAACGCGCATACCTGTTAGTACCTGTCAATCGAGGGGGTCAATCTCCTTATTTAGAATCAGGTTAAATACCCAAACCGTGCTAAATATCCTATTTTAATTGACAGACCTTTAGTAATTAAGGTATGATGATATTAAGATTGTATCATCTGAGTTTCACGAGGATTGAACCCAACTCAGAGAACGTACACCCTGAATTGAGGCTATATAACTAAGTCAAAATATAAAAAACCAGGAGAATGTTAAGAGAGCTCTATAGGTAGCAGCAACAAATCATCAAAAGCTTATAATGATAAGCCTTCCCGATTCAGGGAAGACAAGGTTAGCAAAGATATTTTATTATTATCTTTGTATAAATCAAATTATTATATAGATGAGAATACTTAATCTTGAGTTAGAAATTAATGGAGAAGTGAATAATTGCAAATTTTATGGCTATTCTGAAGAAGAACTTCCCAATGAAATTGGTCCTTGTGTTTATATATTTTCCTATTTTAGCAAAGAGTATAATAAATGGGAACATCATCATTGCAGCAATACATCTCTATTTTATAATACTTTCCCGAGAAAAGATTTCAAAAAATTCTTGTCAAAATATAATTCTAATTCAATATTGATTTATGAGAATTCTGATGAAGACCTCTTACTCCCTATTCAACGAGCTGTAATCAATGAATTAAATATTCCATATAATTAATCCCACTTTCTATTTATTACATTAAATACCTGTTTTCCCAAACTGGGTGTCTCACAATACTCCCATTTCCTGAGTCGATTATTTCGATCTTCTCAGTCCATAAATTAACCCACCCCAAACCTCCCGATACGCTTTTACTCCGTTCAAGCTATCGGGACAGGCTCTTCCTCATCTTCGCATAAAAGCTTCGATGAGCAAAGCAGGAGGGGATACGGTAATGTTACAGATGATCATTTTTCTCATATTAAAATCCTATTCTTTTCAACCCTTCAACCCCCTTCAACCCTCTTCAACCTCCTTCAACTTTTATCTTTTTTCTTTTGTCTTTTACCTTTCTTTTCCTATATTTGATGAGTGTTTCCTTAAGTGCTACTAAATTAAAAATTATGTTAGTAAGAACATTTGCCAGTTCCGTTAACGGAATTGATGCTGTGACAGTTACCATTGAAGTAAATGTGTCAAGGGGTATCCGTTTTTTTCTTGTGGGGCTTCCTGATGTTGCCGTTAAGGAGAGCCAGCAGAGAATTGAGTCGGCCCTGCGTTCTATTGGTTTTCACTGGCCGGGGAAGCAGGTAGTAATAAACATGGCTCCTGCCGATATACGTAAAGAGGGATCTTCATACGATCTCCCTCTTGCCGTGGGAATCCTGGCTGCTGATGAAAAGGTAATCAAAGGTGAAATTGAATCGCACCTGTTGATAGGGGAGTTGTCCCTCGATGGTACACTTCAACCGGTAAAAGGAGTCCTGCCCATTGCCTTAAGAGCACGGGAAGAAGGATTCAAGGGAGTCATTGTCCCTTCAAAGAATGCACGGGAGGCTGCTGTTGTAAATGGCCTGGATGTATATGGAATGGACAAGCTCTGCGATGTTGTCGATTTTTTTAACGGTATGCGCAAATTTGACCCTGTTAAGGTGGACCTGCTCGAAATATTTTCTGGAGAGGCTAATAAATATGAGTTCGACTTTTCTGACGTAAGGGGACAGGAAAATGTAAAGAGAGCTCTGGAAGTGGCAGCCGCAGGCCATCATAACCTGATCATGATCGGTCCTCCGGGTTCCGGTAAAACAATGCTGGCGAAACGGTTACCCACAATCATGCCTCCTCTGACCCTGGAAGAAGCACTGGAGACTACTAAAATTCATTCAGTGGCAGGAAAGATAGATGATCATACGGCACTTATGACAAGGAGGCCCTTCAGGTCGCCTCATCATACAATCTCTGATGTCGCCCTGGTAGGAGGAGGTACCTATCCCCAACCGGGAGAAATATCACTTGGACATAATGGTGTATTGTTCCTTGATGAGCTGCCCGAATTCAAGCGAACGGTACTCGAAGTGATGAGACAACCTCTTGAAGACAGGGTCATAACTATATCGAGAGCGAAATCAACTTGCGATTATCCTGCAAGTTTTATGCTGGTGGCAAGTATGAATCCCTGCCCCTGCGGTTTTCATAACCACCCCGAAAAAGAGTGTATGTGCACTCCGGGAATGGTACAGAAATACCTGAACAGAATATCAGGTCCCCTGCTCGACAGAATAGATATACATATTGAGGTTGTTCCTGTTAATTATGATAAGCTATCTGATTCCGGCAAAGTAGAAAAATCTGCCGATGTACGTAAAAGAGTTGTCAGGGCAAGAGAAATACAGGCAAAACGATTCGATTCAATAAAAGGTATATATTCAAATGCTCAAATGACATCATCAATGCAGAGAAAATACTGCCGGCTTGATGAGGCCGGGGGAAGGCTTCTTAAAACAGCTATGGAGCTGAGAGGACTATCTGCACGGGCTTATGACAGAATACTTAAAGTGGCAAGAACCATTGCTGATCTTGCTGATTCTGAAAATATTACAACCGAACATATCTCTGAAGCAATTAATTATCGAAACTTGGACAGAGAAGGCTGGGCCGGATAAATAAGTGGTTAAATACTTTATTTTAAATCACTTTTATTTCATCCAGGATAACCTGAATATCTTTTCGTTTATGAGCAAGATCATTAATGAGCGTTTTGCCGGCAACCGATTTTATCCGGAACCGGAGAGAATGATACCGCTCCCGGGAAATCTCCTGGTAAAAAAGAACAAGATACCCGGCAACCGGGACCAGCAGCCCGAGAAGAAAACCTGTCCATCCGGCAAAAATTGCTGCAAGGATCAGTATAAGAGGGAAATAAATAAGATACAATACGGTTCCCGAACTTACATATACCGAGCTGTAAAAACGCAGATCCTTAATTAACCTGTCGCATATTGACTTTGGTACAAGGAAGGGGATCAGGTTGCTGATATACCCTGCAAGAAAAACCGGAAAACCCGCGATGATAACAAAATATCTCAATAAGCCCCAGTCGAGCTTTCTTGCAAAATTTTCATCCGAAAGTCCTGCAGATTTAAGCTTATCAGAGTAAGTATGTACTTTTGTTTTCAGTGATTCAAGCTTCTCCGGCGATGTTTTTGAAAGATAATTGATCTTGTCGGCAACTCTTTTTTCCATAATTCTCCTGTCGTCAGTATCGAAACGCCAACGAAAAAAGGGCAGGATCATATTATTTCTTCCCATTTTAAGAAGCTGTTCCGCCAACCAGTCATTTTCAGGATTCTCAATTATTATTACCTCTTCCAGCAATCCTTCTTCACATTTTTTGTTAAAGGCAAGTAATGCTTTTGCAGGATGTTCTTTATACACATCTGTAAGTTCTTTGATGCTGAAAGAATCGTGGAAGTTGATCATTACCTCCCTGCGAAAACGTGCGGGGTATGTATAATTTATCCCGACCGGAACAATATTCACATCCAGTCCGAACTTCTCCTCTGCCCCGAAAGCAAGACGGGCTGTCCCTTTTCTGAGTTTCTGAAGTCGTTTTTCCTGTACACAGATTCCTTCGGAAAACATGATGAAATTTCCATTTTTTTGCAGGATATCATATATCCCGGTGAATGTTTCAAGGTTTTTATGTACATGCTCAAGTCCTTCTTCCATCCTGTAAACCGGAGCAACATTCAGTTCCCGCAGACAGAACCTGGCTATCTTTTTCCTGAACATGTCTGCCCGCATGGTGAAATGTATCGGCTGGGGCAGATATGACCCCACAAGAATACCGTCCATAAAGGAATTCTGGTGATTGCCGACAAAAAGCAAAGGTTTCTCAAGAGGTACTTTTTTCAGGTTTGAATAAAATATACGCCTGAAAAATACCCTGAAGGTAAACGGAGGCAGAATGTATTTTAAAAACCTGGAAAACATCTGAAATCCGATGATTTATACAAATTTTTTGTCGAGGCAAGGTATGAATAAAAACCGTTTAACATAATGGGTATTAAATCGTATTCTCTTTCACTGTTATTTTGCAGAGTCATCTTTTTTTTCCTAACTTTGATATTCCTTAAAATATACCGGTTCTTCTTTGCATGGAACTCACTCGAAAAATCAGGAATAAAATGATGCAGGAACGCCTGATGTTTGTTTACAGGGGCGTTGTGACAAGGGATAATTCTGTCCCTCTTCTCATGCTGCTTGAGAAAGAGATGGAAAATTCAGAGTTTGGATTTGTGGGGAGGAAAAGGCTTTTCATGTTTGTCCTCGAAAGTCTCCAGAATGTATCCAGGCACAGTAACGGCAGTCAGCATGCAGGGATGTCGCTTGTGGTCTATTCAAAAGTCACGGGTGGTTATACCGTAACAACAGGTAATGTTATTTCGAGCTCCAATATTGAGGAGCTTAAGAAGCGTCTGGATGAAATAAATAATCTTAATACAGGTGAAATCAGATCTGTTTACAGGCAAATGCTGAGCAATTCGGAATTCAGCAGTAAAGGGGGAGCAGGACTGGGTCTCATCGAAATGGCAAAGAAAACAGGCAATAGACTTGATTATGACTTTGTCACTCTCGATAAGGAAAATTCATACTTTATCCTGAGTAAGACAGTCGATTCAGAAGGAGTTGGAGTACATTTTGGCAATGAAGAAATAGCATTTCGGGGAAAAGCTGTTGCACAGCTCGAAAGACTAATGGCAGAAAATAATATTTACCTG
>Ga0315533_1003626_pt1 | contig 10046 bp, 9 predicted proteins | sample SalMarSW160130MG_FD_203081 | JGI IMG/M metagenome (GOLD analysis project Ga0315533, IMG submission 203081) | Salt marsh sediment microbial communities from the Plum Island Ecosystem LTER, Massachusetts, United States - Salt Marsh Sediment SW1601-30 ...
CAATCGAATACCCCACACCATCAACGCTCGGCAAAGTACCGGTGTATCCCAATGAATAATCAAGCTCCGAAAAATCGCCGCTCTTATCGTTTATATTGGTCAGTTCAAGATTGCCCCAGATCGATGCAGCCAGATTACCATAAGCTGCACTAATGCTTGGCTGAAAAACCGGGTCATCATCAATATTCTGACCACGCCAGATATATTTGCTGAGAAAATCTACCGAAGTCTCAAGCTCGATTGTATCCTCTGCAAAGCATGTCACAGCATATTTCAATACGCTCATTCCCAAAATTAAAAGTATAAGCTTTCTCACTTAAATCAATTCCTTATAATCAAGCTCCAATTCGCTCAGTTTTCTGATTGTGTGATACTCAACTCAAAAGCAATATCATCGATTGTTTTATTTGAGCAATTGCCATGCCAAAATACACTATATCTGTTAAACAGTTGTAATAGCTTATACCTCAAGATGTTATGGATGTCGGTTGTTTAGGGAGAAAAATGAGGAAACTACAAATAAGTAGTTTTTTTAGATATAATCTACAAAATTGTATGCACTAATGGATTAGATATACTTCGGATAGATTTTGTACTTCTTAATCTTATAGCCGAGGATGCGTTCTGTGATACCCAGATCATGAGCGGCTTTGCGCTGCTGGCCGCCGGACTTCTTCAGAGCATCAACAATAAGCTCTCTCTCGGTATTTTCAACTATCTCTACCAAAGACCTCTTGGCTACAGGGCCTGTCTTTTTTATCATTTGAAGCGATGGCGGCAAATGCTCGGAACGAATGACATATCCATCACATAACAAAACCGCCCTTTCGATGCAATTTTCCAGCTCTCTTACGTTGCCCGGCCAATGGTACCTGGTGAGCATTTCAATTGCAGGAGTTGAAATCCGGCTGATTCGCTTATTGTTCTCGGCTGCCAACTTCTCAAGGAAACAATCCGCCATCAGCATGATGTCATCCTTGCGCTGCCGCAGCGGCGGCAGATAAATGGGAAAGACATTTATTCGATAGTAGAAGTCTTCGCGGAAAAGACCCTTCTCAATGTGCTCTTCAAGATTTTTGTTCGTCGCGACGATTATTCTGACATTTGTTTTAAGAGTTTCCATCCCACCAAGTCTTTCAAACTCTTTGAACTGAATAATACGAAGAAGTTTTACCTGCAGATTCAGCGGGAAATCCCCTATCTCATCGAGAAAGATTGTTCCGCCGTGCGCTCTTTCGAACCTACCTAATTTTCGCTCGGTAGCGCCGGTAAAGGCGCCTTTTTCGTGCCCGAAAAGCTCGCTTTCCAACAGTGTCTCCGGCAGCGCCGTACAGTTCACTTTCACGAAAGGCTTGTCTGCCCTTGGACTGTTATAATGAATTGCGTGAGCGACGAGGTCTTTGCCCGTCCCGCTTTCGCCGCGGATAAGCACCGTGGCATTACTATCGGCAACCTGCTCGATAAGCCGATAGACCTCCTGCATCGCGTTGCTGCTGCCGACCATATTGTGTATATTGAATCGAGCTTTTAATTCCTGACGCAAACGCACATTCTCATCCTGCAATTGCTTGCGCTTGGACTCAAAAAGTTTATTCAGTTTCACCGCCTGTGCCACCATCGTAGCAATAACGTTCAGGAGCCTGAGACTATATTGAAAATCATCTTTACTGCCGGCCTGCTTATCAACGCTCAACGCACCGATGGTTTTACCTTCCAGCTTGATGGGAACACAGAAAAAGGCTATTTTCTGACCCTTTCCACGTCCTCTCGGCCCGGTTTTGTACAGAAAGCGAGGGTCTTTAGAAATATCAGGAACAACAATCTCTTTGCCGCTTTGCACCACCATTCCCGTTATGCCTTCGCCAACCTTGTAGCTACCCATTTTTTTTGATTTTTCACTAAGGCCGTGAGCTATCTTAATATTAATTAGCTCAGTATCCTGGTCGAGCAAAGTGATGGTTCCCCTGCGTAGTTTCAGGTGCATGTCCAGCGAGTGGAATATAGATTTTAATGTTTCTTCGAGATTAAGCGATTCGGCAAAAGCCTTCGATATATCGCTTAAAAGCTTAACTTCTTTTGCAACTTTTACCTTCATAATTTCTGCTCTCTCCAAAAACCGCAATATCATAACAAAATCGTAGAATAATTGCAAAAAATTACAATTTTGTAGATATAAATGTGAAATAGTTACAATATGACGTGGTTCTGCAATAAAGGAAATGTTCTGCAAGCGAGATGCGTAAGCAACCTAAAGTTTACTATTGTTGTAACGGCGGACTCACCGGCTGCTCTTTCAGGCCGACCGAGTTAAGTTCCTTGTTATGCAAATTTGCTCTGGTAAGCGGATACAATATCAATGCCATTACAGCTCCTGTAAAGAATCCTAAAAAAGCAATATTTGATTTCCCGGATCACCCAGACGCCGGAAAGGTATTACAGTGCAAAAACCAAGACCTACTGCACTAAACAGTGTATACAAGATGATGTGACTTCTAATAAACTTAATGCGTAATACCACAAATTCCATTATAAGGCTGTAACCTATGGATCTTATCCCTACAAGCCAATACCCCAAAAGAATCATAAATAGATAGAAGAAAAGCAGGGCAATTATCCCATGACCCCAGACGCTTTCCCAGCCAATTGAAACAACCATTGCGGCTATAGGAACGGGAACCAACGCACCGATGATAAGCCTTATAATCCTTTGCTTTTTCTTTTGCATAAAAACAAACTCACCAGCGGCTTTTAACAAGGCCGGTTGGATTCACTTCTTTCGTGCGATGGCCAGAGAACGTTCCGCCCATCTGGCCAGCTCATCCGGATTCTCAAGGACATCTGCAGGAATTTCATAATAGGACATGATGGCTGTTTTTACTTTGTCCGGATACGGATTGAAGGGAGATGAACCAGCCTTGACGAAATCTTCTCGATTGGAGTCATCGGCCTTCAGATAGGCAACATCGTCAGCGATGAGCCCAAACATCGCCCCATCACAATATAGGCCAGCACCGCCGAACATCCTGCGAGCAGACACGTCGGCCCAGACCGCAAGCTGATCAATTACATAGTTTATGAACTCGTCTGATACAGCCATTAGTCCTGTTTCTCCGGATTTCCAATCACCGTTGGCTAAAAGCCTACACTACAAAGATTTACAAAAGTCATTGCGAGGCCCAAAGGGCCGTGGCAATCTTCTGTGTAACATTTTAAGATTGCTTCGCTTCGCTCGCAATGACAAAGAAATTGTAGATTTTATCTACGATATTATTTTGGCAATGGACCATCGAGGACGGGTTCGCCGAAGCTGGGCGTGCCATCGGGCTTCCAGTGGAGTATCTGTACCCGTGTATGGCGGTCGGGATTGTGCAGTGGGTCGCCCACGATATCCTTATAATTGCGTGCGTGATAGACAAGCAAATCCGTCTTGCCATCCTCAGCAATAGTGAAACTATTGTGGCCTGGACCGTACTGGCTGTTGGCTGGGCAGCTTTTAAAAACCGGAACCGGTGACTTTTGCCATGATTTTGCATCTAGCAGGTCCGCATCTTCATCAGCAGTTAGAAGCCCCATGCAGTAGTTATGATTGGTCCCACTGGCTGAATAGCTGATAAAAACACGTCCGTTACGGATAAGGGCGGCGGGGCCTTCGTTGACCCAGAAAAGGATTTGCTCCCAGGGATACTCCGGCTTGGTAATCATCACCTGCTCACCGGTAATAGACCACGGTGTATCCATCTTGGCGATATAGAGGTTGGTATTGCCCTGAATTTTGGGATCCTTTTGAGCCCAGACGAGGTAGCGGACGCCGCGATGTTCGAAGGTGGTGGCATCGAGGGAGAAGGATTCCCAGTTGGTCTTGAGCTGGCCTTTTTCGACCCACTCGCCTTCGAGCGGATTGGAGGCGGAGCATTCGAGGACATATATACGGATTGCCCATATATCCTCAGCCCGGCCGGCTGCGAAGTATATATACCATTTGCCGTTGATGTGATGTATCTCCGGAGCCCAGATGTGGTAGCTCATCGGGCCTTTTTCGTGCTTACGCCAGATGACCTTGGCCTCGGCTGTGGCAAGGCCAGCAATGGTAGAGGCGCGACGCAGCTCAATGCGGTCGTATGCAGGAACTGTTGCGGTGAAATAGTAGAAACCATCCGTATGCCGCATACACCAGGGGTCGGCACGTTGTTCGATTAGGGGATTGGAAATTCCGGAACCAGCAGCTTTATCCGTAGGCGTAGAGTTTGCATCTGTTTGAGCTAAAGCCAGAGCAGGCAAGCAAAACACAATTAGGAAAAGGCCAAAAAAGGTTGTCATAATTCGTATAACAAAATATTTGTGGTCGTGTTTTAATAACATGTGTTTATCTCCTTGCAAGATTTTATCAGTTTACTCTCCGTTCCGAAAAACCAGGGAACATCCGCTACAAGAAAGATATACTAATAAATCGAATATTCAAGTGGAAATTTGAGACATGGTGATCCCTAATCCGCCAGTACTGCCGGTTTGAGGCTACCACCAAAACGCAATACGCGGGGCGCAATAAGCAAGACGAACAAAACGGAGCAGGAGGGATTCGAACCCCCGTTACCCGAAAGGGTAAAACGGTTTTCAAGACCGTCGCTTTAAACCACTCAGCCACTGCTCCAAATTTTTCGTCTATCCTTTTTTTATATACGAACGGATAAGCATAATCATCAAGCAAATCCTGAAACATTTTATGGCCAAAATGTTACTTTTCAAGGAAATTAAAACCATAAAGGTATTAATCACCCCCTATCTGCCTATAGCAGCTTACTCCCAAAAAAATTTATAAATTTTTTATTTTTTGATTGACATCACATGGTATGTATAACATAATATGTAAAGCAAAATAAATAATATAACCAATAACAAATGCTAAAACAAATAAACGCAATACGATATACGCAATACAAAAATAGGAGGTATTTATGAAGTTTGAAAGTCAATTGTTAAAAGGTATAGCTCCGGTGGTTGTCTTGGAAATTCTCTCTCGCGGCCAAATGTATGGTTACGAGCTGAGCCAGGCTATCGAGCAGCGAAGCGGTGAGGTCCTGACGCTCGGCAAAGGAACGCTCTATCCACTGCTTTATAATCTCGAGGCCAGAAAGCTCGTAAAAGGAAAGTGGGAAGATGCGGATTCCGGCAGAAAAAGAAGATACTACTCAATCACCAGCAAGGGCAAAGATGAATTGGCAAAGCAAAAGGCGCAACTTAAAGAACTGACAGCCGGCCTGAATCTTGTCTTCGGCGGAGCACTCACGCCGGCGTAAACCATGTTTAGCCCCCAAATTTATTTGGGGATTCTTACCCGGTGATATACAAGACGAAAACCGAGGTTATTATGGCAAAGGAACATAAAAAAATAGAGTCGCAAAATCTTCCTGCATGTGCTGTTGAGTTTATAAAGCTGGTGATTAAAAAGATGCGATATCGCAGGAAAGTGCGGCAGGATGTACAGGCAGAGTTGGCGGCGCATTTTGAAGATGAGCTGAAAAGTTGCGCCATCGACCAGGAGAAGGAGCAAAAAGCTCAGCAGTTAATAGCAGAGTTTGGCGATTTGGAGTTGCTTGCGGTTTTATTACGCCGAGCAAAGAAACGCTGCAGACCACTCTGGCGAACCGTCGTTGTGCGAACTCTTCAGACCATCGGCATCCTGATTTTGTGCTTTATTGTTTATACTGTCTGGTTTTTAACCGGCAAACCGGCAATTAGAGTTGACTACCTGGCACTGTTTAATCAGATGAGTCGACCACAAGTTCGAAATGAAGATAATGCCTGGCCTTATTATGAAAAAGCCATCAATCTTTACATAGAGCCTGTCAAAGGTGGAGTTGTAGAGGAGTTTATTTTCTATCGTGATAGACGGGGAAAATTGGAGGAGGTATTTCGATTTACAGATTTAAGCGAAGATGAACAGGCTCAGATTCTTGAATGGATTCAGAACAACCAAAAGCACTGGGACAATCTTTCTGCTGAGCAGCAAGCCGTAATTTTCAAATGTTTCCGGTACAATTCGGTTCCCGTTTTCAAAGGGACGTTAGCACCGTTATATACCACATTTGGATCAATGACGAGACATATTATCGAAGCCGTAAAGCAGAATGGGCCGGTGACGGAGCCTGGCTACAATACTGTGGTTCCAGTAGTTACCGGCTTTCCAGACGCCCCGTTTACGGAGTGGGTAAAAGAGAACAAGGTTCCGCCTAATTTCTTTGAAGCTGTTTCGGTTGCGGTGCTTCACGAATGGATGAAGCGTTATAACAATTTGCCAAAGACCGCTCGAATTGCGCTATCAAATCCCGAATATGAATATCTCAGCCCCTGGATTAGAAAAAACGAAGCCGCTTGGCGGCAATTTAAGGCTGGCAGCTCGAAGTCATATTGCTATAGAGAATATGAATGTGATCCAAACAATGAGAAAAAAAACTTGTGGGAAATCGTTTTACCGAACTTTAGCAGGATCAAAGATCTCGCCAGGCTCGGTATATGGCACTGCCGCATCAATCTAAGAGAAGGAAAAACACATCAGGCACTTGAAGACTGCGTTGCTCTTGCACGAGCCGGCAGTCATTGGCAGGGAAAAGGAACGATTATCGAACAGTTGGTGGGGTTGGCTATCAGCGCACTTGCTCACGAGCAAATCATGAATATCTTAGCAACCACGGATATTCCGACAACCGACCTAAAGCAAATCCAGCAGCAGTTGTCTGAAGTTTATCAACAAGGTTATCCACTGATGAACATGGAAGGTGAGAGGCTGGCATTTCTGAATATAGTACAGAACGTATTTACCGATGGAGGTCCTGGCGGCGGCCACCTGATTCCTCAAAGATGGAACTGGTTGATGGATAATGAAAATGATTTTGAAATGTGGAAGGATCTCAGACTGCTCACGCCTCTTTCAACTGCTGTAAGCATTATACATGCAAGACGTGATGAAACAGTGTCTAAGGCCAACGAGTTTTATAATAGATGTGCCAAAAATGCAAAAATAACCCCATATGAAAAACATATTGGCAAGCTTGGCAGCGCTGACAAAATGCTCTTTTCCCTGCCTGAATACAGGTACTTTTTATTACATTACTTTATGCCTGCTTTGGACCGGGCTTCTGAAATAGTATATCGGGCTAAAGTCACACATGAATCGACAGTAACGATTTTGGCACTTAAACAGTATCGACTGGAGAAAAATGAGTACCCGGCAAACCTAAATGAACTGGTCACGGCAGGGTATTTAAAAGAATTGCCGATGGATTCTTTCAGCAATAAGCCACTGGTTTATAAAAGGACAGATGACGATTTTATCCTCTACAGCTTTAGCTATAATTTTACCGATGATGGCGGTGAACCTGGAAAAAATAGGGACGGACGAGTTGCCAAGTGGAGAGATAATGGCGATACGATTTTTTGGCCTGTCCAAAAAGAAAACGAGTAAGATTAAAATTGCCTCTTTTGAGGAAATATCTTCGCAGGAAAGATTTTTATCCGCCGTAGGCGGATTAATCTACTTAAAGAATCGATGATGAATTGTTCTTCTGAAGGTTAATCCTCAGATTCTCACGAAGCCGTCTTTTTCGATTTTTTAGCTTTTTTCTCTTTTTTGGGCTTTTTCTCTTTAGGCTTTTTCGGCTTTTTTTCCTTTGTGCCGGCTGTACTGATGCCGCCACTAAGCATAAAACTTACGCCGAATGTTAAAAGTGCCGCTACTGAAAAGCCAACCATGATGTATAAGCCAATATACGGCGTTTTTATCTTACCGAGAATTGTAGGCATTACATCTCTAAGCGCAGCGACAGTTACTATCCCCGCATAAACAAGTGCCAACAGCGGCAGAAACAACATAATGCCCAACGAGTTGCTAATGGCGTCCGGCTGAGCCTCGATATATGGCTGAGCCATCGTCGCAACCATCGGGGCCACGCTTACGGGGGTTGGACCGATCAGATCTTCTTCCGGAATTCCGCCCGCTGCAGATTCGGCCTCAGCAACAATGTCCATTGCTGAAGCAGGCTCGTCTGATTCCTGACCTTCCTCCCCACCCTCAGCTGTGTAAATTTCGTCAAGAATACCACCTAATGAGGTGTCATCGGCCTGCAGCGAAAGGTCGAGCAGTCCTGAGCCGCTGCCGAAAGAATCCAGGCTAACATCATCTTCAATCTCTTCCAGCAAGGCCTCACCGGTTGTGCCGCTTATGCCTGCGGTGCCGCCTGTTCCCGGTGCGATTGTTGTTTCAGCCAAAGTATCGTCTGTAAGCTGATAATCACGGTCCGTTTCGCCAAGTACGTTGACTCCTTCACCGGTCAGGGCGGTGTCAGCACCGGTTAAATCACCCTCCGCTGCCGGTGCCCCGCTTTCCGGCGCCAATAAAATTTCTTCCTCTGCTGCTGCTTCTGCTTCCTCCGCTGCTTCTCCTATTTCTTCTCCTGCTTCTTCCTCTATTTCTTCTCCTGCTATTTCCTCTTCAGGCTCAATAGGCGGCTCGAATGCTTCTTCTTCCGCCTCTGGCTCCGGCTCAGCTTCTCCCATTTCCTCCGGCTCAAATGTTAGTTCGGATTCCGGAGCTTCTGCAAACTCTTCAGGCTCTTCCGATGGAAGCGGCTCACCTTGAGATACTGCAATACCTGTATCAGCCATCAAAGCTTCTACTTCGTCAACCTTAAACAGTAAATTGGAGCCGTCACGAAACTCACGCAACTTGCCCTGCCTGGCTAACTCTTTTACTTCCTGCTCTGTCATGCTGAGCTTCGCGGCTGCCTCCTTCAGTGAATAAAACATACCAGCCATAATCGCTCATCTCCAATTCGATAACAACCTGGTTTCTCAAGCTGTTAAGACCCGTCTTTGGGATTGTAACACAATTATTATACGTAGATTATACCTTAGCTGTTTTATAAATGCAAACCTTTTTTGCTATAAGAATAGCCATAATTGGCGTAATTTGAAATACGGAAATCAAGGTTAAAAACCGCTTTGGATGGATGAAAAACAGGCTGTCTGTATTATTTGGGCTTGACAGCAGCTTGCGGAAACGCCTACGAAAACAAAAGTGTCTACGTTATGGATGTTAGCAATTTGGAGGTATATCCAAATGATTACTATGGCTGGTGCACTATTTATGGTGGAAGTACTATTACAGTTCTTAAGGGTGCAAAATATACTTTTAAGGCCGTACCATATCCGTCTGGTGCAAATTCCCGAGTGTTTACCGCTGATTTATAAACCATAACCTACGATTATCAGACGGATACAAGCGGGGGCCGGCTTACATTATTGGTATTGCCGATGTATTCAGGGACAAGCTCTTTGATTTTTTGAATTATTTCGTTGTCGTTTTGATTCTTGGCAATATTCATAAGCTCGTCTATGCCAGCACGGAGCTTGTCACGTTCCATGGAGATGTTCTTCCATATACTGATTTTGGGATGCCTTGTGTGCTGCATGTCTTCGCCTTCTATCCGCAACTCTTCAAATAGCTTTTCGCCCGGCCTGAGGCCGGTAAAGACTATTTCGATATCTTCGCCGGGCCTGAAGCCGCTGAGGGTAATAAGCTCTCTGGCTAAGTTTACAATTTTTACCGGCTCACCCATATCGAGCACAAAGATTTCTCCACCTTTTCCCATAGTTGCCGCCTGAAGGACGAGCTGGCTCGCCTCAGGAATGGTCATAAAATATCGCTTCATGTCGGGATGCGTAACGGTCACCGGGCCGCCTTCGGCTATTTGCTTTTTGAATATAGGCACAACCGAGCCTTCGGAGTCAAGCACATTGCCGAAACGAACTGTCACAAAGTGAGTGTTACTGGTTCGGCTTAGGTCCTGTATATATATCTCCGCGATCCGCTTGGATGAACCCATTACACTTGTTGGATTGACAGCTTTATCGGTGCTTATCATTACAAAATTTGTGATGCCGAATTTATCCGCTGCATCGGCGACAGTTTTTGTGCCTCCAACATTATTTTTGATAGCCTCAGACGGGTTTAGCTCCATTAGGGGTACATGCTTGTGGGCGGCTGCGTGAAT
>Ga0315533_1003628_pt1 | contig 10044 bp, 9 predicted proteins | sample SalMarSW160130MG_FD_203081 | JGI IMG/M metagenome (GOLD analysis project Ga0315533, IMG submission 203081) | Salt marsh sediment microbial communities from the Plum Island Ecosystem LTER, Massachusetts, United States - Salt Marsh Sediment SW1601-30 ...
TCAGTTTCTTCTGGGTTAATTGCATCAAAGTAAACTATTTCTACTTCTCCAGCGTCTACTCTTGATTGTAATGCTTCTCTGCTCTCTTCAGCAAGCCCTACAGAAAAGCTTGTGTTGTTATTCATTATAGCAATTTTTTTAGCATTGAAGTAAGGCACAACTTTTTCGGCAAAAAATTTAGCCTGGGTATCTGTTCTTCCGCAAGTACGGAAGAAATATTTCAACCCTCTTTCAGTAAGATCGGTAACAGTTGCACCATAAGCAATATTTACTTTTTTAAATTTTTCATATACATCAGAAGCGGGAAGAACAACAAAAGAGCCGTAGGTTTGAATGGCGGCAACAACATCCTTTTGAGTTATTAATTTCATTGCCGCTAAAGCTCCCGCCTTTGGTTGACAAGCATCATCTGCAATTCTGATTTCAATCATTCTGCCACCTAAAATTCCACCTTTTTCATTAATTAATTGAGCTGCGATTTCAACAGACTGTTTAGCCATTTCTCCTTCAACAGCATATGGTCCAGTTATAGGTCCTTGCAAACCGATAACTACCGGTGGTTTATCAGCAGCCATTACTCCCAAAGAAGCTATGCCGAAAGCCAATACTAACACACTAATAACTAATAAAAAATTTATTCTTTTCATTTCTAATTCTCCTTTAATTTTTTTTAAAATAAATAAAAAACAGATCACCTTAGTAAACAATAAAGCATCTTAGAACTATTTTCTATCACCTCCTTTTTTTTCTTTAAGAATAGCCACTCACAAAATTTCAGTTACTAGATACCTTTTTTAAATTTTGCGAAAAACCATCTTTAGATTACTTTTTATCTAACCAATTTATTATATATACATTACTGCAAAAAATTAAAATATCCTTCTTTTTTTGAGTGAAATAAGTTTTAATATTTTAGTTTTTATACTACTGAAGGCTCATGAATTAATTCTCCTCGTTCAAACCTTCCAATATCTAATTTATTTATAGGAATAGAAGTTTTTCCATCTAAAATTAATTCAGCAATCAATTTTCCACTTGTAGGGGCAAGCATAAATCCGTGCCCGCTAAATCCCAGTGACATATAAAATCCTTTAAGCTTAGGGTGTTCACCTAAAATTGGTTGGGCATCAGGACTTATATTATACAACCCAGCCCATTGCCTTACCATATGCACTTCCTTTAATATAGGAACTAATTTAACCATTTTTTTAGCCATAGTACGGGAAAATTGCCAGGTAGAATTGATATTCCCCCCTTTTATTTCGTGTTCAGGATCACCAAAACCACCTAAGATACCACCATCAGGTAATTGTTGAAAATAATAATTTTCAGAAAATGACATTAACATAGGTTTCCATAAAGGGTCAATAGGTTCAGTAATTAATATTTGATGTCTTTGAGAATAAACCGGAATGTCCACTCCCGCCATTTTTCCTACTGGACCAGAATATCCTCCAGCGGCATCAACTACTATAGAAGTTAATATTTCCCCTTTATTGGTAATTACTGATAATATACGTTCATCTTTAGTTTTAATCTCTGTTGCCTCAGTAAAAGGATAATACTTAACTCCTAATCTTTGAGCAGCTTCAGCATAGGCAAAAGTAGTATAAAGAGGATTAACATTTCCGTCTGTTGGGCAAAAAGTCCCACCTATTATTCCCTCCAAATTCAAGTAAGGAACAATTTCTTTAGCTTCTTCAGGTGTAACCATTTTAGCATCAATACCCAAGCTTTGTTCTAATACAACATTTTTCTTAAATTGATTGATTTCTTTTTCGGTGTAAGCAAGTATTAAATAACCACCTTGGTTGAATTCAATATCATAATCTAATTCCTTGCTTAGCGTTTCAAAGTTTTTCGTACTTTCACGAGCAAGGATACAATTCATTTTGGTACCAAATTGTTGCCTAATTCCTGCCCCACATCTTCCCGAAGACCCACTAGCACAGGTATTTTTTTCTAAGATTACTATATTTTTAGCTCCTTTTTTAGCTAAATTATAAGCAATACTACCCCCCTGAATTCCTCCTCCAATTATAACTATATCTGCACTTTTAATCATCATTATCACCTGCTAATGTTCCTAATTTTACCGGTTTTGCAGGAGGTCTAAAAGTAGTAATATCAATTTCTTCTATCTTTTTGTTATAATATTTAGCTATTTCTCGAAGTAATATCCTTCGGCAAGTTTTACCCTGGCACCTTCCCATCCCTGCCCTAGTTATCCTTTTAATCTCATTAAGACTAGTATATCCTTTATCTAAAGCTTTTCTAATATCTCTCCAGGTAACATCTTCACATCTACAAATTATGGTTTCATCTTTCATTGTTTTTGTCCTCCGCTTTTATGCTTCTTACTTTCATAGCCATACTTTTGGGAACTTCCAGAGAAATTATGTTAGTCTTATTTTTAATCTTTAAGACTCTTACTACTTTCGCCTTACCGAGTATGCTGCCGGATCTGTCCAAGGCATAAACATCCTCTCCTTTTTCCGGTAAAGGCAACATTTCATGGGGTAGCTTGATCAAGGAATTTTTCTCTGAGTAATTCATATCTATTACGAATATGGCGAGACCGGGGCAGGAACTGATACAAATTCCACATCCGGTACACTTATCAAAATCAACTATGGGTAAGTCATTTATATCTTTAAAGGGTTTTATGGCTCCAAACTTACAGGATGCAGCACAAGGGTCACAGGGTATCTTCTGAAAGCATTCTATGATGACCACCGGACCCTGGGCTAATCTTTTCTTATCCGGAATTACTTTTTCTAAATCATCATCGGTCGGTATGCCGGTTCTTTCTAACATAGTTAATCCCTCCCCTCCCTTATCAGAGCTTTTTCTATGCCTATCTTTATCTCCTCACTTAAAGGATTGTCTCTCAATTCTTTTAACTCTACTTTTAATTTTTTATCTTGTTCTTTGTAATTATCACATTCATATCCTAAGCTCACCGCGGCATTCAAACCGGCAATTTGACCTTCCAACATGGCACTGCTGGCCTCTTCGATACCGGCTACATCTCCGGCGATATAGATTTTTTCTTTAGTTGTTTTCATATTATCATCCCTTAAAGCCACATAGCCGCAAAGCTGAGGAACATATTTCATCTGACAGCCGGCCTGCCAGAGCAGATCAGAGAGTGGAGATAAACCTACAGCCAGGCAGATAGTATCCACCTCAAGTTCTTTTTCTGTCCCCGGAATAAATTCAAAATTTTGATTGATCTTAGAAATTACCGCTTTTTCTACACAATCCGTACCATATACTTCTTTCAGAGTATGAGAAGTGTAGATAGGTACTCCCAAACGTCTAATCTTGGAGGCATGTACTAAGTAGCCGCCTATCCTGGGAAGGGCTTCCACAATAGCTGCTACCTTGATCCCAGCTTGCAGAAGCTGGTAGCTTACAATCAGACCGATATTTCCTGCTCCTATCATTAAAATATTATTACCCGGGACTACCCCGTAAAGATTCATTAAGGTCTGTACCGCCCCGGCACCATAAACTCCGGGTAAGTCGTTATTTACAAAAGGCAGCATATTCTCCGATGCCCCGGTAGTCAAAATAATTCTATTGGCCTTTAATTTTTTTAATATATCACCATTAACTCCCTGAACAATGGTAATGACCTCATCTTCATAATAACCGGTGACTGTAGCATTAGCGATTACTTCAATATTGTCATGTCCTTTGATATCCTCTATCATCTTTTTGGCAATTTCTATACCTCTGATCCCGGCAAACTGCTTTTCGGAACCAAAAAATTTATGAGTCTGTTTAATCAACTGTCCACCTAATTCTAAACCATCGTCAATTAGAGTTACTTTTGCACCCAGGGAAGCAGCATAAATTGCTGCCGATAATCCTGCCGGACCTCCTCCAATAATTGCTATATCGGCCTCTTTCAATTGAAATCACCTTTCCCTTTTTGGATTTCTACTTTCATCCCTTCTTCTAATTTAGTTACACAGGTTCTAATATTGGGGATGCCGTTCACTTTCATCAAACATGAAGAGCATTTACCTATAGCACAAAAAAAACCTCTGGGTCGATGATACTTAATGCTTTTACTCAATACTTTTATTCCAGCGGCAACTAAGGAAGCAGCAACTGGTTCTCCTTCATATCCTTCCATCTCTTTCCCGTCAAAAGTAAATTTTATTTTTTTACCCAGGCTAAATTCTAAAATGGGATGCTCTTTTATCCGCATACCTTCCTCCCTATTAAAATATTTATTTTTATTACTTTAACATAAAGATGGCAGCCATACGGCCGGTATTTCCCTCGTCTCTTCGATACGAAAAGAATAATTCAGGATGGTCTGCCGTACAAATTTCGTTAACAAAGATATTCTTTTCTAGTATCCCGGCTTTAATCAGTTGCCAATAGTTTGCTTTTCTTAAATCAAGGCTCTGTCCACTTCTATTTTGCTTAGAAATTACTTCGCCATTAAATTTGTCTTTATTTAACCAATAAGCATCAATTTTATTTGGCTCTTTAATGCTATAACAGCAGGGACCAATGGAGGGAAAAATGGCAGCCCAGCAGGAATTGGGATTTGTTTCAAAGATTTTTTTCATCTTATACAAAGTTTTTAAGGTTAATTCCAATTCTGTTCCCCTTCTTCCACTATGGATTAAGGCAATAGCTTTTTTGACCGGGTCTAAAATAAAAATGGGAACGCAATCAGCATAACACATTAAAAGCGGTATACCGGGGATATCTGTAATCAAGGCATCTGTTTCCGCAATCCCATTAGAATACTTAAAAGCTCCTTTGCCTTTATCTTCTTTTCTCACAAGAGCTATCCTATCTTTATGGACTTGTTGGGCTGATACAATATTTCGATAATCAACGTTCAAAACATCTAGAATTATTTTTCTGTTTCTTACTACGCGGCTTTCCTTATCGCCTACATTATAGGCTAAGTTAAGGTTATAAAAGGGGATTCTGCTTACTCCACCTGTTCGAGTGGTAAAAGCATTCACTACTAAGTTGGTATTTTCTAATTCTCTACAGTTGAAATATCTTATTTGTCCAAGTTCTTTTAATTCAAAATCCTGGTTCAAATTATCTCTACTTTTTGATAATATTTTTTAATACTTATGCACGTTAAAATAAAAAAGGGTAAGATGCCCCAACGGAATTTCTTACCCTGTCTTTTTACCTGAGAGATTTTTCCGGAATATTGGAAATTACCCCTTCGGTGTTTACTAAAAAACTTTCCAGAGTTCTGTCCGGTACTGGTCCTTTTGCCTGAGAGTTTAAATGCATTATACATCTTGCCTCTTCGGCTTCTTTTCTGTAGCAGAAAAGATCTCTCCCATTACCTTCATCCAGAATAATATTTATTTAATTGTACTAATTTCAAGTAAAAATAGTTTTAAATAGTATAACATAATTAGAAAAAAATTAAAAGTTTTTTTATATACTTTTTCTATATACGACGTCTATTTAAAAAATCCTTCTTTTTTTTTGAAAATATTTGTATTTTTTTTCACAAACAACTAAATACGTATCTAGAATCGTATCTCGTTTAGGATTAGTTAGTTAAAAGGACTAGCGTAGAGCAGGTAGCGTATAGCATATAGGTGTGGGTAAGATTAATGTACACCAATAGCATGTAGCATCACGGCGTTGCCGTTATGTCATTAGCAATCGCCTGTACTTTCTTGTTCTCTCGTTTCGTAATACGCCATCATCCTCTTAACTTCAAATGAATTCCCGCCAACTGACAGTTCTTTGCTTATCTCCTCAAGATACTTCATAACTCCGTACTCTTCTATACAGTCAAATGTGATTCCATCCCACTCTGGACTTCCGTGGTTTGCTTTCGCATCCTGATAGGCTTGATATAGTGTCGATATTTTACAGATATGGACATACAATCCCCATAAACTATGGTCTTTTTCAGATTTCGCCTTGTCGTATATCCTTTCTTTCAGCTCCCATAGGCTAATAATATTTTTTATTGTTATCTGCTCTATCTCGCCTCCAATAAATAAAGGATTGTGTAAAAGCAGGGCCTCTTCACTATATAAGTTTTTATTCTTCTTACAATCATCGCTAATATGTACTCACCCGACTTCCTCTTACTCCCCTGTAACTTCGCTTTCACTTATATACCGGGTCTCACATGATGGATTTCTCCATCAAGGCAAGTAGGGTCCCACCTGTTACCGCTGTTACTTTGTAAGAATGCCGCCACCGTGACCCCGCCAGTGCCTTACACCCTTTGAGGTAGTTTAAGGTGTAAGATGATGTCATGCCACTAAAATAAAGGAATAACCTCTGAATCTCGTTCTATCGAGGTTGCATATGTGTTCACTTTCGTTACGGCTTACTTACTTACTCGATTGGCTTAACCAACCTTTGTCAGTGGGCTTCACGGCTTAGGCTACCCACCACCGTGCCACTTTAACTAACTGGCTCTACCTTTTACCAGTTCGGGACTTTCACTCTATAGTTACAGCGAACTTTGCAGGTCACGCATTTCATATAACGTTTTGAGCGTATCTGAACTCCAGCCGTCAGGCTGGATTTGGGTGAAGTGCGAAGCATCGAAGCTAGATATGCTCTGTTAGGCAACGTTCGGCTATTTTAAGATTTTCTTTATCTGTGAAACTAAGCGTGGAATCCCCTTGCTCCATTCTTCATAAGCAATGTCTTTAATTAATGGATATCTTTCAAGAACTTCTTCCTTTGAATTCAAAATTAGAGGCAATATAATTTTCCTTCCCTCAGATTGCTGCCGCTGATATAGGCTCCTAAATTCAGAATCGGGCCAGTTTTTTCTCAAGAAATTCTTTGAGAAGCAAATTATAGCGAACTTACTTAACTTTATCCCTTTTTGAATCTTTTCTATAATCGAATCACCCCAAAGAATTTCACCTTCATCATACCAAACACTTATATCATTTCTTGATAGCTCCTCGTATAGCGGTCTTATGTATTCTTCTTTATCCTCATTAGCGTGACACAGAAAAATGTCTCTTCTTGAAACGATCTTATCTAAATTCATCTCAATATTTTCTACATTTGCTTTTAAGAATTTTCTTACCCAAGTAAAAATAGACTGGATTGAAAATCCACAAATAAAGGATTGAATAACGCTATCTGAACTACGCCAAGGATATATTGTATCTTTTCTTACCCAGAAATTTTTTAAATCCGAGATAATCCAAAAAAGCATTTTTAAGATTATTCTATCGGTAACATTCCAACCGAGTTGAAGGAGAACAATTAGGTATGCCGGATTATAAGTATACATTGTTTTAATCTTGTTGGCTTTTCTAACATCGCTTAATATTGAGATATACCAATTTTCATCTTCTAAGACAATTTGCTCGATAGTCTTTTTTACACTATCATAAAACTCATTAAATTTATTTGAACCTAATAACTTGAGAAGGTACAAAGAAACAATAGTATTAGAGAGACAGACATCATCATTCCTATATTGAGATATGAAATAATATAAGCCATCACGCCTAAAGCTATTTTCAATAAACTCTTTAACCTCCTGTAAAGCCAAGTTTATTTCTTGCCTCACCTTTGTCTTCGGAGCTGTTCTCAGATATAACTGTAATGCAAGAATAGAGTATAGTGTAGTAACATAATTATTAGGATCGCCCTTCTTAAAAGTGGACCAAATTTCTTTGTCATTCCGTTGCTCCAGCAACCACTTTATAGATTTTCCTATTTCTTTTATACGTCTATCATGAGTTAAGAGAAGACTATAACAAGCTAGTGCTGTTGAAAAAGAACTGGGACCCTCGATTACGTCCCAAGCGTATTTATCCTCATCTGTTTTCTCATACACAGAATGTGGATTATAGTCTCTTAAGTAAAATAAAGAATCTTGTAATATTTTTAATTCTCTTTCATTTAACAGATTTGATGAGTGCAAGTTAAACAATACAGTGACATGGACATTGCTATAATATTGCTCTATTTTGCTTCCCAACTCATAGTTAAATCCGTATCGTGAGTGACAATTTTCTGCAAGTAACTTTAATAATGATTTAATATTCGTTCCGAAAGTATAGTCTATCAATTTAACATATTGTGAAGATGATCCAAATTCGAATTCCGCGCTCCTTTTTTTCGTCATTTTAGCCACCATCCTTTACCACCACTTAGTAGTGCTTGTTTTATATCCCTTTTTGTAACATTAGCATCTATGAGAGAAACAACATTGTCCGTTCTCACTCCGCAGGGATGTAAATATCCATCTTGACTTATTCGTATGGAAGAACGGCAACCTTCCAAACATTTATCTCGGTACTTACATGCGGTATTTGGGCAATTATTTTCTATGCTTGCCACCTTAATACATACGTGAGCATCTGGTGGAATCGTATACTCATAAGCTAAATACGGGCTCTTTATAAGTTCTCTTTCCGATACTATTTGTTCAATTTTTGCAATCAATCTTTCTAATGGGAGATATAGACGTTTACAGAGATCATTTGTTATCAATAGGTCGAAAAATTTAACAACTAAACCGTCATGTTCTTGTGAAAATTTAATAAAATCAAACACCTCATGATCGTTCAGTTTAGTATAACACACATTGATCTTCGTTTTTAGACCGTATTCCAAAGATCTTTCCACGCCTTTAATAGCATATTCGAGCTTATCATCTCCCGTAATGAAACTGTATATTTCTCTATTCAGTGAATTAATGGATACGTTTACTCCATCCAATCCCGCATCAGCCAGATATTTGACCATTGGAGAAAGCAAAATACCATTAGTTACGAGTTTTACTTCTTTTACTTTCAAATCATTTTTCAAAAGCACAATTAAGTTTCCTAACTCCCTTTTTCCGACTAATGTGGGTTCCCCTTCTCCGCTGATCTTAACTACGATATTATCAGCATCTGCCTCCAACACCTCAATAACTTTTTGAACGGCTTCTATAATCTGTTCGTTGTGTATGGCTCTCTTATCCTTTCTATGATAGAAAAAATCGCCATGGCACCATAAGCAATCAAGGTTGCATCTTTTGTTCTTTAGAATCTGGCCACCTTTCACGGTTTTATCAATTCTTATCCTTATAATTTGATTCATCCCTTATCACCAGCTTGCCGAATGTCGCCTAACGTTCTGCGGATATGCGAAGTTACCAAAGGCAATTTGGGGAAATCTTTCCTGCCTGTCGGCAGACAGGGATTTCCTTTTTATCCGCTTTTATAGGTTGTCGGCGAAGGGCAATCATAACTTGTAGATCTCCATTTTTATATTTCAAATTCTATTGGCCAAGGATTTTTTATACCTGCTTCACAAATTTTGGCGATATAAGTGGACAGAAAAATCTTTGTAATTGAATGCACTGAATAGAATGCACTTTCAGGAACTTTAATAGAGCTGTCATCAATGGTAATGAGTTTGAATAAACGAAATATCCCAATGATGTTACTAAGGCTATCTTCAACCTCACTATCAAAATGACTAGAGAAATCTTCTTTTCTAAAGCCAAGCACGTAAAGACGCATATTGAACCATTTTGTCATTACTCCTTTTCTCGTTGATTTATGTCCAAAAGCAATAGGAAGATTTCCTTTATTTATCGAATATTAGGGGACAGGTCTCAATATTTAACATAACATTCCAAGCTATTTTTTTAGGGGTAAGTTATGTTAAATATTGAGACCTGTCCCCTAATATTCTTAGAAGAGAATGACCAATAAGAATTTGGTTTCTTTTAGAGGCCTCTTAAAGCCATCTACTATGCAGGTACGTTGTTTACTTTTTATAAACAACTATCCCTCCAACCTTCATCAGTTTGACTTCTACTTAATAGGGCATACTCCATTAGAACATGATTCATCTCCTACATCAATTTCTGTTTCTTCCTTTTCGTATTTTGAGATAAGTGAAGGAATAAAAGGTAACATTTTTTTTACTCTCTTCTCATATTCTTTTTTTGTTATCGCTTCATAAGGCATTTGAGCATAAAAACTATTATCTAAAGAGACAAAACTTACTGCTACTATTTCATCCCAATTATTCCATAACCATTCTTCT
>Ga0315533_1003631_pt1 | contig 10040 bp, 12 predicted proteins | sample SalMarSW160130MG_FD_203081 | JGI IMG/M metagenome (GOLD analysis project Ga0315533, IMG submission 203081) | Salt marsh sediment microbial communities from the Plum Island Ecosystem LTER, Massachusetts, United States - Salt Marsh Sediment SW1601-30 ...
GCCCTTTGAATGGAAATTTACAAGAGTTGATTTGTCTGCTATGCTGGCTAAACTTTCGCGACAGTCTACTCTCTTAGCCCATGCAGCGTAATAATACGTCACCGAACTTATGAAATAGAGCACTTAGGTTCAAAGTATAAGAGATGTTCTGGTTCAGGGAATGGTTAAGCCTCAGATAGACCAAAGAATTACCATCTTCATATAGAGGTCCATCTTTTAACCAGTCCCCCCTTGATCTTTGATGATCGTAGAGATGATACCTTTCATAGGCCGAGCTACCGCCAATAGTCAACTTCAGATTATCCACCGGCCTTAGGCTCAGCTTAGCGAAGATATTCCTCTGATCCTTATCATTGTGAGGCTTAGGCACGATCCCGGGAGACCAGTTGTCCGCATTCCATAAATTGCCGGAAAGAAAAAAGTTCGATTTGAAGGCTGTGGGCAAGGGGCCACCCAGGTTAAACCTGACTCTGTTGTAACCCAAATGGTTAGCCCCATCCTTCAATATCCCATCAGAGCCATACTCTATGGTCCCTTTGTATCGTTCAGTCTCATCCTTGGTGGAGATATCTACTACTCCAGACATCGCCCCACCGTATTCCGCTGGGAACCAACCTGGGTAAAGCCAAATCTGAGAGATGGCATCCTTATCCAGGGTAATCCCCAGAGAGTGGGAAAAGGGATCGGTGATATCAACCCCATCCAAAAGATAGGTAACCTCATCTCTTCGCCCACCGTGGAAGTAAAACCCTTCATAGCCCGGACGCCTCATCTGCACTACCCCCACCTGATCGGCCAATATATCCTCAATATCAGTCACCGGCATCCTTTCTATGGCCTCAGCAGGGATAACCTTTAAGTTAAAGGGAGCGACCCGAATATCTGTTGCCCCCTTTTTGGGATTGTCATATCCTTTTAATCCAACTTGTAAAGGTTTGACTTGGAAATGAGCTCTGCTACTTGCCTTTTTACTCTCCTTGCTTTTGAAAGCAGATCTACCTGATGGCCAGGTGATAGTTGGATCTACCCCCTCGGAAAGGGAGCTAACTGTTGTATCTGGAAAGGCAGAGGGCTCAACTTCCCAAAAGATCAGTGATTTACGGGGAACCTGCTTTAATGCCCCTGCATAGAGCATCCCCCAAGTCAAAAACGAAAAAACAAAAACCAACGAAAATATGCGGATAGCTTTGCTCATAACGGCCGTCCCCTGAGATTGCTATTTACCACTCGAGAGAAATTATCGTTCAGCCAAGATCTCCTTTATCTTCATCAGCCTGGTGAGGTTACCCCTCTCCATCTCGGAGAGCTTCATATCTATGTACTTGATGGTCTCTTGCAGGCTGGGGATGAGGATATACTCCAAGGCATTAACCCTCCTGCGGGTGCGTTCTATCTCCTGAGCCAGAAGTTGCAAGGTCTTCTCTGCCTGAGCCAGTTGCAGCATCTTCTGCAACACCTTCTCCAACTCCCTCAAGGAACGATCAAGATCGCTGTTCGTGTTGTAGAAACCATAACAGCGCATCTTACCCCTTATTTGGGAGGTAAAGACGGGAACCCTCAGATTCATCACCCGCTTCTCCTCCACCTGAAGGTTAATCCCCTTACTGGGCAGAGCTAAAGCCTCCTCGGCCTCCTGAGGGGCCAACCTAAGGCGAAAGAGGGCAAAACTTCTGAAGGCAGCTTCCAGCCCTTTCTCCATCTCTTGCCGTAGTCCCTTTATGGCCTTTACCAAGGCCATAAACTGGCGCATCAGCTCATCCTGCTTATCCTTGAGGAGCTTATGGCCCCGATGGGCTAAGATCAGCCTCTTCTTCAACCTCTGAAGCTCCATCCTATTGGGATTCACTGCCAATCTCATCTGATTACCTCACACCCCAAATTTGTAGCCTTTATCCGCGCTCCTGCTCTTACCGCATTATTTCCTGTAATTCCGGTGGGAGACTTTGGATATTAACCATTAACCCATTCACCATTACCATATCAGAAAGTGGATTATCTTCCCTCATCTTGGTGATAGAAAATTCTTTATCCCAGTATCCCATCTTGAACATATCTCTGATAAGCTTTGCCTTCTGGGAAACGGTGCTTTTAGATGTGCCAAAGTAATTGGAGATGTCTTGAGCGTTGACCCAGGGCTCAAAACTCTTGTCGAAGAGGAAATTGATACTGCCTATGGCATAAACTATTGCCGCTGCCCAAATTTCCATCCGGCCGGAAAGGAACGGCACATTCCGCTTGCGGGCCATCTTCCCTATTAGCTTCTCACATAATTGCTTGTATTTCTTGTCAAGATGGGCATCACAAAATCCAGCGGTCATCTCGACAAGCTTTTGTTTCCTCTCCTCAATCTGGTCTTTGTCTCTCATAATTGTCTCTCCTGCGAAAACTTTTCGAAGGTTAGTTGCAAGCCTTTGCCTGCGAAGATATGCTAAATAAATCAACCAATTACGCAACCTGAAGGTTGCGACTACCTAATTTTCCTACTTTTTGTAGCGCAGACTATCTATATTTTCAGAAATCGTAATTGTATTCTTGTATCCATTCATAAAATTCTTCACGATTGGCATTGAAATAAGATTTAAGCCTCATTTCAAACCAGGCCTTATCCTTACATATTTCCTTGATTTCACTTAACTGTTCTTTGAAAATGAAATCTCTCTCCCTAAGAAAGGTGAAAAAATCAGAAATAGCCCTAAGATACGATCTGATTCCAGCCATACTGGGGTTTATGAACTTTCTGATATACCAATTGCCTAAGAATGTTCTAACAGTGTCTCCAGAAACCTCCAAAATACTCATTGCATCATCATAAACAAAAAGATAATTCATTATAAAGAATGCTGCCTTTTCGGTCCGCTTGCCAGCAGTGCTCTCTTTTAACCCCTTGTTTTTCAAGTATTCATAAAAATGATCGAAAATTATCTTGGACCTCTTCCACTGTTTCTCATCCTCTTCTTGTGAATTATCTTCCTTTATGCATTCGAAATGTTCCTCTTTTATCTTTTCCACCTTGTCACCTCAAATCCTCTCATCAACCGAGTAATATGTTACCTAACGTTTTGCGGATATACGAAGTGCCGAAGGCATTTGCGTGAGTGGAGCGAACCGCAAACACGCTGTGATGTGAAGTGGCCTTCCTGCACATCTTTTTCTACTGTGAAAGTCGTCTGAATCTGTGTCTTCCCGGTTCAACGACAACAAAGGCTTTCTTTAACTCCTCTTCAGAGTACGACGTCAAAACTGTCTCGAGTTCCTTGTGCCCTGCACGTAAGGTTGAGGGCAGGATGCGAAGATAAATAACGCCTGTTCTAATATCCCTCACGAACACAAGCCCCCCGAAATCTCTGTCCCTCGTCACAAATATCCGTCCTTGCTCCTGAGCTATGTTGAGCAACTCCTCATCAGCGGCTTGAGAACACCCTATTTTAGCAACAGAAACAACTTCGTGACCTAAGCCCTTGAGGAAACGAGCAGTAGCGGCGTAAACATCCTGATCGAGAAGAAATCTCATACCTGATACTTGATGTGAATATCTTCGGTTGCCACGATATCCATAGCATACCGAATGCACGCACGGATATCCTCGATTTGGAGATCAGGATAGTAATCCTTAATAATTTCCTCAAAGGAGAGCCCTTCGCTTAGCAACTCGAGGACACTCAGCACCGGAATTCTAGTGCCAGCAACACAGGGTTTTCCAAAGTGGATGTTTGGATTGACCGCAATTCTTTCTTTCATCTTTCCTCCTCGCATTCTGCATCTAACATTCGTAGGCCATTTTCACATAACGTTCCCAACCTGAAAGAAATTTTTGCGAAGCAAAAATTTGGGCGAGACCGTAGGGCGAACCTTTTATGCTGTGTTATATGAAGTGGCGGTATTATCATTTTGTTATTATCAATACCTTTGTAACTGCTGTATATGTTTTTCTGCCAAAGGCGAAAACAATCTCATCTTTCTTTGAAACTGTCTCCCTAGCGAAGAAATTGTCAATTTTTTGGAATATAAGAGTAAAATCTCTCTTTAACTCCCAACTTCTTTCAGAATTATCTTTATCTAACAAGACAACAAATAATCTGTTATCAGCTCCAAATCTCTGAGCACCTTGATTTTCATACATCCAAACTGCCAAATCAGAAGGACTCCTTATGGCGTCTGTCGGATTATATTCACGGGGTAGATAGGTTACTTTTAAATCGAATGGTTGACCATCAAAAAAAATATCAATTCCTTTTATGTTTTTGATAGTGGGAATAACCCTTGGATTACTACTTATGTGTTCCTCAATTAGCACGGTTGTCCAATGATTATACCATGTGCAAATTACATAATTTGTCACATCGTCATGGAGTTTGGCTTTAACATTATTCAACAACTCATCATACCTTACAAATCTCCTTACATATTCTGCCTGTATCTTTTGGTCTAATTGTCCCTGAACCACACCCCACGAAAAAGTTTTAACCTTCATTAGTTCCCTCTTCAAATCTTCATCTGAAATAATGGCTCTTCGTTCTTTGATTCTCTCTCTGTATTTTTGTTTAATAAATTCGTTGATAAGTTCCTCATCTGGTTGTCTTTCAAAAATTCTCTTAATAATCTCTGCTACCTTTCCACTGCTGGAAACACCTAAATTAGATACCAGTATTTTTAACTGTGGCACTTTAATACAACCGAGTTTCAAATTCAAAACCTCTTTTTGGCTTAATAATGGCATTTTATCTTCTCATCTTTTTATTTTGTGATTTTTATATGTTTTCATATTGCACTTCCTCAAAAACAATGTCATTATTGATAAAGTCAAATTCGAACCATTTTACTTTTTTTGAAATATTGTTGTTATTAAACTTTATCAAAGCACTCATTGTTTTGTCTCTTTCCTTCTTTACCTTTAGTGGTTTTTGTGGACTGTTTTTATAATAACCTCTTTTAACTTTTCTTGTAACAATGATAGGTTGAATGTTTGAATTTATAGCGCATTTTATATATGATACCGTCCAATCAACATATCTTTGAAGTTGATAAATAATATCTGGGTTTGTAGGAGTACGTTTTAATTCCACAAGATTAAATTGCTTATTTTCTCTCTCATCGGAGGTGATCGTGAATATATCTATTTTTTGCATTCCCACCCCACAGTACACTTCATTGCCAATCCAAATTATTTCTTTATTCCTTCCGCAAATATGATTTAATTTGGGATTCTTACCTATATTTTCAGTAAAATAAGCCTGCAATCTATCTTCAAATGCTCTATTTAATTTATCTAATTTTATCATATCTGACAGAACATCCTCAGTAGGGCTTTGCTCGCCAATATATTGAGACTTCCCTTTTACTATTTCTATTTTCTTATTTGTTTGATTATAGGTAAAACTTTCATCTTCCCCTAATGTTAAATAATTTCCATTATTAGAGCTTTCTACCATTTTAATTAATCTTTCAGACTCTTGTAGATTTATCGGTGTACAACCCCTATTTCCCTTCAACTTCCTATAGATTAAAGACCATATAACATCTTGAGCATAAAGAGGTAACTTATCTAATGCATCCCACTCGGAAACATAATTAGGGTAAATTTTGTATGGTTTTATTTTAACTCTATAGATCAATTTTTTCTTTAGTTCATTTTCTAAGTATGTTGGAGTTGAACTATCTTTAAATGGTTCAGCATCTATCTTAAAAACTCCAAAGAAACCAACCTTCTCTAAATAGAAGATAACATAGTCGTTTTTTCTTACTCTTTTAACGTCTGCTAAGAGTCCAATATGGCTCTCTTTTTCTCCCGCACCAGTTCCAGCAAAAAGATAATTTAAATGGATTGGGAAAGAGCTTTCGTTTACAATGAATATATGGGTTGTTGCCATTTTATTTCCTCTTATTTTCTCTTAAAAAGCATGACATATTCATGCTTGAAAATATAAAACCCGCCAACCAATGCCCTGTACCTCCAGAGTTCTTTTTGATTTCTCTTACCTCTGGTAGCTTCAAAATTCTTCACAATTATACTTTTCAATAAATACCCCTTTTTCAAAATTTCATTCATGCAGTAAAATCCCAGCGGTATCCATTCGCCTTTAGAGTACTTATCTCCAATAACAAGAATAAAATATCGCCCTTTTTCTAAGAATAAAGTAGCATTATCTACCACTTCACTGAACATCTTTAAGAATTCTTTAGTACTTTTCGCATTTGAAAGATCTTTTTTGTCTTTAGAAAATTTAATAATATCGTGATATGGTGGATGCATAATAAGCAGTTGAACTTGATCCATTCCATGCTTACCCAAGACAGCCTTTATGTCTATTACCCTGCTATCGCCAGTTATTATTTCAGTGATTACTTTATATTTATTATATTCCATTTTTACCAATTCATTTGCTCTTTGAACCACTTCAGGATTCAACTCTATCCCAATGCCGTTTCTCCCTAATCGTCTACATTCAATTAAGGTGGTTCCGCTCCCCGCAAAGGTATCTAAAACCCAATCTCCTTTCTTTGTGTATCTGAGCATCATTTGATGAGGAATTTGAGGGACGAAATTACCCCAATACCAAGCGAGATGAGCTCCTGAAGAATCCCTTTTATCTAATATCCAAAGGCTATCAGTTATGATTTCATCATATTCTTTCCATCTAAGAAGATTTATATCGTTGACCTTACTAGTCTTAACTTTTTGAACACCATTTTCTAACCTCTTCAAATAATATTTTGCTCTCTCAAGAGTCCTTGCTTCTAAAATCTGACCTAATTCAGAAATCAAGACATCCCTACGCAAAGAAATCGTGTCCCCGTTTGGGTCTATATTTAATAGTCCTTCTCGATCACTTTTAGGAAAACTTATAATTTCCTTTAGATCTATAACTTTATTTTTTAACAGAGAGGGATTATTTTGATTGTTTATTCCTTTTAGGAAACAGACAAATTTTTCTTTATTAAATATAATTGTTCCATAAGTAAAAGGCGTTGACTCCAAATTCTTAAAAAGGGTTATTTGCTTATCTTTGTTATTCTTCATAGCTTTTATTCCTTTACTCATATTGAAAACCCCATTTCATATAACGGACGGCGGGTAAGCGAAGTGCCGAAGGCATTTGCGTGAGTGGAGCGAACCGCAAACACGCTGTGATGTGAAGTGGCCTTCCTGCACATCTTTTTCTACTGTGAAAGTCGTCTGAATCTGTGTCTTCCCGGTTCAACGACAACAAAGGCTTTCTTTAACTCCTCTTCAGAGTACGACGTCAAAACTGTCTCGAGTTCCTTGTGCCCTGCACGTAAGGTTGAGGGCAGGATGCGAAGATAAATAACGCCTGTTCTAATATCCCTCACGAACACAAGCCCCCCGAAATCTCTGTCCCTCGTCACAAATATCCGTCCTTGCTCCTGAGCTATGCTGAGCAACTCCTCATCAGCCACCTGAGAACACCCTATTTTAGCAACAGAAACAACATCGTGACCTAAGTCCCTGAGGAAACGAGCAGTGGCGGCGTAGACATCCTAATCGAGAAGAAATCTCATGCCTGCTCCCTGATGTGAATATCTTCGGTTGCCACGATATCCATAGCATACCGAATGCACGCACGGATATCCTCGATTTGGAGATCAGGATAGTAATCCTTAAAAATTTCCTCAAAGGAGAGCCCTTCGCTTAGCAACTCGAGGACACTCAACACCGGAATTCTAGTGCCAGCAACACAGGGTTTTCCAAAGTGGATGTTTGGATTGACCGCAATTCTTTCTTTCATCTTTCCTCCTCGCACTTTGTATCTAACATTCGAAGGCCATGTTCACATAACGGGCGGCGGGTATGCGAATTCACCTGCCTGCCGCAGGCAGGGGCGGAGCGGAAGCGGAGTCCCTTACCCGCTAATAGGCGAAGTGGCGCTGGCCCCAGCGATAGCTGGGGTAAGGCCGAAGGCCTTAAGCGACCCAAAGCCTATTAGACACCGCTTACCCGCCGCCCGATAAGCTAAATGTCACCCCTATATGGGCTGGTAGCTTATATATGCACCAAAGTTTGGTCACACCTCGGCTTCGTGGCGTAGCCAGCGCCATTTAGCTTATCGTTCCCAGCATGAAAGAAGTTTTTGCGAAGCAAAATTTGGGTGAGTGCCGTTAGGCACGAACCTTTTATGCTGTGTCATCTGCCATTGGGGATTCATAGAATATTTCCCCTCTCCAATAACAAAAATTCTAAATCTGAACAAGTTTCCTTCTTAATTTGTTGAGCCTTTTCAAAATTACCATTCTCTTTCTTTAATACCATCTTTCTGTAATTTTGCTCCCATTTCTTTAAAATACAACTATCAGGAAGTGGAATAGGCAATTTCTTAACCAATGAAATGGGAATAGTTATAGTTCCTACGCCTCTTGCAAGTCTTCTTATTTCTTTTTGCATAGTAGTGGTTTGTAACCAGAAAGTTAGATAAAAAGGAGATAACCTTTCATCTTTAACTCTAATTATATACATCCAGTCATCAGCGATTCCTTTCTCAGAATCTTTTGTAACTACTGCGGCTCTGCCAATACAGCCAACTCCAACCCGAACAAAAACAATATCCCTTATTTCAGTATGCGCTTTTTTATTATCCATAATTCCGTCAGGTTCTATAAACCTTTCATCTTTTGAAAAATCTATTCCCAATGAAGTAACAGTTTTTGCTGAAATGAAATGGATGCCTGTTTTAGAAAATTTTCTTTCATTAGCATATTTTGTACTACCTTGAATGATTTCAATATTGTAGTCCTTAAATTTCGGCAAGCTGCTCAATCTGTTGTCTTTGTCCAGATAAAATTCTGGATATAAAAATTCGTCAGGTAGAACAAATATTTTATTTTTTATTCCCTTTCTTGAAAGCTCACTAGTAGAACTAACCTCTGCAAACATGATCTTTTCTTTTTGCACATAAGACTTTTTAGCAATTAATATACAGGTTTTTGATGATGTGTTATTCCCCGAACTTCTGAATATATTTCTGGGAAGAGAAATAATTGCAATTATAGATAAGTGCTCACGAATATATTTCCGAATATAACTTAATCTTAAATTCGAGAAAATACCGAAAGGAAGAATTATTCCTATTACTCCTCCATTTTTGCATAATTTTATAAATTTCTCCAAAAAAAGAATTTCTATTGCTTGAGAAGAAAATTGTTTCCCAAGGTCAAAAGTTTTTAAAATAGCCCCTTTGACTCGTCCATACTTTGAAGAAAAGGGTGGATTACCTACCACCAGGTCAAATTTTTCATTTTTAGAGAAAAGAAGCCCATCTTCTATATTTATGTTCTTCTTTATATTCTCTGGCAGTGAGTTCATAATTTCTCGGTCTATATCCACGCCCACAGGTTCAAACCCATGTTTGATAAGACTTGATAAAAATGAGCCGTCTCCACATGCAGGGTCACATGCCAATTTGTCTGTTGTAACAAAATCTGAAGAAAAAGAAACAATAAAATCTGCTACCTCTGAAGGAGTAAAAAATTGACCGAAGACCCTCTCCTTTCGATTAAAGTGATTGAGTTCTTGAGTTGTTATATAAGATGTTTTCATTCCCGTTTGCATTTTTCTTCCGCCTGTTTTAAAATACTTAAAATATCTCTTTTGTGCGTTTGTGAGGCAATTGCAAAGGCTTTGGCTACATCTTTGATAAGTTCCTTATTTTTAGAAGTTATTTCAACCTTACCAAACTCTCTTGTTATGGCAAATCTACCTATCAACGATTTTTCATTTCTATCCACTAATCTCTCGATATAAATACAGAGATATATCATAGCTTGCAATCCCACAGCGCGTTGTTTGTGTCGTAAGATCATTTCCACAAAATAGCCATTTTCTCTATTTCCCTTAATAAAAACGGGCGTTTTCTCTTCAAATTTTTTAAAACCGCCTTTTATTTCCTGCAATTTATTCTCCCTTATAACCCAGCTTCCGCAGATTTTTGGCTATAGGTATTAGTTAAACTATTGAGAAAATTGGAAATAGCTTTAATTCATTTATTTATGTGTGCTACCGAATAATTCTACTAAAACTCCTTTTTTGC
>Ga0315533_1003632_pt1 | contig 10040 bp, 5 predicted proteins | sample SalMarSW160130MG_FD_203081 | JGI IMG/M metagenome (GOLD analysis project Ga0315533, IMG submission 203081) | Salt marsh sediment microbial communities from the Plum Island Ecosystem LTER, Massachusetts, United States - Salt Marsh Sediment SW1601-30 ...
ACTTGTTTTGCTTGTCTCATATATTTGCTGTTTATTTAGCAAATATATATAATTACGTTTAATTATGCAACTAAGTACTAGTGGTAAGTCAATTGTCATTTCGTTTGAAAAATGTATCCCTGCATTTGCAAGCGCAAAAATTGGCATTATTAGAAAAGCCACCCAATTATGCAGCCGATGCTCCAGTTGTTGAATAGGTGATTGCACTTTTATAGTCCAATCCTCAAGATTATCAATTTCTTCTATTTGTTTTTTCGTGAGTACAGGCAATTTATTTGTATTAGTTGATTTCACCAATCGGTTAATAATTTCTTTTAACTTTTCAGCATATTGATATTCATTGATTCTTTGCCTTATAGGAATAGAAAATGCCAGCAATATTCCTGCTAATGTTGGGTGGATTCCTGCCTTTAGGAAAAGAAGCCAAATTATGATTCCAAAAATCAGCAATAAAAATTTGTTGTGAATTTTGAGAAATGATAATATATACAGTACAACTAGCATAATTCCTGCATATAACAACAGCATCCATGAAATTTCGCTGGTATAGAAAAGAGCAATGATGAGTACAGCTCCTATATCATCAATTATTGCAAAGGCAGTTAGAAATATTTTCAGGCTCAAAGGCACTCTATCCCCTAATAACTTTAAGATAGCTAGAGTAAAAGCAATATCAGTTGCCATTGAAATACCCCAGCCACGGGTTGTCTCTGGGTTTTGATTAAGCAGTAAAAACATCATCAGTGGTAATACCATACCACCAAAGGCTGCAAAAATAGGAAGTGATGCTTTTTTTAATGAGTTTAATTCCCCAATTAGAACTTCTCTCTTAATTTCCAGACCAATCAGTAAAAAGAAAATGGTCATTAGACCATCATTTACCCAAAGGATCAGCGGTTTAACAAGTTCGAAATGCTCTGACTTGATTCCAAATTTATATTGCCATACAAAATCATAGAATTCGTGAATGGGCAAATTCGACAAGATAAAAGCAAGGACAGTTGCACCGAAGAGTAAAATCCCACTAAAACTTTCAGCGTTTACGAATTTTTGAACAGGACTAAGAAATGGTTTATCGTTCATGTTCGACTAATTTTTTCAATCAAATGGCACCCAACGATTGTGTATATGTACAAATCTATTCCTGATTTTCATTTCTGTTATCAAAGTAACAACTTGTTTAAACTAAAGTCAATTTTATTTAATATTCCTGCTAACTATTTACCAAAGAACCTTTACATTACCTATTAGCCCGTATATCATTTGTAAGACAAATGGCATCCCAAATACCCTCAACATTATTCAATCACCGGCTCGCCGTCGCGAGTAGCAGACAATCCGCCAATAGTCGGACAGGTTTTCGGCATATTAAATGGGACTATTTCGTGACAAAAGCAAGGCTTCCATAGTAACTCGATAGAGCTTGGCCTTGCTGTGTCATGAAATATTGCATCTGGCAAACTCACGATTGCCGTATAAAATTGGCTGCAGCAGGCGAGCACTTACCAATTAGTGAGGGTTGTGATTTATGTTGCATATTTATTTACTATATAATCTGCAATGCAACATAAAGAGATCAACCCGAACACCTTTTTACATGCAATATATTATAGAACCTTCATAATATACACCTATCTTTTCAGCTAATGCCCTGCATCCATGAACATCTCATTATAATGAGCAAAGGGATTCACTTAGGAGCACAAAGGATTTTTCAATAGACCTAAAGTTGTTACACTTATTAAAAACCTAATAATCGGCAAATGTTCTATTTAACTGCAATAATTTTCTTATAAGAAATCAATTTGCCTTCTGGCGTAATGCCCTGTATATTAATTTCATAGTCAGTAGCAATATCAGAAGTCCAAAACTCAATTCTGCCCTTACCGTCTTTATCGGGTTTTATTGATGGGTTCCAATATAGGGTATTTCTGAAATCAGGAATATGATTGCTCTTCATCTCTTCGGATGAATAATCAGGAGAAACAAACGATCTGACAGGATCAATTACTCTATATTGTAATCTGGTTGCATAATCAGGCAAATCAACACTACTAAAGTCACCATCCTTTGAAATGACATTTATTATCCCGTAAAATAGATAATCTCCAACAAAATACCTCTCCTTAACGACATCTATCCTCTCCACAGTTTCAGGATCAAGATTAGCTATGATTGAAGGATCATTAATGGGTACGCCATCAATTAATAAAAAAGGTGGCGATTCATATACTTTATTATCAATAGGATCCATAATTGATATTTCATAAGCGGACCTTCTGATCTTCATAAAAGCTCCTGGTATCAACTCAAAAAATACCTCTTCCATCACAGGAAGCTTAATGTAGTCTGCCATAATAAGTTCAATATCCGGTTTTCCATAGAATCGTTTTGGTTTTAGAGTAGGAAATATCTGCAGATCAGTGTTAATAGCAGATGAGGTCTCATATAATTTACCTACCTGGTAATTAGCACTCATTTTTGAAACGCAGGAAAGGGTATTAGCAGTAAGTGACTCAACTCTAGTTTCAACCATCAGGTATTCCTCCGAAAAAGGTGAATTAATTTTAATACTATAATTGTTATCAGGTTCAGCAGGTTGTATTATCAAATCTTTATATTGATCATCGATTTGAATACTGAAACTAAAATCTGCCTCACTGTTTGTCTTGGCATATTGAAACATAGCCTCCTTCCCGGGAGTTGACATAAAAACAAACTTACCTGAATCTGATGACAAAGGATTCCGGTTAATCAGGCTTCCCGAGAGATAATGGTTTTCTGTCTCTGGCTTGTACTTCAAAGTAGGAAAATCGTCGGATAAAACAGTTCCCCAATTAATCCAGTTACTTTTTACAGATAAAAGTAAACTGTCAATAACTTCAGGAGAGAGGTCGCTGATTTTGCTGCCTTGAGTAGTCCTCCATGGAAAAATACCGAATTCAGACCCAAAGACCATATAATCATTTACTTCCGATATTTCCGGATTATCTGATACCTTAGCAACTGATATGCTTAGATTGGTTGAATTCAATTGATTGACAAACATTTCGTCAACCTCGAAATCCAGAGATACTTTGCTTCTTTTTTTAAAACTCTCTGAAGTGCTAACAGTAAGTGGTTGTCCTTCCTTATCAGGTGTGTAAATAAATCTTTCCAGGATAGGTGCTCCTCTCGAACTAAATACTGTAATATGGTTGATCCCTGGCATTAGTGTTTTTTTAGAAAGGCTGACTTTGGTGCTTTCTGAAAGCGTCGTTTGAGTACTGATATGATTAACTAAACCATGTGTTTGAATAAAAAGAATAAAAGTATTAGCATTATCCCTGCGATAGTCATTATCAGTATCAATAAATACTTCCAGAGTATCAGGATAAAAATTATTAACTCTTAAAGTCAATCCTGACTTAGAAGATTCTGACTCACTATTTTCATTAGGAAAATTCTCTGGATATATTATCTCTTTATATGCTTTTTCACTAAAAGCATTATAGATTATGATATCCATCATAAAACAATTTTCCGGTAGGAAGTTTTTCATCCAGTTGGTATAAGCCCTTACTGCATACGTTCCAGAAGATAGTGTGTCAGGAATAACAATATGTCCCGGACCAAATCCATCATCAATTTTAACTCGTTGTTGAGCTACCGGCCTGTTTTCCTGATTCAGCAGTTCAAAGTATACAATTTTGGAGGATTCTGCTGGAGTGAAGCTTTGTCTGTCCATCAAATATAAATTAAACCATAAATCTTCACCGGCTATATAATCGGTCCTGTCGGTTTGAATAAATATCTCTTCTCTTGGAAAAGCTTCACAATACCTCAAAAACTGTTGTGCAATATAATCTTCAACATTGACCTGTTCCTGAGCATAAATCCCCTGTAGGAACAAGAAATTTGATAAAAAAATAAACGCTGGATTTAATAACTTAATCATTTAAAATATTTTCGATGACTGTTCAATTATTATCATCTTTCCAGAATAGAGGTTCAATATTTGTACCCCTGGTTGTGCAATCGACGCAATCTCTGATATTTGTTATTATTTTATAACCACTTCCTTCCTCCATAATCCAGAAATATACACCGAGTCCAGTTGGGGATAATATATTTTTAACTGTATCTGAAAAGCAACGTTCATAGGGATTAATTATCCCCTGGAAATTATCTTTAATGAAAATCCTTTTTGACGATTTTGCCGAAACGCTGAAATAGCCCAACACCTTGATATTTGGATCATCGATGCACCAGATGTTGCTGGGAATAGCTGAAGGTATCTTATCATAAAGGCCACCAACATTCTGAGACATAGTCTGTACTTTCTCCCAGTATAGGTATTCATTATCATTTAAAGAGTATTGGTTTACTAATATACTATACTTAACTTTCAACCTGTCTGTTTTGTTTGAAATATATTTTAAAGGATACCTGTTGATTATATCATTATCAAGAACTGAAGTGTTTTTAATATTAATCCTGTCAGATTTTTCAGATACCCAACACACATCGTTGATTATTTTCACGGGAAGGCGGATTTCCCATGTCTCATTATATTCCCATCGGTAGAACTTACAATTATTTACCGGATCGTGGGTATCTAAATAGATCTGACAACCCTCCACATCCGGCCAAAGCCCATAAATATCCTCTATGATTACTTTTTCGTAATAGATACTATCTATTGGAGGCACAGGTTTCAACTCCATAGGAAGTGATTCGTAGTAAAGACTATTAAAAGCTGGATTTGTATTAATGTGCAAAGTATACTTGCGCCCTATTACACCCTGAAAGTTTGCCGGATCGGTAACAAAGGTTCCGGCTACACTCTCCTGTAAACTGTAAGTACTTCCCAGATCATCAGAAACCCAGACATCACATCCCGAAAGGGGTCTTGCAACATTTTCTTCACCAATAGGCAGGGATTTTGATATTAAAATAATATAAGGTTCCGGCTGATCAGTAATTAATCCCTCAACTACAAGTAGCTCCTGTTCTTCATCAATCTCTGGTATAAATTCTACAACACAACTGTTTACAAGAAGTATAAATAAGAATAGTGTAGTTCTTTGTTGCGTTTTCATATCTAATTTAAAAGTCAAAACTAAATGTAACTGATGGTATCGCTTTGCCAAATACTGACAATTTGTAGCCTTTCAGAATATCTTTTTCACTTTCAAAATATATCGAGTAAACATTCTGTCGTCCAAGTAAATTATAAACTGAGAATGTCCAGTGGGGATTAGCTATCTTACGTGATTTAAGATTTCCGCTAACTTTAAAAGAAAGATCAAGTCTGGAATAATCAGGAATTCTGTATTTATTTCTGTCTGAATAATGGACCAATAACTTATCGCTGATATTATATGTAGTTACAGGAAATGTAATTGGTCGGCCTGTACTCCATGTATAGTTGGAAGATATACTAAACCGGCGTGACAGAAGATAGTTAAATGTAACAACCAGGTCATTCGGTTTATCAAAATTAGCAGGGAACCAGTTACCCGAATTGATGATTTCCTCACTATAAGTACCAAGACTTTTTAAAAAGGTTCTGGCATATGTATAACCTATGCTATAACGAATCTTGCCCTCCATCTTTTTAAATATAAGCTCCAATCCATAAGCTTTCCCCTTTACATTTACTAAATCTTTTTCTATGTTTTCATTCATTATAAGATTTGCTCCTCCTTTGAAATCAACCATATTCCTTATCTCCTTGTAGTACAACTCTGCCGATACTTCGTAACTACCTTTAAACAGCATCTTATAAAAACCTATGGCATACTGATCACCAATTTGAGGCTTAAGATAATAATCGCTTAATTTCCAGGTATCTGTCGGCGAAATTGAGGTGGAATTTGTTAGTAAATGAAGGTATTGTCTTGTTCTGTTATAATTTATCTTAAAAGAGGTTTCATCTGTAATCCTGAAATTTAATGCAACACGCAATTCCGGACCAGCATATCTGGAAATAACTTCTCCAGAGCTGTAATTAAGGGTGTCGGTTCTCGTTGATATGCTTTTTGAATAATCAGGATCATAAATCATAACCGACTGTGGACCAAATGAGTAAAATGATGACATTCTCATACCGATACTGACAGACAGATAGCTTGTCAGAATAAACTTGTCATCTATATATAATGCTCCTTCCCAAGCTCGCTCTTTATCAATAATCTTAGGAATTACAAGGGATGAATCGTTCGAAGGAACATAACTCCCTGGTATTATCACATATTTATTCAGGTCGAGACCAAAATTAATTTCATTTCTGTCCTGAAACCAGTTAAAATCAGCTTTGACACCAGTGCTGTTTAGCTTGTGTGACAATACAAATGCCTCAGATGTAACATTTTCACTTGAGACATTATATTTATATGAGCTATTATTAATTGCAAGGGATGAAAAAAATCTACTACTAAAAAAATGTCGCCATCTTAGAACAAAGATATTATTATCATAACTATAGACTGTATCAGAAATAAACCTGAAAGCATCGTGACTGTAATATGAGGAAACATCAAGTTTATTGTTTCTATTTAAATCATAAGTTATCCTTCCATTAAGATCATAGAATGATGCCCTGCTCTTTCGAAGGGAGGGATCATCTATCAGATCAAAAATCCAGTTCGAATAGGTTGTTCTTCCGGCAAGAATATAAGTGAGAGTATCTTTTATCAATGGACCCTCAATCGTAATATGGGTAGTGATGGGACTTATACCTGCGTTTCCGGTAAACTCCTTTCTGTTTCCGTCTTTGGATTCAATATCAAGCACTGAGGAGATCCTCCCCCCATACCTGCTTGGGATTCCACCTTTATATAATGTCACATTTTTAATTATGTCGGAATTGACAGATGAAAAGAATCCAAAAAAGTGAGAAGAATTGTATACTGGTGCTCCGTATATAAGTATAAGATTCTGGTCTGCAGAACCCCCCCTGACGTTGAAACCGGCAGAACCTTCCCCAATAGCCTGAACTCCGGGGATTAAGAGAATACTTTTAATAATATCTGATTCACCCATTGAGGTTGGTAATAACTTGAAAGCTGTTATGTTGATCTTCTCCACTCCAATCTCGAACCGTTGAAGGATCATATTTTTTCGGACAGTAACAATGGCCTCTTTTAAAGGAATAAGAACTCTGTTCATATCCACATTCAATTCACCATCTCCATATAGATTCAGATTGATCATTTTTTCTCTTATCCCAATATAAGAAAGCCGGAGAATGTGAATTCCTCGTGGCAGGGATAAGGTGTAAAAACCATACGCATTGGAAATGGTTCCAACAGTAAGCTTCTCGACATAAACAGTCACCCCGGCAATAGGATCTTTAGTGTCTTTGTTGGTAATATATCCCGATACAATTACGTTCCCGGGCTTGTTTCTATCGGAAGGATTTCCAATGTCTATAAATATATTTTCTGACATTTCCTGGTTTTCCTGAAAATCAGAATATTCGTTTTGGGGGATAAACTTGTCAACATCAACAATCTGCTTATCTATGAATTTTACAGCATAGTTGCTTGAAAGGACCACATTCCCTGAATCATCAATAAAATAGTAAAGAGATGTGCCATTTAAAAGAGTATCCAGAATATTTGACAAAGTACTACTTCCGGAATAGTCTGGAATCTTCAGATCTAAAATCCATTCATCCTTATAAAAAAATTTTACATCAAGAAGTCCCTCCACACTTGTGACAAATTCCTTAAAAGTGAGTCCACTAAAATCTCTGTCAATTGGATATTTCTCCTGCGCCATCAGGTGAGATGACAAGACTAATGTAATTGTCAGTATAAGTATTTTAAACTTCTTCAAAAATTATTCTATTCACTCAGACTATCATAATACTCAATTATAGGTACAATACTTTCTGGATATTTAATTGAAACATTTAACCTGTTTTTTTTAATATAACTCCTTACCTGTATTTTATATTCATCCATATGTTTGAAGAGTTCCCTTTTGCTGTTAACCTGATACCCAAGACTATCTTTAACAATATAAATGCGGTGTTTCTGATAAAACATGTCGAATTTTCCATCAACTGCAAGCAGTTGTATCTCTTTTTTATACTTGACAAAAAAAGGAGTCTTCCCATTATATAAGATATTGATATAACCTTTTAATCCTTTCAAGCTATCATCCTGGATTTTTGTAAAATGATATGATTCATTCTGAAATATTATATTAAAGCTGTCAACCATTTCCTTATTCACCTGTATAAGCGACCCATGATTCGTCGGAATAATGATCTCATCATTATATATGTCATAGCGAATATCAATATAATTAAATGTTATTCCGCTAATGGTAAGTGATCCAGGTAAAAACTCATTTGAAAAGAGGAATTGATCTCCCATCACTTTAAAATATTGATTTCTCCACATTCTGCCATTAAAGAGGACTTGATTCTCTTTCAGTGTATCCTGTGGTAACATACTAAGCTTTAAATATTCAGATTTGTCGGATCCAATACCATGCAGACCAGATTTTACAAATAAGGTAATATAGATTACAAATAGGAAATAATATCTGCTCATTGAAATAGTCTCCTTTTCTTCTCAGAACATTTTATAGTGGGTTAACAGATTTGCTTTTCATAATGTAAACTACCATGTGGATTTTCATCGAAATATACTGAGATATCTTCCTTAAAAGTTGCCTCAAGCTCTCCCTTAAGATTCTCTACAAATTTGGTAACCCAACCGTCGTGCTTGTTGTCTTTCTGACGATAGCTGATGAAGATGTCATAATTATATCCTGGGACAATGCTTGCCATGTTACCTGTTCATTGTGTTAAAGTTATGAAAGTAATAAACACGAAGCAAATAAAAATCCATCCACCTAAGTCTTACCTCAGATGGATGGACTTAGCACTGTTACTTTTCAGTGGTTCTTGAGATTTTAATGCTGAGTGGAACCGTCTCAAAAGATACAGTAAAGAAAATGCAGCATGACTCAGCAATAAACCGGGATTCAGGTCTGTTCGTCCTGGTAACCGGTTTTCCTTTATTTGCGTCCTATTGCATTGAAATTAAAGTAGTAATAGGTTTTGTTATCAATAATGTAAGCGTCAATTAACGTCAAATCCATTTTTATGGCAGAAACAAGGCAAATAAGACCTTAATTCAGTTTGCCATCGTTTATTATTACTACGACCTTCAAAGTGCATCACAGCTGCTGTAATTGATCCGTTTTTTAACTAGTATAAGACTGCCAGATTTTAGTAAAGGGGATGGCACTTTCATGCCACCCCACTTAACACAACTACACTTAACCAACAACTGAAAAGGAAATGCAGCGAGACTCAGCTTTCAAGGGTAATCATAAAGTAAGCAATGTAATATGCTGTTCCCCTGATGATATACACCTCTTTTACCTCCACAGTCAGTTTTATGGCATCCACAGACACTTTCTCACCCCTGGTGATAGCCGGGAAATTAACAAGGCTAATGACCTTAAAAGGGCAATAAATACGCCTTAGATTACCTGACCGGTCTATCACAAGGAGACTGTCTGACGATATCCATCTGAGTAGTTCCTGTAAATACTTCTCTTTATCCATGCTTTACCACTTTGGTTATGACAGATACCAGGATTGTCCAGAGCTTTTAAGATGGTTTATAAGATGTGATATGAACATTAATGACCCTGCATTCCTGCCGAGAAAAGTATCAATGTATGAGCTTTTCACGCTGCTGGTAAAGAGATTGTAAACCTTCCACATATCAATGTCGCCATCCTCAGACCTGCAGAATGATTTATCCTGGTAGTAATCCTTGGCTACCACTGAGACCTGAGTATCTGATAAAGGTAGCTTCTCAATCTCTTTCTTTTGTCTTTGTGGCAGGAAGTTGTATAACCTTGCACGGCCAATAAGCTGAGCAAACTGGTGTTCAGTTAGAGCATATCCAGACAGGGTCTTTAAATGATTTATCTGACGTTCAGCATCAAACCTTGTAAGAAGTTGAAATACCCTGTTAAAGAGCTCCTGAACTGACATGACCCTGAGGTCCTCCAGGAAACCATCA
>Ga0315533_1003634_pt1 | contig 10037 bp, 9 predicted proteins | sample SalMarSW160130MG_FD_203081 | JGI IMG/M metagenome (GOLD analysis project Ga0315533, IMG submission 203081) | Salt marsh sediment microbial communities from the Plum Island Ecosystem LTER, Massachusetts, United States - Salt Marsh Sediment SW1601-30 ...
TTCAACCCAATAAATTGGTTAGGATTATTCAACCAAGCTTGAAAATATTGTTTACGAATATCGATTGATCCTCTTGGTCGAACATCAAATTCTTCTCCACTTGGCCTTCTTACTTTCCATACAACTGCGCCCTTTTCAGTTCCACTTCCTTCTTCTGCTCCAATAATAAATCCTTCCTCATCTTGAAATGCTTTATACTTTAAAATGGCACTACTTCGTCTTCCTACATAATATGACTCACTCCTTTCCTTTTCAGTCTTTCCATCTATCTTTCGAATAATCACACCTTCAAATCCTTGATTATTATACATATCGTGCGCTCTTAGAATATCCTCTTTTGAATTTGCAATCCTAGGTATAAGAATTTTCAAATTATTACTAGGATGATCTTTTTCATAAGCTTGAAATGCTTCATGGAGTACTGCCCATCTTTCGTCATAGGTCCAATTTTCTGGAACAACTAGATCAAACATATAGTATTTTACTAAATATTCTTCTGGATCAGGTGGACTTTTCTCAGATAATCTTGAGATTCCACTAATACGATCAAATGTAAGATCATGAGTATATAGTTCCCCATCTAAACGAAAAATTGGATTAGGCATATATCTTTTAAGTATAGCTGTAATATAAGGGAAGAATTGAACAAGATCATGCCGAATATGATTCAAATGGGAGAATACGAGTCTTGTTCGTGAAATGAGAAAAGCATTTCCACTAGCATCTGGATTAGCCCGACATCTTACTCCATCTAATTTCTCCTCGACCCAGACAGGCCATCTGTGAATTTGATTTTTCGTAGGATCCCATTTATTTGCTAGCATTGCTGGCATATCTAATATAGGATGAGTCGGGGGAGGTGCAGTTGGAGTTGCTTTTTCATAATAGCCATCCTTATCAATCTTACGTTTCCATCGCGCACGCGCTTCAAGTAAGGCTTGTTCATGTAAATTTCGTCCTGATGTATTTAATTGCACTGCCGTACGTGAATTTCGTAGATTTTCTAAAGGAAGTTTTTCAACTCTTCCCCAATACATTAGTAGATCTTTTCCATCAAATGCGATTAACCAAATAACCTCTTTACCAGAGGCGCTCATTCGATAGAGTGGAGGTAGTTGAAAACCTTGCACTTGAGCTGCTTCCATTAAACTTTTGTAGAGGAGAAAATTACTTGCATTATCAACTTTTAAGATTTATATCAATTTATTTTTATTCAGAGATACAGTGATTTAAGATATGTTATATCTTAAATCTAATGAAAATGATGTTTTTGTTTGTGGAAGTCAGAATCTTCTCGAATTACTAGAAAGGGAGATGGTACTGGAAGTTCAAATAATTGGGATCGAGCTGTTACCTTTCCATTTGAATCAAGGCCACCCACACAAAGAAATCGACTTATTCTTCTACCTCCAAATCGAGAAGAATTTTCCTGAGAAAGTGGAGCTGATTTGAAATTTGTACGATGTCCAGGCATATTTGTTGTAGTATTCCACGCACTATCTGACTGCGGTCCAGGGGGAAGATCTGGATCACGTCGATATCGATTTCCAACAAATCGCAATTGTGCATACTGAACAGAACCTTCATCAAGGGCAGCTGGTGGATTTCCGCCAAATAAAATTGGGCGACCTCCAGTGACTAGAGTTTCAGGCCACTGTTCTGTACCGAAAGCTCCATTTGATACAGGTATAGTGAGTGTTAATAGATTTTTAGGAATTTTTGAAGAAGAATTACTTGAATCAATCCACATCCAATTACATTGAGAATTTCTTATTAAAAGTTGAACATCTCGAGATATTTTCCCTTTTCTATCAACACCGCCACACACTGCAATGGAAGCACAATTGCTAACACCATACGAAGTAATCCCAGCATCTCTCCAAAATACACGTCCAATCAGTGGAGATTTTCTAAATAAGGGCAAATTTGGTCCTCTTGTCCATTCCCCAACTAATTCCCCTCGGATGTTTGATTCAATATACCATGTTTGCTGTTCTGTGCCCTCACCTCCGACAACCCATATTATTTGACTATCAGAACAAGCTGGAAAATCTACACCAGTAAGTGCAATAAGTAATTCTGCAAGGGGTCCGCCAAAATCATCAAGATAATGCAAAGCTGCATTAACAACTGAAAAAGGTAATTCAAAAATATTCCATTTATCTCGTTGTATGTTATATTGAAAAAGTTTGGGTATATTTCCACCGACCACATAAATATAACCAAGGGTAAGTGCTTCATTTTTACCACAGTCAGGCGCAAATGCACCATTACAATTACCTAGTGGTTGAGGAAGAGATGCAATATTTGACCATGTATCTGTATTTGGATCGTATTTTTCACAAGAGTCTAATGAATTTCCATTTTTATCTAATCCACCAAATACATAAACACGAGGATCCTGATCTATACCTAAAACTGTTCCAGTCACACCCTTATCAGGACCACTCGCTATTGCAAAATTTTCCCTTGCGACGGACATGGGAGACCGGGTAGACCATTCTCCACATATATTTTTATCATTACATGATTTCTTTCTGGTCGAATTTACACAGATGGGTGAACAATGAGATGAGGATGATTTATCATGACCTCGGACAAAATTTACCTTATCCATTGCGGCCCTATTTTTATAAGTTAAGATTTTTTTGAAAATTTTAATTGAAATATTATTGTAGTATAATTATGGTAATTCTACTTTTACAAAATAAATTTATTTGTTTTCGTTTGTCTTAAATTTGACTTGAGTATGATAAAATGTCAAAGATGGGCGATAACTTTCATTTTGCTTCATTTCTAAAGATCCCAACAGGAGGGGCTACTGTATCTCTTGCTAATCTTGAACCGGTATCGATTAAGGATCAACAGAAAAATCAACCTTCTGTGCAAAATACACCAAGAGACACGGAATCGCTAGATAATAGCCCAAAAATTGAAGAACTTTCTCCAACATACAATCCTGATAAGCCCGTCACATTAGATCAAAAAGATTCAAAAACAGAACATTTGAGTCAGACCCAGTCAAAACAAAAAGTTCCTAAAATCCAGATTGAACCAGAATCCGCTAGCTCAAGTCAACGATTTCCAAGTCAAAGAGTTTTACATATTGATCCGAAACTTGCTTCAGATAAACTTCGAGAATTTTCTGCACAGGGTCTGGTCAGCCCTTCTCATCCTCGAACTCCATCTCCTCCATTAGGAACAATCTTACAGACACCGAGAGATACGACCCCAACTCAAGTTGCTGACACAGATGAAAAAGATTCGAAAACCAGTAAGGGTCCGGCTCCAGGTATCCCTCACCAAACTTATCCTCCAGCTATTACACCAGATCAACATGTAAGACAAAAAGAACCTACTCGAAATACTTATGTACCTCCACAACCAAATTGGAACGAAGTTCCTCAGACTCGACAACAACCTCATACTAGTGCTCAAGCAATTAATGATTTTATAGCTCAACTCCCCACTATGATACCCCCCATCACAAAGGAATACATTTCAACATCTACCTCACCTATTCGAATGGAATCGGAAAAGAAATCTTCACCTGAACCGACAATTCCAATATCTGATCCTGAAGAAATGTACAAAGAGAAGATTTATCAAGCTAAAAAGAGGGCAGATTATCGAGTTAAATTTAGTATTCTCCGCGAAGCTTATCCGCAGATGGAAATACCTGAACCAACCGAAGATCAATCTTTAGGTGAAATTGAAGCAATGTATCAACAATATGTTAAAAGAATCCATATAGATTCTTCGGTCGAACAAAATAAAGTATATCTCCTAATCTTATGGTTACTGATTGAGGTAGTTGGAGGTAGATTTCTTCGCCTTCCATTTAGTGGTTATACCCTAAACCAGTTTAAATATATGAATAAATACCAAATGCTCTTAATTGAGCTTGGTGAGAAATCTTATGAAACCACCATGGGCGAGGGATGGCCTGTCGAAATCCGTATTGGTGCGATGGCTCTATTTAATGGTGTTATTTTCATCCTTGTTCAAATGCTTGCAAATAAGGTTGGATCTAATATGGCTGAGGAACTTCGTGAACTTATCGGAAACTTCCTTACACAGAATCGTGGTGTGGATGTACTTAAAAGAGCAGCAGAAGCTACGGCAGATAACCCGCCACCACCTCAGGCACCTCAGGAGGCACAGCCACCCTTAGGAGGATTAGGCAATATAATTGCACAACTTGCTAGTGCCTTTACTGGAATAGGTGGAGGAAATGCAGGTGCTAATAATCAGGCTCAGGAACAACCTCAATTAAGAAGACCCACTACATTTGCATCTCGAAGAAGAAATCAACCAAATAATTAGTGAGTTTTTTGTAAAAATATATTTACGAAGATCAAATATGCCTCTGAACTAAAGAAGACATTTTGAATAAAATAGCTAAATCAACGGGTTTTTACTCAAAAAGATAATACATAATCCATTAAAAAATATTTAATTTATAAAATAAAGAAATAAAGAATAATGATCATGTAAGCTCCAATAAGACAGATTAGTTCTGATTGAAATTATAGGGTTTAGGGTGAAATTTGATTTTTAAATTGATCTCTTGAATTTGATCAAAGAGCATCTAAAAGGATGGCAGTCTCCCGCGAACAGTACGAGGTTTCCCTTGCTCAACTCAGGCAGGCTGCTATCATGGCCACGCAGCAGGCAACTGTCCTCAAGCTACAAGATCAGATTTCTCAGCTTTTCATGCACCTCAACGACTCTACCACGAAGGAGACGTGTATTCCTCATGGAGTTTTCGCGGAGAATGTTTGTAAGTCTACTGCGTACTTCAAGTGCTCCGAAAATGGAGAAATCGAAATCACGGTGCACCGTGCAGGGAACCATCATTGGGCAGATTCCCCTGAGAATTTCACCTGCTATTTCGTCGATGGTGAATTGGAACAGCTTTGCAAGGAGTGGACCGACGATTGCTGTAAGATCAAGGTCAAGTCTTGGAAGATCATCCCTGCGTGGTTCTTTGCTGGCTGCGAACCGAAGGTCACCGAGCCAGTGGTATCCGTGGCGAGCGTGTCAGCCACTCAGCCGGCTGAGCCTGCTATTTCGGTCATTGCTCCGCAGACATCGACCGAACCTACTGTTTCAGTCTCGCCTCAGTGAGATCTCTCTTTTGTGATCGATTGATGTGTTGTTTCTTTGCTTTCAAAAAATTTTTACATCAGAAGATGTAAAAATGAGTTCGGTATTAAACTTTATTGCAGAAGAAATGTGCGCCTTACACGATGATCGGACTTCATCTATTGAGGTATTTTATCATGCAAACTGCCACGATGGGCATGTTGCCGCATTTACTCTATGGCTCGATCTTCGTGATAAGGAAAACATCGAAGTAAATTATCATCCAATTCAACACGGAACTAAGCCACCTGATGTTACTGGAAAAATTGTTTATATTCTCGATTTTTCATTCCCACTTGATGTTATTAAAACAATGATCGAGCAGGCCCAAGCACTCTTAGTAATTGATCATCATAAAACGTCTCAGGATAATCTCGCCGATATTCCCGACAAAAATAAAATCTTTGATATGGAGGAATGTGGCGCTACCCTAACTTGGAAATATATGAATCCAGATGAAGATCTTCCATTATTGTATCAATATATTCGTTCCTATGACATCTGGACAAAGGATATGAAAGACACAGATGCTTTTAATTTGGCATTCGAACTAGCCGTACGTAATGAAGAAGGAAAATATGACTTCAAGTTAACTGAGAGATATCTTGATTCTAGGGAGATAGAAGGCCTAATTAGTGTTGGTAAAATTATGAAAGCTTATCATGATAGCTTAGTGGAAAAATCCTTGCGAAAATCACATTTTTGTCCAATTCGGCGTGACGATAAGATTTTAATCGTAGCCTATGTGAATGTTGTTCCTGCATTAACAAATGATGTTGGAAGTAGATGTATGAGTGAATATCCGTTTGTAGATTTCTGTGCATGTTATTACATAGATCCTAGTGCCAAAGCAACGCAATTCAGTCTTCGTTCGCGAGATGGCTGTCAAGATGTTAGCATCATTGCTAAGGATCATGGTGGAGGAGGTCACCGTAATGCCTCAGGATGCAGACTCAAAGGAATTACTTCTCAGTTAAAGTATGATCATCTAGATCCTTGGCCTCTTTGGTGCATGTATACTAATAAGAAACTCGAGGCAACCCAAGATAATATTGGTGAACTGCTCAGTTCAGATTACCTTCAGCTTCTAAAATTAAGGTTTCCCGGGAGGACACTGCAGATAGATTTGAAGCTATCAGAGTAGTTAAAAATTTTCAAACAATGTTTGAAAATTCATAAATGGCCCATATAAGAATTATAACCACCGTATGTCATTAATCCGTCATGATCATAGATATCCATTTGAAATAATGCCTGATCAAAATCTTCGATCCAAATTATAGATGGCAACGAGCGCACACAACCTGAGACAGGACTATGAACTGGCCGAGAAATATCCTCCCGAGATCCTTTCATTACCTCTCCTCTTAATACGATTGATCCAATAGGAGTGTGTGGTCCTGATAGAAGGACTGATTTTGCTCGGAAAAAGGGTCGGGCATGGTTTCCCTGCATATCTTTGCGAGAAATGATGTATGGTGTTACTCCACCCAAACCTGAACAAAAATCAATCCAAACATGCTTCCGTGTATATCGTGTAGAATCATTCCTTTCTACTACAGATCCTATGGATCGCCGCACAGGACCTATTACTTTTAGCAATCGATTCATTTTGGAGATTTTATCTTCTTTACGAAAATATTTTGAAATGATTCGATTTTATCATCAACTTTATCTCGATTTCCATTAAATTACTATTTTTAAGAGGAAATATACCAAATACCACTCCGAGAGATCAAATATCAACATCCATACTTCAGGAGACTACATTAACTGGAGTTTCTATACATTCGTAAATGTGAAGTATCTCTATAAAACCAAAATCAAGATATTTAAAACATTTTTGCTACGAAATGCATGCTCTTCTTATAAGAAGAGCATGTTTTTTAGGCCTCGATTGGCTTCATCTCAATAGCCAAAAAGAAACGATGAAGTTCCAACTCTTCATCTGTGTTCCACTGTTTGTACACAGCAATGCCTTCTTCGATTGATTCGACTCCGGGCAAACAATTTCGCAACCCTTCTTGTTCAAGATACGCTCGGATAGAGGAATACTTCCTCACGTCTGTGATTAAGAAAAGCTGTGACTTTTTCCCACATGTCAACAAAACCTTCTCGGAAGGTTTCAGATCCCTCCATTTGGGAGAGTTTTTCCTTCCTTCAACTTTCTTTTGTCCAGAGACCAAGTACCCAAACCAAGGTTCTTGAACTTCCATCTCAACGTAAGAAGCCATAGCTTCTGTTACTTTAATTTTAAAGAACCTTTTAATATTCATTTTTATTTTAAATTGAGAAAATGGTCTGAAACAAAATGAGAGTTGTAGTTTGTTTAACAACAATTCCATCCAGAATCCGATACCTTCCGCATGTATTTGAACAAATTCGTTCTCAAACTTATTCGATTGATCAAGTTTATCTCCATTTACCTAAATGGTCAAAAAGAGAAAAACGTGAATACCCATCCTTACCTAATGAAATTTCTCTTGAAAATCTTACTATAGTTCGGTGCAATGATTATGGACCGATTACTAAACTATATCCAGTACTGGATCATGAAAGACATCCAGATACGATAATCGTTACAATAGACGACGATGTAGAATATTATCCTGATCTAATCAAAGATTTCGTTCACTATTGTGAACTGTATCCAAATTCTGCTATCGGTGGGTCTGGGTACATTATTGGATCGTGGTATAATTTTATGGGCAAAGTTTATCCAAAAGAAGTTATACCTGTGAGTGTTATAGAAGGATTATCAGGATGTGCTTACCGTAGACGATTCTTTAAATCTGATCTTATTGATTATAAGGATGCCCCTAGAGGGGCATTTTACCATGATGATTTGTGGATTTCCGGATATTTATCTTTAAATGGTATTCAAAGATTAGTTCGTCCAGGACCTCCAGCCAAAACAAAAATATCGCATCAAGCTCTATCTGCGAATAAACTAACTTTCTCTCTTAAATTTCTTTCAGTCGTTATATATCTCAAAAGAAAGGGTGCATTTGATGAAATTCAAACTGCTCCATTTTATTTAAGATTCGGCACATATATAATACTTGGATTAATACTAGTACTAATTCTAATATGCTATTATATTTAGATCCATAGATCTAAATATCCAATGATGAAATCATAGACCTCCACGCAGGCGCAGGACCAAATGGAGGGTTGATTCTTTTTGGATATTGTAATCACCTAGGGTACGTGTATCCTCCAACTGTTTGCCAGCGAAAATGAGCCTTTGCTGATCAGGAGGGATACCTTCCTTGTCTTGGATCTTCTGTTTGACTGATTCGATAGTATCTCCACTTCCTACTTCGAGTGTAATAGTCTTGCCGGTGAGAGTCTTGACAAAAATCTGCATTTTTAAATGCAAGTTAAACTTTAAGCTCAATCATTTTTACGATTATTGTAAATTTGATTATAGTTCAATTGAACTGTAATCACGGCTTTTTTACTTATTAGCGAAAAATCTTGCTAGATCATTGGCTTACCGCGGGGTAAAGGTAGGAAGACCTGTCTGGGCGAAGGTGCCAGGAAATCCCTGAAAGCCAGGGAGACCAGTCACCTGCGGGAGGGCACCAACCCCGGGAAGACCAGCCATTGGCACAGCTGGGGCTTGTGCAGCACGCTGTGCGGCTCTCTCTGCAGCCTTCCTCTGGCGATCAATAATGGCCTTCTGAGCATTCTTGTACGTGCCGGCAAGTGAAGCAGCATCTTGCTGAGCATTGATGACAGCGATGACGGCATTTTCCGGAGTAAGGCCAGTGAACTGGGGCATTCTTCCATATACACCTGCAGCTTGTGCGCCCAAGTTTGCCAGCTCAGCCTCGGACAGAGCACCCTCGCCAGTGGCACGACCAGCCTTGTTCAGCTTGGAGAAGTGAGCGTAGGGGAAGTAGTTGGGGTTGAAAAGCTCACCCTCCACACCCGGGATCTTGCTGTTCACACGTGCCTTCGAGGTGATGGAGTCTGTTAGGGCAGCAGCAGTCCTGTCGATCTCAGCAGCTCGCGCGGGATACTTTTCCTTGAACTTCGTCGCGTCGGCATTAATGGCATTTCGCATAACTTGGGCGAGATCCGTGCGCATGAGGTCCGAGGCAGACAGGCGAGCAGCTTCTCCTGGGATAGCCATTCCAGCATAGTAAGCATGGAGGGCAAAGAGGGGCGTAAGAGTACCCGGAGAAATGATACCATAGAGCGGGTTGTTATTACCAGCGACCTGTTGCTGAGTGAAATAGAGAACTTGGTTCAGACGGGTACCCTCCTGAGGCCGAAGAGTGGCCGCATCAGGGACACGCTTCTCGCCAGTGGGAGTTGACTTCATCCTGAACTGCCCTGTTACGATCGGACCCATCTCGGCTTGACCAAAGAAGCGCACGATATCTTGGGTAAATCGTTGAGGCGCGTTGAAGCCAGCACCCTTGACAACACGGCGGCGGGTCTTGTACAGATCGTTGGCGAGTTTTGGCAGCCTCTTCAACTCACTGACAACTTGCCCAACAAATTCACGGAACTCAGCCCGACCGATCTCGTAACGACGCTGTTGCCCGGAAGGATCAGTGTAAGCGATAGTCATCTTCTCACTACGACCTAGACCAGCGATTTGACTCGCGTAAACAGGGATCAGTTTAACAGCCTCGGCAAGCTTGTCGACTGCGGTCTTGAATTGCTTCTTGGCCTCCGTACGTGTCATACGCCCCGGAGAACCAGGAGCACCAGTAGACACGGGAGAAACGGGGCTAACTGCACCAGCAACAGAAGGTACACCAACGAAAGGAAGAGCCATGATCTTTTATGTTTAGACAGAAAAGTTTAAGAGCATTTTCAATTTAGTAGGCAAGATTTCAAATTAGTTTTTTCTTATTTTCCTTTTTTATTTT
>Ga0315533_1003637_pt1 | contig 10031 bp, 10 predicted proteins | sample SalMarSW160130MG_FD_203081 | JGI IMG/M metagenome (GOLD analysis project Ga0315533, IMG submission 203081) | Salt marsh sediment microbial communities from the Plum Island Ecosystem LTER, Massachusetts, United States - Salt Marsh Sediment SW1601-30 ...
TGAACTACAGTGATAAAGACAAAGACCACCAGAACACATAAAGCAATAAAAATCTGATTTATAAGCAAACCTATTGCTAATACTATAACCCGTTCTGCTCTAGTAAACAAGCCAACCTGACATTGCCAGCCGAGCCCCTCTGCTCTAGCCCTTATATAGCTGACCAGGAAGGAGCCAATTAGAACAGCAAAAATAAGTATGATTTTTAAGCTGGCGCCTTCTTGTGGTGCGTACCAAATCAGAAGACCGCAGAGTATCACAGCTTCAGAAATGCGGTCGACCGTTGAATCCAGAATGGCGCCAAACTTTGTAGTTTGCTTGGTGAAGCGAGCTAAGGCTCCGTCGAGGAGGTCAAATAAGCCTGAAACTAGGACTAAAACCCCGCCAAGAAGAAAGTGCCCCGTAGTTATAACATATGCCGCAACTATATTCAGGGCCAGATTGATAAGGGTAAGAGCATTGGGTGTTATCCCGCTTTTACTCAAAATCCCGACTATGGGGTCGGTAATACGATAGGCTAAATTCCGTCGAATATCTATTAAATTCATTCAGTTCTTCCAGCTAGTTTAGTATACCTTTCTTGTGAAGCAGATTGACTACTCCTTGCATTTGCTCTTCTTCGTTCCACTCACCGATTTCGCAAACCTTTATTATTCCCGGAGGTAAATATTTGGCCACCATTTCCCAATTCATGTCTCCCTTTCCTGGGGCCTGGTGATCGGAAATGCCAAGAATATCGTGCAAGTGGATGCCGACCATCCTGTCTCCGAACCGTGAGAGCCATTCTTCATGCAAGCTGAATCCAAGCCGCTGTTGCACTTCAGCATGCCCTACGTCATGCCAGTAGCCCGCCAAGCTTTCTGGTGCTTCGTTAAGTAGCTCTGCCATTTCGTCCATATTTGGTATCTCGTTAAAATGGAATCTGGTCTCAAGTCCAAGCATTATACCTTTTTGCCGGCTATGTTGGCTAAGCTCTCGAAGACTTTTTCTCGCTGCATCAAGGTGAGGAGGAACTTGGGAAATGCGTTGGTAAATTAATTCATCCTTAGCTTGGCTATATTCTTTGGTTTGAGCGTAGCCTCCATCGTGCAGCTTATGTAGCCTATCTTGTAAACTCAGGTCAATTGGGACTTCGCCCATATGAAGGACAACAGCCCTGGCCCTCACACTTGCCGCAAGGTCTATCGTTTGTTTAGTGAAGATAACAGCCTCCATTCGCACGCTCTCGTCCAGAGAACTTAAGGAAAGGCTGCTTGCGGGAATTCCTCTGGATGACAATACTGCTGGACAGGGAGAATGAATGCTTGAAATAGGAACTGCGGTCTCGAGAAGCTCGCTAAGCATTCTGGGGGTAATTGAGGCATTTGCTTCTATGTGGGTAAAGCCCAATTCTTTAGCTTTGGTGACAAATTCTGCCATGTGGCCGAATCTACCTTTAGCCCACATGGTGGAGAGGGAGACTTCTAGCAACTTGATGCCTTTCTCAAACGTAGGAAGCTCCAATAAGTAAAGTCACAAATAGATTGATTTTTAAGACGTGTTGTTTGAAGTTAGCTTTTTTGGCATAAAGGCGGTTTATCACACAATTTCAACTGACTCTAGCTCAGGCAGAGAGATAGGACCCTCTTGCTCTTGTCCTGCGATAAATGCCTCGGTTTTTACACGAGCTTCCTCGTCAGAATACTGAATAGGCGGTGATTTCATAAAATAAGCTGAAGGCCCCACTATAGTTCCGCTCAAGCCACGGTCCAGGGCTAGTTTACAGCATCTTATGGCATCAATAACTACCCCGGCTGAATTGGGACTGTCCCATACTTCCATCTTCATCTCTATATTCAGAGGGACATCGCCGAAGGTGCGACCTTCCATCTTCACATAGCAAAATTTGCGGTCGGCCAGCCAGGGGACATAGTCACTGGGGCCGACATAGATATTGTCAGGATCAAGAACATAGTCTAACTGTGAAGTAACGGCATTGGTTTTGGAAATCTTCTTAGATTCTAATCGCTCTCGTTCTAGCATATTGTAGAAATCAGTATTGCCACCAAAATTCAGTTGATAAGTTCGCTCTAACTTGACGCCGCGGTCGCGGAAAAGCTTGGTTAACAGTCGATGGGTGATGGTGGCACCAACCTGGGACTTAATATCATCGCCAATGAGGGGGAGTCTGTGCTCGGCAAATCGATTTTGCCAATAAGGTTCACGTGCAGTAAAAACAGGTATACAATTGATGAAGCCACAGCCGGCAGCTAGCACTTGTTCTACATACCACTTAGTTGCCTCCTCGCTTCCTACAGGCAGATAATTAATCACCACGTCAGTTTCGGTCTTTTCGAGTATATTTACAATATTGGCAGTCGGGCCTGGCGCCTTAGTTATAATTTGAGATAGATACTTGCCCAGTCCATCGTGGGTCATACCCCGCTCAACTCGGATGTCTGTCTTAGGTACATCACAAAATTTAATTGTGTTGTTTGGTTTGGTGAAAATAGCCTGAGCTAAATCCTTGCCCACTTTGTTTTTATCAATATCAAAGGCGGCCACGAAGTTGATATCAGATATGTGATAGCCTCCCAGGTTGGCATGCATTAGACCGGGGACAAACTCATCTACCTTGGCATCCTTGTAGTAGTGAACTCCTTGTACTAAGGAAGAGGCACAATTACCAACACCTATGATGGCTACATTTATTCTTCCCATTCTCACCTCCGTTTCATAAACGCGGAAAACTTGCTATGGGAATTAGGCCTTACCCATTCTGAATACCTTGACTCCGCACACAGGGCAGATTCCCTGAATTGCTGGTTTCCCGTTCTTAAGGGTTATGCTCTGGGCGGTTTTTAGTTCTCCTTTATACATATTTATAGACACCAATGTCAATACCTTCGAAGCGATCTCAAAGGAAACTGGATAGAGCTATTCAGTGGTGGTTAGTTCCCCCATCAATTTGAGTAACCTTGCTCCTCGCTCAATGGAATCATCATAGTAGAAGCTGAGGTGCGGTGTATATTTCAATTTTAAGTGTGACGCAAGTTCCTTGCGCAGGAATCCTGAAGCTTTGTTAAAGCCTGCCAGCATATCTTCCTTATCATTTATTTCGTTGCCCAAGGTGCTAACAAATATCTTGGCATGCTTAAGATCGGGTGAGAGTTCGACTTCTGTTACTGAGATAAACCTGCTCAGCCTGGGATCATTAACTTCACGCTCAAGCAGTACGCTGATTTCTCGCTGGATCAGTTTACTTGTTCGTTCACTTCGCCTGCTCATTTAAATCTCCTATTTGGGAAATATAATTAGCCTGTTCTTTCCTCTCGGTAAAATTCAATTATATCGCCAATTTGAAAATCGATGCCCCCCTCTATACCCAGGCCACATTCGAGGCCGGTGGAAACTTCGGCGACATCCTCTTTAAAACGCTTTAAGCTGGAGACTCGAGAGTCACCAATAGTTTTATTTTGGCGCAATATTTTAACTTTGGCATCCCTCAATACCTTTCCTTCCACAACATATACTCCGGCTATTTTCCCTAGCTTACTGCTGGAGAAGACAGCTCTTACTTCAGCGCGCCCGCTGAGCACTTCAGCGTAAGTTGGCTCAAGCATCCCTTTCAGGGTCCTGTCCATGTCTTCTATTAGTTTGTAGATTACATCATAGTGTTGGATGCCTACTGCTTCTACATTAGCTAACTGTATTGCTCCAGGTGTGGTAGGCGTATTAAAACCGATGATAATGCCTTTTGAGGCTGAAGCCAAAAGCACATCACTCTCGATGATGCTCCCGCTAGCAGCATGGATGACTCTAGCCTTTGTCTTTTCTGTACCTAACCTTTCTATAGAAGTTTTTATGGGTTCAATACTACCCTCGACATCTGTCTTCAAAACTATGTTGAGTTCTTTTATTTGCCCGCCACTTATTTGGTTGGAAAGAGCACTTAAACTTAGGGTGGGACGTAGCCTAGGATATTTTTGTTTTTCAACAATGCTTCGTGCTTCATGCTCATCGGGGAGCACAATAAAAAGCTCTCCAGATTTTGCCACCTCATTTAAGCCGAGGACTTTCACCGGAGTGGACGGTTCAGCGTTGTGAACTTGCTTTCCTTTATCATCAAACATGGCTTTTATTTTCCCCCAAGCGCTGCCAGCTACCACAACATCGCCTAGTCTAAGGGTGCCCTTCTGGACAAGGAAGGTAGCTAAAGGCCCTTTAGTTTTGTCCAACTTAGCCTCAATGATTACCCCTTCTGCGGCGCTATCAGGATCAGCTTTCAGTTCTAATATGTCAGCAACTAAGAATAGGTTTTCCAATAAATCCGACATTCCTTGTCCTTGCTTGGCTGATATGGGTACGCATACAGTATCGCCACCCCACTCCTCAACAACCAAACCCAAATCGGCAAGCTGCTGTTTTATACGTTCGGGATTAGCATCAGGTTTATCAATCTTATTGATGGCAACCATTATGGGCACCTCGGCAGCCTTGGCGTGGTCTATAGCTTCCACAGTCTGGGGCATAACACCGTCATCAGCGGCAACCACCAAAATTACAATATCAGTTGCTTGTGCTCCTCGGGCTCTCATGACAGTGAAAGCCTCGTGTCCCGGTGTATCCAAAAAGGTAATTTTGCGTCCATCCACTAAGGCCTGGTAGGCACCAATATGTTGGGTAATTGCTCCTGCTTCGTGAGCAGTTACATTAGTCTTTCTGATGACATCAAGGAGGGTAGTTTTGCCGTGGTCAACATGTCCCATGACAGTAACCACTGGAGGGCGAACTGATAGTTTCCCTTTGCCTCTGCCCTTTCGGGAGGGCGAAGCTTTACGCTCTTTCGCTGTTTTAGCAGCATAACCAAAGTCTGCAGCTGTTATGCTTGCAGTACCAAAGTCAAGGGTCTGATTGATATTGGCCATGATGCCTTTGCGCATGAGCTGTTTAATTATCTTTACAGGCTCTACTTTTAATACGTCGGCTAGCTGCTTCACAGTTATGGAAGGTGGAAGCTCAATTTTGGGGAGGTCTTCCTTCAATCCCGGTCTTTTATCATCCAAATTTAGCTTTCCTCCAACAAGTTATGGATATACTCAGTTAAAATTTGACGATTGTCAGCACTGAGCTTTGTTCGCAGGGCATATTCTAAACGATTTTTCTTTAGCATCGATTCCCAACAAACTTTCTCAGGGCATAAGTAAGCACCTCTGCCCGGCTTCTTTCCAGATATATCTACCTCAACAAATCCGTTTTCAGCACGCACTAAGCGAATCAAGGCCTTCTTTTCCTTAATCTGTCGACAAGCTATACAAGTACGTTGAGGCAGATGCTTATTCTTCGACCTCGTCATCCACAAACTGGTCATCTTGCTTTTTATACTTTACCACCTTTCCTTTTCTTTTACCTTTAACTCCGTTTTTTTCCTTGTCTGGTATTCCCGCTTTTAACGCCCTTACTAAAATATCTTCAGCAAAGCGGATCTGTTTTTCTTCGGGCTTCTCAGGTGGAGCTTCTGGAATGCTTGGAAATTCGACTGATTCTTCCACTCCAATATCCTCAACCAGCTCTTCTTCAAGCGGCTCCCCTTCCATAATTTCGGGAGGAATGGCTTCCGCTGCTGTTTCTGGCTCTTCTGTAACGGCCCTTTCCACTTCAATAGCAGAGACGCTCTTGATATCGATCCGCCAACCTGTGAGTTTCGCTGCTAACCGAGCATTCTGTCCTTCTTTGCCTATAGCTAAAGAGAGTTGCTTATCAGGGACAACCACAATAGCTGCGTTTCTTTCCTCATCGATTTTGATGCTTGCTACTTGAGCTGGACTAAGGGCGTTAGAGATAAAAACCCCAGGATCGGCATGCCACTGGATTACATCTATTTTTTCGCCCTTTAGTTCATTGATGATACTTTGGAGTCTTATGCCCCGGGGACCAAGACAGCAACCTACAGCGTCAACGTTTTCTTGAGTAGTTGCCACTGCTACTTTACTTCGATGTCCGGCCTCGCGAGCTATGGCTTTTAACTTCACAATCCCATTGTGAATTTCAGGGATTTCCAGTTCGAATAGTCCACGTACTAGGTTGGGATGAGAGCGCGAAACTATTAATTGAGGCTCTTTGCTTCCCTGGACTATCTCAAGAAGATAAAATTTAAGTCGCTGGCCTCTATAATAATGTTCATTGGGAACCTGTTCACTCAATGGAAGTATCGCCTCTGTTCTATTCAGTCTGACATAAATTCGTTTAGGCTCGATGAATTGAATTGTTCCAGTAACAACCTTTCCTTCCCTATCGGTGAACTCCTCATAAATAATGCGGTGTTCTGCCTCTCGTAAGCGCTGCAGAACGACCTGTTTTGCTGCTTGAGCAGCGATACGGCCAATATTTTTGGGTGTGCATTCTGTGTTTACTACATCACCAATCTGTGATGTAGCCTTCAATTTTCGAGCTTCGTCGATGGAGATTTCACGATTTGGATTGGCAACTGACTCAACTATAACCTTTTGAATATAGAAATTGATTTCGCCGGCGTTAGGGTTAACTTTTACCAGAACATCTTGATCCGGAGATGATGTGTCTTTCTTATATGCCGAGGCCAGCGCTGATTCTAAGGCAGCCAAGACAACTTCTTTAGGCAAATTCCTCTCAGCTGAAAGCTGAGTAATCGCAGCCTTAAGCTCTGTTTTCATCTTCACTTTCCCATTTAATTTCTTGTATTTAATAAATAAGGTGGGTAACACCCACCTTTAGTTTCTATTCTTTATCTCAATTTAGCATGTTTGGATGAGAAATGCAAAAGTTTGCTTAAATAGCTCATAATGGACAATTAATTGATTGGAGAAGAGATGTGTTAACTTTGTAAGGGCCGAAGGGATTGAGTGTTTACGACAGGAAGGTGTAATATGTTAAGGGAGTTAGATTATGGCTGAGGCATGTATTTTTTGTCGAATTGTTGCCGGTGAGGTGCCTGGCGACATAGTCTATCAAGATAAAGATTTTCTGGCCTTTAGAGATATCTCGCCTCAAGCACCTACACACGTGCTTATTATACCTAAAACTCATATTACATCTACAGCCGAGCTTACTGAGGGGCAGCAGGGGCTTGTCGGGCGCCTTATAATCATAGCTAAGAATCTGGCTGAGAAGGAGGGGATAGCCAGGAGGGGTTATCGCTTATTGATAAATTGTGGTCCTGATGGGGGACAAGTGGTGCCTCACCTTCACCTTCACCTTATTGGCGGCAGGAGGCTGGACGACAGGCTTGGCTGAAGATTATAAAGACTTCAGCTTGGCTATTAATTCCTCTACAGCTTCATCCGGGGTGGATGCTCCGGCAGTAATACCGATGTGGTGCTTACCAACGAGCCAGGAATTGTCGATCTCCTCTGCTGTTTCTACCATGTGAGTTTCCACCAAAGGAGAACATATTTCAACAAGGTGTCTGGCATTGGCACTGTTACTTCCGCCTATCACTAGCATAAGTTGGCTCTTGCGAGCTAATCTTATGGCAGCCTCTTGTTGACCTTGCGTTACTTTACATAAAGTATTAACGACATGTATTTCCTCAATCTTAGGCTCAACCACATCCATAAACTGCCTGGCAAATTCGATAAAGGCAGATCGGGTTTGGGTTGTCTGGGAGATAATGCCAACGCGTGATGGTAATTTTCCCATCCTTTCTATTTGCTTCACATTGAGGGCAGCTATACCTTTGTCTCCCGTCCAACCTAGCAGTCCTTTGACCTCAGAGTGTTCTGTATCCCCAAATATGATGACGTCAAAACCAGCTTCAGCTAATTCCTTGGCCGTGTTTTGGGCCTTGCGGACTATAGGGCAAGTAGTGTCAATGATATCAATGTGACGGGATTTGATCTCACATAACATCACTGGGCTTGTACCGTGGGTGGTGATAGCCAGGATTCTGCCTCGGGCTTGGTCGATGTGATTTATCGGCTTTATTCCTAGATTAGCCAATGCTTCCACTAGCAAGCGATTGTGTGCTAGAGGTCCCAGTGTTTCTATTTCTCCATATTTGTTAGCTGCTTCCTTCAATAGCTTGATGGCCCGTCTGACGCCAAAGCATAAGCCCAGCTTCTCAGCCTTCGCAATCTTCATTTTTCCCATAGACACCTTGATATTCGGGTGGCAAAAGAGCGGCGATTTCCTTCATTAGTTGTGCGGTCAATAATTGCATTTGCGACTTGCTCATCCGGCCGTTGGTTGGAGGTAGCTTAAATGGCTTGCCAATATTGACAACTATGCCAGGGCGCTTCCATAGCCAGCTTATGCCCTTAATCTTACCTGTGCCGGCGATGCCGACGGGGAGAATGGGGACGTTTGTTTTTGAGGCTATAACAGCTGAGCCCGGTTTACCTTTTCTGAGTTTACCGTCGCGACTTCTGCCGCCCTCGGGGAACATTCCCAGGATTAATCCATTTTCCAATACGTCTCTGGAACTCCTAAGCATCTTTTGTTTATCACTAACCTTTCCTCGACGGCTTATCGACACAGATCCAGCCCAGCGAAGCCAAGGTCTCAGAAATGGGGAACGAAAGAGTTCTTCTTTTGCCATGAAATTAATACATCGCGGAAAGCCGAACATAAGGAAAAACGGATCGGAGAGATTAACATGGTTGGCTATCAAAATAAGCGGGCCAGTGGATGGTATATTATCTCTTCCTTCAACTTTCCAGGAGAAAAGAATATTGAACACGGGTTTGCATATTCTGGATAGAATTAAGAGAATCTTTTGAGCGCGGGTCATAGGTTTACCGCCAGAGTATATATTTTGTCTACAACTTGCTCCAGGGTAAAGTTTTCTGTATCGATAATTATGGCATCCTCAGCGGGTTTAAGCGGTGAAATGGTTCTACGGATATCCATCTCATCTCGCTTCTTTAAATCAGCGAGGACGCTTTCTAGGCTCGAATTATCTCCTCGTTCTAATAGTTCCTTGTATCGGCGACTGGCTCTCTCTTCGGTTGAGGCGGTGAGGAAAATCTTTAATTCCGCCCAGGGTAAGACTACCGTGCCAATGTCTCTGCCTGCCATCACTAACTTTCCTCGCTGGGCCAACCTACGCTGTTCCTGTATCAGTGTTTGGCGTACCCCTGCTATCTTCGATGTAAGGGAAACATGTGCCTCTACTTCAGGGCGAAACAGATTGGGGGAGACATCTTCATCATCAATGAAGGGCGAGAGATAGCATCCCTGTAAGGGAAAAAAATCAAATTTAGTGGTATTGGCCAACTGGCAAAGCTTCTGTTCGTCCTCTATGGAGATACCTGATTTAAGAACCTTCCAGGTAAACGCTCGATACATCATCCCTGTATCGAAAAAAACATATCCCAATCTTGTTGCTAGCAGTGAGCCGACACTACTCTTGCCGACTGCCACAGGACCGTCTATAGCGATTAGCCGTGGTTTCAAATTTCCCTCCATCATATCATTCTAGGCCAGTCTGTCAAGCTTTAAGTCTGAGCGCAATGTCGCTAAATAGAGGTACCATAGGCCAGCAAATCTTAGCGGTAACTTTGGGATCCAATGATTTGCCTTAGTTGCGAATTCTGTTTAAAATAACTTCTTTTACAGAGGAATTGATTCGTGAGGAGGGATTCATATGGGCATGGGTGCTGACCGGTTGGATGAACTGAGGGACAGAGAAAGAAAGGCAAAAGCCTTGGGAGGTTCGGAGCGGGTGGAAAAGCAGCATAAATCGGGGAAATTGACTGCTAGGGAAAGACTTGACCTACTCTTTGACCTGGGCAGCTTTCACGAGCTTGATTTGTTTGTTCAGCATCGAGCCACGCTCTTTGGCATGGATAAGGTTGTTGTCCCCGCAGAAGGGGTCGTTGCAGGATACGGGACAGTAAACGGTCGCCATGTATGTGCTTTTTCCCAGGACTTTACCTCCATGGGAGGAACACTGGGTGAGATGCATGCTAAAAAGATATGCAAGGTAATGGATTTAGCCATGAAGTGTGGTGTTCCCATAGTAGGCTTTAATGACTCTGGAGGGGCTCGGATTCAGGAAGGTGTTGATGCCCTTT
>Ga0315533_1003638_pt1 | contig 10030 bp, 13 predicted proteins | sample SalMarSW160130MG_FD_203081 | JGI IMG/M metagenome (GOLD analysis project Ga0315533, IMG submission 203081) | Salt marsh sediment microbial communities from the Plum Island Ecosystem LTER, Massachusetts, United States - Salt Marsh Sediment SW1601-30 ...
AAATAACCAGGAAAAAATATCACCCGAAATAAAATCGTTAATTAAACAGTCAGATCTCCCGGAGAAAATATCCGCGCTCTTCTTGGGTGTAAGCGAAATGAGTGCCAACCGTCATTTGCAGTAATACCATCTAATTATTAAAAATGACGAATGTCAAAATCCAAATTTCAAATCAAATCTAAATTATCAAATGTGAGGAGATTTAATAAGTGGCCTATTATCAGTGGACAGCAGACGGTCTAAGTAGGTCACGGCGGATTTTGTGGTGAAAGGTGGGAAAGGAGGATAAAATCAGAGCTGACGAACGAGGATTTAGGGCCTAAGAGACAGAGATGATGTGTGAGAGGCAATAGTTGTCCTCTGGCTATCATCTGTTAGACATCTGTGGGAAACTGGGACAAGGGATAGAACAGATCACTCCAATTGAATAACATTGCGGATAGATTTTGGGATGAAAGGGGGCTTGAGTTTTTCTTTACGAGAGGGTTCATTGGTTTTGTAGAGCTTTCTTATGTGGGTAGTGATCCTGGCGATAAAAGAAAAAGCACGTTTAACAAGGAGGACAATAGCGGCCATCTGTGCGAGACTGTTAGCCCTTGAGCCTTTAAGGACTCTGGGTTTATCTAAGATTTTGAGATCTTCCTTCATGGTACTATTGGATCGTTCAGAGGCTGATCTTAGCTTTTTTAATGCTTGCAAACGTTTAGTGCCTCTGGGCATTTCATTGACCAGACGAGGATGTTCTTTGACATACATATGCTTTGTATATCCTGTTTGATTCTGGATATGAGGACATTGAGCAATATCGTATTGGCTTTGTAAACTTTGCAAGGCCTTCTGTCTTAGCTTAAGACACTGTTTGAAACAACAGAAGGTCAGACGCTGATGTTTCTGGTCAAAGCCATTAGGTCTGGTAAGAAGGCCACAGGGTGCAAAAGGCCAACCCTTTTGGTCATAACCACGATTAAGGAGAGCTTGCATAGATAAGTCTTCATTCCTGGGGTTATAGTCGATAATAGGCCTCCGGCTCGTAGAGACAGATAGATGTGGAAAAAAGAAGATTCTGTGTTTATGCTATTCAGAGTGAGATAACAGGTAGAGTCTACCTTGGACAAAGTGACTGCGTACAAAGAAAGCTTATGGAACACAACGAGGGGCGAGTGAAATCAACCAGGCATGAGAGACCTTGGAAAATCATGGCAACTGAATTCTTTAAGAATCGTGATCAGGCTAGATGGCTTGAGAGTGGCTTGAAAAGATCAAGAGGAAAACGTTTGGAATGGCTTGATAAGAATAGGCTTTAACGAGCCTACGCCTCGGAGAGCAACATTCCCATTGTATAGCAAAACAAAACATAGGACGCCAGCAAAAAATTCACCCCGTTAAATATTTTTTTGATAATCCAGTAAAGACATGATTGATTGTACAGACCCGACTCAAGTGCATTGAAATTTGCTTGAAATTATTTAACCGGGGTGCATGGGAGCAAATAATTTTTTGGGGGGAAATTTTGGCGGGTAAACTGGAAAGAAATTGGGTTGAAATGAAAATCTGTGGGCCAGCCCCGTAGCTCCGGTAGATGGTACTGGGGTTGAAAATGGGTGAGATTTTAGGGTCTTGGAGTTATTAAATTACCTCAGTGTAGGCAGATTTTCGCAGATTAAAATCTTTAATGTATGTGATGCAGAGACATATGAATTCAACACGATTATCCAGGTCTTTAAGAAATCTGGTATTCGTCCAAACAGGCCAATTATTTCGATTCCATTATTTCCCGTCTGGATTGCAACCAGGATTGCGTGCGCTCTCTTTCCTAATAAAAGAAACTGGCTCCATTCATGTTATGATAAGCTCGCTTCAAGCCTAGTTTTTAATAATGAAAAAATGCTTGGAACCGGGTTTAAGCCTCGTCATTCTTTGGAGACAGCATTTACTAAATAAAATGATTTTTGGGTACCAACTCTAAGTTGTGGAATGTCAAACTCAGTTTTATACTTTGTTTGTTTTATTTTAGCTGGAGCCGGTGCTTGGATAATAGGTAATTACGGACATAAACTTGGGCTGTTGGATAAGCCGAATGAGCGGAGCTCGCATCGCAAGGCAACCCCGAAGGGCAGTGGAATTGGAATCTTGGCCATGAATGTCATGAATGGGACACGAATTAATTGACACCAATGTCATAGGCAAGGTATTATAAGAGAAATTTTTCAGGAGGACTTGTGATGATTCTAATGGATCGAATTGAACTTAATCCAAGAGTTTGCAATGGAAGGCCTGTAATCAAAGGGACACGGATTCCTGTCTCAGTTATTCTGGAACAGATAGCAGAAGGTGAATCCTGGGATACTTTGCTTGCCGGCTATCCGGAACTGAAGAAGGAAGATATCCAGGCTGGCCTGCTTTACGCCAGGGCATCTCTTGATCACACAGAGTTCAGAGCAGCCTATGCCTGAGCCACTTAAGCTCTACCTGGATCAAATGTTCCGAGTAGATGTAGCCGAGGCCTTGCGTCGTGAAGGCTACGATGTTGTGCGTACCTCAGAAGTCGGCCAAGCTCGGGCAGATGATGAGGAGATATTGCAGAAAGCGATTACTGAAAATCGAATTCTTGTTACTCTTGATGAACATTTTGGTGATTGGGTAATACCACTTAGCCAACACCCAGGAGTAATTTGACTGAAAGTCAGCCCTACAACCTCCAATGAAGTTATAAAACTTCTTCTACAATTTTTGCGTGTTCATTCTTCAGAGCAGTTTAAAGATTACCTTGTCATACTATCACCAAAGCGTGCAAAATGGTTCTATACGGCTTAATTTTTCCCAAAGTGATCCATTTAATCTGATCCGCAGATTATCCCAGTACCATCTCCTGGAGCTACGGGAAGATCAAAGGTCAAAGCCAAAAGTCAATGAGTGAGAAAAAATTAAGATTATATTTGGATATGTGTGTTTTTAATAGACCATTTGATGATCAGAGCCAGCCAAAGATAATGATCGAAGCTCAAATTTTCATTATGTTGATGGCAATGATATCAGAAGGACTGTTTAATCTGGTTAATTCCTTTGCGCTAGAATACGAAAACAGCAAGAACCCTAATGTGGAAAACATGATGAAGATATCTGATTTTTTGGAATATACTACTGATTATATATATTATTCTGAAGATATTTTGGGCAGATCCCTTGAGTTTGAGAAATGGGGACTGTCCGGCATGGATGCTGTACATATTGCATGGGCTGAAAAAGCAAAGGCAGATTTTTTTGTAACCTGTGATGACAGACTTATCAATAAACTCCAAAGAGTTGATGACATGGAAATTGCGTGTTACAATATAATTTATTTTATATCCAAGGAGGTTTTTAAAAATGACTAAATTGAATGAACGGACACCTTCTGAGATTAGGAGAGCAGGCTGGGATGCATTGAGAGAGAAATTAGGCCTGGCCGGTACTTTAAAATTTATTCTTGAATATGATCGTGGCGAGGGCAATTATACTGAATTGCGCAGGAAATTATTTAAAGACAAAAGAGTCAGGGATATTATTCAAGACATGAAGAAAGAGAGCATCATCTGAGCTTTCACCTTACTGCTTCTATGTTTTTTAACTTTTAGCTTTAATCTTTCAGCTTCAAGCTTAAATCATGTCCCAAAAAACATTTTTCCAAATAATAGACTTCATCAAATCTCTATACCCTGGCGAGAACCCTGTACCGTTACACGCGCCTAGATTTACAGGCAATGAAAAAAAATATGTTGCTGACGCTATCGACTCCACCTTTGTTTCCTCGGTCGGCAAATATGTCGACCGCTTTGAGAACATGATCTGCGAAATCATAGGGGCAAAATATGCTATAGCCACTGTCAACGGCACATGTGCGTTGCATGTTGCCCTGAAGCTTGAGGGCGTTCAGACTGACGATGAGGTAATCACCCAGCCGGTCAGCTTTGTGGCGACGGCAAATGCCATCTCATATTGTGGAGCAAGGCCCATTTTCCTTGATGTAGAGCTGGAAACATTAGGCCTTGATCCAACTGCTCTAAAAAGTTTTCTGCAAGCCCACGCCAGTAGAAGAGAAAATATCTGTTACAATAAAACAACCGGCAAACGGATCGTGGCCTGCGTCCCCATGCATACCTTTAGTCATCCCTGCCGGATTGATGTCATTGCCGATATTTGTCAGCGTTATAATATTGCTCTTATTGAAGACGCCGCTGAATCACTTGGAAGTACTTACAAAGACCGACACACAGGAACTTTCGGACTGTTTGGCATTTACAGCTTTAACGGCAATAAAACGGTTACCTGTGGCGGAGGCGGGGCCATCGTAACCAATGATGAAAGTCTCGGGAAAAAAGCCAAACACATAACTACAACAGCCAAAGTACCGCACCCATACGAATATGTTCATGACATGATTGGTTACAACTACCGCCTTCCGAATCTCAACGCGGCCCTGGCATGCGCGCAATTAGAGCAGTTAGATTCTTTCATAGAAAACAAGAGGGAACTGGCCAGCCTCTATAAGGATTTCTTTGAATCTCTCGATATTTCTTTTATCCATGAGCCGGAACACAGCTGCTCAAACTACTGGCTGAATGCCGTCATCATGCCCGACCGGAAAACGCGCGAGGAATTTCTAAAAGCGACAAACGAAGCAGGAGTCATGACCCGCCCCATCTGGAGACTATTAAATAAACTTGAAATGTACAAAGACTGCCAGACCGATGCGGTGGAAAATGCCAAGTGGCTTGAAGAACGGGTGGTGAATATTCCCAGCAGCGTGAGGATGTTAGCAGGAAGCGCAAAGCTGAAAGGTGAAAGTTCAAAAATCAAGAGAGGGCCTAAATTCAAAGATCGATAATAAATAAGCAATCTTCCGTTGGTTGGAAAAAATGAAGCGCAGTAAGCTGCTGAAACATCTTAATAAGAATGGTGCTTTTTTATTGAAAGAGGGCAGGAAACATAGTATTTTTTACAAAGGAACTTTGAAAACACAAGTGCCAAGACATATTGAGATAGTGATGAACTTGCCCGAAAAATTTGTAAAGACTTAGAAATTTTATTTGTGAGGTAGTCTTATGAAATATAGAGCAATTATTAAAAAATCTGAAGATTGGTGGATCGGATGGCTGATCGATTTGCCAGGAGTCAATGCCCAAGAAAAAACCAAAGAAAATCTCATAGAATCATTAAGAATTGGCGCTCAGGATATGTTAGATACAGAAATATCTTTTGAGCCAGGCGCCGAAATGACCACGATTGACATTTCCGACCCTGCATGGACAAAATCTCCAATTGAAAATTTAACTGTATCCTAAATCAGTTTCTCGTTGTTTTTATTATGGGTACCATTCCCATTATATAGCAGAATAGAATTGAGGACGTCAGCAAAAAACTTGTCCCGTTAAATAGGGCTCCCTATGGGAAATTTAACTAGGATGCATGGGAGCAAAAAATTTATTAGGGGAGATTTTGGCAGGTAAATTTGGAAAAAATTGGGTTGAAATGAAAATCTGTGGGTTGAAAATGGGTGAAATTTTAGGGTCTTGGAGTTATTAAATTACCTCAATGGAGAAAGACGCATGACTAAGATCGCTGTTGTTGGTTCTGGCTACTGGGGAAAGAACTTGGTGCGGAATTTTAATGATTTGGGCGCTCTTATTGCGATTTGCGATAAAGATAGTAGCGTACTGGACAATTTTAAAGAAAAGTATGAGGGAATTTCCACCACAGAAAATCTTGATTACCTGCTGGATAAATCTTTATTTCAGATAGACGCTGTTGTGATTGCGGCACCTGCTGCAACACATTACGATTTAGCGAAGAGATGTCTTCTGGCTGGAAAACATGTATTTGTGGAGAAACCCCTTGCCCTGACCGGAGAAGAGGGTCAAAATCTCATTGAAATAGCAGAGAAAAATCACCTCACATTGATGGTAGGCCATATTCTCCAATATCATGGCGCCGTGATCAAATTGAAAGAACTTATTGCCACTGGAGAGCTCGGCAAGATCCAGTACCTCTATTCAAACCGCCTCAACATCGGGAAAATAAGGACCGAGGAAAATATTCTCTGGAGTTTTGCACCCCATGACATTTCCGTGATTCTCATGCTTTTGAGAGAAATGCCTGAAAGTGTTTGTGCAGCAGGAGGGGCATACTTACAGCAAAAGATTCCAGATACCACCTTGACTACACTTGATTTTCCCAGTGGTGTAAAGGCACACATTTTCGTTTCATGGCTTCACCCATTTAAAGAGCAAAAACTGGTGGTGGTAGGTGATAAAAAAATGGCGGTATTTGATGATATAAGCGATGAAAAGCTCATGCTTTATCCCCACAGGATCGAGTGGCTTAATCGTATTCCTATCGCTGCTAAGGCAGAAGCAGAAGTCGTAAAAGTAGAGACGGTAGAGCCCCTCAAGGCTGAATGCAAACATTTCATAGACTGCGTCGCCAATGGACAACAACCTATAACTGACGGTAGGGAAGGGCTTCGAGTACTGCAAGTGCTTCAGGCATCGCAAAGATCTCTCAACGAAAATGGACGCAAGATCAGTTTGGATCAGAGCGCAATACCGATACCAAAAAGACAACAATCAGTTTCCTCTGAAGCAGCTATGAACTATGCTCGCCCCGTAGCTTCGGAAAATGGTACTGGGGCTCGCCCCGTTGAATTGGCCCATCAAGAGCACCCCAAAAGGGATTCAACTGGGGAGCAAAAAGCCAAGAGCTACTTCGTCCATGAATCTGCATATGTGGATGAAGGAGTTGAGATAGGTGTTGGTACCAAGGTATGGCATTTTTCACACATCCTTTCCGGCTCTCGCATCGGTAAAAGCTGCAATATTGGGCAGAACGTGGTCATCGGCCCTGATGTAACTATTGGTAATGGCTGTAAAATCCAAAACAATGTATCGGTATACAAGGGTGTAACTCTTGAAGATGAGGTTTTTTGTGGGCCCTCAATGGTTTTCACTAATGTCTATAATCCAAGGGGCGCAATCCGTAGGATGGGTGAACTTCGACCGACCCTTGTTAAAAAGGGAGCAACCATTGGTGCCAACGCTACTATTATTTGTGGCATTACTATTGGAACCTCCGCGTTTATTGGAACAGGCACAGTCGTGCTTACGGATGTGCCAGATTATGCATTAATGGTGGGTAACCCGGCAAAACAGAAAGGTTGGATGTGTTCCTGTGGGATTCAGCTCGTATTTAAAGGAAATAGCGCGAAATGTATGGCATGCAAAAGAAAGTATAAAAAGATAGGGACAAAGAAAATAATAGAAGCGTAAGAAGAGAAAGAGACTAAAGACTGATTGTTGAATCTAAAGATAGAGTATAACACTATACGAGATGCAATCTCACCTGCCTTGAGGAAGGTTTCAGAAAATCAGCATTTAATGCGTTCAGTTTTAAGCTTTTATCATAAGTAAATATGACAACAATCCTTTAAGTCGTTTTAGTTGCTTGCCGGTGATTCGCATATTTTCAAAAATAAGAGTCAAACATAATCTTAACCTCTTTATTTAGGAAAGCGAGACGATATTTTGAAGATCGTTAGTGTGGTTGGTGCACGACCCCAGTTTATTAAGGCAGCTCCTGTAAGCAAAGCCCTCAGAAAAGCTGGCCATCAAGAGATTCTAGTACATACCGGCCAGCATTATGACTATGGGATGTCGAAGGTATTTTTTGAAGAATTGAGTATCTCAGAGCCAGATGTTAATCTTGGGGTTGGTTCAGGGGCTCACGGTTGGCAGACAGGACAGATGCTAATACGCATTGAAAAAGTACTCCTGGCCGAGAAACCTGATTGTGTACTGGTTTATGGTGACACAAATTCCACCCTTGCAGGCGCGCTTGCAACGGTAAAATTGCACATCCCTCTGGCTCATGTTGAGGCGGGATTGCGATCCTTCAACCGTAAAATGCCTGAAGAACACAACCGTGTGCTGACGGATCACTGTGCCGACATACTCTTCTGCCCCACAGAAACAGCAGTCAATAATCTCAGGAATGAAGGTTTCACTAATATAATTAATGGTGGTAAACTCTTTGGAGAAATTTTTTTTAAAAATAATCTTTCAGCTTTGCCTGCCCCGTGGAATCCGAAGGCCATTCCACTGGGGAGCTTTGAGCTTGCACCTATAGTCATGAACGTTGGCGACACCATGTATGATGCTGCCTTACAATTCTCTGGAATTGCCCGACGGAAATCGACAATCCTTGATGATCTGGGAATAAAATCAAAAGAATACCTACTGGCGACAGTCCATCGACCATATAACACAGACATTCCTGAAAACCTTCAAAATATTCTCTCTGCCTTTCTTGAAATCAACGAACCGATCATATTCCCCGTCCACCCCCGCACCCGGAAAATGATGGCTGAGTTTGATCTTAACAATTCGCAATCTGAAATCCAAAATCTAAAATTCATCGATCCTGTCGGTTACCTCGACATGCTCATCCTGGAGCAAAACGCAAAAGCCATTCTCACCGACTCCGGCGGTATGCAGAAAGAGGCATACTTTTTTGGAGTGCCCTGCGTTACAATGAGGACGGAAACAGAATGGGTTGAGACAGTGGAAGCGGGTTGGAATGCGGTAGTCGGGGCGGATTATGAAAAAATTGTTGAAGCGGTTAGGTCTTTTAAAATAGACAACCCTCGTCCGGAACTGTATGGAGATGGACGGGCGACGGAGAAGATAGTCCACCACTTAACGGTTACTCAGATAAAATGATACTTAAAAAAATGATTCAGGCGACAACCTGCTTGATAAATACCGTTTGTCTCTTTTAGAAAAAATTAAAGATCTCGGAGTTCACTCTAAAAAAAGGAGTTAATCTCATGAAAATACGTTTGACTGAGGAGATATGGAAAGAAGGTAATATGTATGTTTCTTATTGTCCTGAATTGGATATTGCTTCCTGCGGCGAGGATGTTCATCAGGCGAAAAAAAATCTCATAGAAGCTATATCCATCAATATTGAAGAGACAAAAAAAATGGGAACATTTGAGCAGTTTATTGAAGAGTGCGGATTGGAGGAAATTAATGCTGATATATTGAGCGTGCGAAAAACTGCACAATATGTTTCAAAGATTCCTGGCGCTCAGCAACGGCCATGACGAGGGCACAAGCGGTGTTGAATTCAGCACAGTTGAAGAACGCGTGAGCGATATCCTCTCATTCCAAAACGGAAAAGTAGAGCGATCCGAAAAATGGCGGTCAGCCTTTGCCAAAGGCCAGCTTGGAATAAAACCCAGCGAGGAAATCCCCCATTATAGCCCTGAGCCCTGGGATAAACAGAGAGATCATTTCCTCGCAATGGACAAACCGGAAAAAGCCGTCGCAAGCGAGGTGGACCACTTCTACCAGGCAGCCAGTCTTCACCGGCATTACGTGCTCCGCGAGCTTTTTCCGAAACACGAACTGGTTGTGGTTTAGGGACACTTCCCGAAGTACGGGAAGTGTCCCCATTGTCAATCAACCCGGGATCGTGTCCCAAGAGAAAAATTCCGGGGACATGACCCTAAAAAGATATTGACTATTTTAGGCGAAACAATTAAAATAGTTAAAAAGATGAAGGGGGGTAAAATGGAAGCGACAGCAACAGAAGTAAAAAACAAGTTTGGAAAATTCTCTGACATTGCCAGGAATGAGCCGGTTATTGTTGAGAAAACTGGTCGTAAGGTAGTAGTGCTGATAGCCTTTGAGGAATATGAACGCCTGACTCAAATCGAAGATGCTTATTGGGGCGAAAAGGCAGTGAGGGCTGAGGCGGATGGATATGTTGGATCGGAAGAGTCAATGGCTTTCATAAAGGCAAAACATGCTTAGGCTTGATCTAACCAAAAAAGCCATAGCCTTTCTGGACAAATTGCCACCCAAACAATTCAAGCAGGTTTCAAAAAAGATTTTTTCATTAATGGCAAATCCTGTGCCTCACGATTCAAAAGAATTGAAGGGGTACCCTTACCGGGGGACAGACATCGGAGAATATCGAATTATCTACCGCCTTG
>Ga0315533_1003639_pt1 | contig 10030 bp, 9 predicted proteins | sample SalMarSW160130MG_FD_203081 | JGI IMG/M metagenome (GOLD analysis project Ga0315533, IMG submission 203081) | Salt marsh sediment microbial communities from the Plum Island Ecosystem LTER, Massachusetts, United States - Salt Marsh Sediment SW1601-30 ...
ATTTTGGTTTGGCGGGAGAAGAAGATCCAAAGAAACAGGACAAATAGGAGTTATCTTATTTTTTATAGCTATAATATTAATGATCTTATCTCCTCTAATTGGCAAACTAATTCAACTAGCCATCTCTAGAAAAAGAGAATTTTTAGCTGATGCAGATGGTGCGCTCTTAACTAGATATCCAGAAGGTCTAGCTCAAGCCTTGGGAAAAATCAGCCAAGACGTGGAACCTTTAAGAGTTGCTACTCGAGCCACTGCTCATATGTTTATTATAAGTCCTCTTCGTGGCAAGGAAAGAAAAGTTACCTGGCTAAATCGTCTATTTATGACTCACCCTCCGGTTGAGGAAAGAATAAGGCAGTTAAGAGAGATGATCAAATAAATATGAAACGGACTAACAGGATTTATCTTGTGGATTAATCGCGAGCTGAAGCTCGCTATTCCACTTGTCAAGTCACAAAAGGAATAGCAGGCTTTAGCCTGCGATGAAATAAAATCAATTATTGATCCTATGCGAATAGACAAGCATCGTCCTTTCCATCTCTATTTAGAAAACCAAATTTATTTTTTGACTATCAAATGCTATAAAGGACATTTTTACTTCAGAAATAAAGAAAATATTGTTCTTAAAATTATCGATAAAACTATTAAAGAATTCAATTATGGTCTCTGCGCTTGGGTAATACTTGAAAGTCATCTTCATCTTCTTTTTAGAGTCGAAAATGATTTTAAACAGTTTATTCATATTTTGAATGGCAGAATCTCCTACAAAATAAATAGGTTAGATAAAACTAGAAACAGACAAGTTATCTACCAATACTGGGATTATTGCATAAGAAATGAGAAAGATTCTTGGAAACATTTCAATTATATCCACAACAATCCCATCAAACATAGATATGTAAAGAATCTAGATGATCTTTCTAATTATCAATTCTCTAGTTTTAATCATTACTTAAAGAAACAAGGAAGAGAATGGACAAATGATTGTTTTTCAAGATATCCAATTGTTGATTTTTCAGTGGAAGGAGACAAATAGTAATTGAGAGAAATGACTTGACAGGGATGGAAATATATGCTAATGTAGTTTAATTAAAATTTAAAGGAGGGTGATAATTCTAAGATACATATATAAAGGAGGTAAGAAATGAGAATATTAGGGAAATGTCCTAATTGTGGAAGTGAAGATACGATTCATGATTTCTGGCGGTTAACTGGAAAATGGGAAGATCGCAATAAGGTGAAATGTGATGCTTGCGGAAAGGTCTGGGAAGATTGGTTAAATTTAAAAGGGGCTGAAGAAGCAAAAGGAAACAAGTTAATCCCTGTAGAAGTAACACGATCTAAACACCAAGCTGAAGAATACGGGATCAAACTTGACTGGCTTGAAAAGAGAGAAATCCCTTGGTGTGGCATGATCATTAGTGCTCTGAATAGTGCATTGATAACAAGATTCAATCTGGATGTGTGCCTTGCCACTGAAGGAGGAGTTGAAGGAATCTATAAAGGGTGCTACATTGAACTTAAAAACTGTGACAGAGAATTGGGTTTGCTTGTAGGAAATTACTATCAAAAAGAGGGGTTAAAAGAAATCCTGGATTTCTATGAAGAAATGTTAAGATATCTATTCGTGAAGAATTTCACAGTTGGCAAAAGAAACTACCGCCGAGGGAAAATATTAAAGCTGTCTGAAGAGGGCAAAGACTGTAAAAAAGCCCAAGAGATTCTAATTGCGGTTTTGACTAAATCAGGAGGGGAAAAATTTGCTAGAAAGGTATTAGATAAGATACAGAAAATCCGCAGAAATCCATTTGCTGTGTCATATGTGAAAGGTTTAACTAATGAAGAAATAGCTCAACTTTTTGTGCCTCCACTATGAATCCTACGTAATTTAGGAGCTATGTCGTTTATTTAAATGACATAGCTCCCCTTTTTATTTTGAATAGGGTTTCAAGGTTCCAAGAAGGCGACACAACGTTGTGTCGCCTTCTTTGTTAATCTTTGTTAATCATAATCCTCTCCTATCCAAAAATCCCCTGCTTTAAAACAGAGGATTTTACTTTGATTCTTGAATTCTCAACTTTATACTCAAAACTTTTAATTTTTAATTTTTCACTTTTAATTTACCTTTACATTCCCATTCCGCCTTGCGGCATCTGAGGAGGAGTTTTCCCTTCTTTCTCTGGAATATCAGTTACTGCTGCTTCAGTAGTTAAGAATACTGAAGCCATTGAAGCAGCATTTTCTAAAGCACTTCGGGTAACCTTTAAAGGATCAACAATGCCGGTCTCCATCATCTCCACCCTTCCCTTTTTCAAATCTTTAGCATCAATCTTGTTAAAATCATAACAGACGGTTGCATTTTCTATATTTTTAATATCATCAACTATTATTGACACATCTTCAATACCAGCATTAGCAGCAATCTGTCTTAAAGGAGCAGATAGAGCCTTTTTAATAATATTAACTCCGATCTTTTCTTCTTCAGAAAGATTCTTATCCAAAAACCCATCCATGGCATGAGATGCTTTTATCAAGGCAGCACCGCCGCCAGGGACTATACCTTCCTCAATGGCTGCTTGAGTTGCATTTCGAGCATTCTCAATCTTTAATTTCTTATAACCCATCTCTGCCTCAGTTGCTGCTCCTACTTTAACCACTGCTACACCCCCAGAAAGTTTAGCTAAGCGTTCCTGAAGTTTCTCTTTATCAAACTCTGAGGTTTCTTTTTCATATTGAATTTTAATTTGAGAAATTCTGTCTTTAATTTTTTTACTTGAACCTTTGCCTTCAATAATAGTTGTATTGTCTTTAGTAGCTACAATCCTTCGCGCTCGACCCAACATCTGTATTTCTATATTCTCAAGTTTTAGTCCTACGTCTTCAGAAATCATTTGTCCCCCAGTAAGCATAGCAATATCCTCAAGCATTTCTTTTCTTTTGTCACCAAAACCAGGTGCTTTGACTGCTAAAGCATTAAATACACCTCTTAATTTATTGACTATCAAAGTAGCTAAGGCTTCTCCTTCAATGTCTTCGGCAATTATAAGCAAATCTTTCTTACCAGCTTTGGTAAGCTTTTCTAAAATAGGTAAAAATTCCTGAACAGAAGATATCTTTTTGTCAGTGATCAAAATATATGGATCTTTAAGTTCTGCTTCCATTCTCTCAGCATTGGTAATCATATAAGGAGATACATATCCCTGGTCGAATTGCATGCCTTCAACAATTTCTTTGGAAAGACCGAAAGTCTGAGATTCTTCAACAGTTACCACTCCATCTTTGCCAACCTCCTCCATAACATCAGCAATCATATTTCCAACCTCCTCGTCCTCGCTTGCTAAGGCAGCTACCTGGGCTTTCTCTTTTCTAGACTTAATTGGCTTTTTAATTTTATTTAAAGCTTTTATAGTTGCTTTTACTGCTTTATCCATTCCTCTTTTAATACTTAAAGGGTTGCTACCAGCAGTTACATTTTTCAAACCTTGTTCAATTATTTCCCGTGCCAAAACCACGGCTGTGGTTGTACCATCACCAGCTGCATCTTTTGTTTTCTCTGCTACTTCCTTTACTAACTCTGCACCCATATTCTCAAATTTATCCTTAAGCTCAATCTCTTTAGCAATCGTTACCCCATCATTAGTAATTGTTGGTGCGCCAAAACCTTTATCTAAAACTACATTTCTTCCTTTTGGACCCAAGGTTATCTTTACTGCCTCGGCTAACTTATTTACCCCTCGAAGGAGTGCGCTTCTTGCTTTTTCATTAAATTTTAATTGTTTAGCCATATGTTATTTTCCCTTTCGCGAATATAGTCACGAATTTTATTAGTGAATATTCGTGGTTAGATTAGTGTTATATTAGCGATTACTTAATTACTGCTAAAATATCCTCATGTTTTAAAACTTTATATTCTTTATCATCAAATTTAATATCTTCTCCAGAATATTTACCAAACAAAACAATATCATTCACTTTCAAACCAAGTTTTTTTATTTTTTCTCCATTACCTAAAGCCATAACTTTGCCTTGCTCTTTTTTCTCTTTCTCCACCGTATCAGGTAAAATAATACCTGATTTTGTTTTTTCTTCTTCGGTAAACGGTTCAACAATAGCTCGATCTCCTAATGGTTTTATTTTCATTTTTTGCACCCCCTTCCAATAATAAATTATATTGTTCTACTGTTCTATTGTCATATTGTTGAATTGTCAATAGAGCAATAGAGCAATTTATCAATTTAGCACTCATCTTACTAGACTGCTAATTCTATTATAACTAGATAAAAAATGCTGTCAAGACGAGGAAGCACTTTGAACTTTCCAAGCAGAATTTAAAACCAATCCCAGAATAACCCAGAAAAGCAATCTTCCGCTTTGCAATGTCCACAAGTAATGATCAAAAAACATCAAAAAAAGAATTACAAAATATGAAGTCAAAATTATAAATTTCCAAAAATCTGTACTCTCTTCCTTTCTTATTCTCCTCAACCTAATTACCAAAATTTGCCCCAGAAATATTAACCAAATTATACCCCCCACTATTCCTGACTCTACAAACACTAATAAATATACATTGTGAATTGGCTGATATTCCCAGATATTTTTTGTTGAGCTAACTAATTTATAATCTGCTAAAGTAAAATTTCCTATTCCTACTCCGGTGAATGACTTTTTCTTAAAAAGTTCGGTAGCACTGTTATAACCCGAGATTCTCTCTGTAGTTGATCTTTCAATCTGAGGACTGGTAGTTTCTAGTCGATTAAATACCGGCTCGTGAAAAATGAAAAGAGATAAAGTTACAATCACAATTGAAATTACAAAAATTTGTCTTATTATATTTTTGTGATCTCGCCAAAATAAAATCATCAACATTACAAAACCTAAACCAAAACCTAACCAAGCACTGCGGGAAAAAGTGAAGATGAGAGCGACAAGTCCTGAAGAGTAAATTAGAAATAAAAGTACCGGAGACCATTTTTTGAAACCGGAAACTAAATTACTTACACTGTCCAGCATTTGACATTTGACATTTGACATTTGACATTTAATTATCAGTCCCAAAATCAGCACCAACCCCACTGCCAAATATCCTCCCAAAACATTTGGGTGAACCGTAGTTCCATAAGCCCTCAAATATCTTGCCAAAGAAGTTATTACCACTGCTTGCCCTAAAATACCTGGATTATGTTCAGCCATTCCCAGCCATTTACTTGCAAACGAGTATTGAGATAAAAACTGTCCAATACCCAATATTGATTGAATAAGAACCCCGAAAGCAAAAACCCAAGCTATTTTGATAAATGAAATCTTATTTTTAATAACATAGAAAAATAAAAGAACAAATTCTAAAAGTTTAATAAATTGATAAAGAGCTAAAGATTCATCCAAAGCAAAAAAAATAGAAATTAAAGCAATAATCAATAAACCAAAAACTGTAGCATATAAAAAAACTTTCTGTCGATTATTAATCCGATTTTCGACAACGTCACTTTGAACTTTTAACTTTGAATTTTGAACTTTCTCTACCGCCCACAAAATCAGCATCAACCCTAGTACAATATCTGTTGCGTAAAGCAAAAATTTACCGTATTGCCAAGGAGTATCTCCTAGTTTTGCCTCATAAAAAATCCAACAAGTTTGAAGAGGAACTAGAAATACTAAAAAATAAAAAAGCGAGTGGTGAATTTTGTTTAATTGTACAGTAATTTTATCCATAGGATAGTTTAATAGCTTTATAGTTTTATGGTTCTTAAGCTTCATAACTATAAAACTATTTAGCTATTTATCAATATACCAATTAGCAATTAACAATTTCTCAATATTCAAGATTCTATATTCTAAATTCTATCTTCAACCCTTTTCCTAAATTCTTCTATAATCTTCCGTGATCTAAGCCTGGGGTGTAATATGATTTGCTTTTCATTAACAACTATCTCTGCCTGACTTTCATCCTGGACTTGCGATCGAGCTCGGGCAAGCTGAATAGGAGTTAAAACTTTGTGAAGCATAAACTCAAGCCAATTACCAAAACGTCCACTAAATATCTTCTCCAATCCATGCTTTAATCTTTTTAAAAGTTTACTTGACCGTATTTGATGTAGAGAAGAGTTGGGGAAAGGGTAATTAACTAAATATTTATTTATCCATAAATTTTCCTTTTTAAATTTATCCAATATTCCAAAATCCAAAACAGGCACTAAATTAGCATGTAAGATAGCTGAATATAAATTATCCTCTGATACTGTTAGAGACTCATCAGTGATAAAATGGTTAGGGCAGATTTTATCTTTAAATTTCTTTGGCGAGCGTTTAAACCCAGTTAAATAAATCAGAATTAACATTAAAAATCTAGTGGCCCAAATCCGACCACACTTAGTAATTATAAAAATATCTAAATCGTTACCTGAGGGGGTATTACTCAATGAAAGATTGCCTGAAACAGCAATCGTCCTTACAAACGGCACCATCTGAAAAAGATTACTTATCCATCTTACCTTTCCCCATTTCTTTATAGCAATCCTATTTCTCTCTAATCTTTTGTTAACTAGATAATCATTCCCTTTTAAAAAATAAAAACCTCTTTTGCAAGAGACCATACCTCTAAGTTTCTCGCTGTTCTCTAAGGTATTCTGAATATCTAGAATTGATCCGCGTAAATCCGCGTTGCGATTCGCGTGAATCCGCGTTGGAATATTCCTATTAAACTCATTACTCTGAATATTGAGTAAATTCTTCCAGATCTCAACTAGCGTTAAAGGATACTCTAAAGTATCAAAAAAGCAAATTGTAGCTAAGATCTGTTTCTCTAGATTTTCTTGACTTTGAGACATAGATGTGCTAAGATTAAATGTCTTCTGTTCTTCAAAATAAAATATATAATGGAGGGATAAGGATGAAAAGACTAGTCAGGTTGTTTAGAAAGATAAGAATGACATGGATGAAATCAAGGTTAAAGATTCCTAAACATAATGATTTCAGGTTTCCGTGTGATGGTTTTGAAGTAAACGGCGATCCATTTGGAAAAAAATGCATACACCGCGGTAAACTTTGGGGAAAGCATCTTGGAGTAGATTTCAATGCTAATCCTGGAACAACTGTCCATTCAATAGCAGATGGTAAAGTAGTTTATGCGGAATTTCATCCGGGCACTAAAGAACATCCGAATTGGGGTAATATTATTGTCATAGCCCACAGACTTTCTGATTCCAGTGTTATTTATTCACTTTATGGCCACTTGAAACTGATACTAGTAATGAAAGGAATGACTGCTAGAAAAGAACAACCTATAGGTATTGTAGCAGAAAAAATGTGCCCAGAGAATGGTTGGTGGGAAGAATCTCATATTCATTTGGGAATATCTCTGGATCCAGAAGGAAAATATCTGGGTGGGGTACTACCTGGTTACGATCCACCTGGGGAAATTAACGAATGGGCAGATCCAGTTGAATTTATCGAAAGCCACAAGAAACCGGGACCTAAGAAACATCTATCGGGAGAGACTCAAGAATCTCAACATCCCAAGATCAAAAGTAAAAACAAGAAAAAGAAAGGCAAGAAAAAACATAAAAGGAGGAAGTAAGAAAATGAATTATATCGTGAGTGCATTGATAGGAATGGCCGCTATGTCTGTAGGCTTACTACTTACAAATAAGTACAGCATGATGATTTCTCCAAGAATCGGAATGTGGATTACCCAAGTTATTTCAGTAATAGTGATCTATAGCTGGATTAGGATAGTCAACGATAGATTTACTCCTGTACTCAAAACTGGTTGGGCTGGCATAGGTTATGCGGTTTTAGCAGGTTTATTCATTGCCATAGGACTTCTTGGTTTAGCAGAAGCATTTGGTAAAGGAGGTCCTGGGAATGTGGTAATACCTATCTGGGGTTCAATGATAATTTGGAGTAGCATTCTGACTACAGTTCTCCTAGGAGGATCGATGACTGTTCTTAAGGGAATAGGCATTGGAGCGGCTTTTCTAGGAATAGTCTTGGTTTCAATAGGATAATAAATGAGGGATCAAATCAGGAGAGAAGGATAGACACTTGAGCGCATCTTAACCAATCAGTTAGGCTGCGCTCGTTTTTTTTATTAACAAACTAAAGTTTGTCATTCCGTGGTAACACCGCAAAGTTTACCCCGTTTTTACGGGGCGGCGTCATTCTATACTGCAGCATGTGTCATCCTGAGGAGCGATAGCGACGAAGGATCTCTCAACTCGTTTGAGATCGTTTCGGAATCTTTCCCAGACAAGCTGGGAGATTCTTCGCCCTACGGGCTCAGAATGACAAGAAGTGGATAGGCGAGGTCTCATGGCCTTGCAATTATCTCTCAGCGTATTATCAGCGTAGCAATCAGCGTCAAATCAGCGGATCATTAATATTCAATATCTAATATTCAATATTTTTCTCAAGTACTGCCCAGTATAACTCTTCTTAACTCTAGCTATTTGTTCAGGTGTTCCTTCTGTAACAATGTATCCGCCTTTTTCTCCTCCTTCAGGACCCAAATCAATTATCCAGTCAGCTGATTTAATAACATCCAAGTTATGTTCAATAACCAAAACGGTGTTGCCTTTTTCAACAAGTCTATTCAACACTCCTAAAAGTTTTTTAACATCATCAAAATGGAGACCAGTGGTTGGTTCATCTAAAATATATAAAGTCCTACCAGTAGCTATTTTAGAAAGTTCAGTAGATAGCTTAACTCTCTGCGCTTCTCCTCCAGATAAAGTCGGAGCAGGTTGACCTAATTGAATATAACCCAATCCTACCTCCTGAAGCACTTCAAGTTTTCTTGATAGCGGAGGGATATTCTTGAAAAACTCTAACGCCTCATCAACAGTCATCTCTAAAACTTGAGCAATATTTTTATCTTTATAGTGTATCCCCAGAGTTTCCCGATTATACCTTGTTCCTTTGCATTCTTCGCAATCTACATAGACATCAGGTAAAAATTGCATCTCTATTCTAACTAAACCCTCCCCTCTACACGCCTCACATCTTCCTCCTCTGACATTAAACGAAAATCTTCCTGCTTTATATCCTCTGATTTTTGATTCTGGTACTTGAGCGAATAAATCTCTAATATAATTAAATACCCCTGTGTAGGTAGCTGGATTTGAACGAGAGGTCCTACCTATAGGAGATTGATCAACATTAACCACCTTATTTAAATTTTCAATTCCTTTAATTTTACTAAATTTCCCTACATTAAGTCTCGCATCTCTAAATTCCTCAGCTAAAGCACGCGCTATAATATCATCAACCAGACTGGACTTTCCTGAGCCAGAAACACCAGCCACAACCACAAATTTACCTAGAGGGATATTGACATCTATTTTTTTGAGATTATGTTCTTCGGCTCCTAAAATCTTAAGTGTTTTGTCATTCCCTTGCCGACGAGTCTTAGGAATAGGGATTTCTTTTCTGTGGGATAGATAATCTCCAGTCAAGGTATGCAATTTTTTAATTTGGGAAGGTGTGCCTTGACCAACTATTTTACCTCCATTCTTTCCAGCCCCTGGACCAATATCAATAATATGGTCAGAAGATAAAATGGTTCCTTCATCATGTTCTACTACAATGACTGTGTTACGTAAATCTCTTAAATTCTTTAAGGTTTTGATTAACCTAGCATCATCTCTTTGATGGAGACCAATCGTTGGTTCATCTAGAATATATAATACGCCACTCAAGCCCGAGCCAATCTGGGTAGCCAGTCTGATTCTCTGGGATTCTCCTCCAGCTAAAGTCGAAGTTGACCGATCCAAAGTTATGTAAGAAAGACCAACATCAAGTAAGAACTTAAGACGGTTTTTGATCTCTTTAAGAATTTGTTTAGCAATTTTTTGCTCACGCAGAGACAAAACACTAATATTAGTATTTGTGTTTGATCCCTGCGATGCCTGTCTGCCCTGCCTACCGGTCAGGCAGGCGACAGGCAAGATTCGTGAGAAGAATTCGGTTGCTTCTTCAATTGTCATCTCCACTACTTGATCAATTGATTTTCCTGCCACAGTTACAGCCAATG
>Ga0315533_1003640_pt1 | contig 10027 bp, 17 predicted proteins | sample SalMarSW160130MG_FD_203081 | JGI IMG/M metagenome (GOLD analysis project Ga0315533, IMG submission 203081) | Salt marsh sediment microbial communities from the Plum Island Ecosystem LTER, Massachusetts, United States - Salt Marsh Sediment SW1601-30 ...
CCCGCCGCGACGAACATATATCACGACGTTACGTTAGCACCAGGTGTCTTTCATCCATTCGTCTGTGAGGCCGTGCTCAAAGAGGATGACTATGTGCAAGGTGTTTGTAGCTCTCCAGGCGACGCCAGGTCGTTTAGTATGGCCGTCTGGGGCTATAAGATGAGAGTAGCAGAGTGAGATGTACTTCAGGTATGAGCTGCAACTCTTGCCAACTACCACCCGCTCTAATCAAGCCAAAGTGGTCATGCCCGTTGGCCAGGGGATCCTGAACACGCTCGAAATCTCGTTCCCTCCAGGCTGTGCCGCCTTGGCCCACGTCTACGTGTCACATTGGGAGCAACAGCTGTGGCCCTGGAATACAGACGGGACGTTTGCTTGGGACAATTATACGGTCGTGATCAGGGAGATCGGCTATCCGGTTCTTACAGAACCTTACCGCTTCACGATGTACGGTTGGAACGATGACGACTTTTACCCGCATCGAATCGTCTGCAGGCTCAAAGTGTCACCGTTGCCGTACGGAGGCGGAGGTGGCTGGGGGATGATGCCGGAGTAGTTGGACGTTAGAACGTTTGAACGTTAGAACGTGGAGACGAGTGCTATGCCACACGGAGCACCGGATTTTGGAATAAGAGGGACTGCAGAACTCCGTGGTGAGACTGCGTGGATGGATGATTTCTCGACGGGGATGTCTGCCTGGAATAGGACAGTTGGTGGTGTGGGTGGTCTGATAGAAGCCAGTCCAACACATACACTGAGTAAGGGATATGCGGCGCGGATCACCGTTGGTACCGGTTTGCCCGGCTATTCGCACATCGAGCACTACATGCAGCGACCAAAATTAGGCATGTACGGGCTAGAAGCTAGTTTCACCATTCACGCGAACCACACGTACTTTATGTTCTATTTCTATCATCATAATGGTGCTCGTAGGCAACAGTGGATGCTGAATTATTATCCTGCCCTGACTCAATTGTTCTACGTAGATCACCTGGGGGTAGAGGTAGGATTGTTACCACTATTTGATCTTTATCAGGATTGGGATACGTTTCACACACTGAAACTGGTAGTAGATCCGGATAAGCTAGAGTACTGTTGGTGTACACTCGATGACGTCGTATATGATCTATCGGGCATAGCCAATGGTTCTACTGCATCCGGATTGACGCCGCATATGACTGTTCACATCGGGTATGGGACCAATCAGTTGAATATAGTACACGCGTACGTCGACGACGTGATCGTGACGCAGAAGGAGCAATAAATGCACGAATTCTGGAATCAGTTCAACAAGTCGACGATCATGAGCGGGGTGTTGGCTCTGATCGTGATGGGCAGTGTGATCTACCTGGCCGTGACGGGGCGACCTATCCCCGACGTCCTGGCAGCCTCAGCATCGGTGATCGTTGGTTTCTTCTTCGGTGCCCGGTCTGGCCAGCAGGCAGAGCGGGTACAGCAGTTGAATCGGAAAGCAAACGAGGAGGCGAATGATGGTAAAGAAAGCTAAACGACGGGGGTTGATACACCAGTTGCAAGCCACGTGGCGTTGGTTTTGGTACTATCATAAACAGTGCAATCAGAAATCGGATGCCTATCGCAAATGGAAAACTCGCTGGTTAGCGAGTCCACGATGGAGGGATAATGATGGCAGATGCTAAGTACACAGTTTTGGATACCCGGGAGATCACGTCGATGACGCCTGCCGGGTCAGTGCGGAAAGCCTACCGGGTGTGGATTCAGACAGCACGCGGTGCATCGGGTACGGTCGATGTGTCAGCTGAAGAGTGGAAGGTTGACTCGTTGAAAGAGATCCTGTCTGCGAAGGCGGATCAACTCGACCTGGCGTTCACGTTAGGACAATAGCGTGGCTACCTGGCACCGGTACGGCTTTATCTCGATTTTGATGTGGTGGTATCACGGTATCGAGCAACATATCCGTGACGTTGCCCCCTTCATCTCCTGCGAACGAGAGACAAGTTCGCCTCCTCAGTTCTGGCTGGATCACTACTCGTATCACGACTGGCGTGACACCCTGGGCGATGATCTGGTGCCTGGCTGGCGCTGGATCTACTACTGGCAATATGCAGTCAAGTACGCACTTAGAGACTGGATCGACGAGGTAGGGACTGACGCACGTGATACGGCTGTGTCGTGGGTACACGGATTTACGGGGTGGGTGTCGTTCGGTTACTCGACGTTTCAGGAGTGGATGACTGCCTTACGCAACAGGGTTGGAATCTGGCTGCCGTCTTGGGCAGACGATGTGATCGATGGGCTGATCAAGCTTTACACGACTTTTCCACTGGCGATCCGAAATGCCTGGATCACGTGGGAGGACCAGTGGGAGGGGATTAAACAGTCGGTCAGAGAATGGGTCAACAACGCGTACAGCGATGCCAAGGCCAAAGCACTCTCCGCCTGGTACTGGGTGCAACTGGTTGGTCTAGGGATTGCTACATGGTACGATTCTGTACGTGACTGGGTACTAGGTTTTGTCCAGGATCCGTACAGTACCATTGTCGATCTGCTCGGTGAAACCTGGAACCGGATCGTCACGTTTGCGCAGGGAGCACTCTCATATTATTTCAATCTATGGGGTGCCTATGCAGCGACAATGAGTGAGTTCTGGGCAGATCCGCTTGGATGGCTCTATGATCGAGCAGAGACGTATCTAATAGGAAAGTGGGGTTAGGAATGGCTGACGCACCTTTACCAACAGGAACTACGCCGGGCAGGCTCGGTGACAAGATCGAACGCACTATGATGCGGTTTCTCTTGGGTGTCTACAATTCGACTATCGGGCTACTCAGCCAGCGGATCCGGGCAGGAATCGACAGGTGGACAGAGCAACTCGAAACGGTCATGGTCGAATGGTATGGTCCTCTGGTCGACGACATACTGGCTTCTCCCAGTCTCACCCCGAGCATTCGCCACTTATTGGAGCGAGTGAGACACCCAACGTCACAGGTGGGGGCAGTGGTGGCAACTGTTGCAGCGGGGGGAGCAGCGTCTGGTATCATAGGAGGGGCAATCAATCCTATCAGCCGGATAGTCGGTCACATGATAGATATCGTGGTTCAGTCTGCCGTACCCGATCCTACTACACTGGCTCGTCTCCGTTGGCGTGGCGCCTTTGACGCCGGGTATTATGATCGCTCGCTCAAGCAGTTAGGTATCCCCGACGCGTACCGTGAGTGGATGGAAGAGATCGCCCGACCTTGGCTGGGGGCGGGTGACCTGTTCGCTCATGCGCATCGGTTCGAGACATCCGACGGAGAAGCACGTAACCATCTGTTCAAGTTAGGCTATACAATCCACGAGATTGATAAACTCAGGGATCTGACGACTTTCATGCCTGGCCCGGCTGACCTGGTGAGGATGGGAGTACGCGAGGTCTGGAAGCCCGAGGTAGTGGCCAAGTGGGGCTATGGTGCCGACTTCCCGACACAGTTTGGCGTCGAGATGAAACGCCTGGGCGATGCCGAGGACTGGGCACATAAGTTTTGGTATGCCCACTGGATGGTCCCTAGCGTCACGATGGGGCTGGAGATGCTCCATCGTCAAGTAATCACGGATGCCGAATTCCGAGAGTTACTCTTGATTAACGATATCCCCGCTGGGTGGAGAGACAAGATCGAGAAGATCGCTTATCACCCCTACACACGCGTCGATACGAGACGGATGTTCAGGCTAGACGTCCTGGGTGTGGACGACGTCTACAACACATACCGTGACCTGGGCTACGACGACGAACACGCTCAGAACATGACGTTATTTACGGTTAGAGATGCTCTGGAAGAAGAACGTTCTGTCACTAAATCGGACATCCTGATGGCTTACAGGTTGGGTCGTCTGTCACCAGGTGAAGCGCGGCAGGGGATCATCGATGCAGGATACAACGCCTGGGTTGCAGATATCCAGATCGCAAACGTCGACGTGAAGCGTGCTAACGAATTGGCCAGCGAAACGATCGGATACGTCAAAACGATGTACGTCAATTCACAGATCACTCGCCCAGATGCAGTATCCCAATTGGCTGCAATTAGTATCCCAGGCAGTGAGGTCAATCGCTACATCGAAGAGTGGGACATAGCGCGAAAAGCTAAGATGAAGCGACCGACTCGTGCACACTACGAGGAATTCTTTAAAAGTGGGTTGATGAGTCTGGATGACTACCGGAGGATGTTGGAGACTTTCGGTTACGCTACGTGGCAGGTCACTCTATATCTAGGTAAAGCCCTACAGGATAAGAGAGAAAAGAACGAGAAAGAGGCTGAACGGGCCAGGAAGGAGCGAGAGGACGTCGAGAAGCGTACCGTCACGACTGCCTATCAGCGTGACAAGGCGGTGCTCAACGTAGACATAGCCGAGATAGCAACGGCGATCGCCGAGACACAGATCGCCCTCGGGGCCAGACGGGATCGGTACGATCTGGACAGGTCACTCGCCGAGGAAGCAATCAGTGTGGATACTCTGCGTCGGGCAGCACAGGCCGACGTGGACAGGTTCCAGATAGACGTGGATATGTTGGGTGCCGAGATCGACGGATTACGAATCGAGATCGAGTCTAGAGAAACGGAGATCGTACGTATTCGGGAGAACGTCCTGGCTGCAGCCGATGAGACACAGATAGATGCCCTGCAGGCAGAGATTGCCAGTCTTCACACCGAGATCGAACATATACAGGATACTATCGCCGGGCAACGTACGATCATCACAGAGGAGAGAGTGACCATCTCCCAGGCTGACGTACCAGCCGAGGTCGTATCGCTGACGGAGGAGATCGATACCCTATCCATCGAGATCGGCGAGGCCTACGTCTTGATCGACGATATTCAGACGAACATTGCTTCCTGGATGGAGCAGGCTTTCCTGACAGACGAGATCGAGATGATGGACACGATCCGATCTAACGTACTACACGCCAGGCTGCAGATCGAACAGATCCAGGACATCATTGCCGAACATAGAGTAGCTATCACGACGGCGAAAGCCAGGCTGCGCACGTTGGATGTGCCAGAGAATATACAGGAACTCGTATCCGACATCGATGTTCTGACGATCTCGATCTCCCGTGAACAAGCACAGATCGAGTCATTGCAGACAGCGATCGTCGAACATCGAGCACAGATCGAACAGGAGGACAGGACAGAACGTGACGACGAGATACTGCTCCAAATCACGATCCTGGAACGCCAGAACGAGGAGAACCAGGATGCTATTCGACTTCTCGCGCGGGATCGAGACATAGCCAGAGCTAACTTGCGTCGCCGCCGAGAGAAATTGAACCGTGACGTGGCAAACCTGGAACGTGTACGCAACGTGGTACTGGTAGAACGGCAGTACAACGAAGACGTAGCCAAGATGAAACGGAGACTTGGTGAATTTCGGCTGAACTCGATGGAATTGAGAGAGCAGTTGGCCAGCTTGGCAGTCGAGTACAGAACCGGGGTAACAAGTTAGAACGTTCAACGTTAGAAACGGAGGATACAATGCCAGACCCAAAGAAGACATTACAAGAAGCAGTGCGGATACAGAAGACGATGATCAAAGCGATCCGTGATGCAGCGGAGGCAGCGCGCATCGAGCGAGAGAAAGAGAAAAAATAAGTACTCGACCTGTCAAGTACTTATCGAGATTGGGTATTGACAACTCCACTTTTATGAAGTATACTGTAGGTGCAGTACCAAGAAACGAAACGAGGAAATGCAGGCACACAGAAAGGAGTAAGTACCAATGTTACACGCATACATCTACAACATCGAGGACCACCAGCGGTACGATCTGTCCATCCTGGAATGTAGACGCACGGATGGTACGATAGAGTGGATCGTGTTCGACCCCCGCTATCACGAGTCAAACAGCATGCACCGGCTTCAGGTACCCTTTTCCTCCTTCTCAGAAGCAGCCGGTCTTTACCGATCGATTGCAGGCAGGGCTGTAGAAGCAGGGATCGAGTTGATGCGTCCTCCTGATAAAAAGAAGGGGGGCAGCCATGGATGAGCTATCTACAAAGTGCCGCATCGATCAAGTGCGCATAAGCATTATGTGCTATGCGATTACTTGTCAAATCGCCCGACTTGCGCTTGTGCAGATAGGGCTAGCAAGCGGTAAAGCGCATGAATTATGCACTCTCTGGATAGCAGAGCGGGGCTTACTCTGGCGTTTCTTTAGAGACCAGAGAGAGCAAAAAGGAGAAGCAGGATGACTGAACAGAAAAGCGTATCCCTCGAAACATTTACATCGATCGAGGGCACCAAAGAAGGGGTAAAAGTCTACTTCAGCTACACAGCACCCAGCGTTGCCCTCGCTTACCAGGCAGCCACTTACTTGTGCGATCTCCTGGACAAGCCAATCACCCCGAACGGAAAGAACGGTGATCACGTTTGCCCTATCCACGGGGTCGAGATGACCCGTCACGAGAAAGAGGGCGGTGTGTGGTATTCGCACAAACTGGAAGATGGCAGCTGGTGCAGGGGGAAGGCAAAGTAGAATGGATGCATTACGAGAGCTATCCCCCGACTGGATCTTTATCATCGTACTAGCAGTGATCGCTGTAGCTATCTTGCTACTGCCGAACAGGAGGCCATGACGTGCCGAAACAACCATACGGAAAGAGGGATCCGACGATAGATGAGATAATTCGTAGGCACGAGCGTTACATCGAGGGACTGATCGATTGTCTGAGAACGGGGAGAGACTACTTTCAGTCATCCGATATTCGTACCTGGCTGATGAAGGCTCTCGCCGATCTCACGATCGATACGCGCTATCTCTTCTATAGAGAGACAGAGGAAAAGGAGGAACATCATGATGCAGAGTCTGAGTAAAGAAGGCAAGAGGGCTGTGTGCGGTTTGATCATTGCGGTCCTTCTGTTTGGACCGATCAGTCCCTTTGTCTTGATCTACCTGTGGTGGTTCTTCAGCAGACCCGATCACCCGTTCTATGCAGACGATTGAGACGTAATGAGGGGGTTCTCTCATTGCTGAGTGAGGGAATCCCTATCTCTAAAAGGAGTACGTAAAATGCCGTTAGTAGCAGTAGACGTGTTTATGCGGACAGGACAGCGCACAAAAGTGGTCTGCACCAGGTGCAAACACAAGTACGCTAAGTCTTACCCCAGGAAGTATTATCCTACACGTATCAACTTGGAACGACTGGCCAGAGCCTGCACAAAGAGTTCCATCATCGAGAAAGGAGCGATACAACCGTTTGCCGACGGTTGGTCCTGGTTGACCAAGCAGAGAGGGATCTACTGATGACCAAACGCCACCGAGACCAACTTAAACGAGAGGCGGCCCAGGCGCTGCACGATCTCGACCGGGCAGGCGCTAATCTCAACACCCTGTTGGTACAGTTCGAGGGTGTACACGACGATTACGCTACTTACCTGCTCTTGATCATGAAGAACATCCAGGCAACGAGAGTGATGATCATCGACTTTTGGGGACACGCCTGGGGAATCCCTCCAGACAACTTCGACAGCTTCAGGACGTAAGTCGATGACACAGCCTCGCTGGTCTACGGCAATGACGGGTAACTGGGGCTACGTCCTGGAGGGGTTAGAAGAAGGGCTATCCGGTGCGGAAAGCTTGCGCCAGTTTCGCGCTGGCGGCGGCAGCATACGGACCCAGGATTGGTACTATCTTCGTAGAGTCGGTACGGAGATGTCGACACAATCGAGACGGGCAGAGGGATGGGAGGATACCCTGACTCTGCCCGAGTCTGTTTACACTGAGGTAGATCAGAATTTTCGCAGAGATTACAAGGCAACGGCTACTATCCGCGGTTATAATACTGTCACGGGCAGGATGGAAACCAGAAAGTACTCGGTCAGTGACGACCAGTCTCTATCTCCTACCGAATGGATGGATGCTATAGTGGATCAGGCTAAACGGTATGACATCGATCTGGAGATGCCCGGGAGTCGAATTATGCGTATCGACTATCAGAGAAAGATGGTAGTGTAGAAAGGAACAAGGTATGATGGTCGAAAATGAGCAACTGTGGCTGGAGATAGAGAAGGATAAAAAGAGGGAATCTATCCGCATGCGTCACTGGCTCAAGCCCACGAAGCGAGTGATAGCGCCTCGGCGAATTGTATTTGTCGATACAGAAACGACGCACGACGTGATAACAGAGGATCCTACACCACAGGATTTCCGATTAGGTGTTGCTTGTCTGTGGCGACGTAAGACGGCTAATCGTAAAGAAAGCGAGACGTGGTTCGAGTTTGCAGACAAAGGCCGGTTCTGGGACTGGCTGATTGGGCATACGGTGATCAATGAAACCACGATTCTAGTTGCTCATAACGCTAAGTTCGACTTGTTAGTTCTCGGCGTATTGGAGGAAATTCCCTCGAAGGGATGGATAGTGCATAGGCTGTACGAGAAAGGTATGACTTTCTTCTTGTCCGTTTCGCTGCCTACAGAAGAGTTCCAAGAATGGATAGACGGGGATCAGGACATAGAAAAATTCGAGGGTGATAAGTGGCGACGCCGGATCCGGGTGATAGACAACGGAAACCTATATCCGGGTACACTAGAAGCGCTGGGTGAGAGCATCGGGGCAGTCAAGATGGCGATGCCTGCAAGTACGGAAAGCAACGACGCATGGTTCCCTTATTGTAGGCAAGATGTCAACGTGATGCTGCAAGCCTGGCGCAAGAGGTTCGAGTTTCTCAGTGACAACAACCTGGGATCATTCAAGTACACAGTGGCAAGCCAATCGTTCGAGAGTTTTAGACACAGGTTTCAAAATAGGTGGATCCAGATACACGCTGATCAACCTGTACTCGATTTGGAAAGAGAGGCATATCGCGGAGGAAGAACAGAATGCTTTTTCGTCGGCAGGCCACCTGCAGAGACAGTGTATAAGCTGGATGTAAACTCAATGTATCCTTACGTGATGCACAAGTACGCTTATCCGTACGAGATGGCTGGGTACAGATCGATGCCGACTAGAGAGTACGTATGGAGACACATGCATCACCATGCTGTGGTAGCAGCCGTGGACTTAGTAGTGACAGAACCGATATTTCCGTTTCGAGAGAAAGGGCGTAACGTTTACCCTGTAGGTCACTTGAACATCGTGTTGACTACGAATGAGCTACGCCTTGCTTTCGATCGGGGTTGGGTACGAGAGATCGACGCCGTGGCGTGGTATCACCAGGCACGTCTATTCACTGACTTTATGGCTTTCTTCTATCCGATGAAGGTGGCAGCTACAGAGAAGGGGGATCCTGTACAGCGTTTATTTAGTAAGCTGTTGTTGAATACCAGCTATGGCAAGTGGGGACAGAAGGGGAGGACTGATAGTATAATCGGTCGTTGTGGCTTAGATGAGATGAGTGTAGAACAAGGACACGACCTGAAAGAGGATAAAGATTACACGATCACCCATTTACACGGTTTAGTATATGAGACGTATGAGGAGGATGAGTCATTCAACTCGTTTCCAGCGATAGCAGCGCACGTGACTGCTAACGCCAGGCTGTACTTATGGGAGCTAATTCAGACAGCAGGGCGAGAGAATGTTTACTACTGTGATACTGACTCTGTTTTCACTAACTCGAAGGGCAAAGACAGGTTGGCCCACCTGGTGGACTCCAGGCGCTTGGGGTACTTAAAGGTGGAGGGTGAAAGTAAAGACGTACTTTTACATGGGCTGAAAGATTACGAATGGTCAGGCAAAGCCACGATCAAAGGCATACCACACAATGCCCCTGGTAATGCCCACGACGGGTTTGAAGTGGAGTACTGGCCTTCTTTTACTACCCATCTGGAGCGAGGCTGGCGACGTACGTTCTACAATACGATTGGCAAGCGCAAGCCCAAGCGTGGTGTCAACTGGGGCAATCTCGAACCTGATGGTTGGGTGACCCCCTACAACAGAGGTTAGCGGCCGCCCGCCCCTCCGGCCAGCAGCCGCCAGGCCCGAGCCACGATGTAGCAACACCTCGCAGAACCGACGACTCGATGTCCCTCGAGGGACAACACGACCCACCCCAAGACACGAACTGCCCGG
>Ga0315533_1003642_pt1 | contig 10024 bp, 12 predicted proteins | sample SalMarSW160130MG_FD_203081 | JGI IMG/M metagenome (GOLD analysis project Ga0315533, IMG submission 203081) | Salt marsh sediment microbial communities from the Plum Island Ecosystem LTER, Massachusetts, United States - Salt Marsh Sediment SW1601-30 ...
TCGCAATCGAGATAATAAGTCGCGGCTAAAGAACAGCATTGTAGAATCAATATTAACATCAAAACTCTTGTCATAAATAATCCATAAAGCAAAGGGCGGAGTGGAGAAAAGATTAAAAAGCTCGCTCCGCCCTTCGCTTAGCATCAATTTACTCTGTTGATTCATACTCAATCTCAAAGTATAAAACATCCAGTGTCCCAGAGGCAGCTAAAGCACTTGCCGATTCGTCCACTGCTATCTTAATAGTCACCAAGTCGTCAACTGCAATAGCTTCCGTCTCTATAGTGTATTGAGTGATATACAGTTTGCCGTTACCAGTGCTCGCATCCGTAATAACAGTTGTTTGGTCGGCCAGAGCCGTACCAGCGGCGTCCAGTGTTTCACCGGCAGCCACAGCATTAACGGCAAAGTCAAACTGTGCCTCATCCGCCGCATCTTCCGCCGTACTGAACGTATAGCAGACATTAAGGCGAGCCGAATCAACTACATAACCATCCGGCACAAGCCAGCTTATATAGGCAATATCATCGCCCGTGACACCACCATCGGCATCAAACTGTAATGCTGAGATATTGCATTGCGCATCTGTACCGTGGTCGCTCAGAGCCGGTGGGTTTGCTCCATCCAATTCAACTTCTTTTGGCTGGAACATTACCTTTCTGGTCTGGCCTCCGCTGAAAGTGGCTGTACCTGCTATAGTCAAAGTAGAGGCACAAGTTACAGCGCCATCAAATTGAGCCGCACCATCAACTTCAAGCTGGTCATTAACGTACAAATCTTCGCCGTCCATAGCTGCTGTTCCGGGTGTACCATTACCAACAGCTAAGTTTCCGGCAACAATCTCGAAATCAGTATCGGCGGGAATAGTAACGGTCGTATCGCCGTCATCTAACTTCACGATAGCGCACGTTTCATTCGTAGCATCCTGTAAAGTTAGGGCTGGCGAATTGGTTGTGCCATCATCAAGTGTAACACCGGCGATAAACGTGGCTCCGGTCGTATCGACATCACCATCTAAATCAAGTGTGTTGTCGGTAACAATCTTGCCTGTCGATGTACCACCAAGAGTTATAGTGCCTGAACCAGCAGCATCTATAGCAATGTTTACATTTCCAGCAGCAGCAGAGGTAAGATTCTGAATGTACTGCGTGGTAACGGTTGCAGTTGTCGCAGTTATAGAAGCACCAACGATGTTGCCACTACTATCAACCGTGAACGAATCGCTATCGGAGGAAATACTATAGCCCGAACCGCTATTGGCGATATTTAAGCTGTCCTGCGTTGAATGTGAGCCGGACACGATAGAGATACCACCTAAAGCCGCTGCACTGCCGGGAGTCGGCGTGATTGACAATAAGTAGGCCGTATCCGCATCTGTACTGGTAATTGTAACAGCACCATCAGAAGCGGTTATCGTCTTACCTGAACCGTCACCGCCTTGGTCGTAAGCATTGTCGAGTGTATTATCGCCCGTACCGGAGGTAAGAGCTACAACTGTCGAAGCGTTACGATAATAAAGAATGTGGTCGGTATCCATGTAAATAACACCTTCTTCGTTGAGTGGTATGCTCGCAACAGGAGTCAGCTTTATATAACCACCCGAAAACAAAAGCGTATCCACGTTGGTTGTAGCACCAAGAATCAACGCCTTGCTCGCAGTTGATGTGCCTGCCGTAGCACTAAGTAAAGTCTCAGTTTCGCACATATTCAAATAAGCCGTATCTTTCAAGGCATCACCAGTCCACCAGTAAGCGGTAGCTTTCTTGCCTGTCACGGTATTTGTTATTGCACCGTTCAAAGGAGCGACAGCCAGCAGCAACAAAAGCAAGCTGAATATAATTATCCGTTTCATAATATTTGCGCTCCTTCCTTATGAGGGTTCTTTTTGAATGTTCATAGGACGTTGTATTGGCTCCATACCAAGCCAAGCACCCAATTTACCAGCAGACGCCTCTTCGTTAACGGCATCAAAATTAGCCTGGACGTATCTTTTCAGCTGCTTAGTGGGAACACTAACACTGAAAGCCTCGCCTGCCGCAAGGTCTGCTGCACTTAAAGGATTATCCTCACTACCAAATGAAGCAATTACATCAACGCCTGATGCGAATGTGGCCGAGTCAGAAGTCCAAAGTTCAATTCTTGCCCCACTTGCCATACCAGCGAAAGCAGTGCCAATAAGAACATTAAAAAACAGCCGGTCGAGTTGGGCATCAGTGGCTCCATTTTCTTCCATGTCCAGCTTATCGCCGTTAGTTCTGCTTTCCTCGCTGGCGGTAAGAGCTTGGTCGTCCCATAGTTCTAAATTGCTATCTATAAAACTCATCGTTTACTTCCTTAAAAGCATTGTTAACATTTCAGTTCACCAAGCGATTATGATGTAACCGTAGATTCATTAGTCTTAATTGCATCGCATCTCTTAACGGGTAATTCTGCGAATGTAAGAATCGGGGAGCCGCTTAGTCCCATACGCTGATTGAAATGGACGTTTGCTTTGTTTTTCAGCCTAATGCGCATCTGGGCGCGGACCAGCTTATTGACGTAAAGAACAGTCCTTCTCGGATTGAAGTGGCCGACCTCAAGAAGTTCAATCAACTTGTCCTCATCGAATCCGTTTGAGCCGCCGATTTCTGAATTGACATTTGCGTAGCGGCCAATAGCAAGCTCGTCACGAACGACTAAACCCATCCACCACTTGAATTGTGTGACGTAGGCATAGAAGGGGTCGTCGCTGCCATCAAGTACTTTTTCCTTGCCCTTGTTCTTGGCGGTTAAGCCGAGTGGTCCTCTGTTAGAGGCCGCCGAAGGGTAAATACCGTAAGTGGTCTTGAAAGACCAGTCAACTGCGATAATAGAAGTTCCTCCTGCATTGCCTCCATCAAACACGGTTGTAAGGTCAAGGTCGTTTAGATACTGATACAATCCCTGAATGCGCTCGGGATTGCCGATATCTGTACCCTCAATAAAGGCATCGGCGACCTGTTGCGCCATACCTTCGGTGAAAGCAACATCCTCACTCTTGCGAGTACCATCAGGGTCTGGCGAACCATCAACAATATCCTCATCAACTTCACTTCGTGCTTCAAGTAAAGCTGTGGGGACGGTTACGGTCTGCGTGGTCGATGCCTTTTTGGCGACACCCTGATACGCTTTTCGCCATGTACCCTGCGGTAAGCTCGTTCTGCGGTTTATTTTTTCGGAGTAGAGCTGGTTGGTCTGCTTGTATGGTACATCTTCAAGCATTGGATTTTGCTCAGCCATTGCCTCCATAATCTCAAGCAATGACTTATCCCCGGGCGCAATCCTTTTAGCCAGTTCTACAAAGCCGAAATTGTTAGCTACATTTATCTCAGCCATTGTGAACACTCCTAAATTGTCAAAGTTTCAAATTCGTTAAAACTGCACTATTCGGAGAGGTGTCCACAATGACGTGGGCTCGTCCTAACGCTTTTACGCCTGTTTATGGCGACCGCACTTTGCGGTAAGCATCAGGCTCGCCTGTGGCGAGGTATCTGAGTTTTTTTGTACTAACTAATCATTATCTACATGCGAGTAATCAAGGAATTGCTTTTTCTTCCCGCTTACTTGTGCGGAAGGAAACATCTTGCCGGCCGCTACAAGTTCCTTAGCCATTCGATTCAGCATTCTCATAATAGGAACTATGTTGCCGAGTCCGCTTTCATCAAAACAATCCCGCACTTCAGCCTGTTCCTTTACGGATTCACCTGCATAATTGACTGCAAGTTTCTGGATAAGTTTTAATGTTGATTCGTATTCCTTACCCAGTTCCTTCTTAAAAGCTGCTGTGGCTTTGTCGGCAGCATCTTTCTTTGCTTGTTCGGCAGCTTCTGCTCGCTCAGCCATTGTTACGTTGTAAAGGTCAGTGAACGCCTGTAATGTTGAATGGGTCACATGGCCTTTGGCCGCTATCTCTTTGACCTTAGTGAGAAATTCTGCCTCAACAACTTCAACACCTTCCGGCATTGTAAGCTCGTAGCCATCTGCTTTTTCTGGTACACCGATAAGCTTACCGAACCTCGCAATATAATCGGTCTTTTGCGATTCAGACATACCATCAAGATTTTCAGGCAACCTCGTTGGGTCACCCAACAACTTTTCCTTGCCGACAATACTTTCAAGAGCTTCATCTCTTGTTTTGTACTTATCAAGTAACTTTCTGGCATCTTCTGACAGGGTATCGTGGTCATTCAACCATTCGGCCTGTTCCTGTCCCGGAGTATCTGTCCCTGAGGACGGGTCTGTTACAGTTTGTTCTGCCATAATCTTTTACTCCTTTACAGTTAAACCAAGTTTCTTAACCAGCTTTTTGCCGGTTTCCATTTCATCAGCCGTCAGCCCTGTCCGGTACTTTCCAGACATAGACACATAACGCCTGATATCCTCCCTGTCCTCCTCGAGAGCAATGCGCAATTCTTGTTCAGGAGTCAGCTTTGCACCTTTTGCCGGGATGGGCGGTTGTTCCTCTTTTGGTTTTTTCTTTTTCGGTTGTTCATCCTCGCCTAAGTTCATCTTCGGCAACTTCTTTTCCAGAATTGTAAGAATTGTGTTCTTGTTCGCCTTCGCAGGTATCTCGATATGGTTATTATCAGCAACCGCTATCAAGTCCACCTTTGTCATTTTTCGCAAATCAATCGCCATAAATACTCCTTTCTCTATTCTTTTTTCTCCGGTAACTTAATCCGCTTATGCAAAAACTCGGATAAGTCCTTCAATAACTTTTCTTTTTTCTTGTCATCATGGAGGGCATCAAATAATTGCATCAATGTTTCATAAGACCAATTATGCTTAACTGTTAGCTCAGGGGTTTTTAATTCACAAAACACATCGTCAAGAAGATATTGAATCAAGTATGAACCCCCTTTGTAAAAACCCATCTTGAGCTTGATAAGCTCATCGCTCACCTTCCTATCTTCGATTACCTGCTCTTTTTCTCGGCCTTCCTTATCCAACATTCGGTCAATTGGAGACTTAAAATCTGTTTCTTTCTTTGCCATATCTTCTTACTCACCAGTTAAAGCTGCTAACGGGCTTGTCCTGTCAGTTGCTCCTTGTAAATCTTTAACGGCAGCCGCCATTTCACGACCACCACCGATAAGCTGTTTTAGTTGCTCCACCTGATTTATTTCCTGTACGATTGCCTTAAATTCTTCTTCCGGCACAATCTCATCCTGTGGGATGCCGATTTCCTCAAATGCTCTTTCAAGCATTTTATCCCATCTGGCTTTATGAACTGCATGAGGATAAAGTTCAATAATTGGTCCGGCAATACCGAGCGAGTTGTAAATCTTCCTCAAGCCGACCTGTATCTTCTGTGCCTGTGCCAGCGAACCCATGAAGTTCACATCAACCTTGTCGGCCTTACTCTCACCGTAATATGCTTTCTCCATAGCTGCATATTCGAGAACAATATCAGGAGGTTCGGGCAATTCGCCCTTGTACTCCTCTATAGCAGTAAACTGCTCATCAATATCTCTCAGTAGTGGCCCTGCAAAACTCTCGATACCAGCACTCAATAGGACTGTTTGTTCTCCTATCATACCTGCGACTTGTGTAGCGGTCGGTGGCGCTTTCTTTTCCCATTGCCATTTCATCAGCATCATAAACAACTGGACGGCAAATAATCTCTCTACCTTTTCGTTGACGTGCTTACCTAATTCCAGACCTATATCAGAGCGCAAGCCTTTATTGACCAGCTTCGATGGTCCTTCCGGTCCAGCCGCCAATTCCTGAGAACTAACCCAAGTAATACCACCGGGACCGAACCGTGCACGTCCTTTAATAGTATCAAGAACATACTGACTCGGCCTTGCTTGCTGTTGGATTATATCCCAAATCGAAATCCATATAGCCTGTGTTGCTTTAATATCTGACATACCGAACCATGCTGGAGTGCGGGAATAATCTTCGTTGGGTAAACGCATATAATGCCAAGCGCTAAAAGGTTTATGATGAAATCCCTTGCTGTATAAAGGCTTTTTCTCTGTGGCGGATTCTTGTTTGCTGTTCTCGATGTAATATTGCATCCATTTACGGTCGGGTTTCTCATCCGTGTCGGATTCTGCATCACGTTCGAATATCTCATCATCAGCCCGATAGATAGCCATTATGACCTCGGCCTTATCCCAATACTTACCACTGTTGATTAACTGTTGAGTAGTTTGGCTTATTGATTTGTTATCTTTACCAAACGCACGAACAAAATCTCGAACATACATATCGTATTTGCGGTGATAGCCAATATCATTGCCGAATCGGTCTTTAATCAGGTAATTCTCGGTGTAATACGGAACTGTCGTACAAATCTTCCCTGTCTGTTCATCTTCCTCAATCAGAATAACTGGTGAGCCGATAGTAACTCCGTTCAGTACAAATGAGTGCATATTTGCATAAAGGTCGGAATTGCGATAAACACTATACATGTGTTCTTGCCGATTTTGTAGCCATTCATTTACATCATCATTCCCAGCTAATTCTTGTTGTTTTTCACTGTACCTAAACCACTCAATGGAGGGACTGATGAGATTACCTCTGAAACCCGATGCCATAACACCAGCAGCCCAAGGTGGCGTTCCCTCAACAATCTTAGAACCAACAAACTTTCCCTGCTCATTGGTTTCTGTTATTAGGTCGGGCCGAGTATATTCGGCAACCTGCTTAACTTGGTCGTCCCACAAAGAGCGCCTCGCCTCAAGACCGTTCTGGTAAGTCTTAATTCTCTCGTATAGATTTTGTTCTTCCCATGCCGCCATAAGCTACACCGCTTCTAATCCTTCAAAAATAGGATTCTTCTCTGGCATTATCCGCTTGATTTCAGCTAAGGCCCTTTCATGATGTAGAGAGCGACTCTTGCTCATACCAAACAAAGTCATCTGCTCAAGCCGACGTTCGCAATGTTCACAAACATAAATTACCTTATATTCGTCCCTGTAAACGCACTCGTCCTTATGTTTTCCTCTCTTGCATAACCAAGCCCAATATCGCTTTTGAAAATAGCTCCATACACTCATAAGCTACGCCTTATTCCTTTGTTCTATTTTCCATAACCATTCCAGAGTCAAACTCTTCCCAAAAACCTTCTTCCCACAAACCTTCTCCCCACAAACCTTCGTCCTGAATAAAACAAGCACATTTTTCAAGTTCTTCTATGCGTTGCACTAAATTATCAAAATCCTTTTTGCCGATAAGAAAAATACTTTTTTCCATATTTTGAAGGGCAAATGTATATGTCCCACCACCTTCCGGAATTGTTATAATTATTTCGTTTGGTTCATTAGGGTCAAATTCATTAGGGTCAAACCTGCACTCAAGCGCCGTAATGCTTTCTCTCAAGCTCGGCTCACCCGGCTCGTTAAAGACCTCCTTCTGTAATAACATATATGCCTTTATCAACTCTTTAATGTCAAACCTGTTAGCTGCGATATTGAACATCAACCGTGTATGCTCTGTATCGCCAAATTCCACCTTCCAGTCGTCACGGGCTTCAATTAGAAATTTGCCACTCTTGTCCTCTTTGACAACCTTTCGTGATTCCTGGCAGCCAGCCAAGAACACAATTAATGTGAAACCAATGATGTATCGCCACATACTTTTCTCCTTAATCTCTCATTAACGCCGATGTGACCTTCTTGCGTCTATGCGATTTTTTAATCGCATTCTTAGCACCCATACCACCAACACATCTTTTCCATGCCTCATCTTTAGAGAATCCTTTTTTGAGGTAATTTATAACGCATTTGTGAGCATTCTTTGTATGTATGCCCTTGCCTTCAGGCGGTTTTAAGCCTGCATTTCTATACATATCTTTTATTTCTTGAGACATCTCTACAACCCTCTCACCCACGGATTACTAAGCTTGGCCGGTCCCATCTCTTGCATAAGAGCAGAGCTTGGACCACGCTTCTTCTTACGCTTCTTATTATCTTCGCCAGTCTCAACAGTCGGAGGAATAGAGCTCTTGACTACTGGAATATCTGGTTTTTCAAGCAATGGCGCAGATACAAATATAAATCCAAAAGAAAACATATTAGCTTCTCCTTTGTCCAAATTCTAAGGGGTTCGAGGCCCATGCGTCCTCGTCTCTTTGATATTTTATGTTTGAGGCTATCGGGTGGGGGTAGCCAATCATTTCTCCGCCGATAGTTCCGTAGCGATATTGCAAAGCCAGATGTCTTAATGCGTCCATCATGTGACGTTCCCACGATTGTAGTGGCGAATTATGATAAACTGGTTGGTCATCTGTGCTTAATGCCTCGTTCTTTTTCTTTCTGTAGCCTTTGGCAGCATCAATGAATATCTTACACAAGGGTTTGTTAATCTCCAACAAAGGCCAAATAGAACGAACCGCCTGAATACCATCATCAAAACTTGAATCTGGAACAGGAAGGAAATTTATGCCAAGTTGAGCTGCAATATCTCTTGTTGCCATACCCGTCTGCATACTTTTACGGTTACTCTCGATAATATCACGACCAGTATAAGAATCACCGTAAACATAGTTCTTACTCTGCATCATCTTCGCCATTGCTGGTATCCCAAGCCCTTGATTATCCCAGTAACAATCAATTATTCTGATTCGAGAACGAAGGAATTGAACATCAAGTGAGGCAGAATAAATATCCCCCAAGTCTGAGAAGTTATATACCTTAGCTGTGGGGTCGTGGTCATAATTGCCTATCCTCTTATCTTTCTCTGCTATTGCCAATTCCCGCCCATAATAAGTTCCTTCTCGATAATCCGGTAGCTCACCAAGTACACGGATTTTGTAGTTATTACTATGCACTCCGTACTTCTTGCGCATTCGTTCTTCATAGTCGCGGCCTGCTACTCCGGGGATTATCTCTCTGCCCTCAATGTAATTTGGCGTATCTTTAACTGATATGCGTACAACATTCCATCCCGAACCCGGAGCTAAAGCTTTTGCAAAGTCGCTTGTTGGGTCCGTAGGATTGCCTATAGCTAATACCTTGCATCGCTTATTGACAACAAGAGCATCCATCACCGTCCGCCATATCTGAGTCAAGATAGCAAACCCTTCATCCAATATCACCAAAAGCCATTCATTGTGCCAGCCCTGCATCTTCGTAGCGTGTTCTGCCGCCTGGTCAGGTGACGTCGAGAACCCAATAGCAAAGTTCTTTTCCCATAACCCCTTTTGTGCTGGTTCTAAACTGTCCAGTATGTCTTGGCTTGGCTTCACATTCCACATCAAAGAAGTCATTTTGCCGCCCAATGGGACTTTTGCTCCTGAATAAGATGTGTGTATCTCTCGCCAAAGGATATTGCGGATTTGGTTATCACTTGGTGCTGTGGTAATTACAGTAGAGGGCTGAAAACAAGACTTGAACCATACTGCTATCCGACCCGAAACGTAACTCTTTGATACATCATGTCCTGCTGGTACTGCTGTAAATTGATTATCCCTAACGCTCTCAGCAACATCAACCATCTTTGACCAAATATGCTCTTTCTTAACATCAAGGCAATCTGTCATAAAGCCAATCGGGTCTTGACGATAACCGATAAGCTTATCGTAAATCTGCTGCTTTAACTGGTTATCAGTGGCCGTTGCTACCATTAACCCTCATTTGTGCTGCTATATCTGAAAGAGTAAGATTACCTGTTACCTTATGGTCGTAATTGTCAGACCACGCATTTACTTGTTTCCTCGTCCTGTTCTTCAGCCAAGCCATACAAGCCCCTGTGTCCGGTGGGTAATGCTTTGTGATGTCTGTAATGGTTATATCCCCCTCATACGAACTGATATGAACATCTGGATGCTCGTAGCCACACGCCCGTAGGTACAAACGCTCTGCCACATTTGCATCTGCTGCGATTTTCCCCTTTTTTAAGGACTGTAAAAACTTAGGTTGTTCAATCTTCCAATTATTAATTGTTTTTTCTTCTACCTCAAAGAAATCACCTAATTCCTTGTCTGTTGCACCCAAAAGGCATAATTTGTAAGCTTGGTTTGCGTACCTTGCCTTATACTTTGTTGGCCTTCCGCCTG
>Ga0315533_1003645_pt1 | contig 10020 bp, 8 predicted proteins | sample SalMarSW160130MG_FD_203081 | JGI IMG/M metagenome (GOLD analysis project Ga0315533, IMG submission 203081) | Salt marsh sediment microbial communities from the Plum Island Ecosystem LTER, Massachusetts, United States - Salt Marsh Sediment SW1601-30 ...
AGAACAAGATAAAATGTCAGGAAAAACGCTTTTAAATAATAGTTTTGACGTCTCAGCGAATAAAACTGAACTATTTGGCTGAACTGCTGCAGCTAATGATAATGTAGATAAGGCCTCAGAAAAACAACCGGATAATTTATGGGCAGTTGCCACCCCAATATAAGCATCGACTATTTTATCATTTATCTCAAATGCTGTATTGAATTGTTGTGCGGCAAGGTGTTCAGCTTCCATCCGCAAATACTGTGTCCCGAGTTTAACAGTGGCTTCGAGAAAATCAGGACAGATACGAAGAGCATGTTGATATTGCGAAATAGCCTCTGCGGTAGCACCCATCATACTAAGAACGTCAGCCTGCCTTAAGGTTAATTCCGGTCTGTCAAACTGCTGATCCGATAAACTTTCAAGCTGTTCAAGAGCAGCTTGAAACTGACCTGTTTGAATAAGCTGTTCTATATCGTCATTTTCGGTCAGAAAGATATCCGGTTGTATTAAGATAGCCGTATTGAATGTCTCAATTGCTTCGCTATATCTTGCAGTGGCATTGTACAAATGTCCAAGCGTAATGAGTGACGATAAATCGTCCGGGTATTCCTTTTTTAATTGCTCGTACTGCTGTATGGTTTTCTCAAGTTGACCGTTCTTAAAATATATAGCGGCCAAACGCTGGCAGGGAAATTTAAGGTAGCTTTTAAACTTTAGACAGTCCTGATAAAACTCCACAGCCTCAGATTCTTTGCCAAGTCTTTCATAGCAATGACCAAGGGCGTAAAGGGCCGTAGTATTATTGGGCTTTCTCAGATAGACCGAGTTTAACTCTTCGATCGCCTCATGCAGTTGATTTTTATGCAGACATATCGCCGCTGCCGCCATACGGCCGTATATGCAGGAAGGATTTTCAAAAAGATACAGCTTCAGCTGATCCTGCATAGTATCAAATTCCATATCGCCAATCGAGCCGATGATTTTGTTTAATTGATCATCTTGCGAAGACCGGCTATCGTCTTTCGGAAGTTCGATGCTATTCAGCCAATGCCATATTAAATCAGCCGTATCTACTGTTAGTGCCCTGCCGAAGATTTCAAGTAAAACACCCATACCTCGCTCGCGTTTGCCAAATAAATTGCAGTAAAAATAAACAACAATAAAAATATCGACAATTTGGCTTGGTTTATTAATTCTCGTTGAGGTAATAAGTGAATAATGTGTCGATTTTGCTATGTATATATGGCGTTTGTGTGCGATGTAGGGATTGTTGCGGTTTTAAAGTCTGGTTGTAGGGTTTTTAACAGAAAAATCGAAAACGCCATATCAAGGGCGCATATCATTTTTACTCAAATCATCGACAGTTTATCAGGCATATATTCTATTTAGCCATCTGGGCGTTTTTTTCAATCTCACTTAAATATGCTAATGTGCGTTCAAGCTTGTCGCTTAGATGCTTTAATTTTAGCATTGTTTTAACTCGTGCGACAAGCTCCAGCTTATTCACGGGTTTACTAATAAAGTCGTCTGTGCCGGAATCGATGCCTCGTTCAATGTCGCCGAATTCGTTCAGGGCAGTTACCATAATCACAGGGATGTCGCTTGTCTTAGGATCGTTCTTTATTCTCCTGCAAACCTCAAAGCCGCTCATTTTAGGCATCATCACATCAAGCAGAACTAAATCGGGTGTTTTTTTGCCAATAATGTCAAGTGCCTCAAGCCCATCCTGCGCCGGAACTGTCTCACAGTCCACATCCTCAAGATATGCCTGCAGCAGCTCCAGACTTGGCTCATCGTCATCCACAACAAGCACAATTGGTGTTTTGGCTTTTTCTTGCTTTAATGCTTGTAGGCTATTCATAAAACTGCTCCTAAACGCCAGTAGGTCTCCAGTGGCTTATTTATTTTTTAGTTTCTTCAAAATTGCCGTGCAGAAAGCAGGCAGGTCGTCAGGCTTGCGTGAGGTGATAAGATTTTCATCCACAACGCATTCAGCGTCTTCATATTCCGCACCGGCGTTGATAATATCATCTTTAATCGCCAGAAAACATGTTGCTTTTTTGCCCTTATAAATCTTTGTGCTGCACAACAGCCAACCGCCGTGACAGATAGCCGCTATAACCTTGCCTGCATTTACCATATCGTTTGCAAACTTTATTACATCAGGGCTTCTTCGCATAAAATCAGGTGCAAATCCACCGGGAATAACCATGCAATCATAATCACCGGCTTTAACTTCTTTGACGGAAACCTCTGAGATACAGGGGTAACCTTCCTTAGAATGATATTCTTTTTTCGCCTCAGCAGCAACTAAATTAACCTCTATACCTTCTTCTTTGAGTCGGTAGTATGGATACCATATTTCGAGCACCTGATACATTTCGTCAACCATAATAGCTACCTTTTTCGTTGGCATTTTTGCTACTCCTTTTGTTATTTCTGTGATTTTCGACAAATTAGGGGACTTCCGGCCCGAGATCTCTCAGTCCCCGCAACTGATGTGCACTGTTTGAGCCAGGCCAAATTAAAAACACAGTATTGTTTACTGCTGATAAGATGAATAAGCCCATCCGGCGTTTGTGTGGCAGCCAGATATCCTCTGGGTTCAGCGTGGTTATCGTCCATTATAAATGATCTGGTATTGCCTCCACCATCAAGTTCTCTGGCGGCCCCCCCTGCCGTAACGAGGCGTTTGCAAGGCCATGTTTTGCCCTCGTCAAACGAAAGTGCTGCAAACATACCATAGACGCGGCGCTCTTTCTCAGAAGAGTCACGAAGCAGGATTCCCTTAGGTTCCTTTTTACTGGAATCCGTAAATGACACCAATAAAATTGGTCCCTCTCGCAGCCGCCTAAGAACCAGTCGTTGTCCCCCGCTGATTGGTGGGAACTCGCTGGCTGTATAAGTCCAGGTCTGTCCCATGTCCTTCGAGAGGCTCATCGGCATACGGCCATCAATGTTGTTGCCGCGTCCAAAGGCCATTAAACTCCCATCTTTTAGCTGCACTACGCCAGCGTGAATACCTGCGATCCAAGCACCGGTTGAGCCAGAGGCGAAGCTCGGATTGGGCCGACCGGCACCAGGATCGACCCATGTTCTGCCACCATCACGGCTTATGTGTATGGCAGTGCCACCACTACCACCGTGGACGGCATCGCAAGGCTGAATGAGAAAGCCTTCCTGCGTGCACAAGGTGCCGTCAATCACCTGATTTCGGGGCTGATGATAAGGATTAATAAGACGTGGTTCGGACCAGGTAGCACCATTGTCGGTACTGGTTCGCATAACCAGAGCTAAGTTTGACCAGCCGCCGGCTGCTTCCAGGCCGTTGAAGAAGAAAATCATGCCTTTGCCGTAGTGGTACAAGGATGAGCCGGTCATGTTGCGGTCAGGTGCCTTGAAGAACACAGAAGCCGGATCCCACGAAACACTACCCTGGCGTAATCGGCTGGCGACAATGGTCATTTCTCGGCCGTTTTCTTTGTTAGTTGAGTACCAGACGGCAAGCAGGTCACCGTTGGGACACCAGGTGATGCTCGGACAGTGATTGTGCCTTGAGAACAGCGGGCCGTTGCAGTCCAGCGGGATGTGCACGAATTGCTGCGGGCCTTTGAAGTAAGGTTGGTTCATATCCGGTGCGTCGGCCCAGTCATAGATGGTCTGGGGAACGTCTTGCGCCCAAAGAGGCACTTTGGGTTTTGATAGCGGCTCAGTGGTTGGTAATTCACCCAATACAATACGGAAACCGATGAGCCAATGCTTGTCATCGGGGAGCGTACCCAGACGGTTTGCGCTACGAAGGTACCAAAGGGCAGTATTATGGCTTCCGCCGCGGGTAACTTTGAACAGGCCAGCCACCCTACCGATGGGGTCGGTTTGGTCAGCCTTTTCATACGGGCCATACCAATCACGGCACCATTCTTCGATATTGCCGTGCATGTCTTTCAGACCCCAGTTGTTAGCCGGCGCTTTTCCAACCTCAAGCGACACGGGTTTTGGATCCCATTCGAATCGCTGATGCTTGTGGTATGCTTCCGGCAATGTTTTGCCGGCGTAGTAGGCGGTGATCGTGCCCGCCCGGCAGGCGTATTCCCACTCTGCTTCGGTCGGCAGACGATAGGGTTTGGCTTCTTTATTCGAGAGCCATTCGCAGAATTTGACCGCCTCGTGCCAGCTCACAAAAACGACTGCTTCATCTGCCTGTTTGGAGAAACCGAGTTTTCCGCGAAGCTTCCGATGCTCCGGGTCGAACTGCTCATACTGAGCATTGGTAACTTCGGTTGCCGCCATCCAAAAAGGCCTGCTAATAGCAACTCTGTGCACGGGCCTTTCGTCCCAATCGCCCCCCTCTTTTTGTCCCATCAGAAAGGAGCCAGGCTCGATGCGAACAAATTTCATACCAATAAAATTAACGAACGAATCAGGCATTTGCACAGAAGGTAACTTCGATATAGCTGTAAGGCAGCTCAGTTCCATCATCAAACAGATTACAGCTATCGCCATCCATTTGCTTTTCATAATTACGCCGCTCTTCAAATAATTTGATTGCTGTAATTTTCGATAAATTGGCGGACCTCAGGCCTAATATAGAGCTTCTCGATATCCAGCAATTTTGAAACCGCCTCGGCACAAATCGCGGCTGAATCGGCCGATGAAGCTTGTGTATCCACAAAGAAAATCTGCTCGCCCCTTATAGTACAAAGCCCCCCACCGCTACCATCAAGCGGCTCGTTTCTAATTTTGACGCCATTTGCTTCCAACAACGCCAAAAGCTCTTCTAAAATCCGTTGTTCGTTCATTCTTCGTGCTGCGTGCTGCGTATATCGTATTGCGTATATCCTTGTTCAAGAAAAACCATACCAAAAGTCGATATAGATAGTTGTAAGACAACAGCTTCTATTGGATAATAATTAAGTGTAAACGCTAATTGCTGAATTTTAAATAAGGAGCAGCCGTTTGACAAGCATTATCGAAAAACGCCTTTCTTTGCACAAAAACCTTGCAGAACAGCGAGAACAAAACATTTCTTTGCAATCCCAGCTTATCCAGTTTCAATCACTTGCCAACATCGGTGCCGCTAGTTGTATGATAGCCCACGAAATCAATAATCTCCTCACGCCTTTAGCCAGTTACTCGGCTTTGGCGTTAAAGAATTCCGACGACAGGTTTCTGGTGGAAAAGGCTCTTGATAAAACCATCCGAGGCTGCGAGCAGGCTACAAAAGTTATGGAAAGTATGCTGGCCTTGGCAAACAGCCAAAGCCAGGAGAAAGAAAACGTGCGATTGGCTACTCTGGTTGAAGGGATTTTTGCCTGTTTGTGCAGGGATTTTACAAAGGATGGAATAACGGTAAAAATCCAGATTCCCGAAGATTTGACAATATGGGCCGTGCCCGTTCAAATGCAGCATGTTCTAATGAATTTTATTCTTAATGCTCGTGATGCGATGCTGCCGCGAGGCGGTATCCTGACGATTACAGCCAAAGAAAACAGAGACGCAATCTGCATCAAGGTAACCGATACTGGTTGTGGCATTAAACCAGCCAACTTAAAAAACATCTTCGAGCCGTTTTTTACCACAAAGACAAACAAAAAATCACCTTCTGAATCTTCCGGCCTGCCCCGAGCAATGCCGAGTGGCTCCGGACTCGGCCTTGCATTTTGTAAAAAAGTAATAGAAACTCTTGAAGGTTGTATCTCCGTCGAATCTGAACCAGGGCTTGGAAGCACTTTTATAATAACCCTGCCCAGACCACCATTAGGTGGAAGCTAACCGTGGCTCAGGTATATCAAAATATCGGCCATTTTGTCCTGATGTTATTGCTGCTGGGTTGTTCCGCTTTTTTCTCAGGAGCCGAAACCGCTTTTTTCAATCTTTCCCGCAGACAAATTAAATTACTGCAAAAGTCCAACCACAGACTGCAAAACCTGGCAGCAAAGCTATTGCATAAACCCAAACAATTGCTTAGCTGTCTGTTGTTCGGCAATATGATGGTTAACGTTCTTTTTTATTCTTTAGCCAGCGTTCTTACGGTCCGAATGGGCCGACAAATTGGACTTACTGCCGCCTCGTTTACCGCTTTTATCACGTTTGCGATGTTGGTATTATTTGGTGAAATTCTGCCAAAGTCGTTTGCCTACGCAAATTCCAAATCCATCAGTGTCACCGCCGCCCTGCCGGCATTTCTATGCCTGCAGACTTTCACGCCTATTATATTCGTATTCAGATTCCTTATTGTGGAGCCGGCTTTGCGGCTGTTTCTGGGGCCACAACCACCTCTCAGGCCAACGACTACAAGCGAATTCAAATCGCTGCTCGGACAGGTGCGAAAACGAGGATTGATTACCGCTGTTGAGAATAAACTACTGATGGAAACTATTCAATTTGGTTATCTTAAGGTTCGCCACGTTATGCAGCCACGCGTTGATATGGTTGTCTGTGACGTTACAGATTCAGCCCAGCATGCTCGCCAAATCATGCAAAAAAATCATCTGACAAAGCTGCCCGTCTATCGTGGCACGGTAGATAACATAATAGGCCTCGTACACTTGCGGCAGCTTTTACTTGAACCTACAGTATCACTGCAGGATATTGTCCAGCAGGTTCATTTTGTGCCGGAACAAAAAACAGTAGAGTCTTTGCTGGAATTTTTCCGTAATAGTGGCATCGACACAGCCATAGTAGTGGATGAATACGGCGGAATTGCCGGCCTGGTACAGTTAGAGGATCTTGCTGAGGAGCTGGTGGGACCAATTGAGGTTACAGAGCAGATCGAACTTATTGAAAAAATAGGCCCTTTCGAATATCGACTGTCAGGTGATTTACCCATTCATGACTGGGCTGAGGCCTTTGGCATAGAGCCTGATGAAACTCGCTTTTCAACTATTGGCGGCCTTGTGACCGCTCTTTTGGGCAAGATACCCAAAACCGGTGATATCGCGCATTTGGAGAATTTGAAATTTACCGTTGAGCGAATGCGAAAACACAGGATTAAAACGATCATTTTGACTTTTGAGCCGATTTCTGCCAATGATTAGTACAGTTGTTTTGATTTTTATAGTAATTCTGACGGTTGTTCTGTCTGGTCTTTTTGCCGGCGCTGAAACCGGTGTATATCGGCTCAGCAGACTTCGCTTACAGCTTGGTATCGAAAGGAAACGGCTATCATTTGTCCTGCTGGGTAAGGCCATGCGTGACAGCACCGGTCTGCTTCTTTCGATGTTAGTTGGTAATAATCTTACTCATTACATTGTCACGAGTATAGTTACTTATCTTTTATGGAGAGGCTTTTTGAATAAAGCAGAGGCAGCCCATACCGTCGAAATATTTGCAACCCTGGTAACTGTGCCTGTGTTATTTGTGTTCGCGGAGCTGATACCCAAAAATATCTTTTTCTATCGAGCCGATTATGTAATGCCTTTTTTTGCACCCTTTATCTTCACATTTCATAAGGCGTTTAATTGGTGTGGTGCGGTTCCGCTGCTTAGATATGTGGCTGGTCTTTTCGCTCGAATAACAGGTTCATACGTTTCGTCTAAGGTGATGATAACGACCGGACAAAGACATTATATAAAAGCAATTATCGCAGACAGTCGAGAGGAGGCGATTCTCAGCACTGTGCAGACTAATATCATTAGAAGGCTGGTAAATATCTCAGATATCCTTATAGGATCTGTAATGACCCCTATTAACCAGGTGCAAATGGTTGATGTAAATCCTGATAAAACTGTCCTTCTGAATATACTCAAAGAGCATGATTTTACTCGCCTGCTGGTCGTAGAAGGCCAGTCTAAAAACATCATTGGCTTTATAAACATCTATGAAGCCCTAAGCTCAACTGAGCAGTTCACTGATTTACATAATTTTATAAAGCCGATCCGAGAGCTTAACGCAAATACTACTGTAATCAATGCGATAAATTTTATGCGAAGAGAAAATCAAAAAATGATTTTGGTTATGAGGGCTGGCCATATCGGCCGGGAAAAACCAATCGGCATCGTAACAATGAAAGACCTTGTAGAAGAGCTTGTTGGTGAGCTGACCGAATGGTGAGCCGATTTCGAGGCACAAATAAAAACGAATAATGAAATGTCACCCAAAATAGTCAATATTACAGTCATCTTAATATTAATGGTACTTTGTTTTTCCATCCTGGTGAATAGTATGACCAAGACTATCGGCCGAGATGAACAAATGTACTGTACCGGCGGCGCGCTGTTAGCTCAGGGCAAAATGATTTACAGGGATTTTTCCTACCCGGCACAGTTGCCGTACCATCCCTTGCTCTACGCAGGTTTGTTCAAACTGTTCAATACAACTCACTATCTGCTTGTCGGCAGAATCGTGTCAATTATATGCGACATATTTGTTATGCTGTGTATTGTTGGTATATACCGACACATTTTTGGCTGTTTTAAGGTTTCCGGAACACTTTTGGGTTTAGCAGGCGCAATTCTGTACGTATTCAATCCTTTAGTAGATTATGCAAACGGCTACGCCTGGAATCACGACGTTGTGATATTTTGTGTCTTGCTGGCTTTTTGGCTTTTTATATCAACTGATTTCCACAAAAAATCAAGATACTGGAGGATGGCTGTCACCGGTGCTTTGCTTACATTCGCAAGCTGTATGCGGATAACTACAGCTTTGGTTCAGCTATTATTTTTTGCCGCTTTGCTAAGCCAGCCTGCTGTATCGATAAGAGATAGATTCAAAACTGCCCTACCGTTCTTGATCGCCTCCATTTTTGTATTAATTTGGCCTTTTTGGATAATAGCTCATTCACCGCGAGCATTTTTTCTAAACCTCTACTGGATACCCTATCTTTATGGCAGATGGCTGCACGAGATAGGTATGGTCTATAACAAAGGTGATTTAATTGTGAATTGTATTACCCATCCAGGCTATCTCGCGCTTCTAATAATTGCAGCTTATCTTTGCCTGGTAGCAATACGGCAGTATCTGCGCAGCATGCCTTACGGCAGTAGAATTGTTATGTCCGATCGAAGAAATTTTTTGTTAGCCGTCCTGTTGACGTTAGCATTTTTTATAATAGCTTTAATACCTCCAACAATCTGGCTGCAATACCTCGCGGTACCGGTGCCCTTTTTAATAGCCGGGTTGGTTTATCCACTCTTTTATTTAAGGAAATCCGTCAGCGAAGCTGGTACCGGCAAAAAGTTCAAAATAGCTTGTGTTCTATTGGCTGTCTGTGTCGTTGCGGCGGTTGTTTCAAATCCTGTTGTACTGTATAGGATGCCGATTCTATTTGCACCCGAATATTGGGTACCTGTCCAGATACATAATATATCAGAGGATATCGCTCATAATACTCATGAGCCAAGATTGATACTTACCTTAGCCCCCCTGTTTGCTATTGAAGGCGGCGGTGATATTTACACTGAATTATCTGCTGGTGCCATAGTTTACAGAGTCGCCGACCGTCTTTCTCCCTGGAATCGAGATATTACTCACACGGCAGGTCCAGGAATGCTTAAGAAATTGATTGAAGAGTCCCCGCCTTCAGCAGTGATACTTGGTGTAGAAATGAATTCTCTGGAAGAACCTATATTTAAAACAGCTATTCAGCCGAATGAACAAGGCTGGAAAAGAAAAGTCTATGAAAATGGACCTATCGTTTACTTCAGACGTTGATACGGGATTATTTTCCAGCGTTATCGATGATTGCTTGTGCAATGTCATTAATGGCGTCACGTGTTTTGCCATTGGCATTGTTAGCGAGAATGGAGAAAATGTAATCACCTTGTTCGGTGCTGCATACGCCTGAAAACGATTTGACGCTGCTGATGTAACCCGTTTTACCAAGAATTCTGCCCTTGTATTTTTTCCCTTTGAAATAACCAGAGATTGTGCCATCCACCCCCCCTACCGCCAGTGAGTCTTTATAAAGCTGCCAATTCTCGCTTTTATAGATACTTAATAATACTTTTGTTAAAGCATTTGCACTGAGCTTGTTTTGCTCACTTAGACCGCTGCCGTCATCGATATAAAACTGACCTGAGTCGATACCAAGCT
>Ga0315533_1003647_pt1 | contig 10015 bp, 4 predicted proteins | sample SalMarSW160130MG_FD_203081 | JGI IMG/M metagenome (GOLD analysis project Ga0315533, IMG submission 203081) | Salt marsh sediment microbial communities from the Plum Island Ecosystem LTER, Massachusetts, United States - Salt Marsh Sediment SW1601-30 ...
GACCTGGATGCCTACGTCACTAATTCCAATCAATCCAACCGGGTGTACCGGAATGACGGCAGTGGCACCTTCACCCTGGCCGGCTCTTCCGTGGAAGCTGACAATAGCGCGAGTGTCGCCCTGGGGGACCTGGATGGGGACGGCGACCTGGATGCCTACGTCACCAATTTCAATCAGGCCAACCGGGTGTACCGGAATGACGGCAGTGGCACCTTCTCCCTGGGCAGCTCTTCCGCGGAGACTGACCAGAGCTTTGATGTCGCCCTGGGAGACCTGGATGGGGACGGCGACCTGGATGCCTACGTCACCAATGTCAACAATCAGGCCAACCGGGTATACCGGAATGACGGAAGCGGCACCTTCACCCTGGGCAGCTCTTCCGCGGAAACTGATGATAGCGTGGGTGTTGCCCTGGCAGACCTGGACGGGGACGGCGACCTGGATGCCTACGTCACCAATGTCAACAATCAGGCCAACCGGGTGTACCGTAATAACGGCAGCGGCACCTTTACCGATAGCGGGCAGTCGCTGGGCAGTTCGTGGAGCGTGGGTGTTGCCCTGGGAGACCTGGACGGGGACGGCGACCTGGATGCTTTCGTTATCAATAGCAACGATCAGGCCAACCGGGTGTATCGGAACGACATCATCCATCGCAGCGCTCTCTTCCCCGCGCAGTCTGTGGTCTCCAACGCCGCCGATTCTGCGCGGTCTGTCCATGCTGCCGACGTGGACGGCGACGGTGACATTGACCTCATGTCCGCTTCAGCCAATGACAACAAAATTGCCTGGTATGAGAACGACGGCAGCCAGAACTTCACTCCCCACGACGTCACCACCGCCGCCAGTGGCGCCAATTCTGTTCATGCCGCAGATGTTGATGGCGATGGCGATATCGACCTTACCGCCACTCTATGGGTTTCCGGCAAAGTAGTCTGGTACGAAAATACCGCCGGGGACGGCTCCGTCTGGACCGCCCAAGATGTCTCCGCCTCAGCCACCGGGGTCTGGTCAGTCTATACCGCAGACGTAGATGGTGATGGGGACACTGACCTGATGGCGGCTTTAGCGGGTAGTAACAAAATAGTCTGGTACAAAAACACGGCCGGGGATGGCTCCGCCTGGACCGCCCACGACGTTGGCTCCCCCGGTTCTCCACGGTCAGTATATGCCGCCGATATGGACGGCGACGGTAACATAGACCTCATGTCCGCTTCAGCCAGTGACAACAAGATAGCCTGGTACGAAAACACCGCCGGGGACGGCTCCGCCTGGACCGCCCACGATGTCTCCACTACTGCTATTGATGCCTCTTCTGTTTATGCCGCCGATGTAGACGGTGACGGGGATATCGACCTGATGTCTGCCTCAGAGATTGACAAGATAGCCTGGTATGAGAACACCAATGGAATCGGCACCGCCTGGACGGAGCACGCTGTTTACCTCGCGGCACTTGTTCCCGAGTCGGTGTATGCTGCAGATTTGGATGGCGACGGGGATATCGACCTGATGTCCGCTTCAGCAGATGACGACAAGATAGCCTGGTATGAGAACACTGCCGGGGACGGCTCCGCTTGGACGACCCATATCGTCACCACTTCTGCCGATAATGCACTGTCAGTATACGCCGCTGATGTTGACGGAGATGGTGATGTTGACCTGATGTCTGCCTCCTCATGGGACGACAAGATAGCCTGGTATGAGAACCGGGGAGGGCAGTTTGCCCTGGCAACCACGGACACAGCCCCGGCTAGCCTTGACCAGGGGCAGACCGATGACCTGCTCAAAGTCACCACCACCCACAAAGGACGCACCGGCGACGCCGATATGGAACTGACTACCCTGGAGCTGCTGTTTGAGGAAAGCGCCGGAGACAACCTGACCACCGCCGAAGCCAACGCCATTATTGAGAACCTCTTCATCTACCTCGACGACGGCTCGGGCGTCTTTGAAGCGGGGAGCGATACCCTGGTGACTACCGTTGCCGACCTTTCACTCACCGCCGGCATACAGACGGTAACCCTTACCGACGGCGATGCCAATGTGCAGGTGGCTTACGGCACGCCGAAGACCTATTTCGTGGTAGCTGAGCTTACCACGGATGCCGCCAGCCAGACACCCAGCCAGTTCCGCATCACCCACCTCACCGCGTCGAGCAGCACCGCGGAAGACCGCAATTATGACCTTCCTCTGACCCTGGAGTACGCGGCAAATGTACCCTCCGGCGTGTTGACCGCCATCATTCCACCGGATATAAACCTCAAACAAAGCGCGACGGATATCGCCGACGGCGGCAGCTACGATTTCGGCGGTCAACAGACGAACACGAACACCGACGTCACCTTCACTATCCAGAATACCGGGGGGGGAGAGCTTAACCCTGACCACGCCCATCACCCTCGGCGGCGCCGATAGCGACCAGTTCAGCATTCAGGCGCAGCCGACATCACCCGTGGCCGCCTCGGGCAGCACCACCTTTATCGTGCGCTTTACGCCAACATCAGCCAGCGCCAAGACAGCTACGATATCCATTGCCAATAATGACGCTGATGAAAACCCCTACGATTTAACCGTACAGGGTACCGGGTTTCTGCCGGCTACCACGGGTGGCGGCGGTGGGGGTGGTTCCGAATATCAGTATGACTATATAGATATACCGGAAGAAAGGCATATACTGGTTACCGATTACTCCGGCAAAGTATATAAGTCGGTAGAAGCAACCTCCTCTGATGGTATGCTTACTATTTACATCCCCGAAGGTACTTTGATTAAGTATGAAAACGGGCAAGGATTACACAACCTGGAGGTAAACGTAAGCGATAACCCTCCGCCACCCCCCGAAGGGGCGAATATCATCGGTCTGCCTTACAATTTTGAGCCTGATGGGGCTACCTTCGACCCGCCGATTACATTAACCTTTACTTATGACCCCGGGGACTTGCCTGAAGGAGTAGACGAAGGAGCTCTTGTCCTGGCCTTCTATGACGAAGAAACCGGGGTATGGGTTGAGCTTGATTGCATCTGCGACCCTGATACCCACTGCATAATTGCCTGCGTCTCTCATTTTACCCAATTTGCTATCCTCGGCAAGGAGGTAATATTGCCAGCCTCTTTCTCACTATCCAACCTTACGGTGGTACCGTCGGAGGCAGAGCCGGATGAAGCCGTGACTGTAACCGTAGAAGTAGCCAATACAGGTGGTATGGCAGGGGACTATAGCCTGGTACTTCAAATTGACGGGGCAGAGTTAGAGACTAAAAACGTGGCTGTAAATGCCGGCGATGTAGCTACCGTTAGCTTCACGGTCAACCGGGAAGAGCCGGGGACCTATACCGTGAGTGTTAATGGTATTACCGCCAGCTATGATGTTGCTAAACCCGCCCCGGCACCCGAACCCGAGCCCGCACCTGCGCCAACTAAAGCAGCAACAACAGCAACAACACCATCGGAACCAGCAGTCCCAACATCCCCTGCACCCGAGCCGCTGCCACCCGAATCTGAATCAGGCACGAACTGGATACTCATCGGAGTGCTCGCGGCTATAGCGGCAGTGCTGATTGCTTATATAATATATAAATTCGTTAACAGAAGAGATTAGACCTGCTCTATAGTCCTTCTAAGACTCTTTTAAAGTATTAGCGACAGATGTTATCAACGAAGGTCACTTATAACTAGCAGTTCATGTTACGATGAAAACACAGACATGCCGATGTTTGTCCAGTGGTAAATACAGTTCATAAATACAAAAACGTTTATCTCTTGAAATTAATCGCATATGCTCGCCTCCGTTCGAGAAGGAGTGATATCCTACGGTAAGATGGAGATGAAGCCTGCTCGATCTCCCCATCCACGATTCGTCAGAATTCTTTTTCGTATAGAATTTCTGATATAAGGAACTAACCTGTTAACGTGAAACCCAACTTAAAAGTTCCACCTATCGTACAGTACCGCCCACGTTACTGGACTTGAACCTATCCCTCTTGAACTTTCTTGATATGTCACATTTCATCTTGTATATTATTCTGAAGCTAACAGATGCATTTTCAGGGTATAGGGCATAAGATGACACTAACGGGTTCCGGTGAGGTGCACAATTCATTTACAGCATAGGATAGCTCGTGGTCTTGACAAAAGAACATTTGTTCTATATAATTGTTTTTACCTGTCTTTACCGAGGTGAACCGTGAGAATTCTTTGTATACTGTTACCAAACTTCCCCTTGAGGTGCGAAGTACGGAGAAATCCGGCTCTTGAAGGCCATCCGGCGGTAGTTACGTATACATCAGGTTCGTGTAAGCTGGTCATGGACTGGTCTCCCGAGCTTGAAGGCTTGCAGCACGACATACCCCTCCAGCAGGCCCTGGCCCGGTACGGTGATGTCGAGTTACTCCAGGCTGACATTCCCTGCTACCGGACTATCTTCAGCGAGCTGCTGGACGCGCTGGAAGAAAAAAGCCCCCTGGTTGAAGGCCCTGACCTGGGGTGCGTTTACATCGGCGTGGACGGACTGCAGCTGCTTTACCCGGACGACGATGCCCTTTTGAAAGCCATACGGGAAGCCATCCCTGAGACTTTCACGTCTCAGATTGGAATAGCCGGGAACAAATTCCTGGCGTATCTGGCCGCCCGCCGAAGCCCTCCCGGCGGGCACCGGATATTGTCCGGCGATGTTGCCCGTTTCCTCAGGGACCTCTCCTGCGATGTCCTGCCGGTATCGCCGAAGAGCCGGAGCAAGCTGCACGATTTCGGCATGCATACCCTCGGGCAGCTGGCGGCCCTGCCCCCCGGCCCGGTTCAGTCGCAGTTCGGCCCCGAGGGCAGGAGGATATGGGAACTCGCCAGGGGCATCGACGATACGCCCCTGTACCCCCGGTTTATGGAAAAAGCCATCGATGAGAGCACCACGCTGTCTTCGGTGACGGTCTCACTGGAGGCCATAGTGGTAGCGATGGAGTTGCTGCTTGTCCGGGTCTTTGCGAATATCGGTCGCAATGGACTGGGCATCCGCAGCCTTACCCTGTGGACCCGGACCTGGAGCGCGGAGAGCTGGGAGCGGACCATCCAGTTTAAAGAGTCGGCTATGGACATGAGAACCGCCGTATCCCGCGTTAAGCGCGTCCTGGAGGACTATCCCCAGCCCGGGCCGGTGGAGCAGATAGGCATGAGGATTAACCGGCTGGGCTACCCGCGCGGACGGCAGAAAAGCCTTTTCTCCGAACTCAGGGCTAAAGACCACCTCATAGAAGACATTAAACAGCTGGAGCTGAGACTGGGCAACCCGCAGGTGTACAAAGTAAAGGAAGTCGAGCCATGGTCGAGGATACCGGAAAGGCGCTACGCGCTGACACCTACCGGCCGGTAAACGCCCCGGAGTCGGTACGGGTGGAAGAAGACGCCTCCGGCCTTCCGCTGGCGGTCAGGACAAAACGACGGCAGGTCGTGGCGGCGGTCGAGGACCGGTGGCGCATCGACGATGAGTGGTGGCGCAGCGAGCCGGTAGTACGCCTCTATTACACCGTCCGTCTCGCCTCGGGTCAGCGGCTGGTGCTCTACAAGGACCTGAACGATTCCGGCTGGTACCGCCAGTCATACTAGGATACGACCATGAGTTACGCCGAGCTTCACTGCCACAGTTATTATTCGTTTCATGACGGCGCCTCCTCGCTGGAGGAGTTGCTCCTGCGGGCGAAGGAGCTGGGTTACCGCGCCCTGGCCGTAACCGACCACGATAACCTGTGCGGGGCGATGCGCTTTGCCCAGCTGGCCGATTCGCTGGGGATGCGGGGCATCATCGGCGCGGAGGTAACGCTGAAAGGCGGCTACCACATCACTCTGTTAGCTAAAGATAGAAAAGGCTATGCTAACCTCTGCCGCCTCATTACCGCCGCCCATGCCTCCGGCGAGCGTAACGAACCCGAGCTGCCGCAGGAACTCCTGCCGGAACATGCATCGGGGCTGATTGCGCTGTCCGGCTGCCCACGGGGGGAGCTGTCACAACTGCTGGCGAAGTCACGCTTTGCCGAGGCGCGCAATCTGATTCAGCAGTACCTGGAGTGGTTCGGTCGGGACAACTACTATCTGGAACTCCAGCATAACCTGGCGTTTGGGGATACGGAGCGCGTGAAAGCCCTGTTGAAACTGGTCCAGGAAACGGGCGCCCAGGTAGCGGCTACAGGCAACGTCCACTACCATGCCCGCGAAAGGCACCAACTCCAGGACTGCCTGGTGGCCGTCAAGAACTGCAAAAGCCTGGAGGAAACGCACCGGGAACGCCGCCCCAACTCCGAGTTCTACCTGAGACCGCAGTCGGAACTGGAGAGTCTTTTTCGGGAATACCCCGAAGCTCTGGCTAACACCCTGGAAATCGCCGGGCGCTGCATCCTGGATTTAACAAAAGACCTCGGCTACGCCTTCCCCGACTACCCGGCGCCGGAAGGCCATACCCCGGAGAGCTACCTGGAAAAGCTGTGCCATGAGGCGGCGGTGCGGCGCTACGGGGCTATTACTCCTGAAGTAAAACAGCGGCTGGAAGAGGAGTTCCGGCTGATTAACAAGTATAACTTGGCGGGCTTCCTCCTGCTCTACCACGAGGTCATCAAGCTGGGGCGGGAGGTGATGATAGACCAGGGCCTGAGCGACCCCTCGCTGTCTGTGGAGGAGAACCCGCCGGGGAGAGGGCGCGGCTCATCGGTAGCCCTGCTGGTGGGCTACCTCATCGGGCTTTCCCACATCGACCCTCTCAAGTACAACCTCTCGCTGGAGCGGTTCCTCCCCGATGACCTCATGACCAACGTGCCGGATATCGACCTCGATTTCCCCCGCAGCATCCGGGAAGACCTCATCCTGCGGACGCATCAAAAGTGGGGCTGGGAGCATGCCGCCCTGACCGGCACCATCGCCACCTATCAAATCAAGGGGGCCGTAAGGGACTTGGGCAAGGCACTGGGCCTGCCTGAGACGGAAATCGACCAGCTTGCCAAGCTGGTCGACTGGGGCAGCGCCCGAAAACTGGAAAAGAAGATGCAGAAGATGCCCAATTTCAAGGATAAAATAGACGCCCCGGTCTGGCGGGACCTGGTAAGGCTGGCCGCAGAGCTGGACGGCTTCCCCAAGTACATGGGACAGCACCCCGGCGGCATGATTCTCTCTTCCAGCCACCTCATCGATATCGTCCCCGTGCAGAGGGGCGCCATCGAGGGACGCTACGTCTGCCAGTGGGACAAGGACAGCATCGACGACGCCGGTTTCGTCAAGATTGATTTCCTAGCCTTGGGGGCTCTATCCCAGCTCCAGGAGGCAATCGAGCTCATCAAAGAACGTACCGGGAAGCGCATCGATATGTCGCGTATCGACTTCGAGGATACCGCCGTTTACGACATGCTCTGCAAGGGAGATACCATCGGCATTTTCCAGGTGGAATCGGCGGCTCAGATGCAGACCATCACCCGGCTCAGACCGAGAAACCTGCTGGACATGGCCCACGAGGTTGGGGCGGTGAGGCCGGGGGTGGGCGTCAACCACGGCGTGCAGGAATACCTGGCCCGGCGCAGCAAGAGAAAGCCGGTGACCTACGATTGTCCCTTGGAAAAGCGGGCGCTGGAGCGCACACTGGGAGTTGTCCTGTTTCAGGACCAGGTAAACCAACTGGCGATAGATGTTGCTGGGTTCGCCCCCAGCGAGGCCGACCGCCTGCGCCGCGCCTTCGGCCGGAGGCACAACGAGGAACTCATCGAGCAGTACCGGCAGAAGTTCCTCGAAGGAGCGAAAAGCAAGGGCGTCAGCGAGGCGGCGGCGGAGAGGGTCTTCAAAAAGTTCAACGGCCTCTACATGTTCCCGGAGTCCCATGCCTTCGCCTTCGGGGTGACGGCCTACCAGGCGGCTTGGCTGAAGTTCCATTACGCCCTGGAGTTCTTCGTGGCTATCTTCAACCAACAGCCCATGGGCTTCTATAACCTGGAAACGCTGAAGGAAGATGCCAAGCGACACGGGATACCCGTGCTGAACCCCGATATCAACAAGAGCCGTGCCAGGTGCACCATAGAAAGCGGCGCCCTGCGTCTCGGGTTCCGGAACGTCACGGGGTTAGGGGAGGCTTCCACCGGGGCCATAGAGGCAGGCAGGGGAAAAGGGGACTTTAAGACTATAGGGGACTTCCTGGAGCGCACCGGCGTGCTGGAGGAGGTAGCCCTCAACCTGGCCGGGGCCGGGGCCTTCGACAGCCTTGAGCCGAACCGGAGGAAAGTTAAATGGGAAATCGGCCTCAGGTACCGACCCGTCAATTTTCAGCTCCCCCTGCCGCTCCCCGTGGAGCATGACCTGGTGGAGCTGGAGGCCCCCGGCGAATGGGAGCGCATGAAGGAGGAGTACAACGTGCTCAGCCTCTTCCCTGCCGGACACATCATGGCCCGGCTGCGCTCCCGCTTCAACGGCGGTTTCTGCTGTAGTAAAGATATTGAGAAGCTAAGTGATGGTGCTGAGGTGATTGCCGCTGGACTGGTCATCCGCCGCCAGAGACCGCAGGGCAAAGTGGTGTATGTCACCCTGGAGGATGAGTTCGGCCATATTCCGTGCATGGCCTTCTCAAAAGTGTACGAACAATACGAGCATCAATTCAAATCGCCCTTCTTGATAGTAAAAGGCAGGCTCTCGCGTCGTGAGGGAACTCATAACGTGGTCATAAATCAGGTGAAACCGTTCAGCGCACTGGAAAAGTTTCCGCAATCGAAAGACTGGAGATAATGACGGTTTCGTTAAGCGTAGCTTAAGTTATGCTGCACAAAACATCTTCTTGTTGAGTCTCCCGGTGGCTTCGACAGGGATGAAGAGATAGATTTCTATTAGGCATCAAAGCAATCGATGGCAGTCTTTAAGTCGAGGAACATAATGCCCTTATTTTCTTCTCTAATCGTGCTGCTTTCTTCCGTGTCCTCCATAATCGCTTCGACAACATACCGCAAGACCTCAGGTTGCTTGTAGCCTCCGATGATTTTTCTGGTCGCTTCCTCAAAGCCAGCCTCGGTCTCGCCTCGAAGGTATTCTGCCATCTCGAGGTTACCAGCTTCCGCCTTATCAAGTATCTTCTCGGTGACCTTCGGCAGAGGTCGAGTCCCTTGTAACATTATCTGCCACACGACCACTCCCAGAAAAAGCAGAACCTCTCGCTCATCCTGGTTAAAAATGTCGGTATCAACCGCCATTAGATATGCCAGAACCACCGGCTGTTCTTTCGACATACGGTTAACCAGCTTCTGGGCATCTTTTGCTGATTGACCAGCAATCCTTTGCCAGGTTCTCTCCACCACGTCTGCTGAGATTGAATTCTTAGCGATGGACGATGAGCCGGATTCCTGGTTCATTTTCTTCTCCCAGTCACTGGTAAATCCCTCAACTTCCGGGGATAATTCCTGCTGGTTATCTTGCATCCACTCCTCAAAGCCGGATCCATAATAATGTTCCTGGTCGAAAAGAGTTTCAATGCGTTCATAGATACGGTCCAATATCCTCTGGCGACGTTTTTTTTCTTCATGATTAGCGTCAGCCGCGACATGTTCTTCGAGTTCTTCAAATTCCTCCAGGGTTGCTCGAATAACAATACCGCCATGAGCAATAATAGCCCCATAAAGCAAGCATTCGCATTCGGGGCTGAGGACAAGACTACGCTTGAGCTCCTGAAGTTCATCCTCGGTCAGTATTAGCTCATGGAATTCCTGTTGGGATTGACGTTCAGTCACCCATTTGCTCAAGTTCCAGGATGTGCCTTCCCAGTTACTTATCTCCCCCTGGTCGTCACACCGGCTACAATGCCAGGATATGGCGCCTGAAACTCTGTCCCGGCAGATTTGGAGGTGTCCAGGACATTGTGTCCTGCCCGGACGTCTCCGACAAAAGAGGGCGGCCTCGCTCAACTTGTCCGCAGGAGAGACCGAGGCGGCCGATACGATGGCACCAAAGAACTGAGCCATTCTCCTTGCCGGCTCGTGTGAAGGACCGGATGGAATACCTTCAAAATGAGTCATAT
>Ga0315533_1003651_pt1 | contig 10011 bp, 8 predicted proteins | sample SalMarSW160130MG_FD_203081 | JGI IMG/M metagenome (GOLD analysis project Ga0315533, IMG submission 203081) | Salt marsh sediment microbial communities from the Plum Island Ecosystem LTER, Massachusetts, United States - Salt Marsh Sediment SW1601-30 ...
TCGTTTGTTGGGTGGGTTGACTGAAGCAATAAACATGTGCTTTTGGCTTCACAAGGAATTGCTGCGGAGAAGCTTATGAGAAAACCCCGAAGTTTGAGAGTTATTTTTCCTTGACATTATTCTCTTAATAACTCAAACCGACCGATTTGTAGCAAATGTTAAATGTAAGTCGATTTCTGACAATATGTTATGTTTCTCATAAAATATCATAAAACAGCCATCCGCCGGCAGGCGGATTCCGCAATTTTGCATTTTGCACTTTGATTTTTGCATTTTCAAACTGGCCATCGGTCAGTTTGAGTTAATAAGATACATTGTGATTTAAGAAGAGGGTGAGAAGGCTTCTTTTTTCCCGCTGAGCTTTCCCCCCAGAAAAAATGAGTTTGATTTCTACTCTGACCAGAGAAGAGAGTGATGAAGAGGTTTCTAATTGCCATTTCGGTAACAGCTGTAACATTATTTAACAGTTCTGTAAATGCCTACGTAGATTTCAACGACGGGGGTCATCACATTATTAATTATACCATAAATGACTATGTTAATGTAGACTTGTATACTCCCGGAGTAGGAACTCAAGTCGAACTTGTTAATGGAGGTTATATAGAATTTGATATATTGGCACACGAGGATTGCCAAATCTCTGTTTCCGGAGGCCAGCTTGCCGGAAGTTTACGTGCATATGACAATACATACGCTGTTGTTTCCGAAGGCCAAGTCGGCAGTTACATAACGGCTTTTGATAACAGTAATGTGTTTTTTACCGGTGGTTCCTGCTCTACTCTCGCCGCTTACAACGAGGGTTGCTTAACGGTCTCAGGAGGTGTTATAGATGATATTATTTATGCAGGGCGTTCTTTTGCCATTTGGGATGCAAGTTTAATTACATTTGAAGGAACGAGCTTTGCTATAAATGGCCAGCCGGTTACGTATGGTGATTTTGCGAGTGATTATGCTACCGCAGGTTCCGGTTACTTATATGGGACACTTACCGGAACCCTAACAAATGGTGATACATTGAATAATGTTTTTAATATCTACGATGATTCTGACATAACTTTTGTACCCGAACCTTCCACGCTCTTACTGCTCGGCTTAGGTGCGGTGATGTTGAGAAGAAAACGCAATTAGGCCAGCCCGCATATTCTCACAAATTCTGGGGACACCATATCTTTTTTTCTCTTAATATCTCACTCTCACGCCGCAACACGAAATTTAAGTCAAACGAAAGTTCAAAACAGACCCTGTACCCGCGAAGGTGGGTATAATAAATCGAAAACTCCCCCGATACGCTATACGAAATACGCAACACGCATCACACACCTACATCCTCATATTGAAACACGTCTTCTATTCGCATATCGAAGACCCTCGCTATTCTAAACGCCAGGGTAAGTGACGGCGAGTAATTGCCTGCCTCGATTGCAATGATTGTCTGACGGGTAACGCCTACTTTATCTGCTAACTGCTGCTGCGTCATCTGGCCATTCTCAAACCGCAACCTGCGGACATTATTTTTAATGTTGTTACTTGCCATTATCACTTGGCTATATTTAATCCCCCGAATTTATTCGAGGGTTCATAAACTTCTTCGCAAAGCGATTCCGCAATTTTGCACTTTGCATTTTAATTTTTAAGCTCACTTCTCTTTCCCTCCCCAGCCGTACTCCTCAAGAATTACTATTGATTGCACCAGTGTAGTAATAATTAACCCTCCTATTACCATAGCCGGTAGTATCTTTACTGAAATAACACCTTTCGGCCCGAGAACAAAAAATGGAATCATAGCCGCGACAACAAAAAGTACCCAGAATGTAATATATGCAGCCAGCAAGGCCCTCTTTTGAATTACAAGGTCACGTTCATCAAAGCCGACTTTGCCTTTTTCCTTTCTGAATATTAGGGGCGACAATCCTATAAGCCCGCAAAAACCCATTAAGCCGGAACCGCCAAGTGCTCTATGCATCGGCAAACCAACCACAAAGTACAGCAAGCCCACCGCTGTTACACTAAGGATTAGAGCTATCAATATCACAATCAAACTAAACCATGCTATTTTCTGTTGTCTGTTCATAACACTTCCCCTTCCCCAACAGCCGCTACCTTCTATCTTCTACTTTCCACTCTCTACTCTCTATTTTCTATCGTTTGCTCTCTATGTTTTCAAATGTAAAGGACACTTTACATTTTGTCAAGTAAATTTTACATATTTTTGTAGGTTTTTTAAACGTGCGAGGTGGGGTTGAACAGACTGGCCATTTATGCAAAGACGTGTCAAAAACGTCCTCAAAAGTCGCAATTTTTCGCAAAATTTCGCATTTTTTCCCCCGATTTTCACCAATTTTTGCATTTTTCTGCAGTTTTTCTCACTTTTTCACCATTTTTTTCCTGCCTATCTTACCCAAGCCACCCAAACAGACCTGCCCAATCTCGGCAGGCCGGGAATAGTAAAATAGTTTCAAAAAAGGACTTGACTTTTCAAACAAACGTTTTATACTTTAGTTTGAAACAACTGTTTAAGGAGTTTAGTATAATGACTTCAAATAACAATATCTCAACTGACAATACCAGCGGAAGTGTCCAGAATCGGCTTCTTGACGCTGCGGAAGCGTTTTTTTGTGAAAAGGGCTTTGAGGGCACAAGCATACGCGACATCACCTCGCAGGCCAAATGCAACGTCGCCGCTGTGAACTATCATTTTGGCGGGAAGGAAAAACTGTATTTTGAGGTCTTTCGCCACCATCTGACCGCATTGCGCGACACCCGCATCGCCGGCATCAATAAGGTAATGTCGCAAGGCAAAGATGAGGTTACATTAGAGCAGTTGCTTCGTGCATTCGCAATGGCCTTTGTCGAGCCGCTACTCGACGAAAGTCACGGCCGACGGCTTATGAAGCTGATGATTCGTGAAATGCTCGACCCCCATCTGCCGAAAAAAATGTTCGCAGATGAAGTGGCCATACCGACTTTAACGGCATTTGGAGAAGCTATGGCAAGGGTTTGTCCGGGGCTGGGACAAAAGCAAACTGTGATGTCTATGATTTCGGTCATCGGGCAGTTATTGCAGGTTGTTCACCTTAGCAAAATGTTTGGCGATGAGGAAGGTGTCGGATTGCCGGTGCCGGGCCTTGTTGAGATGGTGGACCATATTGTTGATTTTTCCGCTGCGGGAATCCGGGCGGCTGTTGAAAGCAAATAAAATGAACAAATCATAAAATAAGTAAGGTAATATTATAAGCGGCATTGAATGGTTTGTTGAAAAGGGCTACTGGTAACGTGTTTAGTGAGCGAAAGTTATGATTCTTACGAGCCGTAAGATTGTTCCGTATATCTCTGGTGTGCTGATAATTTTGCAATTGGCCGGATGTGTCAGCAGCGAGCGGTTTTACGAAGAGGCCGCTTTGTCCAGAGATGTTGCGTACCGCCAGTGGATAAGCCGCAAACAATACCAGCAGCAATCACAGATACGGATTAGCGGCGAGCTAAGTATAGAAGACTGCTTGAAGCTGACAGTCGTCAACAATAAAACGTTACAGCGTGTCTTCGAGGAAAAGCAGATTGCCCGCGGAGAGCAGTTGAAATCGTACTCGGCGATTTTGCCCTCCGTTGGGCTTTCAGGCAGCTATACGCGACTGGATGAGGTTGCATCCTTTGATGTCGGCGGAGGGACGGTCTCTTTTGGCGACCTCGATAACTACTCGGCAGGGCTTAGTGTTACCCAGCCGATTTTTGCCGGCGGCTCAATACCAGCCAGGATAAACGCCGGCACGTTGACCTCGTTACTTGCCGACCAGACGGTTCGAGCAGCGGTTCAGGATGTGATTTATACGGCCAGATACGGCTATTATGATGTCCTGCTTAATCAGCATTTATGTCAGATAAGCGCCGATGCCGTCAGGTCAGCTCAGGCCCACCTCGATAGTGTCCGGCAGAGACGCACCGGCGGTGTCGCCTCCGATTTTGATGTTCTCCGAGCAGAGGTGGAGCTGTCGAACTTTCAGGCGGAATTGATACAGAATAAAAATGCCATCAATATCGCAAAGGCAAAGCTGCTCAAGGCAATGGGTATCTCGCAGGATAGCGACTTCGTTCTTTCGGATGAATTGACCTACATCTCGTCGAAAGTGCCGATGGAACAGGCGGTTGAGGCGGCTTTCCGCAATCGGCCTGATTTGTTCGGGCGACAGCTCGATATAAAGCTGCAGCAGGAGTTGCTTGATATTGCACGCAGCAGATTCTGGCCGATTATCGGCGGATTTTATGACAATATCTGGTCAAGACCCGACCCGCATAGAAGTATGGAGATTGAATGGGGACACGCCTGGCAGGCCGGCGTTACAGCGACGCTGCCCCTGTTTGACGGCCTGTCTCGCGAAGGCGAGGTCGTCCAGCAGAAAGCACGCCTTAAACAATCGCAGATAGATTTAATCGACGCCGAAGAGACCGCCTTGTTCGAATTGACCAAGGCACAATTAAGCATCGAGAACGCCGAGGAGTTTGTCGATTCGCAACGGCTGAACCTTACCAGGGCAGAGGAAGGAAGCCGTCTTGCCGACGTCGGTTACAAAGAAGGTATAAATACACAGGTTGAGGTAATCGATGCCGAATCTGCTTTGACCAAGGCGAAATCGCTTTATTACCAGGCGATTTATTCACACATAATCGCTAAACTGGATTTGCAGAAGGCAATGGGAACATTGGCAACCGCAGCCGGCACAGAGTCAGCGGAACAAAGAATTTCGAATTATGAAAAGCAGAGGCAGAGATAATGAGGGCAAATAAAAAGGTTGTATATTGGGCGGTAGTGTTTGTGCTGGTGTTTGTTACCTTCTGGTTCGGCTATGTTCACCAGCCGGCACAGAAACCGCAGGAGCAAAGCGCTGTCCCTGTTGAGGTGGAAACCGTCGGTGTCAGCTCGATAGAGGAAACGATGGAGCTGACCGGCTGGATAAAGGCGGAAAAGACGGTAGATGTGAAATCTAAGATACCGGGCAGGGTCGAGTCTTTGCAGACTGTTTTGGATGACGGTGGCTTGATTGCCGTTGAAGAGGGGCTGGCGGTCAGAAAAGCCCAGCAGATTGCACTTATTGACAGGGATATTTACCTGGCGCAGCTCGCTGCTGCAACAGCTAACGTTAAGGCCGCAGAGGTCGAATTGGCCGACGCCGAGCGGGAAAAGAAACGCATCATCGCCTTATACGAAGGCGGCTCAGCCACAGAGCAAAGCAAAGACAAGGCCGTAACCGCTGCCGAATTGGCAAAGGCGAGATTGAATTCGGCCAAGGCGGCGCTTGAGCTTGCTGAAATAAACTTGAGAGAATCAAAACTCATCTCTCCGATTGACGGAATAGTTACAGCAAGACATATCGACGAAGGTAATCTGATAAAGGCGGGGGACACGATTGTTACAGTGGCCTCTATGAAGACGGTAAAGCTAATCGTCGCCGCTGCTGAAAGATACGCAGGCAAAATCGCGGTCGGCACGCCTGTAAGAATCGAAGTTGACGCATTTGCCGGAAGGATATTCGAGGCAAAAGTATATTCAATCTATCCTGTTCTTGATGAACAGACCCACACGGTGCAGGTCGAGATACGCATCAGCAATGATGAGCTGCTTTTAAAACCCGGTATGTTCGCAAGCGTAACCCTGGTTACCCGGCGTAAAGACGATGTGGTGGTTATTCCTCGTGATGTTGTTCTTGGCGGCAAGATTGATAGACCCTATGTATATGTAGTGGAAGACGGTATCGCACACAAGCGTTTTGTGGATGTTGGCATAACCCAGGCCGCAAGATATGAAATAACCGACGGCTTAAAAGCGGGCGAGACGCTTGTAGTCAACGGAATGAATTATCTTACCGACACGACAGCCGTAGAGGTTGTGCGGATGGAGGATATAAAGTGAGACTTGCACAGCTTTCCGTAAACAGGCCTGTGACCACGCTGATGATATTTGTTGCGATGGTGGTTTTGGGGCTTGTATCGCTGTCGATGCTGGGCCTGGATTTGATGCCGGATTTTGAGATACCGGCCGTCTCCGTTATTACAGCTTATGAGGGGGCAGGCCCTGAAGAGGTAGAGACGCTTTTAACCGAGCCGATTGAAGATACTCTCAGCACCATCTCCGGTGTTGACGAGGTGATTTCAGTTTCCAAAGAAGGAATTTCGGCGGTTACGCTGAAGTTTGACTGGGGCGAAAAAATAGATGAATCTATCAACGATGTGCGCGAAAAGCTCGACCTGATTAGAGAACGGCTGCCGGAAGAGGCGGAGAATCCCATTATCTTTAAATTCGACCTTGATATGATGCCCATTATGATTATTGCTGTTACAGCCGAGGACAGTTACCCCGATTTGCAGGATATAGTTGATGACGAGATAATCGACCCGCTCAAGCGAGTTAAGGGTGTTGCTGCGGCCACTCCTCGCGGCGGATTGGAACGGCAGATTCGAGTCGATATTGACCGTGACAAGCTGACGGCTTTGAACCTGTCGGTTACGCAGATAAACTCGGTCCTTGCCGCTCAAAACGTCAGCACACCAGGCGGCAATTTGAAGATGGGCTATAAGGACTACCTTTTGCGCACGCCGGAGGAGTTTTCGAGTCCGCAGCAGGTTGCAGAGGTGGAAGTTACCCGCCGCAACGGCATACCTATTAGGTTGAAAGATGTCGCTGATGTCAGGGATTTCTTCAGAGAAAGGACGATTGACGTGCGATTGAACCGCCGCAGGGGAATGGCGGTATTTATCCAGAAACAGAGCGGCGAGAATACGGTCGAGGTGGCCGGAAGGGTCAGAGCAAAGCTTGAGGATATAAAAAAGAATCTCCCCCCCGATGTTAAACCCAAAATTGTTATAGATAATTCCGAGTTTATCCTCGCATCGGTGGCGAATCTGCGAGGTACGGTCCTGTGGGCGGTGTTTTTTGTCTTTATAGTCTTGCTGTTTTTCCTCCAGGACTTCCGTGCCAGTCTCATAGTTGCTGTTGCAATCCCAACGTCGCTTATTATCACATTTTTGCTGATGTGGTTGCTCGATTACACCATCAATACCGATTCACTGGCCAGCTTGGCTGTTGCCGTTGGCCTTGTGGTTGATAATGCCGTTGTTGTTGTTGACAACATTCACCGCCACCGCCGCAGAGGTGAAAGACCGAGAGAGGGGGCAATTTTCGGGGCAAATGAAGTGGGCGTAGCTGTAATTGCCTCGACGTTGACGACTGTTTCTATTTTTGCACCGATTATATTTGTCGGCGGCATAGCGGCGATTATATTCGGCCAGTTCGCCGCTATCGTTACGATGGCGCTGGTGGCCTCGCTGTTCACCGCCCTTATGCTCGTGCCGATGCTGTGTTCGAGATTCCTTAAGATACGCGATGTGGGCCCCTCGAAATCGCCGTTAGACTTCTTCTATAACTGGGGCGAAAAATTTCTGACAGCACTGGAAGAGCTGTACGTTAAGTTTCTGAACTGGGTGCTGGAAAATCGCAAAACAGTTTTTATCTCCTGTGTTGTTTTGTTTATCTGGAGCATCGGGGTTGTCAAGTTTATCGGCACCGAGTTTTTCCCCCAGCAGGACCAGAATCGTCTGATGGCGGATTTGGAGCTGCCGATAGGAACCCGGTACGAGCGCACCGGAATAGTTGCCCAGCAGGTCCAAAAGATAGTAGAAGAAAATGTCCCCGAAAGACGCGACAGTTTCGCACGTTGGGGGGTTTGGGGAAAAGCGGAAGGCGGCCAGTTCGTTACGGAGGAAGAGACCTATAAGGGGATTGTATATGTCAGTTTGAAATCCAAAAGACAGCGAGAGGCCTCGCCGGCCGATATAATAAAACGGCTCCGCAAGATTACAGCCAACATACCCGGCGCTGTTATTCGATATAGCGCCGAAGACCCGATTGAAGCGATGATATTCGGCGGTGCCGGAAAGCTGGCCGTCGAGCTTTACGGCCATAATATGAACGAGGCCAGGGCATACGCAGAAGCGGTCAAATCTGCTATGGCCGGCGTCGAAGGCGTCGAGGATATTCAAATCAGCAGAAAGGAGGAAAAGCCCGAACTTAAAGTCATTATCGACCGCCGGAAGGCCTCGAAGCTGGGACTCGATGTCCAGACCATCGGTAAAACGATAGAGACTCTTTTCGCCGGCAGCACCGCAACCAGATTCCGCCAGGGCGGAAATGAATACGACATAGAAGTTCGCTTGCGCCCCGAGGATAGAGAGAGAATTGAAGACCTCCGCGATGTATTTATCGCTATGCCCGGTGGCGGCCAGGTCGCCCTGGCAAATATCGCTGAGATCGAATACGGCTTCGGACCTACGAAGGTCGAACGCAAGGACCAGGCCAGATACATAACCGTCTCGGCCGAAACAGTGGGCAGAAAGCTGGGGCCGGTGGTGAAGGACGTTAGAAAAGCACTTGATAAGATTCCCGCACCGCCGGGCTTTAGTTATAAAATCGCCGGCGCCGAAGAGGAAAGAACAGAGGCATTTCGGCTGCTGATTGTTGCCGTTGGACTGGGGATGGTGCTGGTGTATATGGTGATGGCCTCCCAGTTTGAGTCCTTCCGTGACCCCTTTATTATATTTCTTTCAATACCGTTTGGTATCGTCGGTGTAATTGTAGCGCTGGCCTTGACCGGCCAGGCAATGAGCGTTGTCAGCTTTATCGGGCTGATTATGCTTGTCGGCATTGTGGTCAACGACGGAATCGTTCTTATCAGTTTCATAGGCATACTCCGCCGGCGAGGTCTTGACGTCTATTCGGCAGTTATCGAAGGGGGACGCAGCCGGCTTCGGCCTGTTATTTGCACTACCGTCACTACAGTGCTTGCGATGACGCCGCTGGCCCTGTCGAGAGGCGAGGGCTCTGAAATCTGGGTGCCGTTTGCTACAACGGTAATCGGAGGCCTGCTCGTCGGCACGGTCATTACGCTGATTTTGATGCCGGCCCTTTATAGTGTGCTTGAAGGTCTCAAGAGTTCCGCTGTGAGAGGATAATTATGAAAGCCGTTTTGATTGTGCACAATGTGGCGATAGACAGGGACGTCAATGAAGCCCTCGAATCGCTCGGGATTAACTGCTATACCAAATTCACCAATGTCTTGGGCAAAGGTCGGGCCAGCGAGCCGCATCTCAATACCGATGTCTGGCCGGGAACGAATGTCGCCACCTTTGTTGTTATCGACCAGCCCAAAGCCGAAGAAATAATGGATAAAATTCGTCGGATGAGAGAGAAACTCACCGCCGAAGGGCTGAAGGCCTTTATGTGGCAGCTCGACGATATTACCTGAACCACAACCACGGCAAGAAGATTTTTTGCCCTGTAAATGCCTTTACAAACAAAACTTAGCAAGCCCCCGTCCGCAAGCAAATAATTTGCCCCTTTTTGAAAAAAGTTCTGGCAAAATCACCCCTCAGGATGGATAATGGTTTCAGTTATATTTGTGCGGCGGCAACCCATTTTGAGATTCACGGCAAAGTGAGAAGGGGCGCTTAAGCCCCATCAGTTGGGTTTAGGGCCGCTGCCCAAAGAAAGGGGGTAAGAGTATGGAAACAGTTGCGAAGTATAAACCGAATGTTGAAGTTGTTTCCGACCCTGAGACTCTTGCACACCGAACGCTTGAGTTTTTTATCGCCGGTGCCCAGAAGGCGATAAATGCGAAAGATGTATTCTATGTCGCAATATCAGGCGGACATACTCCGAGACGCTTCTTTGAGCTGTTAGGCGCAGCACCACCGGCAAAATCTCTGCCCTGGGATAAAATCCACTTGTTCTGGGTTGACGAACGCTATGTTAAGCCGGATTCACCCTGGAGCAATTATAAACTGGCCGCTGATACCTTCCTGGATGAGGTTGACATCCCCCAGGAAAACGTTCATCGCATCCCCACCGAACACGACGACTTTACGGTTGCAGCTCACTGTTATGAACAGACTATTCGAGATGTTTTTGGTCTGCGCGAGAACCAGCTTCCCGAATTTGACCTGATTGTGCTTGGTATGGGCGCTGAC
>Ga0315533_1003652_pt1 | contig 10009 bp, 7 predicted proteins | sample SalMarSW160130MG_FD_203081 | JGI IMG/M metagenome (GOLD analysis project Ga0315533, IMG submission 203081) | Salt marsh sediment microbial communities from the Plum Island Ecosystem LTER, Massachusetts, United States - Salt Marsh Sediment SW1601-30 ...
GTTCGGTCAGCAGATCGACGACCTTCCCCTTGGCTTCGTCGCCCCACTGCAATCCGACCACGCAAGTTGCAGGCACCGTATCGGCCCTCAAACAGATTGGCGGCAACCTTCCCCGGGCACTTCCCGGACTCCCCAAACGTACCAATGTATCAAACCGCAGGGGCTGTGGTCAAGAGACGCGGCAGGCAGCCGCGCAGTAGCCATGAACTAACCCGACTGGCGGGGTCGGCCGAGAGGCCTCTGGATTGAGGCGCAGGTGGCGAGGAAGCGGATAACGCCAGTTCCGAAGGGCCGCCGTGATTGGCCGCATTCCCCCCTCGCACGCAGCAGCCGCGACCGGGGCCCCCAAGTACGCGATCCGCGGCGGTGCTCCCGACGATCTACTGCCGTCCGACTGCGGTAGCCAGATCGCCTATTTCCGCCGCCGCCAGGCAAAGCCCAGCAAACAGGCGAAACCCAGGGCGCTCAAGGCCATGGCTGACGGTTCGGGCACAATCGAGATCGTATCGAGTTCGAAGTCGACGTCGTGGGCACCGCCGGGGTTGATACGGAACTCAATGCTGGTCACGTCGCTGAAGACGCCAAGGTTGCTGAAGGCAGCGAACGGTGCAGCGTAAGTAGTGGGCCCCGCGCTGTCGTCGATCGTCCCGATGAATAGGGCCGTGCTCGTCGACGAGTGGACCTCGATCTCGATGTCGGTCGACTGCGATTGCCCTCCGTCAATGCTCAAGAATTCCAACTCGAACGCCGGCCCGTAGACGGTCAGGTTCAGCCCACCCAGGCCCTCGAAGTTCGTCAGCGCCGCGGGCGGGCCGTCGGGGTCGTCGTCATCCCCGTCGTACTGGATCGTAGCGGCCGTTCCCGGCGACGAACTGTTGAACAGGAATGTGCCGTCACCAATCTCGCCCACAAAGCTCGTCAATCGAGAGACGCCGATCACGTCCAGCAGGATGTCGCGCTCTCCACCGAGGATCGGCGTCTCGGGGATTGGGGGGCTGGGAGTCTCGACGAGGCTCGGGTCGAGATCGATCAGACGGATCACCAGAACCTCCAGGTTGGCAGCATCCGGCGCGCCAAAATCGTCGATGATATACTCAGCACGGGCCGGCACCCAAACGCAAAAGATCAGGCACACGGCAAGAAGACATGCGAATCGTTTTGTGAGATGGTTCATAACGCGGCTCCCTATGTTTTCTCGAATCTTGGATTGGCCCGTCCCTGGGTACAGCCTCCAAGCCCTACTGGTCCTGGGTCAGGCCGGCGATCTGCCGGCCTCAAGTCACCGCCACACCTTCCGATCGACCCCCAGGCTGTTGAAGGCCCCGTTGCCAAGGAAAAGCGGCAGACCGACGGCGCCGACGCCGAAGAGGGATCAACGTCGAGTCTCAGAGAGAGACTTCAACACGTGGACGTGAGACACCTGCCCGAGAGACTCGAAGTCAGCGATTGTGGATCGGGGCGTCCGAACTATGGCACACCTGACAATGGAACAACCATGTGTGGCTGTTTCAGACGCGTCGCTGCCTCAAGAAATAGAGAGTCTTGCCTGCCGATAAGCAGATCACCTTGATTATACTTGGGCCAGACTAGCTGTCAAGAAAGTCCCGGACAGAATTTTGGGGAAACCGGCGCCCGCCCGCCCCTTTTGGTGGGCGCCCTTGCCTAGTCTGACGCGACGGGACCGCGATATGGGTCGTAACGTCTTTCCTGACAGTGACTTACGTCCGATCACTCCAGTACGGGCCCTCACCCGCTCGGATACTGCCGGCAATACTCGTACAGCGCCATGGCCGCCGCGGTGGCCACGTTGTGGCTATACGGTAGACCGTAGACGGGGATCTCCACCGTGTGGTCCAGCAGCCGCAGCACCTCCTCTTCCACACCCAGCCGCTCGTTGCCCACTACCAGCACCGTCCGGCGTTGAAAGCGGAACTCAAACAGCGACAGCGAGCTGCTGGTCTGCTCCACGCCCACCAACTGGTAGCCCTCTTGGCGGAGCTTCTTGAGCATCGGCGGCAGCGTGCGGTGGACTTCGATCCCGACCGAACCCTTGGCGTCCCGGGCGATCTTCTCGATGAGCTTGCCATTGCCGCAGCAGATCATCCGCCGCACGCCGCAACAGCCCGCCGCCCGCACAATCCGCGAGAGGTTCACGTTGCTCCGCATCGGCGGGCAGGCCACTACCAGCTCTCGGGGGCGCTGGAGTTCCGCCGGTGGCTTGTGACGTTGTTGGACGAAGTCGGGCATGGTGCGATTGGAAATCCGCAGTTGCAGAAAGCGATTCCCCTTGCCGACAGCCTACCTCACCGACCGGCCGTTTGCCAGCGGCGGACCCGGTCGCGTCACACGGTGTCTCACGTCGCTGCAAACCGGCCAAAAGAATGGGGCCGGGAATCCACGTCCGGCGGTCGAATCCGCCGGTTGTGCTCCCGGCCCCCGTGTAGCGTAAAAACGCTACGGTACTTCTGAGTAAGCCCGAAGACGGATCTACGTTGTGCGTTGGTTCACCCGAATTGGGGTGGACGTGTAAAGACTCTGAAAACGTCTGACTAGGGACCCAAGACAGGCCTTGGTCGTGGCGAAGCGAATCTCAACCACCGCAGAACACGGCTGTTGGCCCAACAAGAGGGCGGCTTGCTTCGCACACGCTCAATTCTACATCCTGCCCGCCAAATTGAAAAGCGCGATTCGCCAACCAGCGCAGCCAGCCGGAATTTCCTTCCTGGATTCCGCAGGTTAACACGAACGGATGCAGCAGTGAGACCTGGGGAGATGGCCTTGCCGGGAGTTGGCCTCTGTCCAATCGCAGATGACCCACTCAATCGTAGACGAACCACGCCGTCGCCCGGCAGTCCCGGTCGGCCTCCACCCGTACCCAGTGGGCCGAGAACCCGTCGGGGAACCGGTGGGTCACCTTCCGGCCGACGGGCACGTCGATCTTCCTGTACGTGTTCCAGGTCTGCCGCGTACCTAGCGGATCGACCAGGATGCCGAACTCAACCGGGCGGTCGGCATCGTGGCTCAGTTCCACCCGCTTGCTCTGGAAATTCGTCATCAGGTACGGTTCGGAGGCCTGGCCGGCCCGAACCGCCGTCTGAAGCCAGGGTCCGCCCTCGCCCCTGGGCTTGCCGAACTGCCAGAGGTCGTCGGTCTTGCCGAACCACAGGCCGACGCCCCGGCCGCCGCAGACGTAGTTTGAGCCGGGACGGGCCCGGGCGTCGTTTCCGGCCATGACCAACGTCCCCCGCCAGGAACAGAAATCTGATACCAGGCGGCCGTGCGTGGCGATGGGGCGGACGAACCAGGCGTGACTCAGTCCCGTCGTCTCGTAGAAGATCCCGTGCACGTCCATCAGGATTCGTTCGGTCTCCACTTCCCGGATTCGCGGCCAGGCAGTCTGCCAGGCGGTGTCGTAGCTGGGGTCGGCCTTGGGGAGGCGATAGGTGATCCACTGTTGGCCGGATCGGATCTTCAGGATGGCGGACGCCCGATCCCAGCCCGTGGCCACCACGGTCTGGCTCATCGAGGCCCAATCGGTGACCTCGCCGAATGCGCGGCGGTCGATCATTTTCCAAGCCTTGCCGTCCCACTCGGCCAGGCATCCGCTGCGGCCGTCCGGGGCAGCGGCCGTTACGAAGATCCGCCCGCCCGCTTGATGGCCGGCCTTGAAACGGAGCTCGGTGCCCGCGAGTCCCAACTCCTGCGGGATGTCGGCCAGCCGCTCCAACTCGAGCGTCTTCAAATCGGCCTGGAGCAGACGGCCGTCGAGGCTGAGCAGGTACATCTTCTCCGGTCGGCCCAGGCTGCGGATCGAAGAGACCACGTGCTCAGCCTCCAGGGCCTTGATCGTCCGCACCCGGCCGTCGGCACTGATCAGGTGCGGCCCGATGCTCAGCAGGCCGCCGATCATCTTCCGGTTGGCAAACACGCCGGGGATCGACTCCGGGCGCTTGACGAATTTCATCTCCTGATCGATCTCGTACAGCCCGAGGCCTTCTCCGGCACGGCCGGCGGCATCCGTGCGGTAAGCGGCGAACCAGAGCCTGTCGGCAAAGGGCAACAATCCGCCCTCAACTCGCGGTTGCGTTTCGGCCGCCAGCGGAAGCGAACGAAACAGCCCGGCTCGCTCGCCGGTGTTCTCCCGGCCCTGGCGCGGTCCAAACATGAACTGGGCACTGGCAACCGTGTCCCGATCGGGCGTGATCCGCATCCAGCATCCGGACAGCTCGTCGGGCAGGATGTGATAGGCATATCCGTCGGCGGGCACCTCGATGGTCTTGTACGCCGACCAACTACCCGTGCCCGCTTCATCGACCTCCAGCGTGAACCGCGTACTGCCTGCCGACTCGACCGCGCCTCGGCGGCCGGTCTCTCCCGTCAGATCCTCGGGCAAGCCGGAGATCACAAGGTCGGCTGCGCCGGGGGCCGCATCGGCAACGAAACACATGTGCGGAACGCCGTAGTGCTTCAGCTCGTTGTGGCCGTTGTGTCCCGGGATTTCGACCCTACCTTTCTTGAAGGTCCTCTTGTATACACTGTCGAAATAGGATCTGCCGTGGGTCCATCGGATCTTCATGTCGGTCTCTTCCCAGCTCCGGGCGATCTCCGGGTTTCCCCTCTGGTGGACGGCCAGATAGACCACCACGTCCTGGTTGACCTGGAAGGAATACCCGGGGGCGGGCTGCTCCATGCAGCCGCGCCGGATCGTCACGTAGTCGAGTTTTGCCAACACGTTGGGCAAGTCAACCACTTCGAAGGCCCCGCTGCATCGCGGCATGCCCGCCGGGCTGGCACCCTGTACGAGGTGCAGAACCCGGCGGGTAAAGCCCTTAATGAGGAACGGCTCCGAGGGGACTCCGGCCCGGATCCTGTCTTCCAGCCAGGGTCCGCCCCATCCGGCCGGCCGGCCCCATCGGCGCAGCTCTTCCGGTGAGCCGAACCAGAGGTTCGACTGCGGCTGGCCGCCGGTGCGATGGCGATGGCCCATCGAGGAATTCTGGTCGCCGGCCAACACGAGCTTGCCCCGCCAGTCGCAGAAGTCGGGTGCCATTCGCAGGTGATAGGCAAGCGGCGCGAGGCCGCCGGTGTCGCCCGCCCCAAACTTCGGCGACATCCGGTAGAACAGCCCGTGCATGTCCAGCATCAATTGCCCGGGCCCGATCCGCCGAATCCGCGGCCATTCCGTGCACCAGGCGTGGTCGTAGGCCTGCGAGCCCTTGGGCAGCCGATAGGTGGTCCACCTTCCCTCGCTAAGCACGGCCAGCAGGACCGAGCGCTTGTCCCAGCCGATCGAGTAGAGCGGGCAGTTGTCATCCGCTGCCGCGTGGACGCCCGCGGCGGTGGTCACGTCGCAGAATGCGGTGCGATGGATGACGGTCCAGTTCTTACCGTCCCATTCGGCCAGCCGCCCGTCGCCCGAACTGCGCCGGGCATCACCGGCATCGTAGCTGTTGTTGGCCACCACGTATCGTCCCTGGGCGGTGTAGGCCCCTTTGAGGTGGGCCGCGCCCCGGATGCCCAGCTCCTTGCGCGCGTCGCCGAGCAGGGTCGTCTCGAGCGTGTTGACGTCGACCTCGTAGTATTTGCCCTCCATGGCCTGCACGTACACCTTACAGGCGGGATCCTTCAAATGGCGGGCGATTGCCGTGACGCGCTCGCTGCTGGCGAGGTGATCCAGGACGCGAACCTTGCCTGCGGCGTCGATCACATAGGGCCCGATGATCAACTGGTTCGACTCGCGATGGATCATCCGCCCGGCGTGCGTGCCCACGATGCTCTCCGGCCGCCGGCGGATGCTCAACTCGGGCGTGATCTCGTAGAGGCCCACCCGGGCGCCGCTCCTGTGAGCAACGTAGGAGACGTACCAGAGCCGGTTGGCCCAGGGCACCACGGCCCCGATGCCGGCCTCGGTGTAGGAGTTGGCCAGGGCCGCCAGATGGGGATAGATGCCGCTGAATTGGGGATATGCGTGGGGCGCGGCAGTCGCGTTATCGGCGGCGGGCAGGGCCTTTTCTTGCACGGGCAGACAGAGGGCGGCCAGGCAGAGGGACGCCGAAAGGAAGTTTCTTCGTGTTGACATGATTGGTCAGCAGGTCCAGCTTTGCTCGATTTCTTCGAGGGTTTTCCCCTTCGTTTCGGGAACAAAGAGCCTTACGAAGACGAAGGAAACCAGGCACATTATCGCGTAAGACCAAAACGTCACGGCCTGTCCGAGGTGCTCGAACATCCAGGGGACCGTCAGGGAGACGGCGAAGCAGGCCACCCAAAGGCTGACCGTGGCCACGCCCATGGCCCGGCCGCGGGTCCGCGTGGGAAAAATCTCCGAGAGGACGACCCAGACCACCGGTCCCATCGCGACGGCGAAAGATCCGACGTAGGCCAGCGTGAACGCAAAGACCCACACGGCGGGGAGTTTCAAATGGAATGCCCCACCCAGCAAGAGCAGGGAGCTGCCCATGGCGGCCGAGGTGATCAACAACAGCGGTTTTCGCCCTCCCCGGTCTACCACCCAGATGGCGACCAGGGTGAACAGGAGGTTGACTGCCTGGAGGGCCACGGTTTGCAGCAGGGCCTGGGTGGCGGTGACTTCCGCACCCGAACTCTTGAAAATCCCCGGTGCGTAGTACAACACCGCGTTGATCCCGGTAACTTGCTGCAGGATCGCCAACACCACTGCGATCGCCAACGCCGTGCGGATTCCCGGTCGCAGCAATTCGCTGATCGACCCGCCTTCGTGCGCGATGGCCTCCTTGATTTCGCTCATTTCCAGCGCGGCGCGTTGCCTTCCACTTACCCGGGCCAGTACGGTCAAGGCCTCGGCCTGGCGTCCCTGCTTGGTCAGCCAGCGGGGGCTTTCCGGCACCAAGAACAACAGCACCAGGAACGCCGCCGCCGGCAGGGCTTCCGACGCGAACATCCATCGCCAGCCGGTCGAGACGTTCCAACCTTCGTACTCGGGTGGGCCCGCAATCAGCCAGTTGACAATCGAGACGACCAGCATCCCGGTGATAATGGTAATCTGGTTTAACGATACCAGCCGCCCGCGCACGCGCGCCGGAGAAACCTCGGCGATGTACAGCGGCGAAAGCATGGAGGCCATGCCGACGCCGAAGCCACCCAGCATTCGGGCCAGCACGAACTGCGTCAAGTTCTGGGGTATGGCCGAACCGACGGCCGAGAGGGCAAACAGAACGGCCGCCAACAAAAGCAGCTTAGCGGTCCGGCCAGAGCGGCCCCGATCATGCAGCCGACCAGGACGCTGGAAACCGCCCAGCCTTTCCAGAAGGGGCTGAGCGCGAATCGCGTTTCGAGGAAATCGATTGCCCCGGCGATCACCGCCGTATCGTACCCGAACATCAGCCCGCCCAACGCCGCCACGGTCGCCAACAGACAGACGTACACCATGCTGCCGCCGCGATCTTCCTTCGCTGTCACCACCAGATTCCCTCGTCGCTGGGGGCGTTGGGGACCTCATCCAAGTCGGTCAGGCCCCCATGGTATCGGGACCTGCCCGGCCTTGACAAGTGGGCGAGATGGAATCTAATTACCCTTGATGAATCGATAATCCTCTCCACGCGCCGGTCTCGCGGAGCCCCGGGGACCGCAGTTCCCGGGCGTTTGGGCCGGAGGAGCCGAATGCTTAGCCTCTTGCCCCCTCGCGGCCACGTGGCCGCCAGGGCTAAACGTTCAGAAGAAACTATCAGCCGAACCAGACAGGAGATGCCAAAGTGTTCGTCCTCCAAAGTTACGCGGTAGCCGTGGCCTTCTGTGTGATCACCATGCTCTGCTGGGGATCGTGGGCCAACACGCAGAAGCTGGCCGGAAAGACCTGGCGGTTCGAGCTGTACTACTGGGACTACGTGTTTGGCGTGATGCTGATGGCCCTGATCTTCGCCTTCGCCATGGGCAGTAGCGGCAGCCAAGGGCGGGGCTTCCTCGTCGATCTCGGTCAGGCCGACTTGAAGTACCTCGGGTTGGCGTTCCTGGGTGGAGTAGTCTTCAACGCTGCCAACATCTTGCTGGTGGCGGCCATCGCCATCGCCGGGATGTCGGTCGCCTTTCCCGTGGGCATTGGCTTGGCCCTGGCGCTTGGGGTGCTGATCAACTACGTCGCCTACCAGAAGGGCGACCCTGTCTTGCTGTTTGCGGGCGTGGCGCTGATTACCGTGGCGATCGTCCTGGACGCCGTGGCCTACCGCAGGCTCCCGGGCCAGAGCAAAGGCGGCGGGGCCAAAGGCCTGACCCTCTCGGTGGCCTGCGGCGTGCTGATGTCGCTTTTCTACTTCCTGGTGATGTGGTCGATGGCAAAGGTCGTGATTCCCGAGGAGAAGCTTCCTCAGTTGCAGGCCCAGGGGGTGGAAATCCCCGACGACAGGCTGTTCGACGTGACGGCCGAGTATCTGCAATTGGGCACGCTCCAGGCCGGTAAGCTGACCCCCTATACCGCGAACACGGTGTTCTCCCTGGGTGTTCTGCTGAGCAGCTTATTGTTCGTCACGGCCGTTATGTTCAAACCCTTCGAAGGCGCTCCGGTTCCCCTCTCGGCCTACTTCAAGGGAAGCTCTCAGGATCACCTTTGGGGCATCGTGGGGGGCTGCATCTGGGCAGTCGGGATGTCGCTGAACGTCGTCGCGGCCAACGTGGCCGGCCCGGCGATCTCTTACGGTCTGGGCCAGGGAGCCACCATGGTGGCTGCCATCTGGGGCGTGTTCATCTGGAGGGAATTCCGCGACGCGCCGCCGGCGACTAACCGGCTGCTGTGGCTGATGTTTGCCTGCTTCATCATCGGATTGGGGCTGGTGGTCGCGGCAAAGATTCCCGGGCTGTCCATCGTTGGAGGGTGAGGTCACCATGAACCGTGCTCATATCGTGGTCGTCGGCAGCAGCAATACCGACATGGTCGTCAAGTCACAGCGGATCCCCCTGCCCGGCGAGACCGTCACCGGCGGGCAGTTCGTGATGGCCCCCGGCGGCAAGGGGGCCAATCAGGCGGTGGCCGCCGCCCGGCTGGGCGCGGAGGTCAGCTTCGTGGCCAGGGTCGGTCGGGACATCTTCGGCGAGCAGGCCGTCGAAGGCTACGATAAGGAGGGCATCCTCACCGACCTGATCCTCCGCGACCCGGAAAACCATACCGGCGTGGCACTGATCATGGTGGACGACCAGGGCGAGAACTTGATCTCCGTCGCCTCGGGGGCCAACCATGCACTCACGCCACAGGACGTGGAGAGGGCAGCCGAGCGGATCCAGACGGCCAACGTGGTCCTGTTGCAGTTGGAGATCCCCATGGAGACCGTGCAGTTTGCGGCCCGGCTGGCGGCCGAGGCCGGCGCGCAGGTGATCCTGGACCCGGCCCCCGCCCCCGACGCCCCGCTGGACGACGCGCTGCTGCGAGACGTGGCCTGTCTGACGCCCAATGAATCGGAGGCCGAGCGGCTGACCGGCCGCCCGGTTCGGGACGAGGCCACCGCGCGGGCGGCCGCCGAGAAACTCCTCCAGAGTGGAGCCCGGCGGGTGATCATCACCCTGGGGGCCAAGGGGGCGTTGCTGGCCGGCGAGGGGCAGACCGTGTTGGTACCCGGTTACACGGTTGAGGCCCGGGACAGCACGGCGGCGGGCGACGCCTTCAACGGCGGGCTGGGATCGGCCCTGGCACGCGGCCTGCCCTGGGAAGAGGCGGTTCTCGAGGCGAGCCTGGTGGGCGCCTTTTCCGTCACCCGCCTCGGTGCACAGCCGTCGCTGCCTGCGGCGGATGAGCTGGGCCGCTTCGCGGAGACGGTTACGAAGCAGTGATTCGCGGTCATGAGATTCGCCAAACGGAGGCAGTTGGGAAAATGGACGCCGGAGCGCTGAACAAGATTCTCGACGCGATCCGCTCGGTCGGCGGCGACGCGCTGATCTACGCCGTGGCGGCGGTTATTGTGATCCTGATTCTGATCATCGCGTGGAAGATCATCACCGGGCGGAGGCGGGAGCTGCCCCCGCCGGCGCCCGACCTGGCCATCGACGTAGC
>Ga0315533_1003653_pt1 | contig 10008 bp, 9 predicted proteins | sample SalMarSW160130MG_FD_203081 | JGI IMG/M metagenome (GOLD analysis project Ga0315533, IMG submission 203081) | Salt marsh sediment microbial communities from the Plum Island Ecosystem LTER, Massachusetts, United States - Salt Marsh Sediment SW1601-30 ...
TGATACCCATTTTGATGTAACCACAGGGTCGGGCGAACTGGGATGAATCGTAAAAAGGCCACTTTCGATACAGATGATATTAGGGTCAGGAACGCTCGGAACGACTTTAATCAGGCATTGATTGGAATCGACGATATCCGGCAGATGCCATGTGTAACTGCCTGTATCAGGGACACTGCCTTCGATTATCTGCCAAATCCCACCGCCATCTTTGCTAAATAAAATGTTAATGATTCCAGCACCGTAGCTTGACCACTCAATTTTATGTATACTGCCGGACGTCCAGACATCATTGTCAGCAGGTTTATTTGCGAAAATTGCTGGCGCGAACTCTACTGTTACTGTTTTGTCAGAATCCATCGTTACTGTATTGGTTAATTGTGTGGATGAGTCATCATCAGTACCACTCCAAGACATGAACCAGTACCCCCGGCCGGGGTAGGCCTCCATAGTGACCACTCTTCCAGAATTATAAGAACCGCTATTCGGGTCTACAAGACCATCGCCAATAAAATTGACAATGAGCTCAAACCGGACGCCATAGACCAAGCCTGGCACAGATATAAGAAACCAAATGATAAAAATAATGCGTTTCATTATTTATCTCTCAAACTATCTCGCTATAGGTTCCGGCCTACAGTGGCTAAAATCCCGGATGTTTCAAACACCATATATTTAATATAGTTTTTTGCGTTTTCTTGTCAAGAGTAAACTACTGAGAGCGAATAAGGACAATGTTGCCGGTTCGGGAATTACATTTGCGGTCAAATTATCAAGGTGAACGGTTTCGGTAGTTGAGAATGCACCGCCTGCAATAATATATGCTATATCAAAGGCCCAATCCCGGTCGATAGTCGCCCTGAAAACTTCACCTGTTGACAACTGAGGCGACAGAACATAGCCGATAAGCTCTCCCGATGAATTGTAGGCATAAAGCTCTCCATAATCGCCCCAATCATCTCCTATAATATCAATTGCCACCGACTTTGCCAGCTGAAGAAAATCAGCCCTGAGGGCAAAGCCATCAGTAAGGTCAGAATACCATTGTCGCTGAAAAGACAAGTTGTTGGCAAACACATTTGTGCTTGTACTTGCCAAGCCATCGCCCCAGGCGTAAACCTTGCCATCCAGGCCCGAATAGCCACCAACAGAAGACAGAATTACTCCATCGAAAGCAGTGGATATATCTATGCCATTGCCGAATCCATCGGCGTCAACTGAGATAATATTACCACTAAACGTAGCGCTCGCTGCTGAAGCCATGGCCATAACTAATATGATTGGACAGAAATTCTTCATTTCCTCCTCCATTTCTTCTCAATCACCATTCTCACAGGAGATCGCTTTCAGGTGAATCCATTGTCCGATATTATAACAAAAAACATTCCGAAATGCAACTACAAAATACTTAGCCTCTTTATTATATTCTGGTTTAGGCAGCAGCGGTTTTTTGTTGACATATAAGGGGTATTTACTTACAGTATTTTGGTTAAAATAGCCGAATTTTATAAGGGTTTAGGTGATTTAATCAGAAAAACTGCATATTTCGCAGGTTAGACAGCTTTTTGGAGGTGTTTCGATGTTTCAGAGAAAAATAATCTCATCAATTTTAGTATTGGTTATTTCTATAGTTAGTGTTTGTATAGGACAGACCCTTGAGGACAACTGGAATGACTTTCTGCACTATATAAAGATTGGCCGACTCGATTTGGCTAAGGAATATGCCAAGGTAATTCTGGCGAGTAATCCGGACCCCGTGCAGCTGATGGATTTGAGCAAAGAAAATCCGACAGCTTATGAGATTTTGTTAAGAGTAATCGATTCCGCGGCTGATGCCGAGCTGGTGGAGCTTAGCAAACAAATCATCAATATTATCGAGCACGGCAAATACAGCCACCGGTCCGACCCAAAGATTATCGTAGAGGAGATAAGGCGGCTTGGCAGTACCGAGCGCGGCTGGACGATGGCAGTTAAACGGCTCCAAAACGCCGGTGAATACGCAATACCGTATATGCTCAAAGCAATGACTGACCCTTCCCGACAAAAAGATTTACCGAGGCTCGTACTTGCCCTGCCGTATATCGGAAGAGATGCAATAAGACCGCTTACGGCTTCTTTACAAATAGAAAATGTAGCCATCAAAGCTGAGATAATAAAAGCATTAGGTAAAATCGGTTATCCACAATCGCTCGGGTACCTAAAGTATATTGTCGAAAACGACGGGTCCTCAGAACTACGGGCATTAGCCGCTAACAGCATTCAGCAGATTGACCCCAAAATGGCGGGTACTCCTGCAGCCCACCTCTTTTATCGGCTCGCTGAACGATATTATTATCACGCCGAATCATTGGCCCCTGCAGAAGATGCCGATTTTGCCAATGTATGGTTCTGGGATTCGGCTGGCCAGAAACTGGTGCGTGAGGAAGTGGATAGAAGTTATTTCAACGAACTTATGGTAATGCGAGCATGTGAATGGGCTCTTAAAGCCGATGCCGGCTTCGGCCATGCGATTGGCCTCTGGCTTGCTGCCTTTTTCAAGGCAGAGTCAGCCGGTGTCGATATGCCTGAATATTTCGGCATCAGCCATGCTGATGCATTTGTTTATTCAACCACGGCAGGGCCTGAATATCTACATCAGGCACTTGCAAGAGCTATCAGGGATGGAGATGGCTATGTTGCCTATGGAGCGGTGGAGGCATTGGCTACAACAGCGGGAGAGAAGACATTATTTTATCGTGTCGGCACAACACAGCCCCTTATTCAGGCCCTTACATTCAAAAACAAAGCTGTAAGATATAGTGCAGCGATAGCAATAGTCGAAGCTGGGCCCAGACAAAAGTTTCCCGAAAGTCAATATGTGGTTAGGAATCTGGCCGAAGCACTGGTATCCAATGTACAACCTGATGATGATACAGATATCTGGAATGAAGAGCTGGCCGATATCTACGCTTTGCGCTCGGCTAAAGCTATGCTTAAGGCAGCTCAAAGCAGAAATTCCGTCATTAGTATATCCGCTGCTCAACGTATTCTCATAAATGCGGTCAATGATAAGCGTCCGGAAATTCAGGTTTTCGTTGGCCAGATACTGGCTCACCTCGATAGCCCTAATGCACAACGTGCCATTTCTGTAATGGCGCTGAGCAGCCAAAACAATCTCGATGTACGGATTGCGGCCTTTGAATCGCTGGCGATTTCAGCAAAACTGCACGCCAATATGCTGATGGAGCAGATGGTCGATGGCATTTACACACTTATCAGCTCAGACGATACCGACCCAAAACTGCGGAGCGCCGCCTCTTCGGCATACGGTGCGCTTAATCTACCCAGCCAAAAAGTCAAAGACCTCATCCTCGACCAGGCAAAAAGGTAACACGGGCATCTTGCCCGTGAAAAACCTGAAATCGCCGTCAGGCCACGGCGTGCCTGCCGAGTCAAGGTGGAAATGAAAACACGGCCAGGATGGCCGTGTTACAATGGAGTCATGATATAATCGGGACGACGTGTCAATCTGCTTATCATTTTGTAAGCCGGTACAAAATAAATATTTGCTTCGTGATAAAATTTTCCTATAATTGTGCATAGCAGAAATATTTTGGTTATTCTAAGTTAGCTAAAATTGTAGCCTAAGCATGAAATCTAAAATAAGAGTCGGCTTGTTATTCGTTGTAATTGGCGCCGCTTTGGGTATTGGGTTTTTTCTATTAAGCTTTCAAAAGCAACAAATCTCTTTCAAAAAAATTCCGTCTTTAAATTTTATCCAAGAAACATGGATCTTGCTGGTAAGTTGCTTAAGTATCTTGGTTGCTTGGCTCACTTATCGAATAATGTCCTTAAGTCGAAAAGAAAGCTTACCAAATGTAAATGTCGAATGGAAAACCCCAGCTTGCCTTCTTGTTCACTACGACAAGAAAGATACTGTTGATATGTATTATTTCATTGAAGGTATTTTTACCAATTCTGGTGGACGGTCCATTTCCGTACTTGAACTTATAAGTGGAGAAAGTGGCGGATTTGTGTATACCATGCGACTAGTTCAAGGCCAACCAATAACATATAGTTTATATCCTTCCTTACCTGAATTTTTTATATGTTCTCAACCCTTTCAAAGTTATCTTAATGATCCCTTTAAAGTTCATCAGGAGAAAAACTTTCCACTTACAAAGGAAATAGGTCTATATATTCCTATCGACCCTGGAAAATCACACAGATTTACCATGTGCTTTGTTTTTCGGGATTGGGAGACTGAAGAGTTAAAGGAAAAAAATGACATCCTGATAGGTTTTCTCGTAAGATTTAATAACAAACAAACAGCTGGATTGAATATACTCATTGGTGGGGGAGGACCATTATCAAAAATTAAGCGATTTGAGCGACAAAAAGTTATGCTGGAGGCTTAGCTCGGATATCGTTATCAGAAATTCTTAACAGTTGTTCAGAACGAGGTAAGACATAATGAAAAAGGAAGTTTTTGAGCAAGAATTAAATAAAATTGCAAGTATTAGTAAAGAGTTTGGGGCGAAAAAGGTGCTGTTATTTGGTTCGTGCCTTGAAGACATTGAATCCGCTGCGGATATTGATATCGCAGTTAGTGGTATCAAATCAGGAGAGTTTTTCAAGTATTATGGTAAAGTGTCAATGGCAGTGGATGATGAAGTTGATATAATCGATCTGGATGACATAAGAGAACATCTCTATAAAAGAGTTTTATCCAAGGGACAGGTGGTGTATGAAGAAGGAATATGAGGCATTATATGAAGATGTAATGGATGAGGTCAGAGCTATAGAAGAAACCTTAGAGAGACTATGCGAGGTACGCAATAACTTTGACCCACAGGTTAAGGATTATTCTCTTGAACCTGCTATGGGAACTTATCTGATGAATTTCTATAATGGTGTTGAAAATATCTTAAAGCGTATAAGCAAAGAATACTATCAGGCTATGCCCAAAGGAGAGAGTTGGCATAAAGAACTTTTAGTTTTGTCATACAATCCACCTGCTGGAAAGGCGGTAATATTTAGTCAAAATATAGTAGAGAAATTGCATCAGTATAGAAATTTTAGACATCGATTCGTAAGCGGATACGGTTTTCAGCTAAAAGGCGAGAAGATGCTGGAGTTAATAGATAGTATCGGCCCGCTGTGGGATGACATAAAGAAAGCTGTCGCAGATTTTTGGGATAGCTTATAAGTCGGGTAAATTTTGCCTTTAATGCCTGTTGGTAATACGGGCGTTATTAATAAATCTGCTATTCTTGACGCTTGACGTGCGAGATACTACAATAATCCGCCTTGAAAATCTATAAGAAAGGTTTAATGAAGTGGATAGCATGTTACTTATAAACTCCGGGTATTATACGTGGTTTCTTATTCCGTTTCTTATCTTTATCGCCCGAATAGCTGATGTAAGCATGGGGACGGTTCGCGTGATATTTGTATCGAGGGGATTTAAATATCTGGCGCCGGTTGTCGGGTTTTTTGAGATTTTAATATGGCTTCTGGCTATCGGACAGATTATGAAGAACCTTTCCAATCCTATGTGCTATATCGCCTATGCGGGCGGCTTTGCGATGGGTAACTACGTGGGGATTTGCATAGCAGATAAGCTGTCTTTAGGTATGGTTCTTATACGAATAGTATCCAAAAAAGATGCGATACCTTTGGTAGAGCAGCTAAAGGAAGAAAATTATGGGGTTACCAGTGTCGATGGTCACGGGACTTCCGGTGAGGTAAAGGTCGTTTTAACAATAGTGCCAAGGCGGGAGGTCAAGTCAGTAATCGAGCAGGTAAAGAAGTTCAATCCGAACGCATTTTACACTATAGAAGAGGTGGGCTTTGTCGAAAAAGGAGTATTTCCCATTAGAAAAAACTGGCACGATGCCGGCTGGCTAAGGATATTTAAGCCGTTTAGAAAAGGCAAGTAGAACTGGTTCTTGCTATTTTACGTATAGTTGGTCTATTTATATGCAGGCAGGTATAATTTTTGGTGTATCATCTTTTGCTATGAAGGTATTAGGTGAGGCCGGCTCAAAGGCCCTTTCGAAAATAACAAGCCTGCTGCTGGCAGCAATAGCAATAATGCTGATAAGGAAGGGCTTAGCAGGACTTATTCAACAGATTTGAATTTAGGTTTAATAAGTTTATGAAAGAGAAAATTGACAGGACTTTTAGCCGTGAGTTGTTTACCAGGCACCCAGACAATCCTATTTTGTCGGTGAAGGATTGGCCTTATGCCGCCAATTCAGTCTTTAACGCCGCGGCGGCTGAAGTGGATGGTAAAATATTGCTGCTTGCACGAGTTGAAGATTTCCGAGGCATTTCTCATCTTACTGCTGCCAGAAGTAATAACGGAGTTGACGGTTGGGAGATAGATACTCAGCCGACATTAAGACCGGAGCCGGAACACTATCCGGAGGAGCTTTGGGGCATTGAAGACCCGAGGATTACCTGGCTTGAGGAATTGGAACAGTGGGCGATAGCGTACACAGCATTTTCCGAGGGGGGCCCTTTAGTGTCGTTGGCAACGACGAAAGACTTCAAAACGTTTCAGCGGTTGGGACCGGTGATGCCCCCCGAAGACAAAGATGCATCACTTTTTCCTGTCCGTTTCGGCAACCTGTGGGCGATGCTTCATCGTCCCGTTGCGAAATTAGCCACTATAGAATCACATATTTGGCTTTCTTTCTCACCTAATCTAAAACACTGGGGCGAACACCAGGAGGTAATTCATGCCAGACGCGGAGCGTGGTGGGACGCCAGCAAAATCGGTCTTTCCGCTCCGCCGATGCAGACTTCAGAAGGTTGGCTGGTATTGTATCACGGCGTCCGTACAACGGCTTCCGGTTCTATATACAGGTTGGGACTGGTTTTGCTCGACCTTGAAAATCCGAGAAAGGTTGTTCGCAGGTCTGATGAGTGGATTTTTGGTCCAAAAGCTTCTTACGAGCGAGAAGGAGATGTAGATGATGTGGTCTTTCCATGTGGCTGGATAAATCAAAATGGGAAGATACTGATGTATTATGGTGCCGCGGACTCATGTATTTGTCTTGCAACCGCAAATTTAAAAGACTTAATCGACTTTGTTCTGAAGTACCCTGGCAACAGCAGTCATTAAATTCCAAAGAAACTGAGCGATAGCACGTTGTGAAAAATTATATGAGAAAGATAGTCTAACAGAAACCAAGGTCATATGATTCAGTCAAAAGCATTTCAACAGTTACATCAGGGCAGTAGCTGTGCCGTTATTGTAGCTCATCCTGACGATGAAACATTGTGGGCTGGTGGTACAATCCTTTTGCATCCCGATTGTAAATGGACCGTGATTACGCTTTGCAGAAAAAGCGACGCTGACCGGGCAGCCAGGTTCTCTCAATCGCTCGAAGTGTTGCATGCGACCGGAGCGATGGGGGACCTTGACGATGGACCCGAACAAGCACCGCTGGCTGCTCGCAAGGTGCAGGAAACGATTATCGAATTGCTTCCTTCGTACAGATTCGACCTTATTATTACTCACGGAATGTGGGGAGAGTACACCCGGCATCTAAGGCATGAGGAAACAGGCAAAGCAGTCATAACCTTATGGGAAAGTGAGAGATTATCTGCCAAACAAATCTGGAGGTTTGCCTATGATGACGGCAACGGCAAGCATCTTCCACAGCCGGTAGGAGATGCAGATTTGCAAATAGGATTACCAGAGGAAATCTGGCAGAAAAAGTATGATATCATCACAAAAATATATGGGTTTGGCCCGGAAAGCTTTGAGGCAAAAACTACTCCGCGCGAAGAGGCCTTTTGGCATTTCGGGCGAAGATAAAAAATTAAAAAGTAAATTAATAATAGGAGCACAAAGAAAATGAAGGTATTAGTGATGTACGATTATCCTCCATCCCCGGCAGGACTGGCCACTCAGGGACATTTGCTGCACAGGGGGCTGGAACAAATCGGCGTGGATGTTCATTCTGTTCACTTTGAATCGGCCCAGGAAAAAGAGTGGTACTATCGATGGTTTGAGCCGGATGTGGTTGTAGGCATTGGTTATTGGGGCCATACTCCTTTTCTGGTACTGCATCCAAAGCGGTATGGAATTCAGGCGATACCGTGGCTGGTGGCAGATGGATATATGGGTGATTACCATGAAATTCTTGGTGCATTGCCTCTGATTTTAGTAACTTCCAGATGGGTGAAGAAGGTTTATGTCCGGGATGGGCTAAAAGGGGAAAACATCGAGGTTCTCCATGTGGGCTGCGATACGGATTCGTTTATACCGCGTGATAAAAGTGACCCAAAGATAGTTGCTGTCCGAGAGGCACTTGGTGTAGCCCCGGACCAGATAATGATTCTCACCATAGGTGGAGATGCGGCATCAAAGGGCGCTCAGGAAGTGATGCAGGCGCTGGCGTTGATAGATACGAAAGCACCGGACTGGAAATACGTATGCAAGGTCTGGCCCCAGCCAAGAACAGAGCAGCAAAACCTACAGGATATACAACTTGCAACCCAACTGGGTATCGAAAAAAATGTGGCATTCACAGCTAATGTTATTTCCCGCAACTTTATGCCCTACCTTCTGGCAGCGTGTGATATTTATGCGGCGCCGTCACGCCTGGAGGGCTTCGGGATGATTCAGGTTGAAGCCAACTCCTGCGGCAAGCCGGTAATCGGGATTAAAGCGATGGGGATGCTTGATACTATGGTTCATGGTGAAACTGCGTTTCTGGCCAACATAGCTCAGGAGGTAAGATTGAGAGAAACGACGCTGGACCAGGAATCCGGCCATGACCAGGGACACCGTATAGTTTTCAAAAGTCCACGGATAGTAGATTATCGCGCAAGCGTACATGACATAGCTAACTACCTTTTGCAGCTTATGCAGGATGCAGAGCTGCGCAAGAAGATGGGCGAGGCCGGCAGAAAAAGAGCGGTGGAGCACTACGACTATCGTATTATAGCCAAGAGATTTGTAGGGCTTATCAACAAGCGTTTGGGTATTTCATAACAATGAATAAGAAAGACAGAAGTCTCATTGAGCGAGCCAGGCAAGCTGCAACAAAAGTACTGCTGCACAATGCCTTTGGGCCATACCGTGGGCTTCCACGCGCAGCAGGATGGGGATATCCGGAACCATATACACGCGACATTATGATTTCTACTCTGGGAATTCTACTTACCAAAAATAATAAGCTAATTAAATCCGTGAAAAGGGCGATGGAGACTGTTGCAAAAAACCAGAGCCGATTGGGTCATATTCCTTCGCTGGTCCACGACGCGACTGACCGTGGGTCGAGCGATTGCACACCGTTATTTTTAATGGCGGTTGCTCTTTTTCGCAAATTTACCGGCGAGTCTGATTTTCTAAACGATGCTGTCCAGAAAGCAATGACGTGGATGGAGTACCAAAGCCCATCCGACCGCGTTATCGTTGACCAGCTACCAACCAGCGATTGGCGAGATGAGCAGTGGGTTTTGGGCTACGGTTTATATGTAAACACGATTGTGTATATTTATTTACGGCTGTTTGACCAGGATGAACGAGCAAACAGACTTCGCGAGGCGATGGGCCGATTCACCGTTAAAGGAGACAAGCAAAACCGTCATGTGCACGAGGGTCTGGTTTTGAGATACAAACCATATTATGCGTTATGGTCTTACAAGGTGTACGGGAGTGAGCGTTTTGACCTGCTGGGAAACAGTCTGGCAATTCTTTCAGGTATTGCTTCCGTGACCCGAGCCAGACAGCTGGTTTCCTGGATAGAGACGGAATGTGAAGCATTGAGAAAAAATGAAGAGCTTGCAGTTGACCTTCCGCCTAACTTCTTTCCTTACATAAGGCAGGGGGACCCGGATTGGCTGCCAAGATACAAAAAGTATAATCAACCCGGTGAATACCATAACGGCGGCGTATGGCCCTTTATATGCGGATTTTATGTAGCTTCTTTGGTTGCCGCTGGAAGATATAAACTTGCAGAGAAGAAGCTGATTGCCTTGACAAACCTTATCCGACCTGCACGTGTG
>Ga0315533_1003654_pt1 | contig 10006 bp, 8 predicted proteins | sample SalMarSW160130MG_FD_203081 | JGI IMG/M metagenome (GOLD analysis project Ga0315533, IMG submission 203081) | Salt marsh sediment microbial communities from the Plum Island Ecosystem LTER, Massachusetts, United States - Salt Marsh Sediment SW1601-30 ...
TAAGCTCGGGCGTTTTAGGCTCAGCCGATGCGACAATGGACAGGCTCAATTCTACCGCAAAAATATTACGCAGGAAATATAGCTTTAGGGGCTACATTCATCTAAAAATCATTCCCGGTGCGAGTAATGCCGCGATAGAGGAGTCGGTATCGCTGGCCAGCGCGGTGTCTCTAAATATTGAAACGCCGGGCGAGAAGAATCTGGCGAAACTGTCGAATAAGAAAAAATATATCAGTGACATTATTGAACCGATGAAGCTGATAAGCCGATTAGTAGGTCGCGGGTCAAGATATGAGGGGACAAAACAGACCACCCAGTTTATCGTTGGAGCTGCTGGGGAATCGGACGCTGAAATAGTAAAGTATATGTGGGGTTTGTATGACCGCTTGAAGATGAACAGAGTCTATTTCAGTGCATATCAGAGGGAACTTGGTGATGAATCTATAACCGGCGAACAAATTGGGCAGGTAAATCCAAACGATGTATTTATGCGGGAGCATCGTCTGTACCAGGTGGACTTTCTATTTCGCAAATACGGTTTTACCGAATCCGACGTTGCCTTCGAGAATAACGGAAATTTGTCTTTATTAACCGACCCTAAAGAGGCCTGGGCGATTGGTCATCCTGAGTTTTTTCCTGTCGATGTAAATCGGGCATCACGTTTTTCACTGCTCAGAGTGCCGGGTCTGGGGCCGCTAACGGTGAAGCGGATTGTAGAACGGCGAGAGAAACAGCGTATAAGGCGGATTGAAGATATAGGCAAGGTTGGTATTCGTCTGGAAAAGGCAAAAAAGTACATGATCTTTTGAAAAGGACAAAACTATACCATATGAGTAGAGAGAAGGGAGGTCCTCTATTATGTGGTTTAAAGCCAAAGATACCCTGACAGAGGAGCAAGTTCAATCAGGCCTGAGTTATGTTATCAAAGATGGCATAGCTTCACAGTCGATGGGGATATTAACAGGCGGAGCATTTTTAGTCGCCTTTGCAATCAAGCTCGGCGCTTCCAATATGGTGATTGGTTTGCTGGCGGCTATTGGGCCCTTAGCTCAGTTGCTTCAACTGCCGTCAATATTCCTCGTTGAAAAGATTCGCAACAGACGAGCTATAGTCGTAATAGCAGCAGCTATAAGCAGATTATGCTGGTTGTTCATTGCTCTGATTCCTTTCTTGTTTGGGGCTAAAATCGGCCTTGCTATCCTGCTGGCATCAATGATAGCGGCTTCGGCCCTCGGAGCGGTTTCCGGTTGTAGCTGGAATTCGTGGATGCGTGACCTTATACCGCAGAATATATTAGGCTCATTCTTCTCGAAAAGAATGAGAATCGCTACAGGTGTCGGAATTGCACTGAGCATAGCTGCAGCAGTTTATTTAGACGCATGGAAAAAACTGCTGCCACAATATGAGCTTCAAGGCTATTCAATTCTGTTTTTGGCCGGCTTTGCAGCCGGTACTCTTGGGCTTTTTTTCTTAGCCAGAACACCGGAGAAACGTATGCCTGCTGCGGAGGAAAGGCCTAAGATTTTGAAGCTGCTTGCCAAGCCGTTCAAAGATGAGAACTTCCGAAAGCTTATTGCATTTATGTGCTCGTGGAACTTCGCGGTGAATTTGGCTGGACCATTCTTTATGGTCTATATGCTCAAGAGATTAGGCTTGAGCATGTCTTTTATCATCGCCCTTTCGATTGTCAGTCAGGTTCTTAACTTTACTTTTCTTAGAATCTGGGGCAAATTTACAGATAGTTTCAGCAACAAGTCGGTGCTTGCAATATGCGGACCATTGTTTATATTATCGATTCTGGCCTGGACCTTTACGACAATGCCGGAAAAATACTTTTTGACCGTACCGCTTTTAATTCTCATACATATAGTGATGGGACTTTCATCGGCTGGTGTGTCTTTGGCCTCCGGCAACATCAGCTTGAAGCTGGCACCGGAAGGTCAGGCTACTGCTTATCTTGCCACCAACACCATCGTCAATTCGGTTGCAGCCGGGATTGCACCGATATTGGGTGGTAAATTTGCGGACTTTTTCGCAGGCCGACAACTGGAATGGACGCTGAAATATACGAGCCCGACAGGCCAATTCAGCTTGCCTACGCTTAATCTGCAGCAGTGGGACTTTTTCTTCGCACTGGCTTTTTTGATTGGATTGTATTCACTTCACCGCTTAGCTATGGTGAAAGAGGTAGGCGAAGTCGAGGAAAAGGTTGTAGTCAACGAACTATTCACAGAGGTAAAAAGCCAGGTTCGTATCTTGTCATCAGTGGAGGGGCTGCGCCAGATGGTTAGTTTCCCATTTTCGATAATTAGAAACCTGTCAGTAAAAATTGGTACTAACAATCACAATAAGGTCAATTAAAACAAGGGGAAATCAATAATGAAAAAAGCAAAGATAATTATTATAGCTGTTATTTCAATATTGGCTCTTATCATTATCTTTCAAAACACCGAGGTTGTGAAAACAAAGCTGCTTTTTATGACAGTTGAGATGTCAAGAGCTTTGCTTTTAATACTGACATTTGGCTTAGGCTTTATTACCGGCCTGGTTGTGAGCTTTATGGTGAAAAAGACCAAGCAAGCCGGAACAGCAAAGTCAGATATAGAATAAACTGACGAAGCCTACAACTCGAAGAAAGCACAAGTACCAAGGGAGATAACAATGAAAGAGGCTGTTAAGAAGACCAAGTCACCTAAACGGCGGTCCAAGCCGGCTGGCTTGCCGCCGGGGACGCTTGTTTATGTCGGCGAGAAAAGGGTCGAAACCGTTCGGATAACCTATTTCGACTATGATGAACAAAATTTTGCCGAGAAACAGGTTTCAAGCATCGAGGAATGCTTCCCCTTCAAAACCACGCCCACTGTTACATGGATAAATATAGATGGTCTTCACGATATTCATATAATAGAGAAGATGGGTAAGGAATTTGAGCTGCACCCTCTTTTACTGGAAGATATCCTGAGCACAAGGCAGCGTCCTAAAGCCGAAGATTATGAGAAATACTTTTTTATCGTGCTTAAGATGCTGCACTATAACGATGAGCAGCAGTCAGTCGAATCTGAGCAGGTGAGCATCGTGCTTGGACAGAATTTTGTAATTTCATTTCAGGAAACAGTCGGTGATGTCTTTGACCATGTAAGGGACAGAATCAGAAACGCAAAAGGACGCATACGCAAAATGGGGCCGGATTACCTTGCCTACTCATTAATAGATGCTATCGTTGACGGCTATTTTACTATCCTGGAAAAACTCGGAGAAAAAATCGAGCTTCTCGAAGAGCAATTAGTCGCAGAGCCTACCGAACGAACGCTTCATCAGATACATCGCCTGAAAAGAGAATTGATTGTTCTGCGTAAATCCGTATGGCCTTTGCGGGAGGTAATCAGCAGCTTGCAGAGAACCGAATCGAAACTTATCAGCAAGGTCACCAGTATATATCTCAGGGATGTCTATGACCACACTATACAGGTTATAGATACCATAGAAAGCTTCCGGGATATGGTTACCGGGATGGTTGATATATATCTTTCGAGCATTAGCAACAGGATGAACGCCGTTATGAAAGTGCTTACGATAATAGCAACCATTTTTATTCCTTTAACTTTTATCGCTGGCGTTTATGGAATGAATTTCAAGTATATGCCGGAACTACAATGGCGATGGGGTTACGGAGCTGTTTTGCTGATCATGGCTGTGGTGGCCGTGGTTATGTTGATATATTTTAGAAAAAAGAAATGGCTTTGAAAAAATAAGATATCTCTCAGATTAGTAATTTCAGGAGAAGTAATTATGCTGTTTTTGTTCATTGTAACACTAATCATATCGTTCATCGTGGTCAGAATCGGGGCGATTGCATTTCAATTGACGGGGCTGGAGTGGTCTTTAGCTAAGTTCCAGGCGCTGTCGTGCTTTACGGGAACCGGCTTTACGACAAAAGAGGCGGAGCTGATTACCAGCAACAAACAAAGGCGCAAGATTGCTTCTGCTCTTATCATTTTAGGCAACGCTGGCCTGATCATTATGATTGCCACTCTGGCGGGTTCGCTAATACCATCACAAGATATGATACTTTCTAAATTGTCGGAGTCATACCTGCCATTTCGTATCCCACCTTTTTTAGTAATATGGGTAAACCTAGCCATTATTGCTGTTGTCGTGTATGGCGTCTATAGAGTTTTCACGCACGAGCAGTTTGCCAGGAGGCTCACGAATTTTCTGAGGCGAAAAATCATCAAAAAAGAAATCTTTAAGAAGGTATCCTTTGAGGAACTTTTGCTGGCAACCGGCGGATATGGGGTTTCGAGAGTTGCGGTTTCTGCCGGCAGCGGCGTGTTAAACAAAACGCTCGCCAGGTCGAACTTGAGAAAGCATGACATTACCGTGTTGGCAGTAGTTAGAGGTGAACAGACTATACCCAACCCATCCGCGGATACGGAGATCCTTTTGGGTGATGAGCTCGTTTGTTTCGGCAAATTAGAAAACATCCGAAACACGATTTGCATGAATCCTTGACGACAATGGAATAGCTAACACGCTATGGGTGAGGCCCCGCTGAAATTACTTAAGGAATATTTATTATGAATTACGAGTTACTTTTTATTTCAGGATTTTACACCTGGTTTATTCTGCCATTTTTGATCTTTATAGCCAGGGTGGCCGATGTCACCATGGGGACAATACGGGTCATATTTGTCTCCAGAGGATTGAAATACCTGGCTCCTGTTGTGGGTTTTTTTGAGATACTAATCTGGCTCTTAGCTATAGGCCAGATTATGACAAATCTTTCCAATCCCGTGTGTTACATCGCCTACGCAGGTGGATTCGCGATAGGTAATTATGTAGGCATTTGTATAGCTGAGAAGCTGTCTTTAGGTGTTGTGCTAATACGAGTGATTACCAAAATGAATGCCCTGCCTCTGGTGGAGCATTTGAATGCTAAAAACTATGGAGCTACCAGTATTGACGGCCATGGAACCAGCGGCGAGGTAAAGGTCGTTTTTACCATCGTGCCTCGGCGGGAAGTTCCCAGCGTGGTTGAGTCGATCAAGAAATTTAATCCGCAGGCGTTTTACTCAATAGAGGAAGTAGGGTTTGTGGAGAGGGGGATATTTCCAAACAGAAAAAGCTGGCATGATTCTTCTTTAATCAGATTGTTCAGGCCATTCAGAAAAGGCAAATAAGGTAATCCTGTGAAACCCACTGCCAAAACTCGTAAAAGGCTCAGTAAATTAGAGCAGCTTCTAAAGACAAAATCACGTTTGTTGATTGTCATGCAGGATAATCCTGACCCTGATTCAATAGCCTCTGCGGTAGCGCTACGCAAAATTGCAAATAGTCTCAATAACGTTCAGTGTACTATTACTCACGGTGGAACCGTTGGTCGGGCCGAAAACAGAGCTTTTGTGCGGTATCTTGGTCTGAACCTGCGGCCGTGTGCAGAGATTGAATTTGAAAAATTCGACTGCATTGCAATGGTAGATGCCCAGCCGGGAACCGGTAATACTTCCCTGCCCGCTGGAATGATGCCCGACATTGTTATAGACCATCATCTTCTACGAATCGCTACACGAGCCGTGAAATTCATCGACATTCGCAGAGAATATGGCGCTACAGCCACCATCCTGCTGGAATATCTTGTCCAGGCGGGGATAGAACCTGATATACAGCTTGCAACTGCCTTATTCTATGCGATCCGCTCCGATACACTGGATCTCGGCAGACAGGCAATCAAAGCGGATATTGAAGCGGTTGCGTTGTTGTTTCCATTAGCGAACAAGAGGATGCTCAGCGAAATCCAAAGAGGTAGTGTGCCGCGAGTTTATTTTCGGATGCTGGATGAAGCCCTAAGGAACGCCCGTATTTATGGACAGGCGATTATCACCAGCTTAGCAACGATAGACAATCCCGATATGATTGCTGAAGCAGCGGACCTGCTGCTGAGAGAAGATGAAACCTGCTGGACAATGTGCACGGGTTGTTCTCAAGGCAAACTTTTTATATCTATTAGAACATCAAAGGAGGATGCCAGAGCTGATAAGGTAATACACCGGGTTGTCTCTGGAAAAGGAACCGGCGGTGGCCATCAAACTTTTGCCGGCGGACAGATTCCCTTGGAAAATGCTACAAAAACACGGTGTGGGTCTTTGGAAAAGTTAGCACAAAAAAGGTTTCTCAAAGCAATAGGGGCCGATGCAAAACACTGGCAGAAGCTAATATCGGATTAAAATAACGCCAATAGTATAAATGCCTAAAGTGAGCTAAAGTATCTAAATGGCGTAAGCCATCCCTTACGGGAGTGAGCTAAAGTTGTAATTCATAATCCCCGCTTCCGCGGGGACAGGCTGAAGGCCATCCTCAAGCTCGGACTTCGCATTGCTTCAGTCCAGCGCTTGGGGCTGCCACCCTTTATTTATCAAACTTATCGGGTGGCATCCTCATCCCTTAGGGATGGGGATGGCTTTTCTCTTGGCTAAACACATACCCTGCGAAGGCAGGGGGCACTTTAGTCAATTCTCATTTTAGGCACTTTAATTTGGGGGAAATTTGTTGCAATTTGAAGGGCTGGCCGTTAGTATTCTGCTGCGTCCCTGCTTTCGCGGGGACAGGCTTGCCTCTGCATAAGCAGGGGGCGAGGTTGTAAATATGGGCCAGCAGAGCAGAAATAGCCGCGAAGACAAAGACAGTACAATCAGGAAGGACCCCCCCCAGGGGGAATCCAAGGATATAGACGACTTCGTCAACAGCCTCAGCGATGAGCACAGGATGCTGGTGGTTCTGAAGAAGCAATTGTATGACGGCACATGGGAGCCAATGCTCGACGACCTGCAGCATCGTTTAGCAGGTAAGCCATATATATTTCAGCTTGTAAATCGGATCGAAGACGATACCAAACGCATCGAACAGATGCAGAAATTTGAAATTGAGCACAACATTGATTTGGCTGACTATGTTAATATGCCATAACGTAGATAGTGAACTAAAGTGTGGAGTGTCTAAAATGCCTAAAGTGCCACGTAAGTGGCATCCTGAGGCGTAGCCGAAGGATCTGGCTAATGAAAAAGGAGATTCTTCGCTTCGCTCAGTCCTATGGACTCCTTACGGAGAATGACGCCTTAGGTGTCACTTTAGCTCACTCCCGTAAGGGATGGCTTACGCCATTTAGGCATTTAACAACTGCTCTGAGTTTGTTTTGTGAGGGTTTACACAAATGTTGCGGTTAAGAAATACAGTTATTTTATTAATTGGTTTTTTAGTTTTGTATATTACGGCCGGCGCTGTGGCTGCAGAGGCAGGGACGGACTGGCTGGTCTCGCCGGAACTGCTTGAGCATGCCAAATTAAAGATTCTATGGCAGAATGAGCTGCCGATGAGAAAAGCTGAGAGCCTGGAGCGCTTATTTATTATTGATAATCGCATTTATGCACTTTCAGACCGCAACTTTCTGATTTCCCTGGATAGAGAAAATGGAAATGTGATATTCAGCAAGTTCGTCGCATCGGCAGGTATTCCGGTGGTCGGTCTGGAACTCTACCAGGGTAAGCTTATATCGGTAATTGGAAACAAGCTGGTTGAGATTGCCCCGGAAACCGGAATAGAAAGCAATGCAAAAGTTCTGGATTTTGGTGTTATTTGTCCTGTCGTTCGGAACAGTTCATTTTTTTACATAAGCTGGCCTGACAGACGCCTGCATATATTACACGCAGATAATAAACTTCAGGTGTTTGAGGTTACTGCCGATAACGATTCGTTGATTACATCAATTATTGCCGACGAGGAATTTGTTGTCTTTGGAACAGATGCAGGCAATGTAATAAGTATCATGCCGGATGTACCTAAGAAACTATGGCAATTTGATGCCGCTGATGCCATCACTGGGCCGATCGTGCGGGACAGAATGTCTCTGTTTTTTACCAGCAAGGATACTAATGTCTATCGGATTGACATAGTCAATCCGGCAATGACAGAGCTTGTTTGGAAGTATCAGATACCGTCGATACCGTTAAAGGCCCCGCGTGTGACACGACGAGTGGTTTATCAAAGTGCTCCCGCCAAAGGCATGGTTGCCATAGATAAACAAAAAGGCAGCCTTTTGTGGTTGTTGCCGCAGGGAGCCGACCTCCTGGCGGAAGCAGATGGAAAAGCTTTTGTTTTTACAAATGACAGAACATTAGCAGTGATGGATAACGCTCGGACAAAACTGCTGTACACGGTTAATTTTGCCGAAGTCTCGATATACGCAACTAATACAAAAGATTCAAAAATCTATATTGCTGATGAACGTGGCCGGATCGCCTGTTTAGAGCCGGTTGAATAGTTACTGGTTATTGGTTACTGGTTATTGGATACTGAGTTACCATTTAACCAGTTACCAATTACCAATTAAATAGTAAATGATGTTTAGGGATAGTTAGGAGAAGGAGTTTATATGGACGTGAGAATTAAAACAGCATTGATAAGTGTTTCTGACAAGAGTGGTGTAGTTGAATTTGCCAAAAAGCTCAGCCAGATGGGAGTCAAGATAATCAGCACAGGCGGGACAGCTAAAAATCTGAGCAAGGCAGGAATTGATGTCGTTGGTATTGAGTCAGTTACAGGCTTTCCTGAAATGATGGATGGCCGTGTAAAAACGCTCCATCCGAAGATACATGGGGCATTACTGGGCTTACGTGACAAAAGCGAACACACCGCGGCGATGAAGCAGCATAATATAGAGCCGATCGATTTGGTCTGCGTGAACCTATACCCGTTCGAGCAGACCATTGCCAAGCCTGGCTGCAAGCTGGAAGAAGCGATTGAAAATATTGATATCGGCGGGCCGAGTATGATTCGCTCGGCTTCAAAGAATCATAAGTTTGTTACTGTCGTGACGCGACCCGACCAATATGATAGAGTCATTGAAGAAATGCAGCAAAACAGCGGCTCTGTCAGCGAAGAGCTGCGGAGTAAATTTGCAAGAGCGGCATTTTCGCTGACTGCGTCTTACGACGCGGCTATATCAAAATACCTCAATAAGTTAGCCGGCATGGAGTACCCTGACAGGATTTCAATTGCGGTCAGGAAAGAAAAAACGCTGCGTTACGGAGAGAATCCTCACCAGACGGCGGCGTATTACAAGCTGCCGGCAAGCGGCGAGACTTCAATATGCAGCGGCAAGCTAATGGAGGCCGCGACAGAGATTAGCTTTAATAATCTTCTGGATGCCGACGCAGCATTTGAGCTGGTAAAGGAGTTTGATGAGCCGGCTGCCGTCGTTGTCAAGCACCTTAATCCCTGCGGCTGCGCCGTCGATGACGATATTACAGTTGCATACCGTAAGGCATACGAAGGTGACGTCGTCAGTGCGTTCGGCAGTATTGTTGCTCTGAATAGAAAAGTCAACGAGGAGCTTGCCAGAACGATTATGGAATCTTACAGTTTGTATGGCAAAGCCCTCGGTGCCGGTGGCTTTTTCGCTGAGGTTATTATTGCACCCGAATTTGATGAGGACGCGGTTGAAATAATAAGAACGCTAAAGAGCTGGGGCAGCAGAGTCCGCCTGATAGAAACCGGACCAATCGACCGAACAAAGATTGACTGCGGAGAGTTTGATGTGCGCTGTATTGTCGGGGGACTTCTATTGCAGAATAGGAACCTCATCGGCTGGGAGCCGAATGTATTGACATATCCTACCAAGAAAAAACCTACCAAAGAGCAGCTTGAAGATTTGAGAATCGCCTGGCTCACAGCTAAACATACCAAGAGTAATACCATTGTGCTGGTGAAAAACAGAAAAGTCCTTGGTGTCGGAGCCGGACAGATGAATCGAGTCGAGTCCGGCTTGATTGCATTCAAGCACGCCGGTGACCAGACTAAAGGCTGCGCTATGGCTTCCGATGCGTTCTTCCCGTTCCCGGACAATATTGAAAACGCCGGCAAAGCAGGCATAGCTTGCATTGTTCAGCCGGGAGGCTCAAAGAAAGACGATGAGGTTATCGCTGCGGCAGACAAGCTCGGCATCGCGATGGTC
>Ga0315533_1003656_pt1 | contig 10002 bp, 9 predicted proteins | sample SalMarSW160130MG_FD_203081 | JGI IMG/M metagenome (GOLD analysis project Ga0315533, IMG submission 203081) | Salt marsh sediment microbial communities from the Plum Island Ecosystem LTER, Massachusetts, United States - Salt Marsh Sediment SW1601-30 ...
CGGGGATGCAGGGCTTATTGTTTTTTCCTGCTTTGTATATCGGCAGGAAAAAACATTAGATGGAATACCTGGACTGACAGGTCAGCAGTTGACATAATGTCTCGTTATCGCTGAAGCGGGGCTGTCGCCCGAACAGGTGTGAGGGCGTGTTGACAGGTATCTATACCCCGCTTCCGATAGCGTGCATTATGACAAGGATGTCAGGGGCGTTGCATCCCCTGACGTCCGCTACTGATGACCGTCAATCGCTATGTCCTGCTCTCGGTATGATTTTCCCCTGTCCTGATTTTCAGATTTTAAAACACAGCCCGAAACAAGCTTGTCTTGGTTCGGGCGGGGACAGGGGAAAATCTCCGATAGGTGTTTTCGGCTTTTATCCGTGCTACTTGGTGTAGATTTGAGCGTGTGTTGCGTGTGTGTTTAGGGTGTGTTTAGAGTGTCCAGGTTCTTTTCGGTTTGGAAAAAATAAATTTCTGCATACCGCGACAACTGGTTTTTTTAAAAAAAAGCTTTTTCCAGCCGCGTCGGCCGCAGCCCAAAGATCGCCCAGCAAGTGTTTTGTTTTTAAAAAAAGTCCTACCAAAGGCCTTATTCGGCGGCGTAGGAGCGCCACCAGGAGACAAGGGAACGGGGCGGAGAAGCCCAGGACGGGAGATGACAGCAGGCACCATACCAGGCACGGAAAGCCGCCGAATGAGCATGGATATGCTTTGCGCGGAATTTTTCCGCAAGTTCCTCTTGACGGGCACGGAAAAGAGGAACGGGAAGGAAAGAGCGGAGATGTTCGACCTCGGCGGAGTATAGAGCGAATTCATGCTCGAATTTTGCAATCTCGGAAACGAGATTGTAAAAATCAGAAGCACGGGGAGGGAGGAGAGAAGACACCCCCGTCTCTTTGCGGCGGAGGAAGGGAAGCGAAAATTTTATCATTTCACAGCGCAGCAAAGATGATAATAATTTTCGCCTTCCGGAGACGCAAAGAAGAGACGGGGGTGTTGATGTTGTTGAAGATTGACTTTACTGAAAGCTCGAACAAAGCTACCTCAAGCATAATCACTCGCCACCGCCTCAATTCCCCAGCCTGGCACACAAGCATAATCACTCGCCACCGCCTCAATTCCCCAGCCTGGCACACAAGCATAATCACTTGATACCCCTCAACGCCCCAGCAACGGCACATAGCCAATGATTGACACCCCTCAACGCCCCAGCTTTTCACAGGGTAAAATGCGGTAAAAACACTCATACAAGATGTTGTGTTGTGTCAAATTTGATACATCAGATTATCAGGTTGACATAAGATTCATTATCAGAACTTGCCTGAAAGTAGCTCAAAAATAGCATTTAATGTCCCTTTTTATGCGGTTCCTGGAGTTTTTTGAGGGGCTACCTGGAGACGACCTCTTTGTGCGATTATGTACCCCTACATCTGGTAGGAAAATGAGTTATCAACAAAATGTTGATAACTATTGTTAATTTAATGTTGATAACTTCTGGAATGTTGATAAGTGGGTAGTTATCAACAAGTTATCAACAGGTTATCAACATAGTTAAGTCTAATGATTTCGGGGGGTTAAGTATGATTTTTAAAGTTATCAACATACTCTACTACTACTATACGTTTTAAATATAAGATTTTTTTAAAAAAAAGGCAAAAAATACAAAAACTAAACAAACGGACAAAAAGGCAAAACTAAAAAACGACATATAGGCGTTTTAAAGGGGGTGAAAACAAAAATAGGATGTATGGTATGGCTTATTTTGAGAAAGAGAAGAATTTCCCTGTGTTTATTTTACTATCTGGGAAGATAGGGGTCTGTCCTAACCTCTCTTTTAACTTGCGGTATTTCCATGTTTTTGTTTTGAGCTGCTCCTGGAGGTGACAACGTTGACATAGTGCGATAAGGTTAGATTCCCTGCAGTCTGCTTTGTTTCCGTTTTTGTGGTGTACTGTTAGTATGTTGCCCGGTTCGTTTGAGTGTTTAACTCCGCATTTTTGACAGGTATAGTTCGCCTTTGCTTTGATTTTCTGTGCGATGGAGTGCCAATTAGGTGGGTAGTCGCTTGGTTTCATTTTTACTTGAGACCGGGTTGGTTGTTAGTGGATGATGTATCGCCCGAAACGAATTGGGCGTGGTTATGAAGCGCCATAGACAAGAGGTCATTAGCCTTGCTTCGGGCTTCCCAGTATGCCTCATCCGGGATTGGTATCCGTTCCCTCTCATTGATTTGAGGGGCGTCAATCTCTACTAAAAACAGGTCTACAGCCTGTTTATGAAAGTATCCGGATAGACAAATCGCCTGCATATTGGTAACCCTCATAAGGATGATATACGGACAGTCTGGTTGTTGGCGGGTTTTAAACTTGTTAGAGTGAGCTATCTTGAGGCATTCTTTCCAGGCCCCTACTGGTATGGTGCCAATCATTGTCATAGTAAATCTCGCATATACATTGACAAAAACAGATTAAACCCGGATAAGATGAGGTGCGATTTTTGAGCTCTGTCATTCCAGGTCTCCTTGATGTGCTGGTCTAAAGCGTGCCATGTTGCAACCCCGCCCGCGAACTTCATTCGCCGAACCTGTTGGGGGATTGTTTGAGGGTTCGCCGGCGGGACATAGTTGCTTACGATTGTTTGCTTGCGTGGTTGCCCAATATCGTCCAGTAGCGTGTAGGTTCGGAAGATGAGACCTTGAGCTTCCGGCGACATAACGAAGCCGAATTGTTCCCACGCTTGGAGCGGTGATAAAGATAATTTGCCTGTGAGGTATCCCCACGGACAGCCTGGTGGTAGTAGCATTAAAATATCTCCCTTTGCAGGAAGCCGTGTTCTCTGTTGAGTTCTACGAGCTTTTCTTCCTTGACGTGCCAAACTTTATCGAAGCACTTATTGAGCTTCCCAATCAATCCCACATATCTGACGCTCATTCTCAACGCCCGACTAATTGTGCCGTTTATTGTTTTGCCGCCGTGTCCATACTTCTGCAACCAGACTACGTTTTCCATGTCCTTCGCGTCCAGTCTGACAGACATTACTTTCTCTTTTGCCATGCCTACCTCCCGGCTGTAATAATAATACCATTTTCGGACTTGTCAAGTAAAAAATGATATTATTTGTCTCTGATATCCGGATGATTCGTAGAGGTGTATGGTATCAAAACTTTCTGCCGGGAAGCTCATAATGGTATCATAATCTTCTGCCGGGAAGCTCATAATGGTATCATAATCTTCTGCCGGGAAGCTCATAATGGTATCATAATCTTCTGCCGGGAAGCTCATAATGGTATCAAAAGTTTCCGGACTCAGCAGACAAATGGTATCAGCAGCCCAGAATTTTTTGCAGCATGCTGACCACAAAGTCATCAACCTTATTGGTCGTGTTTTTGGCTATGAGTTCGGCGTGAACCAGGATGGAGCACAGCAATTTTTTTAGTTCGTCGCTCATAGTTTCACCCAGTAGCCTCGAATCCAGATTATTATCGTGTCGCCGACGAATGTGTCTTCTGTCCAATATTGTATGTGCCTGTTTTCATCTGAGACCATTCTGCAGATGAGAGGAAATTCTGTGTTTTTTACTCTAAATCCTTCCTGATTATCAGTTCCGCCGTTATAAAATATTATCTCTTCGCCTGCGTTGTCATCCGTGAAAAGGGCTACTTCTAAAGGCAGGTTTTTGGCGCCTTCCGGTAGTATGCCCGACAAGTCCAGGTCGTGTTTGTTGCCGTCAAGCGTCAAATCTGCTTTCGTAAAATCCGCTGCGGCTTCATCTCGCTGGATGTAGTCCATTTCTTCTTCTCCTTCTATTGCTTGGATTCCCAATGATTTACTTGTTTCCATTGTGGTTATCCTTTTTCTCCGTGCTGGTTTTGGGTTTTTTATCCGCAGCGGGTTTCTTTTCGTCTGCGGTGTAGGATGTGCAGGCTTCCCCGTGCTTCTGTATTTGCTCCTTGGTGTATCCCATACGTTCAAGTTCTGCTGGTGATATTAGGTCTCTCATCTTGTTGCCTCCTTTTTAACACCCGGCCGGGGGTGTGTGTGCTTCGCTTACCCCTTTCGGGGTGGTTTTAAACTGCCTGTTCTCCCAGGGACGGACTGTTGCCTATAACCCCGGCGGCGTCACGAAAAAATAAGTATGCCGTTAGGTCTGTAGCTACTAATCCGACTGGAAGCTGTATATCCATAGTTCCTGCGACTCTTGTGTCTGCAGGTGATGGCGGCAATGCTGTTAGAGGGCCATACATAAAGAGTGCAGGGTACCATGTCCCGTCTCTGCCTACGCTTTCCATGAGCGGTTTTCTGGCTACCATAGCGTATGCGATATCGTCATCGCTGCCGTTGGTGTAATGAGCTGCGTCCCACAAAATCGTCATTACTCCTGTTGCCGGCACGTAGGTCGCTGATGTGATACCTGCAGGACCCTCCAGGTCTCCGTCGGACACAAGCATCTCTGTCAGGTCCGGGGTGTTTGCCGCAGCGTCAAACTCTGCGCCCTTGTCAGTCATGGAATTGAGTAACCTTGCGGCGTTTCTCTTAACGAAAGCGTTAATCGCCGTCATCGTCCAACCGCGCTTGTGGACAAGTTCCTGCCAAACGGGGGTCATCCATTCCTCCAGGTGTCTCCTGCCTATATATCCCAATATCTGAGTTACGCAACGTCTGATATTCATTTGCTCATAGGAAAACCTCTCTGGAGTTATAAGCCCGTCTTTAAGCTGCCTATAAAGCTCAAGCGTTCCTCTCTGAGTTGGAAATATTCTGACGCGGTTCCAGTTGATACCCTTCCAGACGCCTCCGACTGTGTCGAAAAGTGCTCCCCTGATGTATCCCCAGGGTGAGCCGTGATATTTGCCCATTTTGCTTCACCTCCTTTCTAAAGTGTATATATGCGTATCAAGGCGGCTTGTCAAGTTTTTGTTTCGGGGGTGTGGTGTGGGGAGGGGAGCGGAGCCGGGGAGGGGAAGGGCGGGGAATCACCCCGTCCTATATCCCCACCCCGACATGCCTGCGCAAGCCCCAACTGAGACAAACGGGGTGGGTGGCCGGGGATGCAGGGCTTATTGTTTTTTCCTGCTTTGTATATCGGCAGGAAAAAACATCAGATGGAATACCTGGACTGACAGGTCAGCAGTTGACATAATGTCTCGTTATCGCTGAAGCGGGGCTGTCGCCCGAACAGGTGTGAGGGCGTGTTGACAGGTATCTATACCCCGCTTCCGATAGCGTGCATTATGACAAGGATGTCAGGGGCGTTGCATCCCCTGACGTCCGCTACTGATGACCGTCAATCGCTATGTCCTGCTCTCGGTATGATTTTCCCCTGTCCTGATTTTCAGATTTTAAAACACAGCCCGAAACAAGCTTGTCTTGGTTCGGGCGGGGACAGGGGAAAATCTCCGATAGGTGTTTTCGGCTTTTATCCGTGCTACTTGGTGTAGATTTGAGCGTGTGTTGCGTGTGTGTTTAGGGTGTGTTTAGAGTGTCCAGGTTCTTTTCGGTTTGGAAAAAATAAATTTCTGCATACCGCGACAACTGGTTTTTTTAAAAAAAAGCTTTTTCCAGCCGCGTCGGCCGCAGCCCAAAGATCGCCCAGCAAGTGTTTTGTTTTTAAAAAAAGTCCTACCAAAGGCCTTATTCGGCGGCGTAGGAGCGCCACCAGGAGACAAGGGAACGGGGCGGAGAAGCCCAGGACGGGAGATGACAGCAGGCACCATACCAGGCACGGAAAGCCGCCGAATGAGCATGGATATGCTTTGCGCGGAATTTTTCCGCAAGTTCCTCTTGACGGGCACGGAAAAGAGGAACGGGAAGGAAAGAGCGGAGATGTTCGACCTCGGCGGAGTATAGAGCGAATTCATGCTCGAATTTTGCAATCTCGGAAACGAGATTGTAAAAATCAGAAGCACGGGGAGGGAGGAGAGAAGACACCCCCGTCTCTTTGCGGCGGAGGAAGGGAAGCGAAAATTTTATCATTTCACAGCGCAGCAAAGATGATAATAATTTTCGCCTTCCGGAGACGCAAAGAAGAGACGGGGGTGTTGATGTTGTTGAAGATTGACTTTACTGAAAGCTCGAACAAAGCTACCTCAAGCATAATCACTCGCCACCGCCTCAATTCCCCAGCCTGGCACACAAGCATAATCACTCGCCACCGCCTCAATTCCCCAGCCTGGCACACAAGCATAATCACTTGATACCCCTCAACGCCCCAGCAACGGCACATAGCCAATGATTGACACCCCTCAACGCCCCAGCTTTTCACAGGGTAAAATGCGGTAAAAACACTCATACAAGATGTTGTGTTGTGTCAAATTTGATACATCAGATTATCAGGTTGACATAAGATTCATTATCAGAACTTGCCTGAAAGTAGCTCAAAAATAGCATTTAATGTCCCTTTTTATGCGGTTCCTGGAGTTTTTTGAGGGGCTACCTGGAGACGACCTCTTTGTGCGATTATGTACCCCTACATCTGGTAGGAAAATGAGTTATCAACAAAATGTTGATAACTATTGTTAATTTAATGTTGATAACTTCTGGAATGTTGATAAGTGGGTAGTTATCAACAAGTTATCAACAGGTTATCAACATAGTTAAGTCTAATGATTTCGGGGGGTTAAGTATGATTTTTAAAGTTATCAACATACTCTACTACTACTATACGTTTTAAATATAAGATTTTTTTAAAAAAAAGGCAAAAAATACAAAAACTAAACAAACGGACAAAAAGGCAAAACTAAAAAACGACATATAGGCGTTTTAAAGGGGGTGAAAACAAAAATAGGATGTATGGTATGGCTTATTTTGAGAAAGAGAAGAATTTCCCTGTGTTTATTTTACTATCTGGGAAGATAGGGGTCTGTCCTAACCTCTCTTTTAACTTGCGGTATTTCCATGTTTTTGTTTTGAGCTGCTCCTGGAGGTGACAACGTTGACATAGTGCGATAAGGTTAGATTCCCTGCAGTCTGCTTTGTTTCCGTTTTTGTGGTGTACTGTTAGTATGTTGCCCGGTTCGTTTGAGTGTTTAACTCCGCATTTTTGACAGGTATAGTTCGCCTTTGCTTTGATTTTCTGTGCGATGGAGTGCCAATTAGGTGGGTAGTCGCTTGGTTTCATTTTTACTTGAGACCGGGTTGGTTGTTAGTGGATGATGTATCGCCCGAAACGAATTGGGCGTGGTTATGAAGCGCCATAGACAAGAGGTCATTAGCCTTGCTTCGGGCTTCCCAGTATGCCTCATCCGGGATTGGTATCCGTTCCCTCTCATTGATTTGAGGGGCGTCAATCTCTACTAAAAACAGGTCTACAGCCTGTTTATGAAAGTATCCGGATAGACAAATCGCCTGCATATTGGTAACCCTCATAAGGATGATATACGGACAGTCTGGTTGTTGGCGGGTTTTAAACTTGTTAGAGTGAGCTATCTTGAGGCATTCTTTCCAGGCCCCTACTGGTATGGTGCCAATCATTGTCATAGTAAATCTCGCATATACATTGACAAAAACAGATTAAACCCGGATAAGATGAGGTGCGATTTTTGAGCTCTGTCATTCCAGGTCTCCTTGATGTGCTGGTCTAAAGCGTGCCATGTTGCAACCCCGCCCGCGAACTTCATTCGCCGAACCTGTTGGGGGATTGTTTGAGGGTTCGCCGGCGGGACATAGTTGCTTACGATTGTTTGCTTGCGTGGTTGCCCAATATCGTCCAGTAGCGTGTAGGTTCGGAAGATGAGACCTTGAGCTTCCGGCGACATAACGAAGCCGAATTGTTCCCACGCTTGGAGCGGTGATAAAGATAATTTGCCTGTGAGGTATCCCCACGGACAGCCTGGTGGTAGTAGCATTAAAATATCTCCCTTTGCAGGAAGCCGTGTTCTCTGTTGAGTTCTACGAGCTTTTCTTCCTTGACGTGCCAAACTTTATCGAAGCACTTATTGAGCTTCCCAATCAATCCCACATATCTGACGCTCATTCTCAACGCCCGACTAATTGTGCCGTTTATTGTTTTGCCGCCGTGTCCATACTTCTGCAACCAGACTACGTTTTCCATGTCCTTCGCGTCCAGTCTGACAGACATTACTTTCTCTTTTGCCATGCCTACCTCCCGGCTGTAATAATAATACCATTTTCGGACTTGTCAAGTAAAAAATGATATTATTTGTCTCTGATATCCGGATGATTCGTAGAGGTGTATGGTATCAAAACTTTCTGCCGGGAAGCTCATAATGGTATCATAATCTTCTGCCGGGAAGCTCATAATGGTATCATAATCTTCTGCCGGGAAGCTCATAATGGTATCATAATCTTCTGCCGGGAAGCTCATAATGGTATCAAAAGTTTCCGGACTCAGCAGACAAATGGTATCAGCAGCCCAGAATTTTTTGCAGCATGCTGACCACAAAGTCATCAACCTTATTGGTCGTGTTTTTGGCTATGAGTTCGGCGTGAACCAGGATGGAGCACAGCAATTTTTTTAGTTCGTCGCTCATAGTTTCACCCAGTAGCCTCGAATCCAGATTATTATCGTGTCGCCGACGAATGTGTCTTCTGTCCAATATTGTATGTGCCTGTTTTCATCTGAGACCATTCTGCAGATGAGAGGAAATTCTGTGTTTTTTACTCTAAATCCTTCCTGATTATCAGTTCCGCCGTTATAAAATATTATCTCTTCGCCTGCGTTGTCATCCGTGAAAAGGGCTACTTCTAAAGGCAGGTTTTTGGCGCCTTCCGGTAGTATGCCCGACAAGTCCAGGTCGTGTTTGTTGCCGTCAAGCGTCAAATCTGCTTTCGTAAAATCCGCTGCGGCTTCATCTCGCTGGATGTAGTCCATTTCTTCTTCTCCTTCTATTGCTTGGATTCCCAATGATTTACTTGTTTCCATTGTGGTTATCCTTTTTCTCCGTGCTGGTTTTGGGTTTTTTATCCGCAGCGGGTTTCTTTTCGTCTGCGGTGTAGGATGTGCAGGCTTCCCCGTGCTTCTGTATTTGCTCCTTGGTGTATCCCATACGTTCAAGTTCTGCTGGTGATATTAGGTCTCTCATCTTGTTGCCTCCTTTTTAACACCCGGCCGGGGGTGTGTGTGCTTCGCTTACCCCTTTCGGGGTGGTTTTAAACTGCCTGTTCTCCCAGGGACGGACTGTTGCCTATAACCCCGGCGGCGTCACGAAAAAATAAGTATGCCGTTAGGTCTGTAGCTACTAATCCGACTGGAAGCTGTATATCCATAGTTCCTGCGACTCTTGTGTCTGCAGGTGATGGCGGCAATGCTGTTAGAGGGCCATACATAAAGAGTGCAGGGTACCATGTCCCGTCTCTGCCTACGCTTTCCATGAGCGGTTTTCTGGCTACCATAGCGTATGCGATATCGTCATCGCTGCCGTTGGTGTAATGAGCTGCGTCCCACAAAATCGTCATTACTCCTGTTGCCGGCACGTAGGTCGCTGATGTGATACCTGCAGGACCCTCCAGGTCTCCGTCGGACACAAGCATCTCTGTCAGGTCCGGGGTGTTTGCCGCAGCGTCAAACTCTGCGCCCTTGTCAGTCATGGAATTGAGTAACCTTGCGGCGTTTCTCTTAACGAAAGCGTTAATCGCCGTCATCGTCCAACCGCGCTTGTGGACAAGTTCCTGCCAAACGGGGGTCATCCATTCCTCCAGGTGTCTCCTGCCTATATATCCCAATATCTGAGTTACGCAACGTCTGATATTCATTTGCTCATAGGAAAACCTCTCTGGAGTTATAAGCCCGTCTTTAAGCTGCCTATAAAGCTCAAGCGTTCCTCTCTGAGTTGGAAATATTCTGACGCGGTTCCAGTTGATACCCTTCCAGACGCCTCCGACTGTGTCGAAAAGTGCTCCCCTGATGTATCCCCAGGGTGAGCCGTGATATTTGCCCATTTTGCTTCACCTCCTTTCTAAAGTGTATATATGCGTATCAAGGCGGCTTGTCAAGTTTTTTTGTTTCGGGGGTGTGGTGTGGGGAGGGGAGCGGAGCCGGGGAGGGG
>Ga0315533_1003657_pt1 | contig 10002 bp, 5 predicted proteins | sample SalMarSW160130MG_FD_203081 | JGI IMG/M metagenome (GOLD analysis project Ga0315533, IMG submission 203081) | Salt marsh sediment microbial communities from the Plum Island Ecosystem LTER, Massachusetts, United States - Salt Marsh Sediment SW1601-30 ...
CGGCAGGATTGATGAACCTTATGTATACGTAGTAGAAGATGAGACTGCCCGTAAGCGCTTTGTCAGGATTGGTATAAAGCAGGCGGACAAATATGAAATCGTCGATGGTTTAAAACAGGGTGAGAGGCTTGTGGTTAATGGAATGAACTACTTGACAGACGGGACGAAGGTAAAGGTTGTGCAATTGGAAGAAATCGGTGTGAGTTCACCCCGTTAGAAAGAAAGCTCTGTCTTTTGGGTGGAATAAAAAAATACATAGCGAAAGTAAGGTTTAAAGCCACGCCCGAACTTTCTAACGGGGTAAAAACTAAAAGGTAGAAAACAGGATGAAACTTGCTCAATTATCTGTAAACAGACCTGTAACCACTGCAATGATATTTATAATAATGGTGGTTCTGGGGCTTGTGTCATTATCGATGCTGGGGCTGGACTTGATGCCGGAGATGGAAATACCGGCTGTTTCGGTTATGACTTCTTATCAGGGGGCGGGGCCCGAGGAAGTGGAAACGCTGATAACCGAGCCGATGGAGGATACTCTTAGCACTATATCAGGTGTTGATGAAGTAATTTCGGTCTCCAAAGAAGGAATATCTTCCGTGACATTGAGATTTGATTGGGGTGAAAAAATAGATGAAAGTACCAACGATGTGCGTGAGAAGATTGACCTGATTAGAGACGTTTTGCCGGAGGAAGCCGACAATCCTGTTATTTTTAAGTTTGACCTTTCTATGATACCAATTGCAATTATTGCAATTACTGCTGAGGATAGCTACCCCGATTTGCAGGATATAGTTGATGACATGATAGTTGACCCGCTTAAGCGAGTAGATGGTGTTGCTTCGGTAACGCCTCGTGGGGGGTTGGAGCGGCAGATTCGAGTTGATATTGACCGTGACAAGCTGGCTGCTTTGAATTTATCGGTTGCACAGGTAAATTCAGCCCTTGCTGCTCAAAACATCAGTACTCCAGGCGGAAACATAAAGACCGGTTACAAGGACTATCTCCTGCGCACTCCTGAGGAATTTTCCAGCCCTCAGGAGATTGCTGAAGTTGTCATTGCTCGGCGAAACGGCATACCTATAAAGCTCAAAGACGTTGCCGATGTGAGAGATTTTTTCAGAGAGCGGACCTATGAGGTACGGTTGAACGGCAAGAGTGGAATGGCTGTTTTTGTCCAGAAGCAAAGCGGTGAAAACACGGTCGCGGTTGCCAGGGCGGTCAGGGAAAAACTTGAGGAAATAAAGAAGAATTTGCCGCCTGACATTGAACCGAAGATGGTAATGGATAATTCCGAGTTTATATTGGCTTCGGTGGGTAATTTGCGTAATACGGTTTTCTGGGCTGCTTTCTTTGTCTTTATTGTGCTTCTTTTTTTCCTGCGAGACCTTCGAGCCAGTATTATTGTTGCACTTGCGATTCCCACTTCGCTTATCATTACGTTTCTGCTGATGTATTTAGCCGATTACACAATTAATGAAACTTCCCTGGCCAGTCTGGCGATTTCTGTCGGCCTTGTTGTGGATAATGCAATAGTTATTGTTGACAATATCATTCGCCATCGCGCTAAAGGCCAAAGGCCGAAGGAAGGCGCGATTCTTGGTGCAAATGAAGTAGGTGTACCTGTTATTGCTTCAACACTAACGACAATTTCCATTTTTGCTCCTATTATTTTCGTTGGGGGTATTACTTCTATCGTATTCGGACAATTCGCTGCCATTGTTGTGATGGCCCTGGTGGCTTCGCTTTTTACGGCCCTTATGCTTGTGCCGATGGTGTGTTCAAAAATCTTGATAGTGCGCGATGCGAATTCATCCCACCCCTCGGAGGGGCGGGATTCATCAAAATCTATTTTGAACCCGTTTTACAACTTGGGTGAGAAAGTTTTGAATAAAACAGAAGACTTCTATGTCAGGTTTTTGAATTGGTCGTTAAGCAATCGCAAAACAGTTTTCATCTCATGTATTATTTTGTTCGTCCTGAGCATAGGTCTTGTTGGCCTTATTGGAACAGAATTTTTCCCCGAGCAGGACCAGAATCGTTTAGTTGCAAATTATGAGTTACCAATCGGCACACGCTATGAGCGGACCGGTGCTGTTGCCCACCAGTTACAAAAAATAGCTGAAAATAGTGTACCAGAAAGGCGTGACAGCTTTATCCGCTGGGGTGTTTACGGTAGTGCCGGCGGTGGTCACTTTGCTACAGAGGAGGAAAGCTATAAGGGTGTTTTGTTTATCAGTTTGAAACCAAAAAGGCAGCGCGATGTTTCCCCGAGTGACGTTATAAAACGGCTTCGCAAAATCACGAATGATATACCGGGGGTAATAATTCGTTATAGTGCGGAGGACCCGCTTGAAGGGATGATGTTTGGTAGCGGCGGCGGTTTGGCAGTCGAGCTTTATGGCCACGATATGGATTTGGCTCGGCAATATGCGGATTCTGTTAAAACGGCAATAGAAACTATTGATGGTGTCCAGGATGTTGAAATCAGCAGAAAAGAAGAAAAGCCGGAGATTAAGGTCATCGTTGACCGTGAAAAGGCATCGAAACTCGGCCTTGATGTGAAGACAATCGGCAAAACGATAGAGACGTTTTTTGCCGGCAGCACCGCAACGAGGTATCGTGAAGGTGGTGATGAATATGATGTAGAGGTTCGGCTGCAGGAGCAGGACCGTGACAGGATTGAGGATTTGCGGGACGTATTTATCAGTTTACCGACAGGTGCCCAGGTAAGTCTTGCGAATATTGCCGAAATCGAGCAGGGCGTAGGGCCGACGAAGATAGAACGAAAAGACCAGGCACGCTATATTACGGTCTCGGGTGAAATTATCGGCAGGGACATCGGCTCGGTGGCGAAGGATGTTAAAAAGGTCCTTGACAGCATTCCTGCACCGCCCGGTTTCAGTTACAAGTTTGCCGGTGCAGAGAAAGAAAGGACAGAAGCATTCCAGCTGTTGATTATAGCTGTAGGTTTAGGCATGGGATTGGTATATATGGTTATGGCCTCGCAGTTTGAATCTCTGCGTGACCCTTTTATTATATTTCTTTCGATACCGTTTGGTATTGTGGGTGTGATTATTGCATTAGCACTGACGGGTCAGGCTATGAGTGTTGTCAGCTTTCTGGCCTTGATTATGATGGTTGGCATTGTGGTAAATGACGGAATTGTTCTTATAAGCTATATTGGGATACTTAGGCGCAGAGGTAATGATGTTTATTCGGCAATTATGGAAGGTGGACGAACGAGATTACGGCCTGTGATATGCACAACAGCGACTACGATTCTGGCGATGGTGCCGCTGGCTCTTTCGAGAGGCGAAGGCTCTGAAATCTGGGTGCCCTTTGCTGCAACGGTGATTGGTGGTTTGTTTGTCGGTACAATTATTACTTTGGTTTTGATGCCTACTCTGTATAGTGTTTTTGAAGGTTATAAAGCTACTGATACAAGAGGACGATTATGAAAGCTGTTTTGATTGTGCATAATGTTGCGATTGATGAGCAGGTAAATGAGATACTGGCCTCTATCGGGATTGATTGCTATACCAAATTCACTGATACCTTGGGCAAAGGCCGGCTTAGTGAGCCGCATTTGAATACCGATGTTTGGCCGGGCATAAATTATGGTACATTTGTTGTTACCGATGATGAAAACGCCAGGCAGATAATGGAAAAAGTCCGCCAGATGCGAAAAAAACTCGGCTCAGAAGGCGTAAAAGCGTTTATGTGGCAGATTGAGGATATCACCTAAAGACGGCTTAAATGAGAATGGAGTTTTGTGTACTGTAAGTTCTTTTTCTGCTTGTAGTTAGCAGGGCCTGGCAAACCTGAGCAAATTTTTTTCTTTTTTGAAGAATTTTCTGGCTAAATCACCTCTGAAAATGGAAAATATCTTCAGGTTGGCTTTGCGAGATGAAAGGCCGTTTTCGGTATGGAGACCACTGCAAAATATAAACCGAATCTGGAAGTTGTTTCCGACGCTGAGGCCCTTGCCTATAGAAGCGTTGAGCTTTTTGTTGCCGATGCGCTAAAATCAATAAAAGCCAGGAATGTCTTCTACGTTGCAATATCAGGAGGGCATACGCCCAGACGTTTTTTTGAGCTGCTTGGCGAAGTGCCGAAAGCAAAATCTCTATCCTGGGAAAGAATCCATTTGTTCTGGGTGGATGAGCGGTACGTTCTGCCGGATTCAAAATGGAGCAATTACAAGCTGGCTGCCGATACCTTCTTACCTAAAGTCGCAATTCCCGATGAAAACATTCATCGTATTCCCACCGAACACACAGATTTTGAGGCTTCAGCCCATCTCTATGAACAAACCATTCGTGAGGTTTTCGGTTTGCAGGAGAAACAAACTCCGCAGTTTGATTTGATTGTGCTTGGGATGGGCGTTGAGGGCCATACCGGCTCATTGTTTCCCAACAGCTATGCGTGTTTTGATACAAGTGATTTGGCCTGTGTTGTTTATGTTTTGGATGAGAAGTTAAATCGCGTAACCCTGACTCATCTGGTTTTATGCGCCGCATCTCATCTGGCTGTATTGGTTTCCGGCCGGGAAAAGGCAGGTATTTTAAAAGAGGTTCTAACCAGTAAGCCGGATCAAGTTCGTTATCCCATTCACGCCCTTTGGCCGGTCCTTGACAAAATCACATGGCTCATCGACCAGCAAGCCGCAAAAGAAATGTAATCGCTTTGTTTTGTGCTGATTCTTGGTCAATTTCCCTATTTGTTTTTTTTGTTTGTGGCTTTTGTGCCGAGCAACAATATCGGCGCGGCTATTGCAATGGACGAGTATGTTCCTATTATCACCCCGAAACCGATTGCGAACGTAAAACCTCTCAGATTCTGGCCACCAAAAATGTACATTATCAGCACGACTATAAATGTCGTAAAGGATGTCAAAATCGTTCTGGAGATAGTTTGATTGATACTGTCGGTGATTATCTTTGGACTAATCTGGGCCTTTTTACGATTCTCACGGATTCGGTCGAAAACCACAATCGTATCGTTCAGCGAGTACCCAATCAGCGTCAGAAAAGCCGCTATCATTGCCAGGTTGATTTTGAAATCTCCGATTAGAAGTTTCTCTCCGATTGGGCTTGCTGCGATATATGTGCAGACCATTACCGCTCCGAGCGTAATACATACATCGTGAACCAGTGCTGTAATGGCCGCGATGCCGTAGCGGACGTTTCCGAATCGAAACCCTATATAGGTAACGATGGCAAATAACGACAGAACAATGGCAATCAGCGCTCGTGTTTTTTGCTCTTTTCCAACTGTTGGGTCTATCTGTGTGACTCTTGGTAATGACGTTTCGAGCTTGGCCGCTGCCAGGATTTTAGTCGTTTCATTTTTAACGAACTGCGACTGCGTCCATTCATCCTCTGTTAATTCGCCCAGGCCCGCCTCCGGAGCGACACTTATATAAGCGAAGCGGTTTACTGGTTTACTTTGTTCGATTGTTGCTAAATTGGCATCCAGGATTACATACTCATAACGAGGCAGGTTTTGTGTATCGGGCTTAAATTTTAATGATGCCAATCTTGCTTCAATATCTTCTATAGTTGCGGCCCTTTTGATTTCGCATAGAATTTTGATGCCGCCTGTAAATTCAACCAGTTCAGGATATGAATTAATGATGTCCTCGGTTATTTTTTCCTGTGAGGTGATTGTGGGTTGAAGGTTTTGCTGGATTTCAAGCTCGTCGCCGAAGGAGGCCAGGATTGCATCATTAACAACTTCATCAATTTCCGGCTCTGAAATTTGAGCAGATGGGAAAGCTTCTGTCAGCACATTTTTGACTAATGTCTGGTTCATCTGACTGGTGGTTATTACGAACTCTGCTGGATTGTTGGCATTTTGTGTTACGAGCAGATTGTTTAGCTCACCTACAAATTTACCCTGAGCTTTTACAATTGCTGAGCTTGCAGTTTCAACTGTTTGTTGCCCGGATTCGCCAAATGTAACGATAGTTTTGCTTTTATTTGTTTCGGTGGTATTGATTTCATATTGTCTGCCTGTTTTACCGATGCTGTAGACATTTGCCGCTGACAAGGCGGGATTGTTCAATTTTCCCCCAATTCCTCGAATTCTGTCTTCCACATCACTTCTACTGAGCGAAACGCCCTCTTTCAGGTTGATTACAGCACTTGTTCCACCGGTAAATTCGATATCGTATTTATTGTTCTTTGTGTCATCTCTGGTAAAGAAAACAAACAAACCTGCTGCAATAAGCACAAGTGATATGGTAAACAGGACTGGTCGCAGTGCCATCCAGTTGACATTTGGTTTGTGTATGAGCCGGAGCATAACCAAATGGTCTTTGATAATTCGCTTAGCCGAAAGAAAATCGAAGATTACACGCGTTACAAATAGTGCCGTGAACATACTCGATGCTATACCTAACATTAGCACGATAGCAAAGCCCTTCACCTCTTCTGACGCACGCCAGTAAAGAATAGCTGCGGTGATGAACGTAGTGAGGTTTGCGTCAAAGATGGTTCTGAATGCCCTTTGGTAGCCGTTTGCTATAGCGACTCTCAAAGACGAGCCTCGCAGCTGCTCTTCGCGGATTCTTTCGAAAATCAGAACGTTGGCGTCAACGCTCATACCGATGGTGAGTATTATGCCGGCTATTCCCGGTAATGTGAAAGTTGCCCTTATTCCTGCCATTATTGCAAGCACAAACAATATGTTCATAAATAGTGCTGCATCGGCTATTAAGCCGGCAAGGATATAATAGCCCAGCATACAGGCCATAACCACTATGAGACCGATTATGCCTGCTCTGATTCCCTGGTTGCGGTTGTCGGCCCCGATGGATGGTCCGATTGTCTTTACACTGATGGGCTGTTCTATTAATTTGGAAGGCAGGGAGCCCGCGTTTAGTTTGTCTACCATATCTCGCTGCTCGTCTTCTGAATATCGGCCTGTTATTTGACCACGCGTAGTTATCCTCGAATTGACAGTTGGAGCCGATATTGCTACTCCATCAAGCAGGATACAAAGTGGTCGGCCAATGTTGTTGCCGGTAATTTTACCAAATGCCATTCCGCCTCTGTCATCAAGAATAAAATCAATAGCTCTTCGACCTGTTTGAGGTTCTCTGCCTGCTGATGCCTTTTTAAGTTTCCAGCTCTTGCTGTCGCCTCGGTGCAGCATTACCTCATCTTTGTTGTTGCTTGCAAGGACGTAGTACTTGTCCCCGAATTGCCCAGGGATTGAAGGACGCTTCTGGTCATCAATGCCTCCCCATTCTTTAATATTTTGATTTTCTATTTCGCACCATATAAACTTATCATCTGAGGCATATTTGGGGCCTTTCTCTTTAAGATTTTTAGCATAGCTGGCCATCGCGCCCATATCCACTTCCGGGTGTCCCTGCGTTGGCAGAATTCTGAATTCCAGTATGCCGGCCCCTTTGAGCATTCGCTGCAGGTCTTTGGGGTCGTCGAGTCTGCCTCTGAAAGGGCGGTACTCATCGAATGTAGTCACCACATTGTCAATTTCAGCTGCCCGGTCGGCGAACTTGGTTTTCATCTCCGCAATTGCGGTAGTGCGCCTGACCGACTTGGCTGGCAACTGCAAAACAAAGTTTATCTGGTCTTCTGTCAGGTTTAATTTGTCGATATCATCTTTGGCTTTTTCATATTGAATGTTTTTGTCGGTTTCAGGGTTGGTCAGCTCATTGACGACTTTGTCCCATTCGGCATGTGTTTTTACATATCTGGTTAGTAGCTCAAGATTGGCTTCGGTGCCGAGATATTCCTTTAGAGTTTTTGTTAGTTGTTCCTCATCAAGCTTAATCCAGTCTCCGAGGCGAAGCTTAATTTCTTCAAGGTCAATTTCGGCGAGCTTGATTGAGCTTTCCGTAACTTTCTGCTGCGATTCGAGCTTGTCCCTTTCATTTTGTTTTTCCGTAAGTTCGTCATAGCAAGTGCCAAGCTCAGATAGAATTTTTACTCTGTTAGGGTCGCCCTGGGCGAAATCGTTAAAATCTTCGATGCGCTCTTCCGGCACCTTTTTAAGTGAGCGCATAATTTTTGCGGGATTTATGTTCTTGGCAAGCAGCTCACTCACCGCTTGTTCGTATTTCTGGCGCTTTGCCCGGGCTTCTGCGCTTGACAGGGGCATTTGTATTTCAAAGCGGGTATTGCCCTGTGGCCGCCAGACGAGATTTTGGATGTTGGCAGGGTCTATGCGCCTTCGAAGGACGGTTATCATTCGCTGGGCCAGGTCTTTTGTATCTGCTTTTTCAAGGTCTTGAGTGTCGATTTCGTAAATGAGACTTACCCCGCCTCCAACGTCTATTCCCGGCTGCAGGGTCTTGTTTGGAGGATATAAAGTCCACGCCGCTAAAGCCACTAATACAATAATTACAACGATTTTCGGCAACAGATTCTTACCCATAGCTTTCCTCGTAATGTCTTAATGCGTATATACATAAAATTCGTCAACGCGTTTGCTCATCATATCATCCACGCGTTCACGCTTTATCTTTCGACAAATTCCTTCCAATTGCTGAAGGGGCAACTTTTATTTTCGTATTATTTGACTCATCGATTTTCAGCGTAATCTCGTCGTCCTTAACGTCAACGATAGTCCCGATAATCCCGCCGATTGTTCTGACTTTGTCATTTTTTTCCAGTGATTGGACCATCTTTTTGTGCTCTTTTTGTTTTTTTCGAGGACCTCTAAATAGCATGAAGATAAATACGGCGGCCAAAGCGAGTAAAAGCCACGGCGGAAAAAATGGTTTTGGTGCTTCTTTCCCGCCTGGGGGGGCGTTAAAGTCGGATGGTACCTTCGTCGTTGCTTGGCCTTCCGAAGTTACCGGCTCTGATGTAATGTGCGAGGATGTTTCGTCAGCTTCTGTTTGGGCTAATATCCATACATTTTTCATTTTTTATTTTCCCTTCATAATTGATTATTGTTTTACAGGTCGTGGGTAAAATATTTAATTATCAGTAATCATTTTTTAATCGCTCTGTTGCCCAGTCGGAAAATTCGTTCTTTTCTATCGCCTTTCTTATTTTGGCCATTAGTCTCTGGAAGAATCTTAGATTGTGCACAGACGCCAGGATTGGCCCGAGCATCTCTCCACAATTAAAGAAGTGTCTTAGAGCGGCCCTGCTGAAGTTCCTGCAGCAGTAGCAGTCGCAACCGGCCTCGATTGGCTCGGGGTCATTTATCAGGGCGCTGTTGCGTAGCCGCACTGGACCGTTTTCGGTAAATGCAAAGGCATTTCGACCGTTTCGGGTAGGCAGTACGCAGTCGAACATATCGACACCGGCCTTGACGGCGGCTATTATGTCGATTGGTCTGCCTACGCCCATAAGATACCGAGGTTTTTCTTTCGGTAAGAACTGTATTGTGTGATTTACTGTTTTTATCATATTATCATGGCCTTCACCGACACTTAATCCGCCGATAGCATAACCATCAAAGTCCATTTTGACAAGTTCGCAGGCACAATAACTTCGCAATTCCTGATTTACCCCGCCTTGGACAATGGCAAATAACAGCTGTTTGCTGGTTTTATGCGCTTCTTTAGCACGCTTCGCCCAGCGGATAGTCCTTTCCACGGCTTTTTTTAGTTTCGGCTCATCTATGCCAAAAGGAGTACATTCATCCAGACAGGTTATTATGTCCGCGCCGAGTTGATTTTGGATTTGTATTGTGCTCTCGGCATTAAGGTATACTTTTGCTCCATCTACATGGCTGCTGAATTCGACTCCATCATCGTCAACCTTTGTCAGCGAGCTTAGCGAGAATACTTGATATCCGCCGCTGTCGGTCAGTATTGGTTTGTCCCAGGACATTAGTTTATGCAACCCGCCGAGTGCCTCCACCGTCTCGGCTCCAGGCCGCAGCAGCAGATGGTAGGTATTAGCCAGGATTATTGAAGCGCCGCTTTCTTCGAGTTGTTCAGGCGTGATTCCCTTTACCGCACCGGAAGTGCCGACCGGCATAAAAACCGGCGTCTCTACTTTGCCGTGTGCTGTC
>Ga0315533_1003658_pt1 | contig 10002 bp, 6 predicted proteins | sample SalMarSW160130MG_FD_203081 | JGI IMG/M metagenome (GOLD analysis project Ga0315533, IMG submission 203081) | Salt marsh sediment microbial communities from the Plum Island Ecosystem LTER, Massachusetts, United States - Salt Marsh Sediment SW1601-30 ...
CCGCCTGTGCAGTATCGAGTGTTGCTTCATGCATCCGCTGGCCATCTGCGACTTTCGCCCGAACAAGAGGTTCCGCAATGACACCGAGGGCTGGGCCAAGGTCGCTGACCGCCTCTGGGTGTGGAACTACGTCACGAGCTTCCGCCATTTCCTGTGCCCGTTTCCGAACCTGCGCAACCTGAACGACGATATCCAGTTTTACATCAAGAACAACGTCCGGGGCATCTTCGAGCAGGACAATTACAAATCGGTCAACGGCGAGCTGTCGCCCCTGGGTGGGTATATCATGGCCAAGTTCCTCTGGGACCCCAAGTATGACGAGGACCAGGCGATCAACGAGTTCCTCAGGGGCGTGTACGGCAGGGCGGCCAGACCTATCCGGGCGTACATCGATATGCTCGATAGAAAGGTCAAGAAAGACAACATCCACGAGGTCATTTGGGTAGGGCCCGTCGAGGCCGGCTACCTCACGGACAAGATCCTGGCCAAGGCCGACCGCCTATGGGCCAGGGCTGAGAAAGCCGTCGCCGATGACCCCAGCGTGCTCGAGCGCGTGAAGGCCGCGCGGTTGTGCGTCGACTATGCCTTCATCGAGCGCGCCCGTGCGGCCGGGCCGATCGAGTATGCCTTTGACCATGAGAACTTCATGGCTGTGGCCGACCCGACGTTTGTGGAACGGGTTGAGCGCTTTTTCGAGGTGGCCCGGCGCAACAACGTCACCTGGATCGACGAGTGGCGCGTCACGCTTGACAACTACGAGCGGGATTTCAAAGACATTCTTCAGAAGCGCTGAAGTCCTCAAGGTCTCTTACGAAGGCCCGGACGTGCAGAAGCAGTCTATTCCGGACGATGCGCTTTTCGTTGACTACTACGAAAAGCAGTAGTCAGCCATACTGCCAGCAGTGAGTGGGGACGGTGGGGCCTTGCACGGCGAGGGCGCCTGCGTGTTCGGGGCCGGGGGCTACGTCTGCGATAAACCAACCGGAAGGCTCCTCCGAGGCGCCTTCAACGCGTAAGAGCGCCGGGGGCTCGCCGGGGGCCAGCGAGACGTCGAATTGGTCGAGCCCGATTGACAGCCCCTCGCCACGGGCCTTGATATACGCTTCCTTACGTGTCCAGCAATCGAAAAAGGCTTTCTGTTGTACGGCCTGGGGCAGCGCGCGCAGTTTGGCCGCCTCACGTGGTGAGAAGAATCGTTTGGCAAGCTTGTCGCGCTCCACGTCGTCTCGGATCGCTTCGATGTCGACGCCGATCAGCCGGCCGCGCGTGAAGGTGAGGAGGGCGAGGCCGTGCGAGTGCGAGACATTGAAGTGAACCGTGTCGGGGTCCGCAGGCATGTCGAGTTCGGGCTTTCCTTGCGGATTGTAGCGCAAGCCCACGATTGCCGGCGGCTGTTCCAGGTACCGCCCTAGCAGGGTACGGAGCACGCCGCGCGTGACGATATACTGGTTCCGGTCCTTCTCGAAACGAAAGCGTGCCGCGCGCTCGCGCTCCTCTGCCGCAAGCGTTTGGTCAAAGCGTGCCAGATGCGCTTCCAGCAGCTTGAGGCTGGCCCGCCAGACGTGCACCTCGTCCCGGCCCAATGACAGAGGTTTCGGCGCAGGGCGCCACGACAAGTTTGTAAACCCCATTTGCATTGTACCTCGTTCGAAGTGCCAGATGCGAAGTGCGAGGTGCGAAGTGCTTGGCCGCCCGTCCAGTTTACTCGCACTTCGCACGCAGTATATTGAACACATAGTTCGTTGCTCAAGGAGCAGGTGTGTCAGTTTGTCGACGAGATGGACTTGCTTGATCGCGGTGGCGGGGTTTAGAATTGCTCGTCTGGATTTGAACAAGGGAGGAGCCCATGGCTACGAAAATGACTTTCTCTCGCGAAGGGTCTTTCATAAACCGCCGCCAGTTTCTAAAAAAGACGGCCGTAGCGGTCGCATTGCCGTACATTATCCCGTCCTCGGCCCTCGGGGTCGGTGGGGCCGTGGCGCCGAGCAACCGCATTACAGTGGGGTGCATCGGTGTGGGCCGTATGGGCACAGACGACATGCGAGAGCTTCTGGGCTTTGAGGAAGTTCAGGTGCTTGCCGTGTGCGATGTGGACGCGAACCGCCGCGAAACTGCCAAGAAACTCGTGGAGGACCGGTATGCCGGAGATCGGGCATCGGGCGTGTACCAAGGCTGCGCGTTGTATAACGACTATCGCGAGCTGCTGGCGCGCGACGATATCGACGCCGTCTCGATCGTCACGCCGGACCACTGGCACGCGCTGCCGGCTATCGCAGCGGCCAAGGCGGGCAAGGACATCTTCCTTCAAAAGCCCTTGACGCTGGCCATTGAAGAAGGGCGCGTACTGAGCGATACGGTCCGCCGCTACGGGCGCGTGTTTCAGACGGGGAGCCAGCAGCGTTCGGACCAGCGGTTCCGGTTTGCGTGCGAGCTGGCCCGGAACGAGCGGATCGGTAAGCTCCACACGGTGAAAGTGGGGTTTGGGACGGACCCGCCCTGTGGCATCGAACCGCCCATGCCCGTGCCGGAAGAGCTCGACTATAACTTCTGGCTTGGGCCTGCCCCCTGGAAGCCGTATACGGAAAAGCGCGTGCATCCCCAGAAGGGCTACGGCCGTCCCGGCTGGCTGCGCATCTCAGACTATGGCAGCGGCATGATGACCGGCTGGGGGTCGCACCATCTCGACCAGGCGCAGTGGGGCATGGGCGCGGAGTACACCGGGCCTGTTGAAATCGTCGGTCGCGGCGAGTATCCGAGAGAGGGGCTATGGGACGTGCACGGCCCCTTCGATCTCGAATACACCTACGCCGATGGCGTGCGTGTGCTTTGCTCGAATAAGTACCGAGGCGGCATCACGTTCGAGGGCACTGATGGTTGGGTGTGGGTGACGCGGGGCGCCATGGACGCACAGCCCAAATCGCTGTTGACGACGATCATCGGCCCTGGTGAAATTCACCTCTACGAGAGTAAGAATCATAAGGGCAATTTCCTCGAGTGCATTAGGTCACAGTCTGAGACGGTCGCGCCGGTCGAGATCGCGCACCGTTCTTGTACAACCTGTATTTTGGGTGATATGGCCATGCGGCTTGAGCGCAAGCTTCGGTGGGACCCCGCGCGGGAGCGCTTTGTCGACGACCCCGAGGCCGACCGGCTGTTGAATCGGCCCATGCGCGCGCCATGGCAATTGGGTTGATTGGAGGTTGCAGATTTCGAGCTTGGGAATTGCGCTGAAACGGGCATGGGGCAATTTGTCCTATGCGCTGGTAATGGAGGGCTGAGACGTGAAATGTTCGATGAGGGTTCTCGCGGTTTTGTTGGTGTTTTCGGCTTGTTTTGGCGCGTGGCCTGAAGGCCATCCAGAGGGGAAAGCTGCTGATATCAAGGCCGTGCTGGTCACGGGTGGTCACGGCTTTGATAAAAGAGTGGTTCTACCGTTCTTCAAGGGGCTCGAGGGTATCGATGTCGTACAGGCGCAGCAACGCGATCACAGCGAACTCTTCGAGGACATCGCGGATTGGCCTTACGACGTGATCGTGCTGTACAACATGACACGAGAGATTTCCGCTAAGCGCCAAAAGAATTTTATTGAACTGTTGGACAAGGGTGTTGGTGTTGTGGCGTTACACCACTCGATGGGGGCTTTTCCCTACTGGTCCGAGTACCCGAAAATCATTGGGGTCAAATACTATTCAGAACGCTATATAAAGGGAGGGGTCGAACATGCCCCATGCACTTACCAGCACGACGTGGACTTCACGATGCACGTCGAAGACCCAGATCATCCAATTATGCGCGGCCTGAGCGATTTTGAGGTGCACGATGAGACCTATAAGGGCAGTGATTTCGAGCCGGACAATCACGTGCTGCTGACGACCGACCATCCGGCCAGCGACAAGTTCGTTGCCTGGGTCCGGACCTATCGCAATGCGAAGGTCTGCACGATCCAGATGGGGCACGGTCCGCAAATCTTCACGCATGACGCCTACCGCCGTCTCGTCACCCAGGCCATACGTTTCTGTGCCGGCAAGGGCAATGCGGAGTGAGTTGTTGTGAGCGTAGCCGGAATGTTGATCGAAGAGGAGAGCAATTTGTGTCGTCGTGAAGGGCTGACGCGGCGCGGTTTTTTGAAACGGGCGGCCGTGGGCATGGTCGCGCCGCACATCACTCCCGCGTCCGCCCTTGGCGCCGCTGATCGGATCACCGTAGGCTGCATCGGTGTCGGGCCCCAGGGCTGTGGGGTTATGGACCGGTTTCTCGACAGTCAGGCGGCCCGGGTCGTGGCCGTGTGCGACGTGAACGCGCACCGGCGCGAAGACGCAGCGAACCGCGTGAACCGTTATTATGGCGATACCGGATGTGCCACATACAATGATTTCCGCGAATTGATCGCCCGCGAGGACATCGATGCTGTCCTGATTGCCTCGCCCGATCATTGGCACGTGCTCCACGCCATTGCTGCGGCGCGCGCCGGCAAGGATATGTACGTCGAGAAACCCCTGGGCCTCAGCCTCGTCGAAGGCCAGACGCTCCGTGCGGCAATTCAGCGCTACGGGAGGGTCTTCCAGTTCGGCACGCAGCAGCGGTCGGACCGGAATTTCCGATTTGCATGCGAGTTGGTCCAAAACGGGCGAATCGGCCAACTGCATACCATCAAAGTGGGCGCACCGGCGAGCCACGCGTCTGACAACTACCCGTCAATGCCCGTGCCGGATTGGCTGGACTACGACCTGTGGCTGGGTTCTGCGCCTTGGGCCCCGTTCACGGAGAAACGTATCGTCAACGATTTTTGGTGGCACATCTCGGACTACGCGCTGGGCTTTGTGGCGGGGTGGGGGATTCATCACGTGGATATTGCGCAATGGGGCAACGGCAGTGACCTTAGCGGGCCCGTCGAGGTCGAAGGCGCCGGGGTGTTTCCCCCCGATGGCATGTGCGATTGCGCTACAAGTTGGAACGTTCTGTGCACGTACGCCAGCGGGGTCACGATGGACTTCACAGATAACGTGCAGAACGCCCAGGGCGTGCGGTTTGAGGGCTCGGAGGGCTGGGTATATGTCCGCCGGGGATTCATCGATGCGCAGCCCAAAGCATTGTTGCGGAGTACGATTGAACCGCACGAGACACATCTTTACAAAAGCAGGCACCACGTTGAGAACTTCCTGGAGTGCGTGCGAACGCGGGCGAAGACGATTTGCCCCATCGAGGTGGCGGTTCGTTCGGACACAGTGTGCCAGTTGAGTGATATTGCGATGCGGCTTGGGCGCAAGCTACACTGGGACCCGGATAACGAGTGCTTCATCGATGACGAGGAGGCCAACCGTAGGCTCGGCCGAGCGATGCGCAGCCCGTGGCGTTTGTGAGTGCGAGGTGCGAAGTGCTTAGTGCGAATCAAACTGGACGGGCGAGCGGGCACTTCGGACTTGGAATCAGGGTGTGGTATTTTGGCAAAATTAGAAGGGGGAGGTGTACCAAGCGAGCGAGGCCGCGACTGAGACGGGACTGTCTCGTTTTCTAAAGCAGGGGAGGATTGCATGAGTAACGAACCGAACGCGTCTGATGGCTATCCCCAGCCGGGGGCGGCTGGGCCACCGGCGATGAATCGCCGCCAGTTTCTAAAGCGCACGGCGACGGCCGTCGTGGGGGTAGCGGCGGCGCCGCAGATCGTGCCCGCGTCGGTCTTGGGCATAAACGGCGCGACGCCACCCAGCGACCGAATCACGATCGGCTGCGTGGGGATGGGCAAACAGATGCGGGGCCACCTGGGCACGTTTCTGCGCAATCAGAGCACACAAGTGCTGGCAGTGTGCGATGTCGAGTCGATTAGGCTCGATAACGAGCTGAACCGGGCGAACGGGTACTATGCGAACGTGCTTGACAAAGGGGGTTATGGCGGCGTCGCGGCGTATAAGGATTTCCGCGATCTCGTGGCCCGAGACGACATCGACGCGGTGGTGATTGCGACGCCAAACCATTGGCATGCGCTGATCGCGGTGGCGGCGATGAAGTCGGGGAAAGACGTCTATTGCGAAAAGCCACTCGCGTTGACCATCGGTGAGTGCCAGGCCATGGTAAAAGTGGCGCGGCGCTACGGGCGTGTATTCCAGACCGGCAGCCAACAGCGCTCGACCTACGAGTTCCGGTTCGCGTGCGAGATGGTCCGTAGCGGCCGGATCGGCAAAGTCCACACAGTGCACGTGAACGTGGGAGGGCCGCCGCACGAATCGTGGCACCTGCCTGGCCAACCCGTGCCCGAGGGGTTGGACTGGGACATGTGGCTGGGGCCCGCGCCGTGGCGCACGTATAATTACGACATTGCTCCGGACCTCAATTACCAGGGCTGGCCCAACTGGCGTGATTATCGCGACTACGCCGGCGGGATGATGACCGACTGGGGTGCGCACCACTTCGATATTGCCCAGTGGGGCCTCGGCATGGACCACTCAGGGCCGGTCGAGGTAACCCCGCCCGATGGCGCCGAGTGCGACCGGCTCACGTACAGGTACGCGAACGGCGTGGTCATGTATCACGGCGGCGGACGGGGTTGCGCGGGTGTCGAATTCATCGGTCCGCAGGGCTCTGTGCGGGTGAACCGCGGCCGTCTCGAGACCGTGCCCGATGAGATCATGGAAACGCCCACGGGGCCGAATGAGGTGAACCTGTATCGAAGCGTAAATCATCACGAGGATTGGCTCGAGTGCATCCGCTCGCGCAAAAGGCCCATTTGTGATGTGGACATCGGTCGCCACTCGGCGATCGTCTGCCACGTCGGCAACATCGCCTATTGGCTCAATCGGCCGCTCAGATGGGACCCGGATGTCGAACGATTCGTGAATGATCAAGAAGCAAATCGGCTGTTGCTACGCGCCATGCGCAGCCCGTGGCGGATTGAAGAAATCGTATAGATGGCGTGTGAGTAAGCACGATGAACGATACCGCAAAGGAGGAAAACATGAAACGGTGGACGTCAATCTCAATCGTTTTGCTGGCGCTGATGTGCTGTTGGGTGGCGCCAATAGCGTCGTGGGCGCAGAGCGAGGAAGAAATCGAGAAAATCGAAGCGGCCGTGCCGGCAACGCCGCGCGTGGCGCCAGCGCAGGGGCGCAAACTGCTCGTGTTCAACTTGTGCAAAGGCTATGTCCACGGCTCGATCCCGTATGGGGCGAAGGCCTTCGAGATCATGGGGCGGAAGACCGGCGCCTTCGAGACGGTGGTGAGCGAGGATGTGTCAATGTTTGCCCCGGACAAGCTCGATCAATTCGACGCCGTTTGTTTCAACAACTCGACGGGTCAGTTGTTTGACGACCCGGTCCTTAAACAGAGCTTGATCGACTTCGTGAAGGGCGGCAAAGGCGTTGTGGGCGTCCACGCGGCGACGGACTGCTTTTACAACTGGGCCGAGTTCGGCGAGATGCTGGGCGGTTACTTCGACGGACATCCATGGGGCTCCGGCGACACGGTTACGGTGAAGCTCGACGACCCGGGCCACGCGCTGTGCGGCGCCTTCAAGGGTCGCGGCTTTGACGTGAACGATGAGATTTACCAGATCAAGAGCCCGTATTCACGGGAGAAGCTGCGCGTGTTGCTCAGCCTGGACGTGGAAAAGACCGACATGAAAAAGCAGGGCATCAAGCGTACGGACAACGATTTCGCTGTTAGCTGGGTCCACAATTTCGGCGAAGGCCGCGTGTTTTATTGCTCTCTGGGGCACAACAACCACATTTTTTGGACCCCGTCAATACTCCAGTTCTATCTGGACGGCATCCAGTTTGCCATGGGCGATCTCGAGGCCGACACGACGCCGAGCGCGCAACTTTCGCCGGAATATATCGCGCAGTCGAGGATGAGTGCGAAGCGCCAAGCGCTGGACGGGCTTCTCGAGGAAGTCGTGACGTACAAGTTCGGTGACAGTCGTGTGGCCTTCAGCGACCTGAACGATTTGGTGATCGAGTCGCACGAAACGCCCGAGTTCCGCCGGGAAATCGCCCGAAAGCTCGCTGCAATCCTCGGCACGGACGCCACACGCGACTGCAAGCAGTACATCTGCCGGGAGCTTTACCTCATCGGCACGGCAGAGCAGGTGCCGGCAATTGCCGCGTTGCTCACCGACCCGGAGACATCGGACATGGCGCGCTATGCCCTCGAGCGCATACCCGATCCTGCCGCGGACAAGGCCCTGATGAATGCGCTGGGGAAAGTGCACGGTAGTCTCAAAGTCGGCGTGGTGAACTCGCTGGGCGAGCGCCGCAACGCGGGCGCGGTTCCCGCGTTGGCCAAGCTGACCCGTCATGCAGACGCGACGGTCGCCAAGGCGGCCATCGCGGCGTTGGGCAAGATCGGCGGGACAAAAGCGGCCAAGGCACTTGCCGCGGCGAAGGCGGAAGCCGCACCCGAAATACTGCCCGCTGTGGCCGACGCCTACCTGCTATGTGCGGACCAGTTCCTCGGGGCCGGCGAGAAGGATAAGGCCTTGGCCATCTACGAGGAGATGTTTGCCGTGGCATACCCCAAGCGCGTTCATATTGCGGCGTTTCAGGGTCTCGTGGCCGCCCGCGGGGATGAGGCGGTTCCATTGATTATCGACGCCCTGACGAGCGACGACCCGGAAATGCAGGCGGTCGCGGCAGGCGCTGCACGCCTGGCGCCTGGATCGGCGGCCACGGGAGTCTTCGCGGCGCAATTACCAAAGCTTTCTTCGGCAGCCCAAGTACTTTTGATCAAAGCGTTGGCCGATCGGGGGGACAAGGCGGCCCGGGCGGCCGTGACCGATGCGGCCAACAGCGGTGATGAGAACATCCGCCTGGCCGCGCTGGGTGCGCTGGGTGCGCTGGGTGATGCATCGACGGTGCAACTCCTGGCCCAGGCCGCCGCGACGGCCGAACGCGCGGAACGCGGCATTGCTCGCGAAAGCCTCGACCGGCTTCGTGGCGCGGGCGTGGACGCCGCGATGGTGGAATTGGTGAAAGGCGCGGATGCGGCCGTGCGCATCGAGCTCATCCGGAGCCTCGCTGCGCGAAATGCCTCGATCGCCGTGCCCGCGTTGCGCGAAACCGCTGCGGATGCCAACGAAGGTGTCCGCGCCGAGTCGTTCAAGGCATTGAGCGTGTTGGCCCGCGTGGAAGACCTGCCGGCGTTGGTCGACCTGCTGGTTAAAGCCAAGGGTGACAGCGATCGCAAAGAGGGCGAGAAGGCGGTGGTGGCCGTCGCGCGCAGGATGCCGGAGGACGAGAATCGTGCTGCGCTGCTTCTGCAAGCACTTGACGACGCGAGCGACACCGTGGTGAAGGTCTCACTGATTCGCGCGCTCGGTCAGCTCGGCGACAATAATGCGCTGGATACGGTGCGCGCCACCGCGAAAAGCCGGAACAAGGACTTGAGGGATGCGGGGATTCGGGCCTTGGTCGACTGGCCGAATCTCGAGCCGATGGAGGACCTGAAAAAGCTGGCGAAGAAGGCCAAGAGCGACACGCACAAGGTCCTGGCGCTGCGCGGCTATCTACGCATGCTCGAGATGCCCAGCAAGCGTTCCGCGGCCGAGACGCTCGAGATGTACGAGGATGCCATGCGCCTGGCCGAACGGACCGAGGAGAAGAAGAAGGTGATTGCAGGTATGGCCAAGGTTAGTGACAAGCGCGTACGCGAGGTGCTCGAGTCTTATCTGGGCGATGAGGACTTAAAGGAGGAGGTGCAGAAGGCGCTCGAGGAGCTCGAGAAGCGTAAGCCCTAAGTATAGCTCAACAGAATAAAGGATACACATTCGGGTGGCACTCCAAAGGAGGGCTTCATGATTAGAACATTCATCGAGGCGGCTATGCAACGGGCTCATTACGAGCTGATAGACCAGCCGAATGAACCCTACTATGGCGAAATTCAGGGTCTGCGGGGCGTGATAGCATGCGGGGCGACGCTTGAAGAATGCCGCGCACACTTAGAAGATGCGCTTGACGCTTGGCTTGTCCTGGGTCTTCAACTCGGCCATCCTATCCCAGAAATTGACGGGATTAC
>Ga0315533_1003659_pt1 | contig 9995 bp, 10 predicted proteins | sample SalMarSW160130MG_FD_203081 | JGI IMG/M metagenome (GOLD analysis project Ga0315533, IMG submission 203081) | Salt marsh sediment microbial communities from the Plum Island Ecosystem LTER, Massachusetts, United States - Salt Marsh Sediment SW1601-30 ...
GAGCCATATGATCGGTGAGTTCAAGAAAAAGAATAAGAATATAAAAGCTGCCTGGCATAGTGATGGGTGCATACTGCCTATATTGGATGATCTTGTTGAAATAGGATTAGATGTTTTAAATCCAATTCAGCCAGAGTCAATGGATCCAACGTATATAAAAAAACGTTATGGTAATAATTTGTGTTTGTGGGGGACAGTGAGTACTCAACATACACTTCCTTACGGCAAACCAAAGGATGTGGAAAATGAAGTCATAGATCGAATTAAAAACTGTGCACCAGGTGGCGGATTCCTTATTGCACCAACTCATAATATTCAATTAGATGTCCCTGAAGAAAACTTGTTTGCATTTTACAATACAATTAAGAAATATGGTAGGTACCCGATAAATCTTTAGTAGAGGATTTCTGCCTCTCTAACTGTACTTTTAGAATTCTTCTAATAGAATCCCTTCCAACACACTCCTAAATCTTAGCCATAATGAAGCTTACCAACTTTCTTAAATTATGAAGAAAGTCTTGACTGATTAAAGGAATTTCTTAGTGTGTTAGGAGGAAAAAAAGACAACTCTTTTATTTTTCGGTAGTAAAAAGATTTTATTGACAACTATGTGGGTTTGTAATATCATGATACCATGATGCCACCGAATGAGGAGTAAAAAATGTCTTGGAAAAGAATTCCCATACAACTTAGGAAAGATCAACATGATTATCTAAGGAAAAAGGCATTTAAACTTCAAGAAAAAAATCCTAAGGTCTCTATATCATCGATCATTAGAGGTTTGATAGATAAGGATATGAAGAAAAGTGAAAAGGAAGAAAAAATATAAAGCAGGTATAGCTACTTGGCCAGAGGAAGACCGTCCACGAGAAAAGCTTTTAAAATTTGGTGAGCATACATTGACTACCTCGGAACTTTTTGCTGTCCTCCTTCGAAGTGGGGTTAAAGGTGAGAGTGCTGTAGACTTGGGAAGAAAAATTATGAAGAAATTTAAGACAATAAGGCAAATGAGCCATACTGATATATCTCAATGGAAAGAGCTCAAAGGATTGGGTGATGCAAAAATAGCTCAGATAAAAGCTGCTATAGAGGTCGGTCGGCGATTTATGACTGAGGAAAGGAAAACCGAAGGCAGAGTTGAATCTTCTAAGGAAGTAGCAGATTTGTTTATGCCTAGAATGAGAGATTTAAAAAAAGAAGTATTTAAAATCCTACTTTTGGATGGACAAAATAATATTATGGATATTAAAGGTGTAGAAATAGATGAAGGGACAGTAACGCAAGCGAGTCCTAATGTCCGTGAGATAATGTCTAAGGCCCTGCAGAATTTTGCAGCTGCTGTAGTTTGTGTTCATAATCATCCATCTGGTAATCCAAATCCTAGCCAAGAAGATAGGCACTTTACCAAAAAACTTGTAATTGCTGGAAAGGCTATGCAGATTAAAGTATTAGATCATATAATTATTGGTGACAATAAATATTATAGTTTTGCTGATGAAGGATTAATTGAGAAATTTCAAACATGAAAGGGGGCAAGAAATATCAAAGGGGAGTAAGATAATGTCTCCAGCAAAATATCAGAGAACCGATGAGCTTCAAGAAAAAGACGGGAAAATATATGATGTAGTACGAGGGAAATGGGTGAAAGTTTCTCAGGAAGAAAAAATAAGACAAGCACTGGTAGCATCTGTTACAAAAGATTTGGATTATCCTTTAGAGAGAATTATGGAAGAAGTCCCCATTAAAATGGGTTCTACCTACGCCAGTAAGAAAGCAGACGTGGTTGTTTTTACAGATAAAACAAGGCAAACCCCTTACATCATCTTTGAATCTAAGAAACCTAAACGTAAAGATGGTGTGGAGCAATTAAAGTCCTATATGAATGCTACAGGCGTTCCCTATGGGGCTTGGACGAATGGAATTGAGGAGGTTATCATATTTCGAAAAGAGCCCAATATTTTTGAATACCTTCCAAGACTTCCGGCTGTAAATGAAGATATAGATGATGTAAAGAAACCCATTACAAAGAACAACCTACGTCCAATAGAAAACCTTAAGGAAATGGTTCAGGATCTTGAGAATACTGTGCTTGCGAATGCTGGTGTGAGCGCTTTCGATGGGATTTTCCCTCTTATTTTTGCTAAGTTATGGGATGAATTTGATAAGGGTCCAAATGACACTATGGAATTTCGAACAACTACTGCCTCTCCATCAGAGCAAGCTACACGATTTAAAAGTATCTTCTTAAATGCTATAAGGAAATGGGAAGACGTACTTTTTGAAAACGATTGGCCAGATTTATCACCTGAAGCATTATTAACGGTTGTATCTGCCCTTCAGGGGCATCGTTTTTCCCATGCAGACCTTGACATCATCGATGCTGCCTTTGAGTACATGATTAACCCAGAGCAGAAAGCGGACAAAGGTCAGTTCTTCACACCTCGCCCGATAGTCAAAATGGCTGTTAAGATGCTGAATCCAAAACCCCATGAGCTCGCTATCGATCCAGCTTGTGGTCCTTGCGGCTTTATGATACATACACTTCATTGGGTGACTGATAAATATATTAGGCCAAAATATGGTGTTGAATGGAGGACTCACCGAACAGAATATGCTCGTTCAAATCTTTTTACCATCGATTTTGACCCTCGTTTGGTAAAAGTCGCTAAGGCGATGATGCTTATCGCTGGAGATGGACGTACCAATGTATATAGAGTAAATTCACTCGATCCAAGGGAATGGAGAAATCGAACCGACGGATTACTAAATGTAATTAAGGATGGAAGATTTGATATACTGATGACTAATCCACCTTTTGCAGGGAATATTAATCAACCTGAAATTCTTGGCACCTTTGATTTTGCCTATAAGGGTGATCCTGCAAAGCATAAAAGGCTAAACAGACTTACTCGTGATGTGCTCTTTATTGAAAGGTGCCTTCGTTTTCTGAAACCCGGTGGTCGAATGGCAATCGTTCTTCCTCAAGGAAATCTTAATAATACTAACGCAGAGTATATTCGTAAGTTTGTCATGAATAGAGCACATATACTCGCTGTTGTGGGGATGCATGTTAACACATTTAAGCCTTTTACGGGCACAAAGACGAGTGTTCTTTTTCTCCAGAAATGGCACTCTGAAGATAAAAAATTGGACGATTACCCCATATTTATGGCAGTTAACGAAAAACCTCTTAAGGATAACAGCGGAAATTACATCTTTGTAAAAGGAGCAAACGGTAAGCCAAGAAAAGATGAACATGGTAAACCCATTATTGAAGATGATCTTGATGAGATTGCCGAGGGTTTTATAAAATTTGCTAAAGAGCAAAATTTTGATTTCTGGAGGAAAGAATATACTTAAAAGATTTAATAAACGATTTGGGATTGAGGAATCGCTGGGAGAAGAACAAATTCGTTTTGTACAAAGAATTAACCAAACTATTTTTGAAAATATCCAAGAGCGGAATGAATATGAAAAAGTTTTTAGAACAGTTTGTTATTGGCTAGGCAAAAATGCAGATGACCGAATTTTAGACCATAACAGGTACAGTTATGACGTAAAAATCTTGGTTCCAACTCTCCGAACTCTAACCAATGATGATTTACTACAAACGCTGAAAATTTTAGAACTTTTGTATCGATATTTCAATAAAGAACCAGAGAGACAAAGACAAATATCTAGGTGGGTAGAGGTTGCTTTATCCAATACTACTATGGATCTCGAAGTAACATGGAAGGATGGAATGTTTTATCCAAATGGTGCAAAGATTTTAGATAAAAAGCTAATAGAAGACCCAATTGATTGGCTGGATGAATTTCCAGACGAAAAGAAAGATTTTGAGAACGCACTATCTCATTACATGAAAAAGAACTATGGTGATGTCGTAAGCAATTGTTATTTAGTCATAGAAGGTTTAGCGAGAAAAATTCTTAATAACAAGAAAACTTTAAGTAACAATAGAGAGGAATTGTTCAAAAAACTTAAACTATCTCAATCGTGGAAAAGCCTGTTGAACAACTACATGAATTATGCAAACGAATTCAAAAGACATGCATCAGATGAAAGACATTCTATAGATCCACAAGAAGTAGAAGCATTTTTATATCTTACTGGATTATTGGCGCGGTTAATTATTCAAAGTGAGAAGGTCTGATCTTGTGATTACTTACTCTATTATCCAAAAATCAGAACTGGAAGGAACACAGAGGTTGGATCCGGAATATTATCATCCTGCATACGTCCGTGTGGTGAACACTGTTCAATCGCATGCTTCATCAAAGAGAATAGAAGAAATTGCAAAAGTCTTGAGAGGTAGGAATCCAATAAAATATACAGAATCTGGTATTCCAGTTATAAGAGCAGTTGATTTGCGCGACATAACTAACTGGGAGAATATTCTTAATTCCAGCGATCAAGAAAATCTATTTTACCTTAAATATGGGGATATTCTTGTTTCCTCTATTGGAGCAGGCTCTATTGGTAAAATACAGCTCTTTTTGGAAACAGATAAAAAGGTAGCAACAGTTTCGGAAGTTTCAGTAATACGGACTAAAAACTACAGTCCATTTGCGCTGGCTGCATTTCTCATGTCTAAATACGGTTATTTACAGCTTGAGCGAAGAATTACAGGAAGCACAGGGCAACTTCATCTCTATCCTAAAGATATCGGGACCGTTTTAACTCCGATATTAGATCAAAGAGTGCAAAACCAACTTGAAGATATGATTAGTGCTTCTCACAAACATTTGATACAATCAAAGTCTCTCTATCTTCAAGCTGAGCACATGCTTTTAGATGAGCTGGAATTGGGTACAGTTGATTTTTCTCAGCCAAATTATTACAGTGTGTCCTTGAGCCAGGCACAAAAAGTCAACCGGGTGGATGCTGAATACTTCCAACCTAAATATGATAAACTTATTGAGCATTTGAAAAAGACAGGAAAGACAAAATTACTCGGAGAAATTACCTCCTACATTAAACGAGGAGTTCAGCCAACTTATGTAAAAGATGGAGAGATTATTGTTATCAATAGCCAACATTTAGGGCGCTATCTTCTCAACATCGAAGCAACAGAACGAACCGATTATACCTTTTGGGAGACGAATAGACGATCTCGCTTACAGAGAGGAGATGTGTTAGTTTATTCAACTGGAGCATATGTAGGCAGAACCAATGTATGGTTTGAAGATCGAAGGGGAATAGCAAGCAACCACGTAACAATTATTCGCCCTAAAGAAGTATGTAATTCTTTTTACTTAGCTGTGTACCTGAATGCTTCTCCGGGACTCTTGCAAGCAGAAAAATGTGCAACAGGCTCAGGACAGCGAGAGATATATCCAGACGCTATCACCGATTTCTTAGTCTACTTACCTTCGGAAGAATTTCAGACTGAAATCGCTAAGCTTGTAATTAGATCTTACGAGGCTCGCAAAAAAGCAAAAGCACTTTTAGAGAAGGCAAAGCAAAAAGTTGAGGAGATGATTGGATAAATGAAATCTCTAATAAAAATATAAACACTGAATAAGTGGAGGTAATAAGATGATTAAATTACGTTCTTTCCAAATTGCTCTTTTCGTAGGTGTGCTTAATTTAGAGAATAAACTAAAACTTGCTTCTGACATAATTTCTGCAAGCGAAAAGCTCCTTGAAGGGGATCCGACAATTTTGCCTATCCCTCCTGATGCCCCACCAGAAATTCCTCGTATAATTACTAAGAGCAAAGATGAAAGATATACTTGCAATGTAAGTTTAAATAGAATCGACCTATTTTTCAAACCTAAGGAGAGGAATGAGCAATCTCTTGATATTGTTAGTGGTGAATATCTCAAGCTCCTTTTGAATCTAACGAGTTTATTGAGGGAGAATTTTAAAGTTACTATTCCTCGAATTGGTATTGTGGCTAATTTACTGCTGGAATTAAGCGAAAGTTCCAATACATATGTTCTCCGAAAATATATGAAGGAGAAGGGTCTTATTTCCGAAACGCACGAGGCACAAATTCATGCTTTGAATAAACTAACTCTCCCAAATAAGATAAAAGTTAATAGATGGCTAAGGATTATTACTTCAAAGAGCGCTCAAGACTCTAGTAACAACAGATATCTATCTGTTACAATAGATATAAACTCTGTTCCTGAAATTCCATATGATTTTGATCGAGAATTGATTCAATTAACTTTTAATGCTGCTGTGGGTCATATGAAAAATTTGATAAAACAGCATTATGGGGAGGTATAAAAATGGTAGAAGAATCAACGGCTACTGTTCCTACAGCTTATTCACTACAAGAGCGTACTTTGAGAGCTGTTCCTTTTGAGAAAGCTACGTTGAATTATTTAGAAAATATTGGCTGTCCTGAAGAGCAACCTTTTTCTTTACAGGCTTTAAGAGAATTATTATTAATCACAAGAGAACCTAGTTTGTATTCGACATGGAGTATTTATTCAACTGTGTTAACAGAGCATCCCGAAATGATTGTTGTAGAAGCTATAACGGCTGGAAGGGTCTTTACTATAATGCACGATTTGTTTCAAATTCGGAAGGAACCAAAGATATCAGAAATAGAGCTAATAATAGCAAACGCTTTTAAGGATATCGATGAAGTTACAGCTATTTATACCCAGAGATATCGTCAAGAGTTGCAAGTTATAGTTTTGCTTAGTATTGAGAGATATGATGATAACTTAATGTATAAGCTTTTGAATATTGAATACGATTTACAGAAGGAAAATCGAGATCCTCTTTTAGCTTTCTCCTATATACCTAAGGTATATATTAATAAACGAGATATCCTACATCCAAATGCTTTGTTAATTTTCGAAAGATAAAATGGCAGAATTTTTTGTTCACCTTTCCCAAGCAAGACACAATGAATCTCTGGCTGAATATCTTTTGGATAAGCCATACTATGATTGGGCTATCACTGCCTGTTTTTACTCTGCTATTCATTATTTTGAGGCTAGATTATTCATAGAATATACCCAAAATGATAAGAAGCATTCGGAGAGTAGCATACCCTTGGACGAGAAAGGGGAATGGAAATATACTCCCCATCGTTGGCGTGAACGATTGGTTCATAATCATTTTTCACGAAGTACATGGATATCCTTCAGAAATCTTAGAGAGGCAAGTGAATTAGCTAGATATCTGAGTTATTATCCAGAGAGATTAAAAGTGGTTTTTAAAGAGATCCCATCTTATGAAATTTTTCAACCTAAAAATGCCCAGCATTCGGTTAAAAAAGATTTACAGGTTATAAAAAAAGAGCTTCGAATTGAATTAGGAGAATTTCTCCATGCGCTAGAAATGGAAAAGTCAGATTGGCTGAAGGCTAGTTTGGTTACTCATAAATTATTAGATAATTTTTCATCCAAGGAAGAAATCTTGCAGCAGGGAAAGTCAGCTTTAAGACAATTTCTTTCAAGCGGAGAAATAGTTTTTTTTGAACAACATCTGAGATTGAGGGGATATGAATTTAAATAGAATTAAGATCACGTCTTATATTGAGTTATGTGTTTCTGTCGCCGAAAAACAAAAAAGGATTTTCGGCTTTGATATTTGAAATTCTATTGAAAAAAATCTCCGGGTGCCGACAGCGAAGTTTTCCTAAATTAAATCGTTTCTTGTTTTTCTTCCGCTCGGTTTTTCCTTTAAGAAGAAAGGAGCATACAAGGGCGTCGAGGAAAACACCGGAGGTGACTTTTGAGAAGTTAAATGTACAAATTTCTACCCTGGGTGATGATGCGGAAGCTCTGGGAGCAGCGATTCTTGTTCTCAAAAATATCTTTGCACCCAGGGTAAGTTACGTAGCTAGAAAGGGTATACAATTTTGAAATAGGAGGAGGTATTGGGTATGAAGGGAGATTTAGCTATTGCCGGAGGGAAAAGGACCGTACCTGAGGGATTAAAGGTAGGGTGGCCAGTAATAACTCAGGAGGATAAGAAGGCGGTAATGGGAGTTTTGGATAGGGGTATCCTGTGGGGTCCCTATGCTCCGGAGGTGGTGGGCCTTCAGGAAGACTTTGCCCGATATATCGGGACAAAATACTGCATAGCTGTAAATAGTGGTACAGCAGCCCTGCATATGGCGGTGGCCGCAGCAGGCATTGGGCCTGGGGATGAGGTTATTACCCCAGCCTTTTCATTTTTAGCTTCAGCGGTGGCAGTTCTGCATCATAATGCCATACCGGTCTTTGTGGATATTGATCCTAAGACCTTCAATATCGATCCAAAAAAGATAGAAGAAAAGATTAGCTCAAGGACCAAGGCTATTATGCCTGTTCATATCCATGGCCTTCCGGCAGATATGGACGAAGTAAATGAGATTGCCAAAAGGCATCATCTCGTTGTGATAGAGGATGCTGCTCAGTCTCATGGAGCACTGTATCATGGTAAAAAGACTGGCAATTTCAGTGATATGGCAGCCTTTAGCTTAAACTCTACCAAGAATATGCCGGGAGGAGAAGGTGGGCTTTTTGTTACTAATAATGAAGAATACAGGGGTAAAGCCAACATGGTGAGGATGTTTGGAGAGTTCCTTAAACCTGAGGAAGGAAGAAAATACAATGCCTATACCATGGGATGGAATTATAGAACTCAAGAGATGCCGGCTGCTTTTGCTAGAAGTCAACTTAAAAGGTTAGATAAATACGATGCCAATGGGAAGAGAAACGCTGAGTATTTATCCAAACATCTAGCAGAGATTAAGGGGGTCACTCCTCCCTTTGTCCCTCTCGATAGGACCCATATCTATCATAAATACAGAATTAGACTAAATCCAGATGAGTTGGGTTTAGATACGGAGCCGGCTAAGTTCAAAGATCTAGCGATGAAGGCCCTTCAGGCAGAGGGAGTGGATGCTGTCCTCTGGCAAACTCTCCCTATCCCAGGCCAGACGCTCTTTCAGCTTAAAGAAGGCTATGGCAAGGGCTGTCCCTGGAGCTGTAAATATGCAGAAGAGATAAGCTATGATCCAAACGATTATCCAGAAACCTTGAAGCTGTTAGCTGACTCTCTGGTGATTTGCTCTGAACCTTACCCCATTTTTCCTCAGCCCCTGGAGCTTATGAAACACTATATAGAAGCATTTCACAGGGTTTTTGACAATATCGATGAGGTTGTTACCGTTAAGACGACATCTGTCGAGAAAAAGCCTATAACTGGTAGGGCCGAAATAGGTTAGGTCAAATATTTTAACTCTTTCCAACTATTTGGAGATTTTAAAGAAGCCATCGTATGTCAAGATACTTTTAAGGAGCTTTAGGATAGCTTTGATTGCATCGACTCTGGCCATTTTCGCCAGCTACCCCTTAGCTTACTATATTTCGAGAAAGATAAGAAAGGGAAGACATTTACTTTTTATGTTGATAATAGCCCCTTTATGGATAAGTTACCTGGTGAGGATAATTGCCTGGAGGGCAATACTGGGCAACAAGGGTTTGATTAATTCGACTTTAATGGCACTTGGCTTAATAAAAGAGCCTCTATCATTTTTATTATATAATCAGTTCGCCGTAGCCATCACTTTAACTTATATTTCTATTCCCTTCGTATTCATTCCCCTATACACTGCTCTGGAAAAGATTCCTGTAAATTTAATTGATGCCGCCAGGGATCTCGGAGCCAATGAGTTTCACACTTTTATAAACGTAATATTACCCCTTTGTATTCCCGGTCTACTTACAGGATTTATGCTGGCATTTATAATTTCTCTCGGTGATTACATTATCCCTATGCAATTGGGTGGGACTGGAGGAATGATGCTCGGAAATATTATCTGGTCGCAATTTGGCTTTGCCTTCAATTGGCCATTGGGTGCTGCTTTAGGCTTTATTTTGTTCTCTATTGCGGCAGTGATTTTGGCCATAACCCAGAAGTTTGGCTCACGAGAGGGGATGTTATACGAATAACTTAAAAGAAATGTAGAGAAATATAAGCGCAGAAAGATGAAAAAAGAGAGAAGAAAATTCAAATTTTCGCCCCTGGGGATTTATGCT
>Ga0315533_1003660_pt1 | contig 9995 bp, 13 predicted proteins | sample SalMarSW160130MG_FD_203081 | JGI IMG/M metagenome (GOLD analysis project Ga0315533, IMG submission 203081) | Salt marsh sediment microbial communities from the Plum Island Ecosystem LTER, Massachusetts, United States - Salt Marsh Sediment SW1601-30 ...
CCTATGCCCACATTATTGCTTCCTGAGCCAACATAATAAAGAGCTCCATGTCCTATAGCTACATTTTCGTTTCCTGTTGTGAGCCAATACATAGACCCCTCTCCAATAGCCAGATTCTCATCGCCTGTTGTTAATTCATGCATGGTATTATCGCCCAGCCCTGCATTTCTTATCCCTTCTGTAATCTTAATTCCAGAAACATATCCTATATTTGTGTTAGAGCTTCCTGATGTTAGACTTCCGAGAGCCAGAGTTCCAAAGGCAGTATTTCTCAATCCTGTTGAATTTACACCTGTAAGTCCTCCGAAAACCCTATCTCCAATTCCTAAAGAATAACCATCAGCAGCTTCTATAAGAAGTGCATTTACTGTTGGCATCCAGTTGGTTCCGTTCCATACCATAATCTGCCCCACAGAACTTCCATTGACAGGCATATTAAGGTCTGATTCTAAATAATCTAGAGTGTATGCATCTTCATTTACACTTGAAAATTTCAATATAGCATTATCTGCTCTATTGTCTGGTAAGGTGATATCTTTGCTCAAGTCTGGTAAGGTGATATCTTTGCTCAAGTTGGTTGGTGAAGAAGTAGCTACATAAAATTCTAGGCAAGCTACTACTAATAAAACTAAAACTGATGCAATTATTGCTACTCTGTTTTTGTTTTTCATTTATATTCTCTTTCTCCTTTCAGTCACAGAAGTATTCAAGCTCTTCTGTTAGCCTTTTGAATAAAGATATAGGAATAAAATAGTACCTTTTTTCAAAAATATTTATACATAAAAAAGTTTACTTTATACATTTATATAGATTTATATAACATTTTTCTATAAATTCTGTGTAAAAAGTAACCTTAAATCAAGACTTTATACACAAAGCCTCCACTACCCCAAGCCTTAAAAACCCTCATTTTTTAGGTAAATTGTTAGAAGTAGTGATTCAGTTTAATTGTTTGCTATTTCTTATGGAAATATAAGTGTAAGGAGGAAATTAGAATATGAAGTTATATGTTGGGAATCTGCCTTTTAGCGTTGATTCTGAAAAATTGAAGGAGCTTTTTTCGTCTTATGGCGATATTGAGGAAGCAACAGTTATTTCAGACAAGTTTTCAGGCAGGTCAAAAGGTTTTGGTTTTGTGACTTTCAAGAACGACGAAGATGCAAAGAAAGCAATAAAAGAAATGAATGACAAGGATGTTGAAGGAAGAAAGCTGAAAGTTAACGAAGCAAGACCAATGGAAGAAAGACCGCCACGAAGGGACTTTGGCGGAAATAGAAGAAGGTTTTAGTAGAAGGTAACGACAACTAGAAATTCTTTTTAATTTTTTATTTTATTTTTTATATTCAAGAAGGCCCTAAGAATGAGAAGAAAATCAAAAGACTAGATGAATAATCCCAAAATCACAAGGTTTTTAAGGTAAATATTTTTATTATTTTTGTAAGTCGGGTAGTTAACTCCGGAACTTTGATGTTAAATCATCAAGAAATCAAAAAAAATATGATTTCTAAGTTCTGAGGAAGGTCCGGACACCCACGAATTTATTTTCGTGAAAAAGTTGCCAGGGAAATCCTGGGTGCTGTGAGGTACGGCTCTGGTATAGAGACGAGCGTATTAAGTTACGGTGGAACGAGCATCCCAACTGGTGCAAGTCGTTAGACGCATAGTGGAATGTTAACGCTTTCCGTCTGAATACAGGGAAAGACAGAATCCGGCCTATTCCCGGCTTACGTTTTTATTATAACAATGTTTAAATACTAAAAATAGTGAGGAGGATTATGGAAAATCAAAAACCAGATTGGAAACAATGGATACCAATTTATGGTCTTTTTAAGGGTGCAAAAGAAGAGTTAAGAGGAAAGCCCACAATACTAGACAATCCTACTAATAATCTAAACGGATATGTAAAATCTTTTGGGGCTTTTTATTATCACGTGATAACAGCAGAAGGAATACTTATTGGAGCCTATAAAGGTTTAGAACAACTACTTCGATAATCTCACAAATCATATTCAATAATTCTCGGAAATCTCAATTCAATAACTTTAAAAAATCCTTGATTCTCTTATTTCTTAAGGGACCGTAGCTCAGCGGGAGAGCACATGACTGAAGCTCATGGTGTCCGGGGTTCGACTCCCCGCGGTCCCATTTTCAAAAACATTTATAAAATAGGAAACATTATTTTTGTTAAGTAAAAGAGGAAAATGGCTGATAAAACTTCAGAGAAACTTTTGATAGGAAAAATCTTCGGAATCTTAAGCATAGTTTTTGCTCTTCTTTCTGAAGGCGGGCTTGGTGGAATTGTATTAGGAATTATAGGATTAGTCCAGCTAAAAGGTGTAAAAAAAGAGGGAGCTAAAAGATTACGCAGATTAAATATTGCCGGAATTGTTATAGGAGCAGTTCTTTTTGTAATTTATATTGTAACTATTGCTACAATGATAGCCACAGGAGGATTAGATCTTTTAATTTCAGGATGATGGATATTAATTTTATAAAACCGAAGAAAGGTGCAATGGAAATGTCTGTCGGAACAATGGTAACGATTGTTCTTTTAATGGTTGTTCTTGTGCTTGGAATTTTCTTTGTTAGACAGATTTTTTCAGCAGGAACAGATGCTATTTATGCTATTGATGCAGAAGTTCAAAGCGAAATACAAAAACTTTTTGCAGAAGAGGGGAGGGAGGTTGGAATATACCCAACTTCAAGAAGAATTGAATTAAGGCAGGGAGATTCTGGAGGATTTGCATTTTCAATTAGAAATATTGCAGAGCAAGCAACATATGCGTTTGAAACCAAAGCAACAGATACAGGTGACTGTCCTGGTATTGAGGTGGGAGATGCCACAAACTGGGTAATTGGGGGAACTGGAACTGTTGAAGATCTTGCTTCAGGGGCTATATTAGAGGCAAGACTTGTCACATTTAATATTCCTGAAACAGCACCTTTGTGTATAATAGAATATGAGTTAACCATTACTAGAGATGGAGTAACAAGAGCAGCTCCAAATCTCTTCTTGACAATAAAGTAATTCTGGGATTAACTTAAATTTTTAAACAAATCTTTCTTAATTTATTTATGCCATTAAAACTTTATAATACTTTAAAGAGGAAAAAAGAGATTTTTAGGCCAATAAAAAAAGGCTTTGTGAAGATATATGTTTGTGGCCCTACAATATACAATTATGTCCATATTGGAAATTTAAGAGCTTACACTTTCTCAGACATATTAAGAAGATTTCTCAAAGCATCTGGTTATAAAATAAAAGAAGTTATGAATTTAACAGATGTCGATGACAAAACAATCAGAGAGAGTCAAAAACAAGGGAAAAAATTGAAGGAATTTACAGACAAATATAAAAAGGCTTTCCTTAAGAATATGAAAGATTTGAATATTCAGAAACCAGAAGTAATGCCTTGTGCTACTGAACATATTAAAGAAATGGTTAATTTAGTAAAAAAATTATTAGACAAAGGAATTGCATATAAGGCTAAAGATGGAATTTATTTTTCAATTAAAAAGTTTAAAGATTATGGCAAATTCTCTGGAATTAAAACCAAGAACCTTAAGGCAGGGGCAAGCAAGCGGGTTCTAAAAGATGAATATGACAAGGAAAATATCAATGATTTTGTTTTATGGAAATTTTATGATAAAAAAGACGGAAATGTTTTCTGGGAAACAAAGATAGGGAAAGGGAGGCCTGGCTGGCACATTGAATGTTCTGCTATGTCAATGAAATATCTTGGAGAAAGTTTTGACATACATATTGGAGGCATTGATTTAATTTTTCCTCATCACGAAAATGAAATTGCACAGTCAGAAGCTGCGACCGGAAAAAAACTCGCGAATTACTGGCTGCATAATGAATGGATATTAGTAGATGAAAAAAAAATGTCCAAATCACTTGGCAACTTTTACAAATTAAACGACATAATCAAAAAAGGTTATTCTCCTTTAGATTTAAGATATTTTTACTTGTCTGCGCATTATAGAAAACCTCTTAATTTCACATTCAAGAATTTGGATTATGCAAAGAACTCTTTAAGAAGATTAAAAGAAATAATTTCAAAGCTGGATAAAGGAAAAAAACCAAACAAGAAAAATATCGAACTTGCCTGGAAGCAGTTTCTTGAACTTTTGAATGATGATTTAAATTTTCCAAAAGCTGTTTCATATATCTGGGATATTTTAAGGGATAACAGACTTAATGATACTGAAAAATACAAGCTTATTCTAAAGTTTGATGAGATTCTTGGCCTTGACTTGGACAAAAAGGAAAAAATAAAAATCCCAAAAGAAGTTGCAAAGCTTGCAAGAGACAGAGAAATATTCAGAAGCAAAAAAGATTTTGCAAAAGCAGACAAAATCCGGGAAAAAATTAATAAGCTAGGTTTTCTTGTTGAAGATACTAAAAAAGGAGTGATAGTAAACAAAAAATGAAAAAAAGAGATGATGCATTAAAATTCATACAATTGGGTTATAAACCTAAAAAAACAGATTTAATTTGTCAATTTAAAATAACCCCCAATAAGATTTCTATGAATGAAGCAGCAAATAAGGTTGCTTTAGAAAGTAGTATCGGAACATGGGACAAGGTTAAAGGAATTAATGACAAGTTAATAGAAAGATTAGGCGCAAAAGTTTTTTTTATAAAAAAAGATAAAGTTAAAATCGCATATCCAATTGAAATTTTTGAATTAGGTAATATGCCTTCCATATTATCAGGAATTGCAGGGAATGTATTTGGAATGAAAGCAATTAAGAAATTAAGATTAGAAGATATAAAATTTCCAAAAAGGATAATAAAAAGCTTCCTTGGACCAAAATATGGAATTAAGGGGATAAGAAAGATATTAAAAATTAAAAAAAGGCCTCTTATTGGAACAATTGTAAAACCTAAACTGGGGCTTACTCCAAAACAACACGCTGAATATGCCTATAAGGCCTGGAAAGGGGGCCTTGATTTGGTAAAATCAGATGAAAATCTAACAAACCAATCTTTTAATCAGTTTAAAAAAAGATTTTTATTGTCAATAAAAGCAATGAAAAAAGTTGAAAAGGAAACTGGTGAAAAAAAGATTTATGTTGAAAATATAAGTGCTGAAACTGAGGAGATGATAAAAAGAGCAAAATTTGTTCAAGATAATGGGGGCAATTGTGTTATGATAGATATCATAACTACGGGGTGGGGTGCCTTTCAAACATTAAGGAAAGAAAACTTAAATTTGATTATCCATGCACACAGAGCAGGACATGGTATGTTCACAGAAGACCCCTACCAAGGGATGAGTATGGAAGTTATTGCTCAATTAGCAAGAATGATTGGGGCAGATAACCTGCATATTGGTGCTATTTTTGGAAAAATGAAAGGTGAAAAAGAAGAGATAGTCCACATTAAAAAAGAAATTGAATCTAAATCTACAAAACAAACAAATAAGAATTTATCTCAAAAATGGTATGGGGTAAAACCCACTTTTGCTGTTTGTTCTGGGGGAATTCATGCGGGAGTTCTTCAAAAATTAGTGAGAGTTATGGGAAAGGATGTCATTGCCCAGGCAGGAGGGGGTGTTGGAGCGCATCCTTTAGGAATTGAGGCTGGAGCAAAATCCATGAGACAATCTGTTGATGCTATTATGAAAGGAATTGATTTAAAAGAATATGCTAAAACCCACGAGGAATTAAAATTAGCTATTGGAAGGTGGGGTTATCTAAAATAATTTTTATTTATTCTCAGATTTTTTCCTTTTGAGGTTATTTCATAAAAAACCCTTTGCAGAATTTATCTTTTTAATCAATTTTTCAGTATTAAAGATAAGTCACATTCTTATTAAACTATCACAATATAATAAGATAAATAAATATTTTCATCGTTGGTTTTTTAAATTATAAATTTTATACCATAATATGAAACCAAAATATAGAAGAGCTGTTTTCATTGTAGCTTACGCAAAAACAAAAAAAGGAATTGAGTATCTTTTACTAAGGAGAAAACTGCATTGGAAAGGATGGGAGTTTCCAAAGGGAGCAATAAAACTTCTTGAGACAAAAAAGAAAGCAGTAAAACGCGAGCTTAAAGAAGAAACAGGACTTAATTTAATTAAGATAAAAAAATTTGATTATTCTGGGAAATATGATTATCATAAAATGTTTTCTGACAGAAAGAGTATCGTGGGCCAGACATTTATGCTATATTCTGCTGAAGTAAAAAAGCCTTCTAAGAAAGAAGTTAAAATTGACAAGCTCGAACATTCTGACTACAAATGGGTTTCTTTTTCCAGAGCAATAAAAATGCTTAAATGGCCAAATCAGAAAAAATCACTAAAGATTGTGAATAAATGGCTAAAAGAAAAATCTCATTAAACTCGAAAGAGGACCGCCATATCTGAAGATTTCTATTAAAGAGTCTGTGAAGATTATCAGAATCATAAACATCAGAAAAGCCCCTAAACTAATATAAAATTCTCTCTGAAGAATCATTCCTGCAACATTTCTTTTTCTTGCTTTATCATAACAAAGTGTATCAAAAGGAACATGCATTGTTGCCTGGGCTGCTCCGTAAAAGATCTCTGTAATAATCACTTGAAAGGGAGTTACTATAAAAGACTTTATTACCCAGATAACTGCATTTGTACCTGCTCCTACTTTCAGGATATTCTGTCTCTTTTGCTTATCTGAAAGTTTTCCTGCTATAAATGTGAAAATAATCCCTGAAAAAAGAGCAAGTGAGGAAACTATCCCAAGAGAGATATATTTCTCTCCTAGGATAAAGAGGAATATGAACAAAGGCCAGACAACATACCCAAGCCGCATCTCTGCGCCATAACCTAAAAACCCTAAAATATCTCTTAATTTCTGCCCATGGAAAAATTCTTTTAAAGAAAGATGGAATGGCTGGTGAATTTCTTTAGTAAGAAACAGGGGGATAATTGAACTAATAAGAAAAATAATTACTGTGGCAAAAAGAATGTGAAACCCAAAAAATGCTAGGATCAGCCCTCCAACCAAAGGACCCATAGAAGCAAAAACAATTGCAACAATTTTTGAAAATCCGACTTGCATCCCTCTTTGTTTTTTATTGCTAGCTCTCGCAAAGTCTATATGATAAGGAACCCAGAAAAAAGCTACATGAATTCCGTAAGTTAAAGACAAAAGAATAATGGGCCACTTAAAAGTCCCTAAGGTATAAAGAAACATAAAGAGAATTATTAGGAAAGGCATGCTTATGAGCATACAATGCTTAAGTCCTATTTTTGAAAAGACTTTCGCAGAAATTAAAGAAAAAACTGCCGTCACTAATCCCAAAACTCCATAAAAAAGGAAGATAGTTGTAAAGGAATATCCTAGCTGATAGAGGTAAACAGGAATAAAAACCCCTATCAGTGCAAAGGCAAAAGCCCTTATTGCAACACTCGCATATAACTCACCTAGTTCTCTGTTTCTTAGAAAATGAAAAAAGTGATGATGTTGATTCATTTAAGAAAAAAGAAAAAATCATTAATAAACATTTCTGAGTAAAGTATAAAAATGGATTTTGTCTAAAAAGAATATGGAATTTAGAAAGATAGTTTTACCAACAGGGACAAAGATATTCTTGGGAAAAAATGCTGAAAGCAATGATGAGCTTATAGAAAAGTTTAAGGGAAAAGAGAATATAATATTACATACAATAAAACCAGGGAGCCCTTTTTGTGTGATTGATAAATTGAAACCGACTAAAGAAGAGCTTCATTTAAGCGGGACTCGTTGTGTCCAGTTCAGTCAAGATTGGAGAGATAATAAAAGTGATGTCAAGGTAAATGTTTTCACTGGAAAAGATGTTAATAAAGAAAAAGGCATGAAAGTCGGAACATGGCATGTTGCCAAATCAAAAACAATTAATATCAAAAAAGAGGATATTCTTAAATTAGAGAATCAAATAAAATGACACAAGGACAGGTACAACTAGGAAAAAAAGGAGTAACAGAAAATTTTATTGAAACTTTGAGAGAGTATTTCAAAAAGTATAAAAATATTAAAGTTTCTGTTTTGAAAAATGCAGGACATAAAAAAGAAAATATGAAAAGCTATTCTGAGGAGATTCTAGAAGGCCTTGGGAAGAATTACACTGTAAGGATTATTGGCTTCACAATTTTTGTGAAGAAGTGGCGAAAGGCTCAGAGATAAACTTTATAAACTTCCTTTTTCAACTTTTCTTAGGTTAACAGCTTACAGCTGTTCTAACGTTGCAAAACGTGCCAGATTATAACATGGAAAAAACTGAAAAAAATCCAGTATACGAATTACCTACTCAAGAATACAATTTAAAATTAGCCGAGGCTTTGAAAAAAGTTCCTGAATTTAAAGAACCAGAATGGGTTGGTTTTGTTAAGTCCGGTTCTGGGAAGGTAAGGCCAATTGAAGATCCTGATTTCTGGTATAAAAGATCTGCGAGCATTCTAAGACAGATTTATAGAAAGGGAATTTTGGGTGTTAGCAGGCTAAGAACACGCTATGGCTCTAAAAAGAAAAGAGGAAACAAACCTGAGAGATTCAAAAAATCTGGGGGAAAAATAATAAGAAAAATCCTACAGCAATCAGACGAAGCTGGCTTCACTGAAATTCTCAAAGGAATAAAAGGCGTAAAAGGAAAAAAGCCAGGGAGACAGCTAACTGAAAAAGGGAAGAAATTTATGGAGGGAATAAAATAAAATGGGTATAAAAAATCCTGGGAAGAAAGCAAAACTTGCAAAGAGAGCGAGGCATACTAAGTGGGCTCCTGTTTGGGCTGTATTAAAGAAATATGGAGTCGGAAAAAGAGTTCATCCTTCTTCAATAACAAGACATAGACGCTCGTGGAGAAGAACAAAACTTCATATTAAACCAAGAAAACAGAGAAAATCACACTTTGGATAATTAAAATAAACTAAGATTAAATATGGCAGAAAAAAAAGAAAACAAAAAACAGGATGTAAAAACAGAAGAAAAAGAATATATAATCCCCCTTAGAATGGAGTGGGCAAAAGTTCCAAGATACAAAAGAGCAAATAAGGCAATAAAATCAATAAAAGAGTTTTTGGCAAGGCATATGAAGGTCCGTGATCGTGATCTGAATAAAATTAAACTTGATTCTTACATTAATGAATTTGTCTGGAGAAGGGGAATAAAAAAGCCGCCTGCTAAAATAAAAGTAAAAGCGTTTAAGGAAGGGGAGATTGTAAGGGCAGAACTTTCTGAACTGCCTGAAAAGTTCAAGTTTAAAAAAGCAAGAGAAGAGAAAAGGGAACAAAAAGCAACTGAAACAACAAAGGGAAAAGTAAAAAAACCTGAAGAAAAGCCAGAAGAGAAAAAAGAAGAATCTGAAGAAACCAAGGAAGAGAAAAAGAAAGAAGAAAAGGAAAAAACAAAGGCTGTTAAGGAGTCAATGGAAAAGATGGAGAAAGAAGCTTCAAGAAAGTCAAAACATATGGCAAAGGTGAAAACAAAAGAACCAAAACATCAGAAAAGAAAAGCTCTGGCGAAATAGTTTTGCATATGTGAATTCTTTTTTAGAGGGAGAGTTAGGAAAAATAAAAAAGAATTATCTCAATTTAAGGGATTATTTTAGAATGGACATTAAGCCAAAACCTACTTCTATTTTACCATCTTGATTCTTTAATCTTACCTCAGGTATCCACATCTCCCCGAATTTACTCTTAAATGCCTTTTGAGTTCTTACTTGATATGTTTTAGTACTAGGATTATAAGATACATGTACAGGGATATCTCCTGCTGTATAACTAATACCTAAAACTGGCTCAAGTTCTTTTAAAGAGCTTGTAAGATAGGAAGTTAATTTTCCTGTATTCAATCTTAATCCTGCTTTGGACTTCTCTGGATTTTTAAAATTAAAAATCCCAGCAAGACCCCCATTATCATTACTTAAATCAAGACTCATTGTATAGTCCACAGGAATATCTGCACCATCAATCCAGACTTTTGTGGCTTGTAATCCAAGATCAAGAGGGCCTTTATCAATAGAA
>Ga0315533_1003662_pt1 | contig 9993 bp, 6 predicted proteins | sample SalMarSW160130MG_FD_203081 | JGI IMG/M metagenome (GOLD analysis project Ga0315533, IMG submission 203081) | Salt marsh sediment microbial communities from the Plum Island Ecosystem LTER, Massachusetts, United States - Salt Marsh Sediment SW1601-30 ...
CTCCATCGTGCCTATAGGAACAACGCAACATTGTATCCTATACTCACAGCCGCAACCAACAAAGCGGGGCTGTCGGAAATTGGCATGATCCGCGCTTGCACATTCAGGTCCCTCTACGGCACAATAAGCCAAGAACTCATCGGCTAAGGGTTTCAGCTTAATAGGGAGGGTGCGAACACTGGAAGAGAAGCGCAAAACCATCCGGCGTCGAGCCGACCGAGCACTCCTGCAACAAGTGCAACAACTCCAGGCGAGTGCGGACCGGCGCGGACGGTCGCCCGATGCCGAAGCCGAGAAAAGGCGGCGGCGTGCTATTCGCCACAACTGCAAAGTCGCCATTAAAATGCTCATCGGCCACGCCGCGGGCCACGCGGACGCCTGGTCTGTAGACGCCATCAAAGTCAACGGCCGCGTACTGGACCTCAGCGGCGGCGGGGCTTCCTTATTCACCAAGCAAGCCTTCGAGACCGGCCAGCAATTGCGGCTCACCATCAAGCTTCGAGACGGCACGCTAATCAACACGAATGCCGCCGTACGTTGGGTCAAGACCGTACCGCAAAAGGGGGCCTATGCGTCGGGTGTGCAATTCGAGCACGTATCTGACAAAGATCGAAAGAAGATCACCAAGTTTATCGCGGAACTCGACGACACCTCAGGGCTCTAATCCGTGAAAATGCCCATGTCGAACAAAAAAGCGCTCCAGAAGCTGGCCCTAGACGGCGGGCCGAAGGCGGTCCCGCAGATCGAGGGCAAAGGACAGCCCAAAATCGCCGCCGAAGAATTCCTATCCGTGGCCGAGCGGTTCGGATTCTCTCGGGAAACCCTGGGCAAGATACGCGCCCTGGTAGAGGCGGAAGACATGGGTGCAGGCCCCTTCCTCGGCCATTACTACGCCGACCTCCGCCGCACCAAGGTCCAGAACTTCGAGGGACTCGCCTGCAAAATCTTCGGGGCCAACTATGCCCTCGGGGTCAGCTCCGGCACCGGTGCATTGCACTGCGCATTCGTCGCGGCAGGCTGCGCGCCAGGCAAAGAAGTCATCTGCTCCGCCATCGGCTTCTACGCTACCGCCGCCGCCGTCATCCAGGCCAAGGCTGTGCCCATCTTCTGCGACGTCGACGAATCCCTTGCAATGGACCCCGCCAAGCTCGAAGCGCTCATCACGCCCCGAACCGTCGCCATCGCCCCGACCCATGTGATGGGCAGTGTCTGTGACATGCGCGCCATCGGAAGAATCGCCCGCAAATACAAACTAAAGCTCGTCGAGGATGCCGCTCAATCCTGCGGCGCCACGTTCAAAGGCAAACCCGTCGGCACCTTCGGCGACCTCGGCTGCTTCAGCATCTCCGCTTACAAGATCATCGGTGCCGGCGAAGGCGGCCTTATCCTTACCAAAACCAAGCGCTTCTGGGAACGCGCCAACCAGTTCGCCGAATGCGGCGGTCTCTGGCGGCCCGACCGCTTTGCCCCGCCCCGCTACCCCAACGATCTGTTCTCCGGCACCAATTACCGCATGTCCGAGCTCGAAGCCGCCGTGGATGTCGTCCAACTCAAGCGTTTGCCCGCCATCGCCAAGCAATTCCGGGCCGTCAAACGCCGCATCCTCAAGCGGCTGAAAACCTACACCGAGATTACCCCACAAAGACTCAACGATGCCGACGGCGAAATCGGTTACAACATCCGCTTTTATCCCGCCACCATCAAACTCGGCGATCAAATCGTCGAGGCACTCATGGCCGAGGGCGTCAACGCCGGCATCCGTGGCAAGAACGCCAAGCCGGACTGGCACCACTACTCTTACATGTTCCCCATCCTCCTCCAAGCCAGCGCCTATGGCGCCGAATGCATTTTCAACTGCCCCCACTACCTTGAACAAGGGGGTCGTGCGTCCTACGAGCGCGGCGACTGCCCCGTCGCCGACGACCTCTACGACCGCATGATCACCATCGGCCTTAACCAATGGCTCACCGCCCGCGACTGCCAACGCATCGCCACCGGCATCAATAAAGTCCTCGATGCCTACTGCACGCGCAATCCCAAAGGAACGCCGTGGTTCTGACGCCGACCAAGATCACGGCGCTTCGCTGCTAAAAACCGGCGCTTTCCGCGAAGCCGTGCCTAAAAGGGCATCTGCGCCGTGGGGTCGAAATAGTGGTCCTCGGGCTTGGGCGGTTCCCAGATATAGACGCTGAGGTCGCATACGTCGCGCTCATCGAAGACGACGCCTTCGGCCTCGAGGAGCATTCGTTGGACGAGTGGGCGCTCGACTTCCGTCTTGGCGCTGATCCGGCCTTTGCTGTTGATAACCCGCTGCCAAGGCACATCGTCGCGGTTCCCACTGGCGTGCATGGCGTAGCCTACGGCGCGGGCCGCCCGCGGGCACCCCAGAATCGTGGCGATTTGCCCATAGGTCATCACACGCCCGCGGGGAATCTGCCGCACGAGTCTATACACGGCTTCGTAGAACTTCGACATGGCGACCCTCGGCCCCTGATGTACACGACCCCGTCACATTGTCGCAGATTCGCAGAACCCGTGCCAATTGCGCGCGCAGCTTCTATAACGGGTACATGAAAAATGGGGACGGTAACCATTTTTACCTCTGCGTTTCATCCTCCGGAAACGGCAGAGCAAGGCACTTCATAAAAATGGTTACCGTCCCCATTTTTCCCCGAATTTCCTGGTATCTTTCACCGCGCGTCCCTTGCCTTTGCCCTCAAGACGAGACAGGCGTCAATCACACGTTGACGCGCGTCCTGAAGCGCAGCCGTGATCTGCTCATACATGGGCACGCTGTCCGGTGTCAGCGGGATGCGGCGTCCCGCATTGTACAGCGTGGATTCCATCTCCTTGGGCACTTGCGCGAGAAGGCTGCGCGCTTCCGCCAATACAGGGCCGGATACGCCTTGCGCTTCGGCGGTGCGGATGGCCTTGCGAAGGAGGTAAAGGAGCTCGTAGTCCTCGATGCCTTCACGGGCGGCTTCCCAGCGCTTGCTGGTCACGACGCCATCGGCGCCGGGATATACGGTACAGAAGTAGTCGCCGAAGGAGTTCCATCCCTTCCACTGTTCGTCGCCGTGGGCATAGGTCCACCAGCCGACTCCCGTAAACCCGAGGTTCCAGGCGTACCAGAAACGCCACCGGTAGAGGCCCAATGTGGAAAGCGTCTTCGCTCGGCCCGCAGCATCGTAGAACCAGACTTCCTTGCCAACGTCCTTGATCACGGGCACCATTTCGTCCGCGAGGCGTTCGAGGAGTTCCGCGGAGGGACACCAGATATCGATCAACCCCGTGAGCATTTCGATCGACTTCATCGTGGTGCCGCTGGTAGGGTCGGTGTAGATCATGATGTTGGGATCGGCCTCGCGGGTGGCCTTGGCCACTTCAACGAGGTTGAGCGTTGTCTCGGTGAAGGGCGTTGACGGCTCATCGTAGGGGTAGAGGGCCCAGTCCGCATAGTCCAGGTCGAGTTCTTTCATGTGCCTGGCCCACTCGCGCAGGTAGGTCCTGTAGGCCTTCCGCCAGGGCGCAGACAAAAAGGTCGCCCCTTTTACACTGTGCTGAGCGCTGGCGAACATCATCAGGCCATGGGGCGAATAGCGCGCCACCGATTCGTCGTGGGCTTCAAAGTCCACCGGGCCGGTGAGATTGCCTTCGGCGTCACATGTCGCGCTGGGCGCCCGGCCGAAGAACACGTTGACCCCGTGGTCGATCAGGTCGGTGAGGACGTCGTCATTGTCAGTTCCAAGGACGCCGCCCTCGTGACTCCACACGCAGAACCGCAGCGGGCTGGGTCGCGGTAACGCGAGATCGTAAACCGTGATCGCGATGGGGACGGTCACCTCCGTCGGTTCCGGTTCAACACTCGTGAGCGTGACTGGCGCAACGTAATCACCTGGGGCCAAAGCGTCGGCATTAAGGGTAATCCAGAGCTGTTGCGACTCGAGCGGCGGGATGGTGAGCAGCCTGCCTTGATCCAGTCGTGGCAGGGCATCCGCAACCTCCTCCCTGCGGATCGTCGGCACAGTCACGGCGCGGCGTAGGGCGACTTGGCCGCCACATGACACGCGGACCTCGAGGGTTCGTGCCGAGAGATTCGTCAGGTTCAGCGCCAGCGATTCGCATTCGCCGATGAGGAGCGAGGCGCTGAACTGCCCCGTTTTTTCCTCGGGCGAAGGCAAGCAGTCCCGCGCATCGAAGTAGGCCCACGGACAAAACTCCCACGCGAAGAAACTGCCTGTGGGCGCGAGGGCCGCACCGGCCAGGGCAAGCGCGCGGAGCCGCTCGGCCTCCTGCCTCAGTTCCGCAAGGCGCTCGACACCGGCGTCATCGGGCGCGGAATCTAGTCCAGCGAGGAGGCTCTTCAACCCTGTCAGTTGGCGCCCGAAGTGCGCGGCCGCGCGGGGGTTGGTGGCCTGCCACTGGTGCACAACTTCGCCCGTTTCCGCGAAAACCACCTCGTTAAGATAGGCATAGTCGCTTTGGAACCCTGCATAGCGGAACGATTCGTCCTTCGAGTCGAGCAGCTCTCGTTTGTCCGCGTCCAGCAGCCGGAAACCGGCCTTGTAGACCCCGGGCTCGCGCACGGTGAATGAAAGCACCGCCCGCTCCTTGGCTCCCCGGACGTGTTTGGCGAAATGTTGCATCGTCCCGTCCGGGAAATTGATGGTTGCTATAAGAACCAGGCGTTTGTTAGCGGGATTATCGATGTCGAAGCGCCAGGTGTTCCGGCCGCTGAGGAGGGTCAAATCGCCGAGGGGTGTAATCCGGGCCTGTCCCTTCCCCGTGCTTTTCGATGGGACGGGCAGTGTGGCGTGAGCGGCCGCGTCTGGCCGCCGGCCCGCGTGCGTTCGGTCGCCCGCAAACACGGTTCGGTTACGCCGATCCTCGCGCCAGGGCGTGCCCATCCGGGCGTATACCAGCGTCCCGTCGCCCTGCAACCCGCCGGTGAGTGATGTCGAGACCAGGTCAAGCATCCCGTCACCGTCCAGGTCGCCCGCCAGTGGAGTAACCGGACACTTGACGAGTGTCATGGCGGAAAACGACATCGAGCCGTCGGATTCGAACACATGCAGGTCCATTTGGCTCGAGTGAAAAATGATTTCCAATTCGGGGTCACCGTCCAGATCCACAATAATCGGCGCCGCATAGAGGGAGCTCTTGCGCAATTCGTGGGTCCACTTGAACCCATCCATGCCGTAGCACCAGGTCTGGCCCCCCTTGTTGCCGAATAGGACCTCGTCGGCGCCGTCTCCGTCGATGTCCGTGGCGGCGATGGCGCTGTTGACGTGCAAATAGACATTTTCTTCGAGGGCGACGTTGGCGGTCCGAAGGTCGATCCGGTAAAAGTGATGCAGTCCTCCGCCCACATAGAGTTCAGGGGTCCCGTCGCCGTCCACATCAGCCAGGACAGGCGTGGAATTTGGAAAGAGGTCGTCGGCGCGGTAAATGTCCCAAAGCCATTCGCCCGCTGCGCTGAGCGTGTATATGTGCCCGTCGTGCGACGTGACGATAATCTCCTGGCCGGGAATGTCGTACAGGTCCGCAACCAGCACCGGCCCCATTTGCGTGCCGTCACCCGTAAACTGCCAGCGCAACGCGCCGCCGTTCTCGATGCAGGACAGGGTCCCGGCTGTGTCCCCCACGAGTATCTCGGCCCTCCCGTCGCCGTCCAGGTCGGCAATCGCCGGACAGGAATCGGCACACACCCTGCCCATCGCGCCGGGCGCACGCCATTCGAGCGTGCCATCCTCGGCCAGGACAGCCAGGTTCCCTGCACTGTCCGCCGCCACGACTTCTTCCCGGCCGTCACCGTCTACATCTCCCACCGCGGGCGCTGCGAACACCGGTGGCACCATGGGATATTCCCACAGCCGGTCCCCGTTGGCGTCGATACAGACCACACCCACGTCCACTTCGCACACCACGATACCCAGCGTCGTGCCCGATTCGGGGTCCTTGAGCTGGTTCGCCGCTGAGAATCCCCCCCGGCCGGAGACTTGCCAGGCCGGCGTGTAGGCGATTTCGGGCCAGCACGTGGTCGAAAGCGCCAGCGCCAGCAACAGGACACAAAGTTTGTGCGAAATCATGCCAATCCTCCTCACGGCGCCCCGGATGCCAACCACGGAGTCATGGAGAACCTCTGGTGAAAAATGATTCTCTGTGTCTCCGTGGACTCCGTGGTTGGTATCCTCCCGTGCATTCCGGGTGAATACTGCCACAAAACCGAGGCCGGCACAAATCCGTTTGATTCCCTCCACTTAAGCAAAACGTGGGTGACCCAAGCGCAGCGAGGCACGAGCGGAGACGGGTCTGTCCCTGTGCACCCCAAGGTAACCGCCGCCTAAGTTTAGCTCAACAGAATAAAGGATACACATTCGGGTGCCACGGACAAACTCGTTTGTCCGTGTTCCGGCACAAGAAAGCCTGGGCCTCAAAGCACGCTCAAACAGAGTTTGAGCGTGGCACCCACCAAGTCTTTAGTGTAACCCTGTTTGTGTTGAGCGGTACTAAGCATGCAGGACCCTTATTGCGCAACGTCACACTCAAGGGTACAATAGCCGCGGGTTGACCTGCTCTTGGAAATTCATCATGCCGGAATAAGGAGACGCAGCCATGTTGTGGAAACGAGGTCATAAATGTGAGTCCGGTTTTCTTTCTTGGGTCTTGGGCGCCTGTATCCTTGCGGGACTTTTCGCTTGCGGGTGGCCGTTGAAGACGATTGCCTTTGCCGATGACGCCATTGTCGCCCAGCGCATCGGAATCGTTCTCGAGCGCGGCGCCGACGATGTGGAGACGCGCGTGGCTGACGTGTTGAAGCGCCGGATCCAGAGGCGCTGCGGTGCATCGGTCGAGACAGGAAAAGGCGACGTGGGGGAGGTGGACCTCCACGTTTTCCTCGGCTGCGCAGGCCGTGGCGGTGCACTGGATGAGTTGTGCGTCAAGCACGGGGTCACGTTGCCGGGCAGAGAAAAGCCCGCGCCGGAAGGATTTGCGGTCAAGACCGTGCGAGACGCGGCACCTCGAAGCTCATTTGGTGATGTTCCTCAGCCCGTACCAGCGGTGCTGGCCGTGGGGTCTGACAATCGCGGGGTGCTGTACGCAGGAGGGGAACTGCTGCGGCGCCTGCGCTTTTGTTCCAAGGGAGTAGCATTGGGCGAGGTGGACGTGGCGACCGCGCCGGCCTACCGCTTTCGCGGCTTTTCCGCGAGCCAGGGCGGCACGATGATGAGCATCACCAAGGCCCGGGCGTGGACAGTGGAAGAGTGGCAGGAATACGTGTTGGACATGGCCCTGGCCGGCGCGAACTGTTTTTACGCCGGCGGGGCCGGGCTGGACTTCGTGAAGTCCTTCGATTTGTTGTCGGTAACCGGTTGTCGGCCAAACGAACTATCGGACTTTCCGAAGGAATGGCAGGCCTCAGAGCGGGGACATTGGGTTTGCCCGTCCATTCCGGAAGCGCGCCAGGCCTTGCTGGAAAGATGGGACCGGGAATTCCAGAACCGGTGCGACTACGACATCATGCGTATGTTTGCGGGGGACCCGGGTGGTTGCCGTTGTGAACGGTGCATGCCCTGGGGCCGCACGTTTATTCATCTGTGTGAGGAGGTCGCCCAGCTTTGGCTGAAGTATCACCCAAACAGCATTGTCATGATCGCCAACCAGGATGTCACCAACGCTGGCGATCAGGCCATCTTTGATTATCTGAATGAGACCCCTCGAGACTGGCTGTACGGAATCGCCTACGGGCCGGGCAGCAACGCCATGTCACCCTATTTCCGCAGCGAGCTTCGTGAGGACCTGTTCGTTTATCCCTGCGCGGGGCCGGTTAACCGGTACCTTGCAGAGACGCTCAACCAGATTCCGAAATATCAGAAGATCGTCCACTACTCGGACATCACCCACTGGATCAGCGCGCAGTACCAGGTCGAAAACCCGGAACCGCATTTGCTGCGCGTCTATGGCCGGCGCACGTTTCATACACGGCCCAAGGCCTATTATCGCGTTTTTCAGGCGATCATGCCCTTTTCCGAGGGTGATATTATTTACTCGGAAGGCTATCACGACGAGTTCCATCAGTATCTGTGGAACCGTCTGCTGTGGGATTCGAGCCGGAGCCTGGATGATGTCACATCGGAATACTGCCGACTCCATTTCGGCGAGACGGCGGCCGATCTGATGCAGGAGGCCATGTACCAGCTCGAGGAGACCCTCGAGGCGCCTCTGGCGGCTAATAGCGGTGTGGCCCGATATTATCTGCTGGTCAAGGAGGCCGGGTGGAAGATACCCCCTCACATTATGAAAGGGAATCACCGCTGGCGGCTCCATATGCAGAAGGCTGCGCTGGACAAATATCTCCAACTCAAGCTCCGCATCGAGCTTGCTCAAGAAGCCCGGATAGTCGACGGGCTACGGGCATCGCTGGAGTCCGGCGAACTGGATTCGGGCATAGGGCAAGCTGCCGCGATCGCCAAAGAGCCTCTTGAAACCCCTGGGATGAAGGCCTTGAAGGATGAGGCCGGACGGCTGGGCGAAGAAAGCGATGCGCTCTATGGCGTGCGCAACGTCGGATATTTTTCCCTCGATCAGCCCCTGACAGGCCTTCCGTGGATATCCCGTGTCCTTGAACAGGCCGCGGCGAGTGATTCGCTCGAGGAGAAGCGCGAACTGTTGACTTTGGTGGCGGGCTACACGACCCTTGGTGAAGGCGAATTCTATGACGACGCGGGGAATAAAGACCGGCAGCCGCACCTGGCGAGAGGGGACTCCTTCGATGCCACCGCTATGATGGACCCCACCAATCGCCCGTCGCAAAACACGCTGGCCTACGATCTCGAGGAAGCTCGGGGTGTAGTCTTTCGTTATACCGGCCTGGACCCCGACGCGGCGTACAAGGTGCGAATGACGCTGGTGATGCCCCGCATTCCCCTGGACCTCCTGGACCTGCCCGCGCCCCCTCGCAAGGCGGAGCATATCCTCGTGGACGGCGAGTATCTGGCCAAGGACGTTGACATCCCAGAGTACACCGCCGAGCAGTTCGATTACGACATTCCGGAGCGCCTCACCGAGGACGGCTCGCTCGAGCTTGCCTTCGAGCGCGTCGAAGGTGGGATAGGCACGGTGGTGTCGGAGGTCTGGCTAATAAAGAAGTAATGAAGGTTGAACCCCGATAGCAAAACAGGGACTGTCCTTGTTTGACGCGGCGTATGAATACGGCGTTTACGAATGGTGTTTTATTGGGTAAACGGGCGACTAGGAACGTTTCGTGGAAAGGAAATTCAGTCTATGTGGGTCATCCCTTGTCTGCTGATACCCTGGGGCGTCTCGTCCGCCACCGTAGGAACGGCTGCCGAACACGTCTTCGATTACACACAGCACCACGAGAAGGGTCTGAAATTAAGCGTCTATATAACCGCCCAGACGGTGCAGAGCCTCTTGGACGACAGCCAGGATGCGGCGGCGCTTGTGCGAGACTACGGCATCACCAAGGTCTATCTCGAGGTATACCGGGGCGGAGTTGTTGTTAGCCAAGGCCACCTGGAAAAGGTGCGCGACTATTTCCTCGCTCATGGATTGGAGGTGGCTGGCGGGATGGCGACTGTGCCTGGCGGCGATTTCGGTGTGCGCCAGGTGGGTCGTCTGAAATGGTTCAACTGGCAAAACGAGAAAACACAGCGCGATCTTGAAAGCGTCATACGCATGGCAGCCGAGGTATTCGGCGCCCTCATTCTGGATGACTTCCTTTGCACCGCCGATGTGAGCGAGGAGTCAACCAAGGCGAGGGGGACCCGTTCCTGGTCTGACTACCGCTGCGACCTGTTGTCCGAAGTCGTTGAAAAGGTGTTGGTCGTTCCCGCCAGGGAGGTGAATCCGGGCATTACGATGATCGTAAAGTTCCCTCAGTGGTACGACCGGTTCCACATGTTTGGTTATGATGTGAGGAAGCATGTTCAAGTATTTGACCGGGTTTGGGTGGGCACGGAAAGCCGCGGA
>Ga0315533_1003664_pt1 | contig 9990 bp, 8 predicted proteins | sample SalMarSW160130MG_FD_203081 | JGI IMG/M metagenome (GOLD analysis project Ga0315533, IMG submission 203081) | Salt marsh sediment microbial communities from the Plum Island Ecosystem LTER, Massachusetts, United States - Salt Marsh Sediment SW1601-30 ...
AAAAAACTTGTCGTCATAAACAGCAGTGATAAAAGCGAGAAAACGAAAGTATTCGATTCAAGCGGGAAATCCATAAATGTCAGCTTGGAACCACACGGCATTAAAATTATGGATATGTAAAAAACGACGATTGTCATTAGGTTATTGAGATTGCCACGGCCTTTCAGGCCTCGCAATGACATTTAACGATACTATTGGTAAAAAATGGAATGTTATTCCAATGGCAATTTTCTCAAGAAGAATATTACAGAGAATACTCGATGAGAACCGACAGTTTTTATCCCAAAAAACTATCCAAGAACAGCTTCGGAAGCTCAACAGGTGTGATATACATTCGTTGGCAGTGGAATGGGAAGTATCAATATTAAACATACTTAGCAAGATAGGTAAATTACAGTATGAAAAAGCATTCAAAGGAACAAAAAAACCTGATGTACATTTTGAATCCGAACATATTGTCCCTTTTATTGCTGATATTACTGCTGTAAGCGACCGTGATTCTGATAAAGAGAATCCAAGAGATTATCTCTATGAATGCATTAGGAATTACTTCAAGAAGAAGTCTTTGTCCATAAATGGGCTGCTCGTAGAATTAAATGGTAAGCGTGTTGGTGATTATGGAGATCAAAAGGTTAAGTTAAATCTGCCAGATAAATCCCAACTACCAGCATTTGTTAGAAAGCATTTTGCTTCGGTAATCAAAGATATCAAAACAAATCCCCAGAGTTCCTTTAATACTATAGTTGGTGATGAAAATATTAAAATGAAGGTCTCGTATAGACCAGGCAATTTTGCAAGTATTGGGGGTGGATTAGATTACACAGTACCTTACTCGCTTAGACGTAATCCGGTTTTCAACGCGCTAAAGGCGAAGGCTAAAAAATTGAAACAATGTGCTTTTGATGGTCCCGCTGGGGTATTCCTTTGTGATTCAGACTGCTATGGACTACATATGCACTCTCGAAGTATTGGAGGTTTTGTTATTGAAGATATTATCGCAGAGGCCTTTCGGTTGTTCTCGACATTGAGTTTTATTGTTGTACTTACTATTGAAGAAAAGCATTATGCTTGTTCAATAAAAGATACACGTTGTATCAATGGAATCTGCCATCTTAGTAAAATGGCTAAATTCCCTTTGGATGAAACATTTCGTAATGAATTGGATACTATTTATAGTTTGTTTCCTACACCTTGTGCAACTCCTGGAAATGCTTTTCAGATGCTAAAGTCACAAAATCATAAAGGTTATTCGTTCTTGGGAGGTGGTACTACAAGTGAAAGTGAATATGAGATTACTATACCTTCAAGGGCGTTGACGGAAATATTGGCGGGTTCTCTTAACTACTATGGAGTTACTAAAGATAAAAAAGATCCGCTGTCCTGTATTGCCTGGATGAAAGACTTCTTCCGCAGTCAGCTTGCAGTTGGAGGGATGATTACTGAAATATCGTTAATAAAGTGTCCTGACGAAGATGATGATTGGATAAAGATAAAATATGATCCAATCAATCTGGCCATTTGGAAATATATATGAAAAAGTTATTTGTTACTAACCCATAATAACCGTTACACTTTGTGTTTTGCCGTCACCCAGAGCCGGCAGGATATTGCCGTTCAGTTTTTTGCCGTCAATAAGGATTTCCTTAATCCCTTTTGATACGTGCTTTGGATTCTGCACGGTTATTTTATAAATTGCGTTTCTGAACTTCCTTTGGACTGTGAAGCCGTCCCAATCCTTCGGAATACAAGGGTCGATTAGCAGTCCATCATATTCAGGCCTGATACCTAATATATATTGTGTTACAGCATAAAAGTTCCAGGCTGCAGTTCCGGTTAGCCACGAGTTTTTCGCTTCGCCAGGCTTAAATGCGTCTTTGCCTGCAATCATCTGCGAATAGACATAAGGCTCTGTCTTGTGCAGGTCACTGATATCTTCAAGGTAAGCCGGCGAGATCTTTTTATAATATTCAAAGGCTCTGTCACCATCTCCGAGTATTGTCTCGGCGGCCATAATCCATGGATTATTGTGACAGAAAACACCTGCATTCTCTTTATACCCCGCCGGATAAGTAGATATCTCACCTAAATTGATATGATATTTTGTAAAAGCCGGATTGTTCAATACAATTCCATATTTACAGTCGAGATATTTTTTAACAGATTCAAGGGCCGAACGAGCTTTGCCATCTTCCAACCCTATCCCTGCCATCACGCAGAAGCCCTGTGGCTCAATAAATATTTTACCTTCTTCGTTTTCTTTACTGCCAACTTTCTTTCCGAAATAATCGTATGCCCGAAGGAACCACTGGCCGTCCCATCCGTGTTTATTGATGCTCTCAATCATTTTCTCGATGTGTGCATTTGCAGCTTTTGCCTCTTTTTGTTTACCATATCGACGGCACAACTTGACAAACTCGGTACCGTAAAGAACAAACATTCCTGCAATCATCACGGATTCAGCGACGCCGCCTTTTTTATTTTCTGTTGTCTGAAACAATTCATCGGGATTTTTTGAAAAGCAGTTGAGATTCAAACAGTCATTCCAGTCGGCCCTGCCGATGAGAGGCAGGCCATGAGGCCCAAGGTTATTGACCACGTGGTAGAATGACCTTTTCAAATGTTCAAACAGGGATTCAGATTTCGTATCATCGCTATCAAACGGAACCGATTCGTCGAGTATCGACCAGTCTCCGGTCTCTTTAATGTAGCTGGATGTCGATAGAATCAGCCAAAGTGGATCGTCGTTAAAATTGCCGCCGATCTCGTTATTACCTTTTTTTGTTAGAGGCTGATATTGGTGATATGCGCCGCCATCTTCAAATTGCGTCGCGGCAATATCAAGGATTCTTTCTTTTGCCTTTTGTGGAATTTGATGAACGAACCCGATAAGGTCCTGGTTGGAATCTCTGAAACCAAGCCCCCGGCCGATACCCGACTCAAAGTACGATGCACTGCGTGACATATTGAAGGTGACCATGCACTGGTACTGATTCCAGATATTCACCATTCTATTCAGCTTTTTATCATGGCTTTTCAACTGATAGATTGAAAGAAGCTCCGACCAGTAATCTTTCAATCTTTCAAATGCTTTATTAACGGAGTCGGAGTTCTGATACTTCGCGATTAGCTTTTCTGCTTTTTGCTTGTTGATAACTCCCGGACTTTCCCATTTATCGCTCTCGTCATTTTCAATATAGCCAAGAATAAAAATCAGCTCCTTTTCTTGCTTCGGTTCCAGATTTATTTCCAGCATATGCGAGCCAATCGGCGACCATCCGTGAGCAATCGAATTGCAGCTTGCCCCTTCCATCACGGCATCAGGATTTGCGAATCCGTTATACAAGCCGATGAATGATTCTCTATCCGTGTCGAAGCCGTCTATGGGCTGACAGAGTAAAAAGCGTAGTGGTTTCGCCTTTCTTTATATTCTGTCTTATGATAAATGACGGTCCCTTTAACTTCCACCTCGCCGGTTGACAAGTTCCGCTGAAAGTTTGTCATATCGTCCAGGGCGTTCCAGAGACAGAATTCAACAAAGGAAAAAAGCTTGAGCTTTTTTGTGGAGCTGCTTTTATTGGTAAGCTTGACTTTTTGGATTTCGCAATGGTCGCCAAGCGGCACAAAATATGTAACCTGTGCCTCCAGCTTGTTTTTTTTGCTTGTTATTATCGTATAACCCAGTCCATGTCTGCATTCATAACGGTCCAGGTCGGTCTTTACAGGCTTCCAGCCGGGCGACCACACAATTCCTGCATCATTGATATAAAAATATTTTCCGCCGTCATCGATTGGAACATTATTGTATCTGTACCTTGTGATTCTTCGAAGCCTTGCATCCTTGTAAAAGCTGTATCCTCCGGCTGTATTTGAGATGAGCGAAAAGAACTCTTCCGTTCCTAAATAATTTATCCAGGGATATGGCGTTTTGGGCTCGGTTATTACATATTCTTTATGTTGGTCGTCAAAATATCCAAACATCATAAGGCTGCAATCTCCGTAACCAAATATCATCTATCGGTATTTATTGTCTGTTTTAACGCTGCAAAATTACCAAGAAAAAGGCCTTGCGGCAAATATTTTTTATTTAACCCTATCTCTGTGGATGGGCTTAATTCTTTTAAGCTCCTTGATTTCATCGCAAATTCTTCTAAATTGCCTGTAAAAATGAATAAATATCATTCTGAAAGGTTATTCGAATGGCGAAGAAAGAGGATTTAATCGGCTACTGCGGCCTTTATTGCAGCGACTGCTTTGGCTATACGCAAACCGTTGCGAACCTGGCCAGAGATTTAAGAAAAGAGCTGAGGCACAATCGTTTCGATTTTATGGCGGATATGCTGGCTACTATCCCTTTCTTTAAGGAATTCAAGGATTATGACAAGTGCTATAATTTGCTTGGCACGATGATGAAGATGCGCTGCAAAAAGGTCTGCAAGGGCAATGGCGGCCCGCCTAACTGCAAGATAAGAAACTGCGCTAGAAAGAAAGGGCTGGATGGCTGCTGGCAGTGTGATGATTTCTCAACCTGCGAAAAGCTCAAAATTCTTGAACCACACCACGGCAAAGCACATCTAAAAAACCTGCGAAAGTTCAAAAGACAAGGCGTCGCCTCTTTTATCAAAGGTAAAAGGTACTGGTACGCAGCCAATTAGGTACCTTACCCTGACCATAGGGGACCCCGACCACAGGGGTCGGGGCTAAAAAGGTGTGTGTTTGTATACATAATCAATTCTGTGTTTCAGGTCATCCTCGGTGAAGCAAAAACGCTTATCAAAACCACGAGTCCATATTCGACCAATTTGGGCATTTTTACATAACGTGAACATGGCAACATTTTTGTACCTGCTTACAACTTGTGGTATTGATTCCTGACATGGACGTGCCACGATATGGACATGGTGTTCACAAATAGAAATGGCGTCGATTGTTTGACCTATTCTCTTAGCCTCATTTAAAATCGCCTGGTATACGATTGCTCTTTGCTCGGAGTTCAGTTTAATGTCTTCCGTTTTTTGAAGTTTTTTATTCGCGAGTTGGATTTGTTTATTTCCGGGCATGATTTTTCCGTCTTTTACATATCCGCGAGGGTCGCCCTGCAGCCAGCTTCCGTATGTCGTCCATGTCACCATATATGCAATCATATTTGACATGATTAAAATGGTAACACAAAAAACACTCACCGGCAAACCGTTTTTTAGCCCCCACCCCTGCGGTGGGGGTCTTCTTCCTTGACACCTTCATCATTAAAAAGTAACATATCGCCTCGTTAAATAATAGGAGTATAAAAAATGACTAATGTAACTTTGATTACAGGCGATGGGATTGGGCCGGAAATCGCGGAAGCGGCCCGCAGATGTATCGATGCTACGGGTGCAGAAATCAACTGGGAGCTGGCTGAGGCCGGCTCAGAAGTAATGGAACGACTGGGTACGCCTTTGCCGGAAGAGACCATCGATTCGGTTAAGAAAAACGGTGTTGCGTTAAAAGCTCCGGTTACTACGCCGGTGGGAACAGGTTTTCGTAGTATAAATGTGTTCCTGCGACAAAGCCTTGACTTGTATGTATGTCTTCGGCCATGCAAGAGCTATAAAGGCGTCCGCAGCAAATATGAGAATATCGACCTTGTAGTCGTGCGTGAAAATACCGAAGACCTCTACGCAGGTATCGAATTCCAAAAAGATAGTGATGATACTATCGAGCTTATCAACTGGTTAAATAAACATTCCAGCCGAAAGATAAGTACAGACTCCGGTATAAGCATCAAGCCGATTTCAGTAAAAGCTACTGAACGTATTGTGAATTTCGCGTTCGATTACGCCCGCAAGATGGGACGTAAAAAGGTCACCTCCGTCCATAAAGCTAATATTATGAAGTTCTCAGATGGCTTATGGCTTGAAGTCAGCCGAGAGGTCGCACAAAAATATCCGGATATAGAGTTTGAAGACCGCATCGTTGATAATATGTGTATGCAGTTAGTGCAGAAACCGGAGCTTTACGATGTTATTGTTTTACCAAATCTTTATGGCGATATAGTAAGCGATTTATGTGCGGGGCTTGTCGGCGGGCTTGGTGTGGCGCCCGGCGCAAACATCGGCGAAAAAGGAGCTATCTTTGAGGCGACTCACGGTAGCGCCCCAAAATATAAAGGCCAGAATAAGGTCAATCCAACAGCCTTGATACTTAGCGGCGTACTGATGCTAAGACATATAGGCAAATCATCCGAGGCGGACAAATTAGAGTCGGCGGTCGCTGCGGTTATAGCTGAAGGCAAAAACGTAACTTACGATTTAAAAGAAAACCGCAATGACCCAACCGCGGTCGGCACAAGCCAAATGGCCGATGCGATCATAAAAAAAATCAAAAAATGAACATTTACAATTCAAAATGCGTATGAAAATGCAGCATTTTGGCCGATATTAGTCAACGGAGGAAAAATGAAAAAACAAAAGGTAGCAAAATTCATTTCCAGGCTGTGGAAAGAATGGCGAATGACTATTTTTTTCGTAGTCTTTGTAGTAATACCTGTAAAATCAAGTTTGGCAGATTGGAATTGGGTACCCACCGGTTCTATGAATCCCACTATCCTCGAAGGCGACCTGATTTATGTAAACAAATTGGCCTACGGCTTAAGATTTCCTCTTACTTTCTATCGGCTTGCCAAATGGTCGGATCCCAAGCGAGGTGACATTATAGTCTGTTTTTCTCCTGAGGATGAAAGCCGATTAGTAAAGAGAATAGTGGCAATACCAGGCGATAAAATAGAAATGAGGAATAATGTGGTTTTTCTAAATGGAAAGCCGCTTACCTATACTAAAATCGATTTGAAATATGCGGAACAGCTTACATCCAAGTTGAAGAACCGTTCCATTTTGGCAACAGAAAATCTTGATGGAACCACCCATGTGGTAATGAGCATTCCTTCAATCTCGGCAATAAGAAATTTTGGGCCTATTACAGTACCTAAAGATAGCTACTTTGTTATGGGTGACAACAGAGACAATAGCAAAGATTCAAGATATTTTGGTTTTGTGGAAAGAAAGGCAATAATCGGAGAAGCTAAGGGAGTAATCCTATCTTTTGACATTACGGACAAATTCCAGCCACGATTCAAAAGGTTCTTTGCCTCTGTGGATTAACCAATTTAGGATTTATACCACTCGTCTTTCTCATTTGAACCAGGCCATTAATTTTTCGCTATTCATAAATCAACTTACTTTGTAGAAAAGATTCACTGTCATTTCGACCGAAGCCCCCGTGTTTTCTGACGAAGACAGAAACGGGGGCGAAGCGGAGAAATCTGCATGAAAAAGAATTGCTAATCCAGATTTCTCCACTCCGTTCGCTGCGCTCACTACGGTCGAAATGACATCTTTTCTACAGAGCAATCTGAGACGTCACATCTTTTCTTTTTTGTGGTAAATAGATAAAATTCAATGTAATCTGTATGGTTGAAAATGATATGTACAAAGAGGATCGGTAATTGAATCAAGAAGTTTATCGCAAATTGATTTCAGGCCAAAGCCGCGGATTAAGTGCGATATTTTTGTGTTTTTGCCTGGGTTTTGCTGCGGCTGGTTATTCACTTATTATTCGACTGCGCAACTTTCTATATTCCAAAGGTTGGCTGAAAACACATCATGTAAATGCTGTAGTCTTTAGCATCGGTAATATAACGACTGGCGGGACGGGTAAAACCCCACTTGTAATCTGGCTGTGCAATTTGCTTAGACAAAAAAATGTCCCTTGTGCAATACTAACCCGCGGTTACAAAACTCGTCGTGCGTCGTGCGTGATGCGTCGTGCGAAAAATGCACGCAATACGCAATACGCAATACGCAACACGGACATAGATGAACCTGCAATTATTGCTGAATGCTGTCCGCAAGCAAAAGTAATTGTAAATCCTGATCGCGTTGCAGGTGCGGTTGAAGCAATTGACAAATCTGGTGCAAAGGTCCTGATTATGGATGATGGCTTCCAGCACCGCCGACTGGCCAGAGACCTGGACATTGTAACAGTCGATGCGACACTGCCTTTCGGCTACGGCAGGCTCCTCCCAGCAGGGATGCTTAGAGAACCTGTTTTCGCACTTAAACGAGCTAACGCTGTTGTGGTCACCAGGTGCGACCAGGTTACAGAAGCTAAATTGGCTGGGCTTGAACGAAAGCTTCAGCATATAAATCTAAAAATGATTATTGCACGATCGATTCATGCTCCTGTCTGTGCGAAATCTGCAGAAGACAAAGAAATAGGTGTCGAGAAACTAAAGAATAAAAGGATATTTGCCTTTTGCGGTATTGGTAATCCGGATGCTTTTTTTGAGACAATCAAGGGGCTGGGTTGCGAGCTGATTGGCTCGAAGATTTATAACGACCATCATCATTATACGGAAAATGATATTACCGATATCTATAATCAGGCCAAGTGGTTAAAGGCTGATTTGATAGTTACAACGCAGAAAGACTGGACTAAAATTGCGATTCTTATACCAAAGGCTCAAAGCTTGGGATTTAACATTCAGTTTGCTTATCTGAAAATTGAGCTGAAATTCCTGACTGGAGTGGATAAATTAAAGGCCTTGATAGAAAATACACTGTCTGGTAAAATTACTGCAAAGTGAAAAGAGATCCCACGTAAAACGTGTGTGGGATGAACCCCCCAACAAACCCGTCCTGAGCCGGGTTGAAAGATTGGGGGGTTAAATATTTAATCCCGTAGCCCATCCTGAGCCGGGTCGAAGGATTTACCGCGGGATCGTGTTCCATTATAAAAGAGTTGTGAATGTACAAAAAATTACTCAAAGTGGTAACAAACCTCGGCTCGCCAAAAGTTCTGATTGTTGGCGACTTTATGCTTGATATTTATATTTATGGCGATGCCTTGAGGATAAGTCCAGAGGCACCGGTGCCGGTATTGAAGGTCTGCCGAACCGAATACTGCTGCGGTGGAGCAGGCTCTGTAGCTGCCGATGTGGCTGCTCTGGGAGCTTCTGCATTTTGCTTAGGAATCATCGGAGATGACCCGAACGGAAAAATCCTAAAAGGAAAACTAATAGAAAGCAAGGCCGACATCACAGGTCTTCTTACAGTAGCTGACCGCCCAACCATCTGCAAGCAAAGACTCATAGGTCTGGCGCAGCATCGGCACCCCCAGCAATTGATAAGAGTAGATGAAGAAAGCACAGAGTTGTTGTCTGATGAATTAAATGAGGCTGTTTTACAAGTCTATAAAGACCGGTTGGAAAAAGCCGATATCGTTTGCCTACAGGATTACAATAAGGGCTTGCTTAATCCATCGCTTTGTTGTCAGATGATACAGTTAGCGACCCAGGCCAACAAAAAAACGCTCATCGACCCTGCCCTTACCAGCGATTATTCAAAATACAACGGTGCCACTCTCATTACGCCTAACCGTAAAGAGGCTTCAACCGCGGTGGGTTTTGAGATAGAAACCTCCGAAGCGGCAGGGCGGGCGGCTAAGCAGCTTCGCCGGAATTTAATGCTCGAAGCCGTGGTAATCACATTGGATAAAGAAGGTGCGTATCTTGAAACAAAAAATGAAAGCCAAATCGTGCCAACCAGGCCACGAAGCGTTTATGACGTCAGCGGAGCGGGCGATGTGGTATTGGCGACGCTCGCGGTAGCTTTAGCTGCTGGTTGTGATTACGAAACATCTGTCCAATTATCTAATATCACTGGCGGAATCGAAGTCGAAAAATTCGGCACTGCGACAGTAACCGTCGAAGAAATCATCAATGAGCTTGTCACTCAAAATCGGGACAAAATCGGCAAAGTCCATTCCGTGGAATCTTTGCTTGAGGAGCTCGAATGGCACCGAAAGCAGAAGCAGACTATAGTCTTTACAAACGGGTGCTTTGATGTAATACACAGAGGACATATTGAATTTCTGAAATTCTGTAGATCACAAGGCGGCAAGGTTGTTCTCGGCCTAAATAGCGACAGCTCGGTAAAGATAATTAAAGGGCCGCAG
>Ga0315533_1003667_pt1 | contig 9986 bp, 12 predicted proteins | sample SalMarSW160130MG_FD_203081 | JGI IMG/M metagenome (GOLD analysis project Ga0315533, IMG submission 203081) | Salt marsh sediment microbial communities from the Plum Island Ecosystem LTER, Massachusetts, United States - Salt Marsh Sediment SW1601-30 ...
TCGGGAGGAGCCGAATTAGTCAGTTCATCGAGAATCTTGTGCGACCTCACGTGGTCGACGACGCGCTTGCCGCCGGTTACGCAGAGATGGCTAAGGACGAACAGCGCGAGGCGCAAGCCCTTAAATGGTCCGAAGGCGTAATTAGAGACGTGGCTGATGAACCGCGGTGAGGTGTGGATGGTAAACTTCGATCCGTCTGTTGGCGGCGAGATTCGCAAGCAACGGCCCGCGGTGATAGTCAGCAATGACGCGGCCAATCGCTACCTGAACCGTGTTCAGGTAGTCCCTCTCACCAGCAAAACCGACAGGCTCTACCCCAGCGAAGCCTACGTGACCGTGCGACATCGGAAGAACAAGGCGATGGCAGACCAGCTCGCGACCGTGAGCAAAAAAAGGCTGCTTCGGAAGATCGGCACGTTATCGTCCTCTGAGTTGGGCGGTGTCGAGCGGGTCCTAATGGTGCAGCCTGGCTTGAAAGACGATACAGATATATGACAAAAAGTACTGGTTTCTTCTTGCTTACTTCTTCTTTTCCTAAAGAATGAAGTAAGGATTTTCATCAAGAAAAGTAGTAACGGCGAAGTGATTTGCAATGAAGTTTCTGAGATCGATACTGGATAAGCAGGCGAAATGGTTCGAGAAAGGGGGAAAGCTCGAAAAGCTCCAGCCCCTGTGGGAAGCCGGCGACACCTTCCTGTACACGCCGGGCAAGGTGACGAAAATCGCCGCGCACGTGCGCGATGCGCTTGACCTTAAACGCATGATGATCGTGGTAGTGGTGGCGCTGATCCCATGCACGCTTTGGGCCATGTACAACACCGGGCTCCAGGCGAACCTGGCGATCGATCCGGCCCTGGTGAACAGCCTGCCGGGATGGCGGCACGTTATACTCCGCGTGATCGGCGCCGTGCTGAATCCCTATAATGCCGGTAATCCGCTGGCCTGCCTGATTCACGGCGCGCTGTACTTCTTCCCGGCGTATATTGTTACCCTGGCCGTGGGGGGCGCTTGGGAAACCTTGTTCGCCATCGTGCGCAAACACGAGATCGCGGAAGGGTTTTTGGTCACCAGCTTGCTGTTTCCCTTGATTCTCCCGCCGACGATTCCCATGTGGCAGGTAGCGCTGGGCGTGAGCTTCGGCGTGGTTATCGGCAAAGAAGTGTTTGGGGGCGTCGGCATGAACATCCTGAACCCGGCGCTCACGGGCCGGGCGTTCTTGTTTTTCGCTTATCCGGCGCAGATTTCCGGCGAGACCGTTTGGACGGCCGTGCCCGAAAAATGCGCCGTCGACGGCTTCAGCGGGGCCACCTGGCTCGCCCGTGCGGCGGAAGGCGGCCTGGCGGAGGGGAGCTGGCTCAAGGCCTTCGTGGGGCTGGTGCCGGGATCAATGGGGGAGACGTCCGCCCTGTGCTGTTTGATGGGCGCGGTGGTGCTCATCCTGAGCCGGATCGGCTCCTGGCGCATCATGGCCGGCGTCGTCGCCGGCACCATGGGCACGTCGCTGCTGTTCAATATCGTCGGTTCGGACACCAACCCCATGTTTGCCACGCCCTTTTGGTGGCACATGGTTTTGGGCGGCTGGGCCTTCGGCACAGTGTTCATGGCCACCGACCCGGTCTCGGGCTGCAACACCGACAAAGGCCGGCTCGTCTATGGATTTCTCATCGGTGTCCTCGTGGTATTGGTTCGGGTGGTCAACCCGGCCTATCCTGAGGGCATGATGCTTGCCATATTGCTGATGAACGTCTTCGCGCCGCTCATCGATCACTTCATCGTGCAAGTGAACGTGAAGAGGAGGATAGCGCGCAATGCAGTATAGCACGCTCTACACGCTGGTGTTTGCCGCGGTGGTATGCCTGATTTGCTCGGTGCTGGTGTCCGGGTCAGCCGTGGTGCTCCGGGCGCGCCAGGAGCAGAACGCCATGTTCGATAAACAGCAGAACGTGCTGGTGGTGGCGGGGCTGGTCGAGCCGGGCGAACGTCTGTCGGTGGCGGAAGTCCGAGAACGCTTCGAGGGGTCCATCAGGGAACGCTTGGTCGATTTGGCGACGGGCGACTATCCAGCCGATGAGGCGCAAGCTCTTGAGGATTACGACCTGGCCAAGGCACTGGCCGACCCGGCGTTAAGTTCCGAGGCGCCTGCCAACCCAGCCCGGGTCCTGCGGGTTCCCAACTATGCCAGGGTATACCAGGTCATGAAAGGGGAGCAGGTCGACCGGTACGTCTTGCCCGTGACCGGCAAGGGTCTGTGGTCGACGCTCAACGGGTTACTTGCCATCGACGCCGACGGCGCGACCATTCGCGCCATCACCTTCTACGAGCACGCGGAAACACCAGGCCTCGGCGGCGAGGTCGACAATCCCGAGTGGAAAGCCCTGTGGGATGGCCGCGCGGCGTTTGACAACGCCGGTCAGCCCGCCATAAAAGTAGTCAAAGGCCGGGCCAAGGGCCCCTCGGAAGTGGACGGATTGTCCGGCGCAACGCTGACCAGCCGGGGCGTGACCAACCTGGTGCAATTCTGGCTGGGCGGGAACGGATTTGGACCATATCTGGCCAAGATTCGCCAACAAGGGAGTAGCGCGTAATGCCTGGGTTAAGTAGACGGCAAAGACGAGTGCTATTTGAACCGATTTTCGATAACAACCCAATCGGGTTGCAGGTCCTGGGGGTTTGCTCAGCCCTGGCCGTGACCACCAAGCTCGATACGGCCATCACCATGAGCATCGCCTTGACCGCCGTGACCGGCTTGACCAGCCTCTCCGTGAGCCTCATCCGCAACAGCGTCCCGGCGAGCATCCGCATCATCGTGCAGATGACCATCATCGCCTCACTGGTGATCGTCACAGACCAGGTACTCAAGGCCTTCGTGTACGACATCAGCAAGCAGCTTTCGGTCTTCGTCGGCCTGATCATCACCAACTGCATTGTATTGGGGCGCGCGGAAGGGTTTGCAATGCAAAACCCGCCCTTCTCGAGCTTCATAGACGGCATCGGCAACGGCCTGGGCTACAGCGCCGTGTTGCTGACCGTGGCATTCATCCGCGAACTGTTTGGGTCCGGCAGGTTGCTCGGGTACCAAGTGCTGCCGCTGACCACGGAAGGCGGTTGGTACAACCCCAACGGCTTGATGCTGTTGTCGCCGGCGGCGTTCTTCATCATTGGCTTGCTGATATGGGCGCTGCGCACCTGGAAACCCGAACAGGTCGGGTCGGAGGACTGATATGATCGAGGAATACCTGAGTCTCGGCGTCAAATCGATCTTCGTTCAAAACATGGCCCTGGCCTTCTTCCTGGGCATGTGCCCATTCCTCAGTTGCTCGAGGAAGGTCGAGACGGCGCTTGGCCTGGGTGCGGCAGTGGTGTTTGTGTTAAGTCTCACGGTGCCCCTAAACAACCTGGTCTATAACTGTTTGCTTCGTGAAGGCGCACTGGCTTGGTTACATCCCAGCCTGAAGACGGTCGACCTGAGTTTCCTGAATTTTCTGAGCTTCATCGGCTCTATCGCCGCGAGCGTCCAGTTGGTCGAGATGTTTTTGGACCGCTACATCCCCAAACTCTACGCGGCCCTGGGGATTTTCCTGCCGCTGATCACCGTTAACTGCGCCATTTTGGGCGCCTGTCTGTTCATGGTCGAACGCGACCTGACCTTGGGCGAGTCCGTGGTGTTTGGTTTCGGCTCAGGTGCCGGCTGGGCACTGGCGATCATCGCGCTGGCAGCCATCCGTGAGAAAATGCATTACAGCAACGTCCCCGCAGGGCTGCGTGGCCTGGGTATCACGTTCATCATGGCTGGGTTAATGGCTATTGGGTTCATGGCCTTCTCCGGAATTCAGTTGTGAGAACAGGGTTCAGGGTTCGGGGTTCAGGGTTCAGTCGATGGGACTGAAAACGTAGCGGGATCTCCAAGTGCGGCAGAAAGCCATGGACTTGGTCGTTGCAACATACCATCTGAGCAAGTCGTTTCCGTCGAAAGAGAGGTTTGGCCTAGTCAGTCAGACACAACGGGCGGCCGTTTCTATAACCGCTGCACTTCGATATGCGCAGAATTACATTGCGTGCAAAGCCTCTTCGGGGCCGTTTGACTCTGTCGGCGGCTGCCCTGTAGAGTTTTTCACAAGGAAGAGTCGAGCCGATTGAGGAAAGCCAAGCTGCACTCACCGAGGGGTGGTTCCATAGTATGCCGAAACAACGATACACGAAAGAGAGCATCATCGAGGTTCTGCAGAATCTGTCGAAACAGCTTGGCAAGTCGAAACTAAGCAAGGCAGACGTGGCAAAGGCTCTGTCGCCTTCAACGGTCAAGAACCATTTTGGCTCAGTCGGGAATGCGCTTGAGGCTGCCGGACTTGAACGTACGGATTCGAGCGAGCATTTACGCGGAAGAGATAGTGCCCTTACCGACGAAGAGCTTTTCAGATCTTTGCTTGACTTAGAAGCCGAACTCGGCCATGAGCCAAGGAATACCGAGAATAGTGCACACGGAAAGTACTCGCACACGCCGTTTCGTAAGCGGTTTGGCAAATGGTCCGACGTTCTCGCGCACTACCGAAAATGGAAGGCCGAGAAAGGCGAAACAGTCAACGAAGTCAGTTCACCACCGGGTCCTTCTCAAGGCACGCTTACCGTTGTCAAGAAACCACCCTCCGTCTCTGTGAAGACGCATCCAGCAGTTAACCGCAAATCCCCTGCGCAACTCTATGGCGAGCCAATCGATTTCCGCGGCTTTCGGCACGCGCCGATCAATGAGCAGGGCGTTGTGTACTTGTTTGGTATGGTCAGCCGTGAATTGGGCTTCTACATCGAAGCGGTTTAACAAGGTTTTCCTGATTGTGAGGGCAAATACCTTCACGATGAGAAGAAGAACCTCTGGGCGAAGGCGCGGATCGAATTTGAGTACTTGGCGTCTAACTTCCAAGATCACGGCCACGATGCGGAACAATGCGACTTTATTGTGTGTTGGATAAACGATTGGCCGGAGTGCCCGATAAACGTTATCGAACTACGAACAGAACTTCTCAAACTGCCTTCGCAATAACTGCGTTTCTTTGATGGAGATGGACAAATGGATTACCGGACCGGCGAACATCGCTGAAGGCTATGGGCGAATCCATCGTGGCGACTATGTGCGTCATTTGTCTATTGTAAGAACAGGGTTTAGGGTTCGGGGTCCGGGGTTGAGTCAATGGGACTGAAAACGTACCGGGATCTCCAAGTCTGGCAGAAAGCCATGGACTTGGTCGTTGCAACATACCATCTGAGCAAGTCGTTTCCGTCGAATGAGAGGTTTGGCCTCGTCAGTCAGACACAACGGGCGGCCGTTTCTATACCGGCGAACATCGCCGAAGGCTATGGGCGAATCCATCGTGGCGATTATGTGCGTCATTTATCCATAGCGCGAGGCTCCCTGGCAGAACTCGAGACGCACGTCACCATCGCCGTACGACTCGAATTCATCACGAGGGACCAAGCCATGGAGGTCTGGGACCTTAGCCAAGAGGTAGGTAGAATGCTGAACAAGCTGATTCGCGCGCTCGAAGAAGGGAAGGAGTAGGAAACCCTGAACCCTGAACCCTGAACCCTGAAATCTGTCTTTTTGCGAGGGAGCAGCGATGAGCCTTGCAGATCTTCAAGAAATTCTCCATGAATATCGCGATGTCTTGGCTGCCGAGTTAGGAAATCAACTTGAGCGCGTCGTCCTGTATGGATCTCAAGCGCGTGGGGATGCGCACGGGCACTCGGACATTGATGTGCTGTGCGTCATGCGCGCGCCCTTTGACTACGGCAAAATGATAGGCCGCACCTCAGAACTCACGGCGGCCCTTAGTCTTAAGTATGATGTTGCCCTGTCGCGATCGTTTGTCACCTTATCGGAATATGAGAACAGCCAGGCCCCCTTTCTGATGAATGTGCGCAAAGAAGGGGTCTCGATATGAGCCAGGACATACAGACCCAACTGCACAAGGCGAAGCAAAGCCTCGCAGCCGCAGAGTTATTGCGCGCGCAGGGCTACTGCGGTTTTGCCGCTTCACGGGCTTACTACGCAATGTTTTACGTGGCAGAGGCGTTGCTCGCCTCGCTGGGGCAATCCTATTCAAGTCACGGTGCGGTCCAGGCCGCGTATGGACGTGAATTCGCCAAGACTGGAAAGTTGGATGTTCAGTTTCATCGTTGGCTGATCGATGCTCAGGATTTCCGTATTGTGGGCGATTACGGAATCGGGGACGACCTTACCGCGGAACAGGCCGAGCAAGTCTGTGACTGGGCACGGGAGTTCTTGCGAAGCGCCAAATCTTACTTGGCGGATACAATCGGTTAGAAACAACCCGAAACACGACAACGACAGGAACACGACACAATGCTGACAGTCCTCTTGGGCGTGGTGATGTTTTCGATGGTCATCTTGAGCCTTGTCTGCATGCTGATGGTCGCCAAGGCCAAGCTGGTCGCCGGAGGGGAAGTCAACGTCATCATCAATGATGCAGCCGACAAGCCCCTCCTGGCGCGCACCGGCAGTACGCTGCTGCAAGCGCTGGCCGCGAAGAAAATATTCATTCCTTCCGCATGCGGTGGCAAGGGCACTTGCAGCACCTGTAAGGTCGTCGTGAAGGAAGGCGGCGGGGCCCTACTGGCGACCGAGCGGGGCTTTATCAACCGCGGCGAGGCCCGCAGGGGCGTCCGGCTGGCCTGCCAACTTAAGGTCAAGCAGGACCTTAAGATCGAAATACCGCCTGAGATCTTCAGCGTCCGGAAATGGCGCTGTAAAGTCCGCTCGAACCGCAACGTGGCCACGTTCATCAAGGAGCTCGTGCTCGAGTTGCCCCCAGGCGAGGAAGTCCCGTTCCGCGCCGGCGGCTACGTCCAAATCGAGTGTCCGCCCCATACGGTCCACTACAAGGATTTCGACATCGAGGAGGAATACCGGCCCGATTGGGACAAGCACGATATGTGGCAGTACACCTCCGAGTGTACCGAAGAAGTGACCCGGGCCTATTCGATGGCCAATTATCCCGAGGAAAAAGGCATCATTACACTCAACGTCCGCATCGCTACGCCACCGCCCGACGCACCGAAGGGTACGCCGCCCGGTATCATGTCCTCGTACATCTTCAGCCTCAAACCAGGTGACGAAGTAACGATCTCGGGACCGTTCGGCGAGTTCTTCGCCAAAGACACCGATGCTGAGATGGTCTTCATCGGTGGTGGCGCCGGCATGGCGCCCATGCGCTCGCATATCTTCGACCAGCTACTGCGGATCAAAACCAAGCGCAAAATCTCCTTCTGGTATGGCGCCCGTAGCCTCCGGGAGATGTTTTACGTCGAGGACTACGACGAGTTGGCCGCAGAGTACGACAATTTCGAGTGGCACGTGGCGCTGTCCGAGCCCCTTCCGGAAGACAATTGGACGGGCGGTACCGGGTTTATCCATCAGGTGGTCTACGATAACTACCTCAAAGACCACACCGCGCCTGAGGACGTCGAGTATTACATGTGCGGGCCGCCACTGATGGCCGACGCTGTAACCAACATGCTTACGGACCAGGGCGTCGAGCCCGAAAACGTCATGTTCGATGACTTCGGCCTGTGACGCCAAACGAGAGGGACTCCAAGGGCATGGGTGAGCGTGCCTCCTCGTTTGTTCGGTCCACAGATTGACCCAAATTGGCGGGGAAATCACATGAGCCAGCAGACGCCTTCAGGCACACGCGCGGCAGTGCGCGCGATTGTAATCCTGATTATCGTGGCGGGTTGCGCGTGGATGGTTCTGAAGCCGCGCAAAGCGCCGGGTCCAGCGCCCGGACCTAAGGGGCTGCGCGAGTTCACCGGGCGGACCATGGGCACTGCATATGCCGTCAAGGTCATGGTGGACCCGGAGCGGTGGCCCAAGGTCGCCAGGCATGTTATGCCAGCCATCCAGGCACAACTCGACCTCGTAGACGAGCGGATGTCGACCTACCGGCCTGATTCCGAATTGTCCCGGTTTAACCAGTCCACCGAAACCACACCGTTCCGCATTTCTCCTGAGACCCTCGAGGTGTTTCGGATCGCCCAGGCAGTCAGCGAGGCATCCGGTGGGGCGTTCGATGTCACCGTGGGGCCGCTCGTAAACGCTTGGGGCTTCGGGCCGGAGGAGGGGCGCCAGGAAGGCCCCTCTGAGGCCGAACTGGCTGCATTGCGTGAACGTGTCGGCTATCGCAACCTCGAGATCGATGAAGCGGCATTGACTATCCGCAAGGCCCTCCCGGACATCTACTGCGACCTGGGCGCCGTGGCCAAAGGGTACGCCGTGGACCGTGTGGCGCAGGCGCTGGACCGTTTGGAGATCCACAATTATATGGTCGAGGTGGGCGGCGAGATTCGCACCAGGGGGTCCAAGGCCGGGGAGCCCTGGCGTATTGGCATCGAAGAGCCCGTGACGGGCCGGCGCGCTATCCGCAAAGTCCTGAAAATGCCCGTTGCCGGGTTAGCCATGGCCACCTCCGGCGACTACCGCAATTATATTGAAATCGGCGGCGTCCGTCTGTCGCACACGATTGACCCGCGGACCAGTCGGCCGATCGCCCACGGCCTCGCCTCCGCCAGCGTGCTCCACGACACCTGCGCCATGGCTGATGCCTACGCCACAGCGCTGATGGTCCTCGGCCCTGAGAAAGGCTACACCCTCGCCGTCGAACATGGCCTCGCCGCCCTGTTCATCATCCGCGAAGCCCCAGACCGGTTTGCCGAAAAGGCTACGCCAGCCTTCAAGCAGTTATCAGCCGTCAACTGAATGCTGATAACTGTACTAATGTCTTCACTAGCACATGTAACTCATTCATCCGAAAGGCTTTACGCAGGAGCCATATTGTGGTATAAGAGCGGAGTTGCGGACTCTTTCACATGAATGTGGTGCGTAGGCGCGCGGCCTGAAGAGTGCCTACGGGGGTACTAAATCGGAGGCAGCCATTCCATCTTTGAAATGCTGGGTGGTCCCATGAGCCCGAAGGAGCAGTGGCTTCTAATTGGTTTGGCAGGCGCGATGTGCCTGGGCGTATTGAGCCTGTATGCTCATCACCACTTTACGGCACAGGACGCGGCCCCACTTGAAGTTAGCACGCCCGGGGCGACCGAGGTCCTGGAAGCTCGCCTCGAGCACATCAGCGAACCAGCCGGCCCCGTGCCAGTGATGCCGATTCACCCCGGGCAAATGAAGGCCGAGGAGGGGACATCCATTGCCGTGTCCATCGCGGGCGCGGTCCATGCGCCCGGTGTGTATGAGTTTCCAGAGCCGGCACGCATCCAGGACCTGCTGGCTGCCGCGGGCGGCCCGCGTGAGGACGCGGACCTGAGCGATATAAACCTGGCTGCGAGACTCATCGACGGCTCGACCTTGACGATACCGGCACGGGGCACGGCGTACAAGGGGGGTGACACTCTGGTGCTGCGGCGCGGGGAATTCACCCGCACGCCGAATCTGCCGCAGTACACGATATCCGGCTGGCGCCCGAGCGCGGCCGCTAGACAACGCAGCGAGGAAGCAGCTAACCAGCCCGTGCTGGAAAAGGGCATGACCGGCGTGGACGGCGGACTGATCGACTTGAACCGGGCCTCGGTCGATCAACTCGAATCGCTGCCAGGCATCGGGCCCAAGCTCGGGGCGGAGATCGTGCGCTACAGAACCCACACCCCTTTCCTGTCGGTGGACGACGTGATGAACGTTTCGGGAATAGGCCCGAAGAGGCTGGAAGCCATACGTCCGTTGGTCACCGTGGGCGGGACGTGATCTGCTGCGCTCACCAAGCTTCCTAGAGGAGAAGTTTCATGCCGGTTCCGATGCTAGACCTCCGGGCTCAATATCACGGCATCAAGGCCGAAATCGACGCGGCGGTTGCGGAAGTATTTGAATCGCAGGGTTTTGTCGGCGGACCGAAAGTTGAAGGGCTCGAAGACGCGATCGCCCGCTACTTGAAAGTCGAACATGCCGTTGCCGTGGGTTCCGGCACCGACGC
>Ga0315533_1003669_pt1 | contig 9985 bp, 8 predicted proteins | sample SalMarSW160130MG_FD_203081 | JGI IMG/M metagenome (GOLD analysis project Ga0315533, IMG submission 203081) | Salt marsh sediment microbial communities from the Plum Island Ecosystem LTER, Massachusetts, United States - Salt Marsh Sediment SW1601-30 ...
CCCGGCTCAAAAGAATCTATCATCTTCTGCGTATTCAGGCTCCAGGAGATTACGACCTGATTGTTTGGTTCGAGGGCAAATAGATTGTCAATGTTGCTGCTTTTGGTCAGCAGCATAAGATATGCACTGTGAAAATCTGAAAAAAATGGTATCAGCATTTTTGTCAGGTTTGTTATGTGGTCAAATGCGAGGCTGTCTAGCATTTCACCCATATTGAAGCTGATGATTTTATTGGTGGTCTTAATAACTTTTCGGATTTGCCTGAACATCGTATCGTAATTGATGTTGATTTTAACGTATGGCATATAGAGGCGGTAAACGTATGCAAGATAACAATAAGTGCAGTAATAGGGACATCCGTTCGAGAGCGGCACTAATTTATAATAGGGACTGCAATGTATGTTAAGGCTTGAATCTTTGTTTAATTGGCCGCCATACGAGAAACTACAGGCTCTGCCGTCGAAAAATCCAATGAAGGACGAGCAGTGACCTATCATCAAAGTTCTTTTACCTTCCAAAAGAGCCCGGCTTACAGATACATTCGGAGCATAAGAATAACGCTGGTGTTTAATTAACCTCACCTCAGCAGAGGGAAAAAGATTTAATATCCGCTGAGCTTCAGGGTCATCCGAAATACTCTGCCATAACAATATAGTTTTCGGCCTGTACGATTTTGCTATATCCATAAGCGTTCTTTTATAGATTAAATAATATTCGTTTTATCGTTATGTTGAATATTATATCAAAGAGCGAAAAAATTTAGGAGAAAAATGATGAAAAGGTTTTTAGTAATTTCGATTTTATTGTGTGTATTTGTTGTCGGCTGTGACAGTCTGCGTTTTGCGCCGAGCGAAAATCAAAAGCAGAACGCCTGGCTTCACAATCGAACAACGGCGATGACGGCCGAGTTCGCTGAAGATGAATTCGCCTCGCAGAAACTGCAGTCACTGGCAAACTTGAGCGAACTGCAGAGCAGAGCGTTCGTAAGCTACTGTGGGCTGCCGAAAGAGTTCCCGCCGGCTGAAACACCTGAAGATATACTCAGTGACAGTAGTTTCGCTATCACACAAAGTGCGATTTCGGATTCGTCACAAAGGCCGGACGTCTGGGAACTGACCGACGCAGGACTCCAGCTGGCTATCGCAATAAGTGCTTTGGTAGGCGGGGTTTACGGCACAAAAGCTATTGCGTTTCTAAAAGATGCACGGGCAAAATCGAAGGCTCTAAAAGAAATCATCGAGGGAAACGAGCTTTTCAAAAAGCTGAACGCCGAAAGTGCAGACGCCTTCAAAGAAGCTCAGAAGAGTCAGTCACCTGAAACCAAAACAATAGTTGCGGAGCTAAAAAGCTGATGGCCGGTTTATTAATCTTGCTTCTCACTTTTTTTGGAAAAGATGACGACCGCAGCTGCCGCGACGATACTCACGCAAAAGGACCATGAGGTGATAGCGGCTAAATAATAAAGATTGGTGCTATCAAAGGACGGCTCAATAATAGAGTAAATATACATGATTACCGTTGCTGCAAAAGAAACAACAGCGACCCAAAGACCTATAGCTAAAATTAACTTAAACATGGCTCAGTCTCCTAAAACAAACATCAGATATTTATACGATAAGTCGCATCTGCATAACTGGTCATTAATATAAACAATAGCGAAAGGACAAGTCAAGCTAATAATAATTCAATAAACAGCTTTAACAGGATTGCAGATGACAAATTCGAAAAGGGATTTTTTCACCGACCAGCCGGACGCAAAGCCCGAGGCTTGGCTAAGGTTTCTCAACGAGGTGATGGAGGATGACGAGGAGCGAATTGAGCTGTTGCAGCAGTGGGCGGGCTATTGCCTGACGGCACAAAGCAGCTATCAGAAATTTATGCTCATCGCCGGCGAAGGCGCCAACGGCAAAACCGTCTTTACCAAAATCATCGAGAAAATGGTCGGCGAGGAAAACGTCAGCCACATACCGCTGTCGCTATTCTCGCAGCAGTTCTCGCTATATTCCACTCTCGGCAAGAGCCTGAACTCGACGAGCGAGTCGAGTCATCGGCTGGACGAGCTCGCCGAGACCGCACTGAAAAGCTTCACCAGCGCTGATGCGATGACGTTTCAGCGAAAGTATAAAGAGCCGACACATTCAAAACCGACGGCAAAGGTTATGCTGAGTACGAATCAGCTGCCAAACTTCGCCGACAAAAGTATCGGTATCTGGCGGCGGATGCTGTTCGTACCTTTCGATATTACTATTGAGGCCGAAAGACAAAATCCCCGGCTGGTCGATGAGCTTTGCTGTGAGCTGCCGGCAATATTCAACTGGGCTGTTGAAGGTCTGCAGAAGCTAAAAGCCGCCGGCAGGTTCATCGAGCCGAAAAGCTGCATTGCCGCGACCGAGCAGTATCGCAGGGACGTCAATCCCGCGAGAACGTTTCTATTGGAGAATTTCACGACATCGCTCGGCTTTGATTCGATTGTCTGTAAAGAGCTTTATGATTCTTATGTCAACTGGTGTTTCGAGAACGGTTATCGGCCGATGAACGCAAGCAATCTCGGCAAAGAGGTAAAACGAGCCTTCCCAAACGTTGAAAAAACATATAGTCAAAATGGGGGAAAAAGAATATGGTGCTATTGCGGAAAATCAGTTTTCAGAAACACTGTCGAGCCTCATATAAAGGCTGAATGTTCAACGTGTTCAAGCAGTTCAAGCAATTCTTATATTGTTTTTGAAAATTTAGCACGTAGTAAAAACATACGTACCAAAACCAAAACTTTTAGGAATTTGCCTGCACAGATTGAACGCCTGGAAGAGCATACTGAGCCTGTGCGTCTTGGCGAGATACTACCTATGGTTTTATCGAATATCAAAACACGCATGGCGTCTTCAAAGATTCTGTTGACAGGCCAATTTATCGCTGATAAAAGATAAATCACGATTGCGGGAGACTTTTATGATTGTCGGTGTTATGAAAGCTCAGCTTCATCTGCAGGCGATAGGCTCGCTCAAGGCAAAACGCAGCATCGTCAAAAGCCTAATCGAGCGATTGCGAAGCCGATTCAATGTCTCCGCCGCCGAGGTCGGCCATAACGATAATAAGCTGTCGGCTGTCATCGCAATAAGTATCGTTTCAAATCAGCAGCAGTTCATCGACTGGCAGTTTGATAAAATCATAAACTTTATGCGCAGGGACGGCCGATTTTACCTCGGCCAAATCGAACGTGAAATATTCTAAACGTTAAAATGCGTCAGCAAGCCAATTCATTATCAACTGCTCAAGGTCTTTGGCGTTGATTTCGTTATCCGGTACAATGTCGCAGTCTTCGTTAAAGTTCGGCTCGCCAAACTGACTCTGCCAGGCCTCGGCGAGAATAGCCACATCGACAAAATCAACGTCGCAGTCCGGCTCGAAGTCGCCTGTCAGCGGCTCAGAAGCTACCGACCCTAAAACAATCAGGTTCGGAACACCTGCCGAACCATAAACATCAGGCCACGGCGCGGTACTATCCGACCAGGTGAGCGGGTCACCGTGTGTACTGTTTGCATATGCAAATAAGACGCGGCTGGTACCCGTATCTGAAACATAGCAAAGCCCGTCGGTTGTACCATAGGTGTTATTAAAGCTGAAATCTACTATAAGATTATTAGTACCGTTATATTCGTACGGTGTCTGCAGGACAAAGTACCGCCAGCCGATGGGAGTCGCCGGCTCATTATTCTGATAGACAACTGTCCAGCCGCTCGTTTCAAAATAAGGCTGCGACGAATAGTCGCTGCGGGTAGTATGCTTCATACGTATGGTAAAGTTGTTCATTGTCTGGCCCGGCGCCAATTGAATATCAATCGCAAGGTCGGTAATAACCATAGGACCATCAAGGTCTGAAGAATAATATATCAGCTGTGTCCTCGCATCATGATGTTGTGTCAATAATGGCCATTGGTTTATGATGTTTTCGTCAATCTCAAAGATTGTGCTGACAACATTATCGACATCGATGCTCACCGTCGCCGGCTCGCTGTCACCGCCTGTCGGTTGGGTACCGTAATCGTTCGCCAGAAATTCGAAATTGTCAGGTCCTGCAAAGTAACCACAGCTTTGATACTCGACGACGTTACCGTTGCCGAGAATCGTATAAGGTACAACCGAAATCACCCCAGCCGCGGGGTCTGTGAGCCTGCTGTGGCCTGGCAATTGTGTGATTATATACCGCAGAAGTCCCGGCGGATTGGGCAGGCCGTCGTCACCCGCCTGCAGTGTTACAGTCTCAACTGTTCCCGAGGTCGTCTCGATATCCTGGTCATAAGCTATCGGCGGCGATTCGCCCTGCGAAGTAAAATCAACAGCCCACACATTACCGCTGCTGCTCGCCGAATCGTTCGATTGGCCGGTCGATGTATTTTGGTTCATAAATATATAGGGCGGCTTGCTCGCTGTTAATGTGTAGTATTTATTTGATGCCACGTTTGCAAGAGCATATATACCCCTGCTGTTGGTGACCGCCTCATAAGGCCCTGCACCTGAGGCTGTCGCCGTTACCGTGACACCGGGAATCGGATTGCCTGCTGAATCCGTCACCCGCCCGCTGACAATCTCACCCGTGCCGGACGTAAAAACATTATATACACAATTATCAATAACATCATAGTAATGGTATGCGTCCACTATCGGCAGGTTATACCAGGCATTGTCCGAACCGCTCCAGCCCATATTGATATGGTGATATAGCGCCGGTGAGTTGTAGCCGTAACCGTCACAAACAACCGCATGCTTGCCGGCGGGTCTGCTGATCCCGAGGATAACAGCTTTGCCCGCATCCAGATTAGGATTAATTATCGCATTAAGAACCGACCCTGTCGAAGGATCAACGCCGTAAATCGAATTCGAATAGCCGAAGGTTGTAACAAACTGTATGTCGGCATCATATAGAGTCGCGGTCGAACTGCCGGGTCCGTAAACGGTACCGACAGCCTCCGCCGCATCGAAACACAAATCTCCTATCGTCTGCCGCTGCAGCTCCGGCGTGCCCAAATCAGGTTCCAGCGGCATATTAGCCCAACTGTAGCTCGCCGGGTGCTCGTGATACCGCATCAGCTGACTCATCGCAGTCGCGACACAGCCGCAGGGCCAATTATCGGGATTACCATCCGGGCCCGGATCCGTGTAATAATTATAACAGGCGGGGTCTCCATCAATGTTGGTAACAGTCGTCTGTCCCCATGTGCTCAAGACAAAAGGCTCAACACGAACGTCCGACAAAACGTCAAGGCCGAGAACTCCCACACCGCCGCCTTCGGCATATCCGCTAAGCCTGTCCCATCTTTCTTTGTTGCCTAATGTCTGTACGCTCGCCTTTTGCATTTGCCGTACTGCAGCTATACGGTTGGGCAAATCTCTTTTGACAAGAGCGCCCAGCGGATTATCCTCGGACGGGTCAAACTCGCCGGCCTCCGCAAAACATATAATCGGCTCAGCCAAATCGTCACCTGCGACGATTACAAAACCGCTCGGCTCGAGATAGATAACGTAATATAACACATTGCCTTGCTCATCGTTAAAGGTGACGGTATCTTTTATCGTCCCGCCGAGCTCAGCCCCGAGCGGTCTGCTGTCGGCCTTGAGCCAGCCGACAACTAATTTTTCCGCCCTTTCTCTATTTACAGGCTCAGCCGAAACAGATGTCGTAAAAAATAATAAAGCTAAAATGAAAACAATAACGATTGATAAAATCCTGCTGAGATTTCCCGCCTCTTTGTGATGATTGTTACAATCCATTTTTATCCTCCGAATTTACCCGCCTGTCCTGCTTGATTGTGTGGTAAGGCCCTGTTTTCAATTGCTGCCGATTATATCGAAATCTACCGTCATTGTCAAGTCTCTGAAACAAGCGCTTTTATCAGACAATCCCATCAACTATGTACTGTGAACAAACAAATATGTCCAGCCCGACCGCGCAGGATAACAAAATAAGTCTGACAAGCGTCAATCGCTTTTGCGCCCGCGCCATAAAAAACAAAATACCCGTTGCAGCCGCACCGAGTATATACATCCTCCCCGATTCCACAAACAGCCTTGCGTAGCCGTCTCCAAGACCCGCAAAAGTCTGAAAATATCTGCTCGCCAGCAGTAATGTCACTATCGAAAGTGACAACATCACAATCACAGATGCAAGAATCCATTTTCTGTCGGCCACGCCCGCCAGTGACAGACCGTCAATACCCGCACCGGCTACTATCGAAAAACAGACAGCGGCAATCGAAAACCACATAAAAGGACTGACCGACAGGACCGGCGCAAAAAAGCTTCCGGCAATACTTACGGCAATGATTGCGATTACTCCAAGACGCCTTGCCTTTATTAGCATCGCAATTCCGATAATCAAAGCTGCAATCGGTATATGATAAAAGCCGATAAGCACCAAGCCGTGCTTTGCTGCCACTAAAGGCGATAGTAAACCCACCAGGTCAATTGTCTCTATCGATATACTTTTGGATACAGGGTAAAATCGAAGATACTCCGCCGCCTGAAAAAAAGCAATTACTGCAGCGAAGGGCAAAAGACTTAAAACTGCCCTGAGAGCCCGTAATTTACCCCTCGGCCAGAAGCCGGCCGGCAAAAAAAACCACGGGATACTTGCTGCCAGAACCGACGCCGCAGGATGATAGCCCGCCAGGCCGAGCATAAAAGGCCCGAAACCGTAAATCGCTCCCGCAAAAAACGAACCGAAAAAAGACTTCGTCCACCTCCTGCTCAAAAGATAACAACCCACAGCGCCTGCAACAGCACTTGCTAAAAGCGCATATTGAAATCTGTCAAATCTCTGAAAGTAAGGCCGATAAAGATAAACAGCAAAACCGCTGTATAGTAAAGCCGCCGCAAAAAACCTGATTATTCCCTTAATCATATTGAATTAACTATCGACTATTTTTCATCTACTCGTATCTCGGGGCCCATTTTAATCGTCGTTATCGTCATCCCCTTCTTCGTCGTCATCATCCTCGTCATCGTCAACCGCTTTGCCTTTATCGGTTTCCTGTTCGACACGGCGTCCGTCAGGAGTCAGAAGTAACTCATTCCCGCTCTCGCCTTTCTGGAATTTGGCCTCGTAGAGTATCATTGTCTTTTTCTCGAATGCCAGCTTTGTGTCTTCGCCGGCGGCTTTCCCTGCCGCTTTCAAAACTGCAGCGGGTACCTTTCCAGCCTGCATCTCTTCCTCGGTTTCCACCAGGTCGCCGCTTGACGTTACTAAACAATCTATGTTTCTTCCATCAGGACTCTTCCACGAACCCTCGTAGAAGGTGTGACCGTACTCGATTTCTTCCGCAAACTCGGTAATTTGGGCTCCGCCAGCCAGATTCTTAAGAGCCGCTAAGGCAGCCGCAGGAACCTCGGCCTCTGTTACCTGGCGTTCGCTTGCACCTGTTTCAACAGCCTCGGAAGAGTTTGTTTGCTCGTCTCCTTCTCTACTCTTTACAGCGTATGACGCTGCACAAAACATAATCCCTAACAAAACTACAACCATAACTATCTTCAAGCATTTCCATCTCATTTCAAATCTCCTTCATTAACAAAACCATAAATTATTTTGCCTATCGTATCTCACAATTAAGTATCGAGAATCAATAAACGAGTATCGAGAATCAAGTATCGAGTATCTTAATTCTAACTTCTCAATTTTTGATAATAACTTTTCCGGCGCCGCTGGTGATTCTGCCGATTTTATACACCTTCTCGCCGTAACGGCCCAGCTTTTTCGATATCGAGTCGGCGAAATCCTCAGCAACAATTAAAACATATCCGACGCCCATATTAAATACCCTGTACATCTCAGCTTCTTCGACCGGGCCTCTATTCTGCAGAAAGCCAAACACCTTCGGCACCGGCCAGCTCATCTTGTTTATCGCAGCGTCGCAGCTTCTCGGCAGGATTCGCTCGATATTGCCCGCCAGTCCGCCGCCGGTGATATGAGCCATACCGTGCACGATTTTTTTTACCTTGTAACCGCTGAGCAGCTTCACTATCGCCCGAACATAAATCCGCGTCGGCTCGAGCAACACCTCACTGAGCTGCGCCCCATCGAGCTCGTCTATCCTCTCGGTCATCTTCAGATTGTTTGTCTTAAAACATATATTGCGAACAAGAGTATAGCCGTTACTGTGCAGCCCGCTCGATGCCAAACCTAAAATCACGTCACCTTTGCGAATATTTCTGCCGGTTATGATTCTTTTCCGCTCAACGACACCGACGGCAAAACCCGCCATATCAAAATCACCTCTTTTATAAGTGTCCGGCATCTCCGCAGTCTCACCTCCGAGAAGTGCACAATCCGCCATCCTGCAGCCGGCTGCTACGCCTTTAACCATCTCCGCCACTGCTTCAGGCTCAAGCTTATTGACCGCAAGATAGTCAAGAAAGAAAAGCGGCTCGGCACCTAATGTCAGCATATCATTGACGTTCATCGCCACCAAATCTATTCCGACCGTATCGTATTTGCGTATCATCGCTGCGAGCTGAACCTTGCTGCCCACGCCGTCGCTGCACGCCGCGAGTACCGGATTTCTGTAATTTTTCTTGAAGAGCCGCTCGTCGTAGTCCAGCCGAAAAAGACCCGCAAATCCGCCCGGCAAATCCATAACGCGAGGCCCGAACGTACCCGCCATAGACGACTGGATCTGCTCGACCATCCGGTCGTTGGCTTCAACACTTACCCCCGACTGCTCATAGCTTATAAATTTACTCATTTACATCGGGCAAATCATCAAACATCCGCATCTGGTAACGTTCCATAGTAAATTTATTGACCGCAACATCCACGGGTATCTTGTATCTGCCGCTCCAGCACGCTGTGCAGTAGCAGTCGCTGTCCTTGGATGCGCAGCTCAGCAGCCCTTCAAGTGACATATAGCCGAGACTGTCAACTCCAAGAAAGTCTCTTATCTGCTCCAAGCTGCGATTGTTCGCAATCAGCTCTTCCTTGGTCGGAAAGTCAACCCCGTAATAGCAGGGAAATCTTATCGGCGGACAGCTCACCCGCATATGGATTTCTCTGGCTCCCGCCCGGCGAACAGCCGTTATCTTGCCCTTGGTGGTCGTCCCGCGGACTATCGAATCATCCACAACAACAACACGTTTACCCTCCACAGCTTCTCTTACAACCGCCAGTTTGAGTTTCACCTGCAGCTCCCGCAGCTTCTGGTCGGGCGATATGAACGTCCTGCCGACATAGTGACTTCTGACAAAACCCATATCAAAAGGTATTCCGCTGCCCTGCGAGTAGCCTACCGCAGCCGATGTACCTGAATCCGGAACCGGTATCACCACGTCCGCTGCCACAGGGTGCTCTTTCGCGAGCCGCCTGCCGAGCTTCTTCCTGAACTCGTGTACATTCTCGCCGAAAAACGTGCTGCTCTGCTTTGCAAAATATATGTGCTCGAACAAACAGTGCGCTGTGCTGACCGTTCCCTGCTTGACGAAATACCTGCTGCTCAGTCCATCTTTATCAATGGTAACAATCTCACCGGGCTCAACCTCGCGCAAAAATTCGGCACCTATCGCATCAAAGGCACAGCTCTCGCTGGCAACTACGTAACAGCCCTGTTCTGTCTTTCCCAGGCATAACGGGCGAATACCATAAGGGTCACGAGCTGCTTCAATGCGGTCGGAAAACAAAAACAAAAGACAATATGCTCCCTGAAGATGATTAAGCACGTGTGCGAGCGGTTCCGGATTACCAACATGGGTGGGCTTGGCCATCAAATGAGCTATCACCTCAGTATCGGATGTCGACTTGAATATGCTGCCATACGCCTCATATTCATCGCGGAGCAGGGATGCATTAATCAGATTGCCGTTATGTGCAATAGCTAATTGCCCGCGTGAGTATTCGGTCAGCAGAGGCTGACTATTGATTGGACTGGAAGAGCCGCTGGTCGAATACCTGACATGCCCTATCGCCGAAGGATTAGCAAGCCTCTCCAGAACTCTTTTGCTGCTA
>Ga0315533_1003673_pt1 | contig 9981 bp, 13 predicted proteins | sample SalMarSW160130MG_FD_203081 | JGI IMG/M metagenome (GOLD analysis project Ga0315533, IMG submission 203081) | Salt marsh sediment microbial communities from the Plum Island Ecosystem LTER, Massachusetts, United States - Salt Marsh Sediment SW1601-30 ...
TAGATGTTATTGCAACTGATCATGCCCCCCACAGCCCTATTGAGAAAGATATAGAGTTTGATAAGGCCGCCTTTGGAATAATAGGCCTGGAGACGGCTTTACCGCTTACCTTAGCCTTAGTAAGGGAAGGGGTAATGGACCTCACTACAGCCATAGCAAAACTTTCCTATAACCCTGCCTCTATTCTTAGCATAAAAGGTGGCACCCTTGAAGAGGGAAAAGAGGCAGATTTAACAGTAATAGATACAAACAATGAATATGTGATAAAGAAAGACAGCTTTCAATCAAAAAGCCATAATTCACCTTTTATTGGCAGGAAGATGAAAGGTAAGGCCATGCTTACTATGGTTGGAGGAAGGATTGTTAATGATAAATTGAAAATTAGCAGTAGGTATTCAGCCACAGATTCACAAAGATAAACTCAGATAGGTTTAAATACAAAGAAATCACAGACTATTAAATTTTGGCCGAAAACCAGAATTCAAAAGGTTTGTATATATGATAATAAAAAGATATCAGCCTTCCAGCCCGTAGGGCTTCCAGGCCGGAGGGGATAATCAGCGTAGATCGGCGGCTGAAAATTGGCAAAGTTAAAATGAGCTCAATCTTGGTAGTTGATGATGAATTAAGCATGAGGGAATTCCTTGAGATTTTATTAGCCAAGGAAGGCTACACTGTACGTTGTGCATCTAATGGTGAGGAGGCATGTAGTATCCTTGGTAGAGAAACATTTGATTTGATCATCACTGATATTCGTATGGATACTGTAGATGGTTTAGGTGTGCTGAGAAAGGCAAAAGAGGTTAATTCAGAAGCCCCGGTAATAATTATATCGGCATTTGCCACAGCAGAGACAGCTGTTGAGGCCATGAAGGATGGGGCTTACGATTATATCCCAAAACCCTTTGATGTTGGTGAATTTAAAAAGATTGTTCGAGATGCCCTTCATAAAAAGACTGTTTCAAGGGTTGAGGATGAGGATCATTTACAGAAAGGGTACCATTTTGGGTGTTTAATTGGTGAGAGCCCTCAAATGAAAAGCACTTATGACCTGATCAGACGGGTTGCCACCACAAAGACGAACATACTTATTTCCGGGGAATCCGGAACCGGCAAGGAGCTTGTAGCGAGGGCTATACATGAACAGAGCCTAAGGAGTGATAAGCCCTTTGTTGTTATTAATTGTGCTGGGATTCCTGAGACATTAATTGAAAGCGAGCTGTTTGGTTATAAGAAGGGAGCATTTACCGGGGCAGGCACAGATAAGGCTGGGCTCTTTGAGGCAGCAGACAGGGGAACAGTATTTTTTGACGAGATAGGCGAGTTAACTCCAGCTATTCAGGTTAAACTCCTGAGGGTGATTCAAGAAAAGACCTTTACCAGGATTGGGGAGACTCAGGAGAGAACGGTAGATGTAAGATTCATATCAGCTACAAATAAGAGTCTTGAAGAGGAGGTAATGTCGGGAAATTTTAGAGAGGATCTTTTTTTTCGAGTAAATGTTATTGAGATTCCCGTCCCACCTTTAAGAGAAAGAAAGGGAGACCTGCCTCTTTTGGCTCATAGCTTTTTGGTGAAATGCTCCAGAGAATTGGGTAAGGATATAAATAAAATGTCTACTTATGCGATGGATATATTGAGCAAATACCCTTTTCCAGGCAATGTACGAGAGTTAGAGAATATAATTGAGCGAAGTGTGGCTCTTGAGACCTCAAATATTGTTTTACCCCAGAGTTTGGCGCTTTCTCACTTTAAACAGGTTCGAAGAAAAGAAGATAGACGCCAAACTGACATGGGTTCTGATGGAATTGAGCTTGATAACGTTATGGCTGAGATAGAAAGGGATTATATCCTCAAGGCTATTGAAATAGCTCATGGGTCAAAACAAAAGACAGCAGATCTTCTTGGAATAGGTCTTAGGTCACTGAGGTATAGGATGGAAAAATTAGGCCTATGAGTCAGAAAGAAAACAAATTAGCCGCAGATTCGCACAGATGAATACAGATAGGTTTAAATACAAAGAAATCACAGATATTATTGTAATAGCTCAATAAACAGGGGCAACATTTTCGTACACCACCTTTCTGGATTCCTGCTCCCCGCTTTCGCGGGGACAAGTTTACCCCTGTGGAGGCAGGGGCAGGAATGACATGGGGTTAGGTCATTTCGTCATTCCCGCGCAGGCGGGAATCCAGGGACTTCACCCCTTTTTATTGAGCTATTACCAAAAATCTGTGAAGGTGTACGAGGTCTGTAAACATAGAAACTGTCTATAAACGTTATAGAAAATACAAATATTTGCCTGAGACTTAGTTTTTATGTCAATTAAAGCATAAACCAACTCAACTAACCGCTTGGCCAGAACCCGCAAATAGGGGGTTTTCGGTCAGGCGCTAAGTAAACAAAGACTCTCCAGGGTTTTAATCGTTCAGAATTCTATCTTTCCGTTTTCATAGCGATAAGGTTTATTGTACGGATTTTGAGGTAATTTATTTAGGATCCCTGCTGTCAATAATTCTTTAAGGGTTTTTGGGAGACGGCCAAACCTTGAGGTGAATTGCGATATCCCTTGTTCCAGGACCAATACCCCATAAAGGGCCTTTATCCTCAACTCAACTTGGTTTTTTGCATCTTCATTATCAGTCTTTTCATACATGGTCTTCAAGAAGGTAATGGCTGTTTTTGTCTGCCCCTCCCTTTGGGCTAGGCGGGCGCCCAACATGCCAAGCAGGAGAGGTGCCTGGGGTTTCCTGGAGGCCTCCATGAGATATCGGGATGCATTTTTATTATCTTTGAGGAAGTAGAAATAGTCAAAGCCAATAAAGTAACCAGGGTTCCAGTCCCAGTGGCGGTGCCTGTTGCATATTTCAAGAAGCTCAACAGCCTTTCTTGGCATAATGCCTGCCCAGGGTAAGAATGCCTGAATATAATAGCAGGTCTGGAAAAAGTAGGGATCCAATGCAAGGGACTGTTTAAAGAGCATATAAACCGCCTCCAAATCACCGGCCGTTGTTTGATAGCGTCCTCCCAAAAAGATAGATCCCTTTAAAAGGAGATAATCTGCCAGAATCCCCTTGAACTCACCCGCTGCTATCTTTAAAAGTGTTGGGGATACCATAAATGCTGATGCCCGCTGCGAGGATGAGATCTGGTCTCGATATTGTTTCACTTTGGAGGCACACACGATATATCCTCCCATCATTACGAGCACAGCAATGATTGCGGTAAACAGTGCGCCCTTTTTCATTTGATGTCCTTATAGTGGAGAATAATCGTCGTTGCAATAAGGACTAAGCAGGTGTAAGTAAGGCCATACCCTGTTATCCAGGCGAGATAAGGGGTGCTTTGCGGTAATCCATAGCCAAGGTTGGGTTTGAGATCAAACACAGAAAGATTTGGAAATATCCAGGTGAGCAGTTTCATAAATTTGATAAAGAGATCGCCTGCAGTAACGAATTCCTCCTTCACCAATACCTTAACAATCGTATCCAGGGTGTTTCCAATCAGATAAGTAAAAAAGGTTAATAACATCGATAGATAGAGGCTGGTAGTAAGCACGGTGAAAAAAAATCCTATGGACATTACAACAAGAAGTGAAAGGAGATTGAAAGATACGGCAAGAAAGAGCATACCCCATGAAAAGTCACGGGGGACTCCCAACCCCCCGGTTTGAGTACCTGCCCATAACGAGAGGGCGGTAAACAGAGCAAGGATGCCGATAGCCGCTAAGAGAAATAGGGCCAAACCAAAGAATTTACCTATCACATACTTCCACCGCGCAATCGGATGGCAGATGACCATGCATATATTCCTCTGGTGTATGTCTTTGCTTAAGAGCGCTATGCCGTAAAAAAAGATAATGGAGAGCCCTGCCAATGAGAGGATGGAAAAGCCCACGTCAATGGCAACCTTTCCTAAATCGAAGGCAAAAAGTTGGGTAATAAAGAGATTAGATATGAATAACAACCCGGATAAAAGGACTATCCCGTATAAGACATTACTGCGTGTTCCCTCCCTAAAGGTGATTGTGGCCAGGAGCCATATGAGGTTTGTCTTCATGAGCGAGCCTTACCATGCTTAATAAGGGTCAAAAATGCATCTTCCAAATTTTCGTTGACGGAGATAAAGTCCTGTGTCGGGCCGCAATAAAGGACCTCCCCCTTATGAAGCACCCCTATTCTATCACATAAGACCTCAACATCATTCAAGATATGGGTGCTGAAAAAGATCGTTTTTCCCCCTTTCTTGAGCTCAAGAATGAGATCTGTTACCAATTTTCTCCCTATGGGGTCGAGACCGGACATGGGTTCATCCAAGATTAATATAGGGGGATTGCTAATGAGGGCCATGGCCAGACCTATTCTCTGTTTCATGCCCTTGGAGTAGGTCCTTACAGCCCGCTGACCAAACGGGAGCAATTCCATCTTTTTCAGGATTGGCTCTATCCCCTTTCTTAATTCCCCCTTGTCCATGCCAGAGGCAAGACCGCTGAACTCAAGTAATTCATAACCTGTAAGGTGCTCAGAAAAATTTGGATTCTCCGGGAGATATCCGAGGTGTTTTCTGGCCGAGGTGTATTCTGATGATATCCCGTTAATGAATACCTCTCCCTCATCCGGTTTAATGAAACCAAGGGCAATGTTTATAGCTGTGCTCTTGCCTGCCCCATTGGGTCCCAAAAAGCCAAAAACCTCTCCCTTCATGATTTCAAGTGAAACCAATTTGAGGGCTTCCTGGCGCTTAAGAAAGCCATAGGTGAAGCTCTTACTCAGGCCTTTAAAAAGGATGTGAATCATTGAAAATGTCTAATAATATCTAACGTCCAAGGATTGATGAAAAGAAAAAGCGCTACATAGGAAAGGAGACTCTCCACCATGACGCCTTTTCTTTTCTTTGGGAATACTCTATCCCGGCATCTATCTCATGATATGCCAGTTCGGTGTAGGCAATCCACCGCCAGCAACCCCTGCGTCCGCTCCAGTTGGATCAAAGTCCAGGCCGGTAGTAATAGCAGGTGCTCCACAATTAAGAGCTGCAACGCCGTCGTTCCATGAATCGTTCTGAACGTAATACATAACGTCTGATATCTCTGCCTCTGCGCCAAACGCCCTGTTTCCACTCGAACTTTCAACAATAACCTGATAGCTAACATTAGCGGCTGCTTCAGTGCTCACTTGTATATCCTGTTTGTTTGGAACGGTAAATCCTACGCCACTTATTGAACCTGATATCGGGTGTGTCCCTGTAACCATGGCGCCGGCACTAGTACCAGTAGCCGCAGGAAGGGCCCTAGCTGTACCGAGCAGTATTGCTCCACCACCAGATCCGCCTGGAGCAGCAGTCAACAGAAATGGCTGTGCAGTAATCCCATAACATGCCAAGTCAGAATTCAAGGCGGCCAGGGAGGTGACAGCGTTTTTGCATAATGCCTCAGCAGATGTATTGTTGGCCCTCACTCTGTAGGTGGCAAATTGTGGGATAGCGATTGCGGCCAGAATACCGATAATCGCAATAACGATCATCAGCTCAATCAAGGTAAAACCCTTTTTGTTTTTTAGTCTTTGTAACATTTCATTTCCTCCTTCTTGTTAAAAACTGTTAAAAGAAACGTTATTTTTTTTATGGCATCTAACTGATGCTTGGTATCACCTCCTCTCATAGTGCTTATTTCCCCGCAATTAAGAAGCCTCTCTTTTTTTATCTGCATAGATAATAAAGGCTCCATTGCTGCTATTTTTATAAGCAATTCGCATACCAACGCCATTATTTCTATTAGAAAGTGTATAACTATCTGATATTATAGAAATAAATAATATTTGAAGAGCGACTGTTGTAATATTAATACCTGATTTTAAAAGAAGCCTTTTACAAATTTTGGCAGCTATTATGCCAAAAATTGTAATGATCAGCATTTTTTCAGCCCATAATATTTAGACGTAATAGCTCAATAAAAAGGGGTAAAGTCCCTGGATTCCCGCCTGCGCGGGAATGACGAAATGACCTAACCCCATGTCATTCCTGCCCCTGCCTCCACAGGGGTAAACTTGTCCCCGCGAAAGCGGGGAGCAGGAATCCAGAAAGGTGGTGTACGAAAATGTTGCCCCTGTTTATTGAGCTATTACGTTTTTCTCTTGATGGTTTTGCTAGCTTTAGCCTTTGTTCATAGGGCTATCATAGTTCTTTGGGTCATCTAAGAAATTATTTTCTAATTGTCGTTCATCAGGCTCCAATGCCTCGAAGGTGTCTTCCAACAGGTTTTGCACTGAGCCAAGAGCAATATTTACATTCAAAAGTGTTTCGCAAAATTCGCAAGTTCCACGACGAGAAACATGAAGAACTGCTGCCAAATAGGCTATTATTGAGGCTAACCTTGGCCCGAAGTTCGATTTAAGCACTTCTGCAGGCAAAGAGGCTGATGTCTGACAACCACATTCACATAAAGTGGTATGCGCTTGATGTTCCGTAATGATAGGCTTGATAGGTTCTATCTCGGCAACCTGCCATCTAAATGGCTCTCCCACTATACTTAATTTGTACCATTTATGTATATACACTTATACACTTGACATATGCACGAAATTATTTTAGCCTGGGTTGAAGTTAAATTCAAGAGAGGTAAATTATGGAAGAGGTTAATGCCCTTAAAATCAGAAACAATTTAGGTGAGATATTGGACCGCTTGAACAAAAAAGGTGAGCCTATTTTTATTAGCAAAGGTAGGAAAATAAGGGCTGTTTTAGTCACGCCTGAACAATTCGAAAGGCGCTTTTTGGATTGGCAGGCTAAGGAGGAGAAAAAGAGGTTCCTTGAGGTTGTTAAGGGGTTGAGAAAGGGGAAGAAGGAAAGCCAGAGTAGTATCACTGTATTACGCCGGCTAAGAGGATATGAGAGGTGATCTGGGTTATTGATGCTTCTGTGGCTGTTAGGTGGTTCATAGATGAGGAAGCCCATGCTCATGCAGATGAAGTTTTAGAGAAAGTAATTGATAGTCCTGAAAGATTTGCCGTCCCTGAACTATTTGCATTTGAAGTCTTTTCTGTTTTACAACGTATACACCCGAATGGGCTTGAGGCTTTTAGAAAAGGAATCATGCCGCTCCTTCAAGGAGGGATATTACGTCAGCCTATGACAGAGGGTCTCGCACTCATAGCAGATAAGTTTGTTAAATTAGGGTTAACTGGTTATGATGCATGCTATGCTGCCCTTGCCAGGGATTTAAAGGGCGTATGGCTTACTTTCGATGAACAGACCCACAGATTGATTCAAGAAGAGAGGGTATCGTGTCTTTTGGGTGAGAAAATGCCACCAAGCTGGCCTGGTTAGATCTGACTATCTCAGGTAGAATTTTGGCTGATATTAAAAAAGAATGCTACAAAAGATCCGAAACTGTTTTTTTAACCTTGCAATTATCTGGGGTAGGGGGCAATAGACATTAATCAGCATAGGGATTATGCCATCGGCAGCATGCTTGATTTTGGATATAAGAAAGATCTAATGAGTCTCCGAGATCTATATACTGGTGATAAGTTATAATAGGAGGAACATTATGGAATTAGTAAATGAATTGGCAAAGAAAGCATTGGGTCTTCAACCCACTGAACGTGTTCAATTAGTTGAGGCAATTTTATATAGCCTTGACAAGCCCGATGCAGTCATTGAGCAGAGCTGGATTTCCGAATCAGAGGCTCGATATGAAGCCTATAAGCGAGGAGAACTTGAGGCAATTGATTGGGGTGAGATTAAAAGGAGATATGAGCGTTGAAGGTTCGGTTCATCTCTCCCGCTAATATCGAATTGGATGAAGCAGTAAGGTATTACAACCATCAGTTACCTGGTTTAGGCTTCCGTTTCTATCAAGAAGTTGGCACCGCCATCGAAAGAATAAGCCTTATGCCGGAAGCATGGATAAAAATAGGAAAGCATACACGACGTTGCACCTTAAAGGGTTTTCCTTATGGGCTTCTCTACGCGATAGAGATAGATGAAATCCTAATTACTGCAGTTGCTCATCTCCATAGAGATCCTGAATATTATAGGCATAGAATCATATAGATATCCTAAGCAATTAGTGAACTGGACTGCTTTTTCTTTGCTTCTTTCTTTTGCTTTGAGTTTTAGTATACTTTTTTCTTTTATAGAAGTTTTTCGCTCTACGACATAGCCGGGTACCTCATTGATAGGTTAATTAGGGTTATAAAAATGGAAGAGCGCTTCTCCCAATAACCCACCGATTTTGGTCGGTGTATTTTAATATAATCACGCCGGATGAGAGCGATGTTTGAAAATGATTAATCTGACAATAAATTGTTCATGTAGAACCCAGTGGGCACAAATGGGACGTACTTAAAAATGAACAAAACAGAAGTCTCAATAATCACCCCCGCAGATAATGAAGATCAGACCATAGGGGATGCCATTCAAGAACTTAGGTAGCTATTTCTCTTATGATTGTGTAAACACAAGTTAGGTATTGAGTCTAACCCTTTGTGCCGTGGTGGATTATGCATTCGGATAAAACAATTGCTGTCGTGGTTCCTGCCTATAATGAGGAGACCTTGATCGAACAAACTCTGATTTCGATTCTGGACTTTGTAGATAAAGTTATTGTTGTTAATGATGCCGGTAACGACCATACAGGCCAGGTCGTAAAGAAAATAGCTCAGAAAGATACAAGGATAATCCTGATTCAACATGAAGTGAATCAAGGTGTGGGAGGGGCTATTGTCACAGGATACAAAAAGGCAGTGGAGTTGGAAATAGATATTACCGTTGTTATGGCAGGTGATGGACAGATGAATCCAAATGATCTCACAAATATTTTAGATCCCGTTGCTAATGGGGATGCGGACTATACCAAAGGAAATAGGCTGTTTCAGGGTGATGCCTGGAATATGATTCCGCATTATCGGTATTTTGGTAATTCACTTCTTTCCCTTTTAACCAAAATCGCGTCCGGTTACTGGCACATTGCTGATTCCCAGACCGGGTATACGGCTGTTTCCTTGAGGGTACTTAAAAAGTTGGTATCGTTCAAAAGTGTTTACATGGCCAATATATGCAGGGAAACGTCAAAGTCGGTACTAAATTGTTAATATTAGGTGAATCTAAGAACCTCAAAATCCGAAATGCGAATATCGAAATACGAAACAATTTCAAAATCCGAATATCAAATGATCAAAACATTCCGAGAACTTATACAATATCTACAGGATTTTGACATGTTTTCAATTTAAAATTTTGGTCATTCGTATTTGTTTCGGATTTCGTGCTTAGGATTTCGAATTTACAAAAAATTGATGAAGCTAATAATCTTTAAATTACAACAAGTTATCTCTTTGAATGACTTAGCCCTGCCAATATATGTCAGATGTTTTACTGCTAATTATGTCTACTCAAAAATCGAAATATTTCTTCCAGAGCTTCCATCATTTAGAATGTCAAGGGTCAAGATAAATGCCTGCGGCACCCCTGACATTCTAAATGATTTCAGCTGTTTATCAATTAAGGGATGATTGCTATCATCTCTATTCTGATGAATAGATGGATCGATAAATCCAAACAAAAAGATCCGAAATTAGTGATCCAGAATGTTACCTCATTTTTCTGCAAAAAATGATATGTAAACACTTTTGAACGTTACCAATGTATTAGGTTTCAAGACTATGAATTCTACTCACTTGCCATATAAGATCATCGACCATACAGCGGACCTGGGAATAATTGTTAAAGGTGTTGATGAAAAAAACGTATTCATCCATGCTGCCCAGGCCATGACTGATCTTATGGTGAAGGGTGATATCAGCAAGAAAACAGTTATTAAGGATGTTTCCCTTCAGGGAGAAGATTTTCCTGACCTTATGGTGAGGTGGCTTGGAGAGATTCTCTATCTATTTGATGGTGAGAATTTGATAGTAAATTCAATAGAGATTAAATCTATTAGTCCAATCCAACTGAAATCTACACTTACTCTCAGCAGTTTTG
>Ga0315533_1003675_pt1 | contig 9974 bp, 9 predicted proteins | sample SalMarSW160130MG_FD_203081 | JGI IMG/M metagenome (GOLD analysis project Ga0315533, IMG submission 203081) | Salt marsh sediment microbial communities from the Plum Island Ecosystem LTER, Massachusetts, United States - Salt Marsh Sediment SW1601-30 ...
TCGGCCGCGAAAAGCGTCTCATTGGCCTGCCGGTCCTCCACCTGGACCATGGAGGCAGCCAGTGGTACGGCACGCAGAAACATTTCTGAGCCATGCACCCCCAGAAACGAAGTGTTTGGAGAATACCTACTCGTGCCCATGCTCGTACTCGTGCTCGTCCTCGTGCACGTGCCCGTCCTCGGTGCTCGTACTCGTGCTCGTCCCCTTAATTGAATGCGAAGTTGGAGTAGGAAACCAGGGAACATGCAATTCGATCACGAAAAACTCGACGTATACAAAGTCAGCCTTGAGTTTGTCTCCTTTGTGGCTGACATAGTGAACGGCCTCAAAGGTAATCAGCGGAATGTCCGCGATCAACTTATCCGTTCCAGCCAGTCTATTCCACTGAACATTGCTGAAAGTAGCGGTAAACGATCTATTAGAGATCGGCGGCGTTTTCTGGAAATTGCACGGGGTTCTGCGATGGAAAGCGCGGCGAGCTTGGATGTTCTGGTATGCTTAGGCGCATGCTCGAGTGAGCAAATACAACCGGGGAAAACACTTCTCATTAGAATCGTTTCGATGCTCTCCAGAATGACAGAGGAACGCGAGAGTTTCGTTAGAGAAACCCCGGGAGAATACGGGGACGGGGACGAGCACGAGTACGAGCACGAGCACGGGGACGAGTACGAGTACGAGCACGAGCACGGGGACAGGGACGGGGACGAGCACGGGGACGGGGACGAGTACGAGTACGAGCACGGGGACGAGTACGAGTACGAGCACGAGCACGAGCACGGGGACAGGGACGGGGACGAGCACGGGGACGGGGACGGGGACGTCTAGTGTATTAACGAAGGGATGGGCTTAGCAGTCACCATGGGAATGACCACGATGCGCCTGGCGTTTGTGGATTTGATGTTTTCATGGCCGCCGCACGGCGGGGCTGATGTGGACCTCTATCGCACCGTGGCCGGTCTCCAGGATTGCGGCTATGAGGTTCACCTGTTCGGCGCGGCATACGCCAAGTCTTGGGAGCGCGGCAAGTTCGAGCCGGCGCAACTGCCTTTCCCCGCCACGCGGCTCGATTTCTCCGTGATTAGCTTTAACCACCGCCGGCTTCCGGCACGGTTTCGCGCCGCGGTTGATGCGTGGCAGCCCGATGTGGCCGTACTCTGCGACGGGTTCTTCCTCAAACCATACGTGGCCCAGGCCCTGGCGCACTATCCTACGGTGGCCCGCTACTATGCATATGAAGTCGCCTGCCCACGCGACATGCTTCTGTTTAATGATGGCGCGCCATGCCCCAATAACTACCTGAGGACCCCCAACCTGTGCCGCCGCTGTGCCTTGACGCGTCTTCGAGGGGAAATCCAGGACTGGCGGTTGCTCGCGTGGACGCATGAGTACCTGGCAGCATGGGCCTTTATGCCCGGTTATCGCAGGCGCCTGGCCGAATCGCTGGGGCGCATGGACGCGATCGTCGTCTCCAATGAGTTGATGAAAACTCACCTGGCCGGGATCAGTGATCGGGTTCACATCTTTACAGGCGGTGTCGACGCGGAGGCCTCCGCGTATCATCCGCTCAGGGCCAAAGCGCCCGAGGAGCGCAAGGTGATCTTGATGGCCGGCCGTGCCGAAGACCCTGCAAAGGGGCTTCAGACCCTGGTCGAGGCCGGACAGAAGCTGGCAGCGAACCGTTCTGACTTTGAAATCTGGGTCACTCATCCCAACCGCGGGCTCAGCACCGACTGGCTCAAGGCCATCGGCTGGCACGATCACGACGCCATCATGGAATTACACCAGCAAGCGGACATCTGTGCCGTGCCCTCTATGTGGGAGGAGCCATTCGGCCTGGCGGCGGTCGAGGCCATGGCTGCCTGCCGGCCGGTGTGCGCGAGCCGTGTCGGGGGACTGCAGCGCATCGTGCGCCATGGCGAAACGGGTTTTCTCTTCGAGCGGGGAGACAGCGCCGATCTGGCATACCGCCTGACTCAACTCCTGGACGACGCAGGCCTGCGCCGGAGTATGGGTGACGCGGGACGCCGACTCGCTGAGCAGGAGTACGACTGGAAACGCGTCATCGAGCGATGCTGGCCGCCTCTCCTGGACGGGTTGCTGCCATGAGCACAGGCCGCTCGCGCAAACGCTTGGCCTTTGTGGACCTGATGTTCTCGTGGCCACCCCATGGCGGCGCGGATGTGGACCTGTACCAAACGGTGCTGGGGCTCCAGAACATGGGTCACGAGGTCCACCTGTTCTTCGCGGGCTATGAACGCTCCTGGGAGCGCGGTTGCGCCGACCCGGCGACGTTGCCCTTTCCCGCCACGCGCGTCGACTTTTCACTGCGCACGCTGACGCCTCACACTGTGCCTAAACGGTTCCGCGCCGCGGTGGACGCCTGGCGGCCCGATGCCGTGGTCCTCTGCCACGGTTTCTTCTTGAAACCCTACGTGGCCGATGCGCTGGCGCATCACCCTACGGTCGGGCGATACTATGCCTACGAACTGGCATGCCCACGAGATTCACTGTTGTTCAAGGATGGTGCGCCCTGCCCGAACAATTACCTGCGCACGCCACAGATATGCCGCCGCTGCGCGCTCGAGCGCCTCAAGCTGCGCCTGACACAATGGCGCATGGTGGTCTGGACCCATGAATACCTCGCGGGGCTGGCCTTCACGCCGGGTTACCACCGGCGACTGGTCGAGTCTATCCGGCGTTTTGACGCGATCATCGTCTCCAACGCGCTAATGAAGGCTCAGTTGGAAGGGACTAACAAAAATGTCCACATCTTTCCGGGCGGGGTTGACGTGGAACAATTCGTATATTACCCGCCCAAGGCCAAAAGGTCCGAAGAACACAAGGTTATTCTGATATCCGGCCGCCTCGATGAGCCGTCCAAGGGGCTTCAGACGCTGCGCGAAGCCGGCGCCCTCCTGGCCAAAGAACGGTCCGACTTCGAGGTCTGGGCCACGCACAGCGACTTCCGACTCAACACCGACTGGTTCAAAGCCATCGGCTGGCACGATCACAATGCCGTCATGGAATGGCACCGGCAAGCGGACATCTGCGTCGTGCCGTCCATCTGGGAAGAACCCTTCGGCCTGGCGGCGATCGAGGCCATGGCCGCAGGCCGGCCCGTGTGTGCAAGCCGGGTTGGTGGACTGCAGGACATCGTACGACACGGCGAAACCGGGTTCCTGATTGACCGGGGAGACAGCGCCGCCCTCGCCCGGCGCCTGGCCCAACTGCTTGACGACACCCACCTGCGACGCCGTATGGGCGAAGCCGGCCGCCGGCTGGTGGAACAAGAGTACAACTGGACTCGTGTCATCGAGAGGCACTGGCCGCCTCTCTTGGAAAGGCTGCTGCCATGAACGACAAACTACAGATTTGCGCCTACTACAGCCAGGGACCCCATTACGTCCGCATGGTGAAACGTCTCCGGGAAGAATACACCACCGCCCAAATCGCCGCCATGGTCCCACCCGACTATCCCGTCTCGGAGGAACTCCTCGCACATGTCGATGGCGTCATCAAAACGGAACTGCCCCACTTTTCCCCGCGCAATGTGGCTGCGTGCCACCGACTCCTGCGCCAAATCCGCTCCGCGCGCTACGACGTGTTCGCCGTCATGTTCGACAGCAGCCAGTTATGCCTCCTGGCCGCGCTGAGCCGCACCCCGCGATGCCTCCACGGTACCATGGACGGCCGCCTCGTCCCGCTGAGCACGTCCATATGCACCACGACCGCCGGCATCGTCTTTCGCGGCCTGTGGGGCCGCCTGGTCTACATCATCGTGTGGCTCATCGTTCACCTCTGCCCCGTCCGCGCACCGGAAAACAAGTAGCTCCCTCCATCGAGTGTGGCATCCTCAAACTCGTTTGAGGGTGAGCCGTTTGCCCGTCACGGCGAGTCCTTGACAAACTACAGGTACCCACCCTATCGTTTGGGGCCATCATGACTCAGGAATATGACATCGAGCGGTGCCGGCGCCTGGCGGACATGGCCGCCCGGGCCAACCTGCATTACGCTCGTTCGCCGAGGCAATACGACCCGGGCCACGTATTGGACCTGAAAGTCACCGGCGTGTGTGCCGCGGAGACCGGCCGGGCGAAATTCGAGGTCGAGCGGTTGGTCGGCAGTGGGTTCGCGGGGCGGGTGTATCGGGTACGCTTGCTTGAACTCGACCTCGGCGGCGCGAGTATCCCCGGGCTGACATCCGGCGGCGTCTACGCGGTCAAAATCAGCCTCCCCCAATCCCGGTTCGCGCAGGCGTTCCGCAATATCATCTACTGGCTGGCTTACCAAAGCGCTTTCCCGTATCAGGTGAACCCCGCCGCGGCCCGTACAGGCGTTATCTGGCACAAACTCATCCGGCGCGCCGCGGCCGTCCGGTTCCAAGACGACCGCTGCGTTGTGGACACCTATGCGACGTTTTTCGACCCTGGCCTGGGCAGCTTCGGTGAGATCAATGAGTGGTGTGAAGGGCGCAACTGGCGATTCGACATCGACGACCAGGTGTTCACGCGCCGCAAACGTAGCGCCGAGTTCGCCGAGGCATCGCGCGAGTACCTCGCCAAGAAAGAGTTCATGGCGGAGTTGGTGCAGCTCTTGCACGAGATGGGGGCACCCGAACTCGCCCGGCAGTACGAGTGGTGGACCGCTAAGAGCCAGCCTAACGTGCTCAAACGCACCGACGCCGGAGACGGCCCCGGAGACGGGTTGACGGCACTGGACTTTCGGGCCGGCCTGGCCTTGTTGCCCTTCCTGCCAATGAGCCCCGCCGATTTTGTCCTGATCGTGAAAGGTGTGGCGCGGGGCAGCCTGGTCCAGTTCGACCGCGGCGACTTGGAAAAGCTCGAGGCGTTTTGCGACGACTACGTGGAGGAGTTTGCGGATCTGCGGCCCGCGCTTGAGGAATTAAAGACCGCCGACCCGGCATACCGCGCCTCGCAGCTCGATGTCATACATCACCGCTGCCGCCTGTTCACGGACTCGGACCTAAGACACAACGTCAAGACCGGGCTGATCCAGGCCTGGAAGGCCCGCGGCCTCGTTGACGAGGTTCACGCATGGCGGCTCACGGAGTCGTTCTTCATGTTTTGGGTCTTCTACCTGCTCGGCTGTGTGCCGGTCCTGGGCATGCGGCTTCGGCGCTATTGGGGTGACCCGGCCTACGCGCGGCACATCCGCGCCTTCTTCACAAACTTCGGCTACCTGTGCCGCGCCCTCCGCGTTTACGAGCTCGAAACGCTGCTCGATTGGTACCGCAACGGCCGCGCGGATGAAGGCGGCCTCGACAGGTTTCTCGATAACCCCCTGCTGTTTTGGCGCACCCGGCTCATCACGATACTACTGCCGTTGCCCGCGAAATGGCAGCGGTTCCTGACCGACTGGGACTGGGCATGGAACGCCACCGTCGACGCGATAAAATACCCGATCCGGTTCTACCGCGACGCGGAATTTCGGGTCGATTGGCTGACGGGTGAAGTTGAGGCCGGAGCCGATGAGGGCATGCTCACCGAAGAGGAAAAGAATCACATTCTCACGCGCGTGCCGGACCCGTTCATCCAGAAGTACCTCAAATGCGTCGCGGTCCATGTTTGCACACTGCCGGTGACACAAGTGGTCGCCCTAATTGTCGCCATGTATGCATCCATCCGCTTTGGGTCGACCTGGGCGGAAAGCGTGATCTGGGCCGGGGGCGTCTTGGCCTTTTTCCAGATTATCCCCATTTCCCCCGGCTCGGTTGTCCGTGGAACCTACGTCGTCTGCCTGATGATCAAAGAGCGCAACATCCGCAACTACTGGCTCGCCGTGCTCGTCTCGTATTGGCACTACATCGGCTACCTGGGGTTCCCGCTCCAATTGGTCAAGGAATTCCCATTACTCGCCCGGTTCATCGCGGGCCGCTGGGCCACCAAGATGGTGGGGGTCATCCCGGTCTTCGGCGAACGCGGCGCACTGCTTGAACATTGGGTGTTCGACGCGTTTTTCAACGTGCCCTTGTCCCTCAAGCGTTCCCTGACCCGCTCAACCGATGAGTCGGCCTAAGCCGAAGTCGCCCCTTCCCTCAACGCGATGCTGAAGTATAAGCCATTGCAGCGAAGTACCACGGCGACGTGCTCTGCACCAAGCCGTTTGCAGCAGCCAATACTCTGACAAGCTTTGGCATCTAACCCCTTGCCGGCAGGCCTGCCCGTCCGGTTTCCGAAGAGGCATGCTGCTGCATTGGATTTCCTGGCAAAGCGCCGGCTGACGAGCGCAGTGCTCGGGCACGGCGCTGACGATGGTCGGCCCGTAAGAAAAGCGCCGGCTTTGATGGCAATTGCCGGTTCTATTCGCCTATAATTGGTGGGTATTTCACAAGGACAAGCCATGTTCGCCCGAGGAGGTCGGACTGGATGGGAACGAGGGCTCATTGAAGAGGAAGGGTAGCACCATGAGCAAGGACAAGATTTCACGCCGTACATTCGTCTTCGGTACTGCCGTTATGGCGGCAGGCTGCGCCACGTCAAAGGCAAAAAAGTATGCCGCAAGGTACACCGCACCGCGAAAGGTCTCGGCGAATGACAAACTGAACATCGCCGGCATCGGCGTCGGCGGAAAGGGCTCGAGCGATGTCGATGGGGCCGCGGCGGCCGGCGGGAACAACATCGTGGCGCTGTGCGATGTCGACCAGAAACGCGCGGCCGAGACGTTCAAACGGTATCCGAAGGCCAAAATCTACAAAGATTTCCGCGTGATGCTCGAGAAGGAGTATCACAACATCGACGCGGTGACGGTCTCGACGCCGGACCACATGCACGCCCCGGCCGCCATCGCGGCCATGGAACTGGGCAAACACGTGTATGTGCAAAAGCCGCTGACGCACAACATTTATGAGACCCGCCGGCTCGCCGAGGTCGCGCGGCAATACAAGGTGGCCTCGCAGATGGGTAACCAGGGCCATTCGGGCGCAGGCGTGCGCCGGCTGACCGAGTGGATTTGGGCCGGCGCCATTGGCAAGGTGCGCGAGGCGCACATCTGGACAAACCGGCCCATCTGGCCCCAGGGGAGCGATGCTCTTCGAAAAGGCCAGCGGGTGCAGAAGGTACCTGATACGCTCGATTGGAATCTGTGGCTGGGCGTCGCCCCCAAGCGGCCTTACAGCAGTATCTATGCGCCGTTTTCATGGCGCGGCTGGTGGGATTTCGGCTGCGGCGCGCTAGGCGATATGGCCTGCCACATCATGGACCCGGCCTACACGGCGTTGAAGCTCGAGTACCCGACGAGCATTGAGGCGGTGTCCGAAGGCAGCAATGACGAAACCTGCCCCGATTGGTCCATTATCACCTACCAGTTCTCCGCACGCGGCGATATGCCCGCAGTAAAAATCATCTGGTACGACGGCGGTAAGCTGCCTCCACGGCCCGAGGGCGTCGCGCCAGACGAGAAGCTGGGGGACGGCGACAATGGAACGTTGTTCGTCGGCGACAAGGGCATGCTGGCTTGCGGCACGTACGGCGGCGGCCCATGCTTGATTCCCAGGGAACGGATGAAAGAGTTCGACCGCCCGCCGAAGACCATTCCCAACTCGACTGGCCACTACCAGGAATGGATAGACGCCTGCAAGGGCATCAAGCGGCCCGAAGGCAGTTTGCCGACCGGTTTTGATTATGCGGGCCCCTTCACGGAAATGGTTCACCTGGGCAACGTGGCCGTCCGCGCCGGCCAGCGGATCGAGTACGACGCCGAAACCATGACGATCACGAACCTGCCCGAGGCAAACAAGTACCTTAGCCGGAAATATCGTCGCGGTTGGCGGTACCTGGTGTAAAGGCCGCTCGGACACACAACAGAACAGGGGCGCGGCGGCTCCCTTTCAGGTGCAGTCGCGCACCTTTCAGAGCCTGGTGGCAGAGAAAATACGTAGGCGTGTAAAACAGGCGTACCCATTCGTCGCCCCGGCGACTTTGCGTGAGACGGACCGGCTGACCACACCGAAAGGGTTCCAGCGTCCTCGCCCATGGACACCTCCCTGGCGCGTCCCGATTTTCTAGGGTGAGGGTAGGGGAGGCTTTTCCCCATCCAAAGGTGAACCACCTAAATAGTAGTCTCTCAATCGCTCCCTGACGTATGTCGCCCCCCCCGGCAAGGCGGGGAAAACTATTGACATTTTCGGCGAATTCGCGTACACTGCACACAAAAGCTTGGGAATCATGCCTCGGCTGAAGCAGGCGGGCGGTAGAGTGAGACGATATTTCCTGCATGTGTCATCGCGCGGCGCCGTCCAGCCGCCTGGGGCGCATCGTTGCGCTGAAATTGTTGACATGAAGAAAGACGCGCCATGTGCAATAAGTGTGTAGCTACCGATGGTTAAGGAAAGCAGACCTGACATCACAACTGAGACCGAAAAGGCCAAACGGCAAGGTTACTATGACTCCGGAAAACTGTCGCACGGCGCCAAGGTCAAGCGGGGCCAACTTAGCGCGGTGCAACAGGGGCGGTACGGCACCGGGCCGGCGCCATATGGCTATCGGCGAGGCGGAGACGGCGAAAAGCCGCTGGCTGTGGACGACCGGGAAGCGGAAGTGGTACGGATGATCTTCCGGGAATATCTGCGCAACCGAAGTACTGGCAAAGTTGTCAACTATCTTCACTCCCGAGGCATCCATACGCGCAAGGGCAATAGGTGGTCGCGCCAGGCCATTGCGATCATCCTGTCCAATCGCACTTATCGCGGCCGAGTCAGCTATGGGGACATCGAGGCGCAGGGCTTGCACGAGGCTATCATTGAACCGGCCCTGTTCTACAAGGCGAACTCACTCAAAGAGCGCAAGAAGCGGCAAAGACACCCTAAGAAAAGCAGCAACGCCGTCACAACGAAATAACATAACACGCCCAGGACCCGCCGCTTCCAAACGCACCACTCGCTTGGACGCGGCACGCTCGGATTGACGCTCTGAGTCTTCTCCACTATAATGTCATGTCCGCGCTTTTGGTAGGTCCCGAACACCCGAAGTGGAATCCCGACAGGGAAAGACCATGCTCGAACGTGAGAAAACGGCGCTGCTTGTCATCGATTTCCAGGACAAATTGTTGACGAAAACCTTCAATGCCGGGACGATCATCCCTCACACCGTTAAACTGATACGTTTTGCGCACGAACTTGACTTGCCCGTGCTTGTCACGGAGCAGTATCCGCAGGGCCTGGGCCCGACCACGGACGCACTCGCGCGGGAGTTGGGCGAGGTCGCTCCCCTGGAAAAGACCTCTTTTGGCTGTTTTGGTGACGATGGTTTCGTCGCGGCGCTGATGGCCACGGGCTGCAAGCACTTGTTGGTCACGGGCATCGAAACGCATGTCTGCGTGATGCAGACCGTGCTGGCCGCGCTCGAGGAGGGCTATGAAGTGTTCGTAGCGCGTGACGCCGTTGGGTCACGCCAAGCGGGCGATCATGAAGCCGGCCTGGCCCGGATGGCCAAGGCGGGCGCGGAACTGGTCACCACGGAGATGGCCATGTTCGAAATCCTTCGCGACGCGGCCACAGCACAATTCAAGCGCATCCTGCCGCTGCTCAAATAAGCTAGTAGATCGATTCCGCAATAGCATAGCAATAACACGCTTTCCCGTTTCTAACCACGGAGAACACGGAGATGTAATCCACGGTTGCTAACCGTTCTCGACCACGTTTTACATATTCTAATGCAAAATGTGAAAAGTCCCAAATATAACCAGAGCGATTGCACCGGTTAAGCAGTATTTACTTTCCGTGTCTCCGTGGTTAAAAACTGTACTACTCGACTGGTGATTTCTCACGTGTTTATTGCTATGTTGTTTCGGAATCAGCCCACTAGTCATCCAAATAGCCCAGGGCCGTCATCCGTGCGCGATCCTCAGGAGATAGCCTTGGCCCGAGTGAGCGCTGTTCGCGAGGCGGCAGCTTGAATTCGGCCTCGAGCTCGGGCACGAAAGCGCGGCGCAATTGAACAGATTTGATGATGACTTCT